>Ga0335075_10000612_pt1 | contig 61670 bp, 55 predicted proteins | sample Lox_Sample_24_FD_206723 | JGI IMG/M metagenome (GOLD analysis project Ga0335075, IMG submission 206723) | Soil microbial communities from Loxahatchee National Wildlife Refuge, Florida, United States - Lox_Sample_2.4 | ecosystem: Environmental > Terrestrial > Soil > Wetlands | place: USA...
ACCTCAGATTGTTCTACACGCGATGTATCATGCGTTTCATGCCGAGCGCAACGGGCGCGTGCGCGTCGTGTCGCCCCGAGTCTGCTCCGGCGGTCCCCGTCCACGCAGAGCCGCTGGCCGTCGTGTGGGAGCGCACCGGCAGCCGCGCGAGCGGGCTGACGTCCGAGGAGGTCGGGCGGCGTCGAACGGCGGCGGTCCCGATCGAACGCGGTACCACGTCGGCCTTCCTGCGCGAGATCGCCGAGTCGTCGGTCGAGCCGCTTCAGTTGCTGCTGGTCGTGGTCGGCGCGCTCTCGGCGATATTCGGCGAAGTACGCGACGCGATCGCAATCTTCTCGGTCATCGTGCTCGTCAGCGTTGTCGAGGCGACCTCCGAGGTCCGTGCGAAGCGCGCACTGAAGGCTCTTCGCGACCTCAGCGCCCCCAATGCACTCGTCCGGCGCTCCGGCGTCGCCGTGGCGGTCCCGGCGGGCGCGCTTGTCGTCGGCGACGTGCTGCTCGTCGAGGCCGGGAGCGTCGTCGCCGCCGATGCCCGTGTCGTGGAGGCCGACGGGCTGGCCACCGACGAGTCCAGGCTCACGGGCGAGCCCATCGCCGCCGCGAAGGGCCCCGAGCCGGTGGGTGCCGGCACCTCGCTCTCAGAGCGATCGTCTGTGCTGCACGCGGGCACGGTCGTCGTGGCCGGCGCCGGTGAGGGCGTCGTCGTCGCGCTGGGCGACGAGACTGAGATAGGCCACCTCGGCCGGCTCGTCGCACAGGCCAAGGAGCCGCCTACCCCCCTCCAGCACACCATGGCCGAGCTGGCCCGTGCGGCGCTGATCGTTGCCGTGGCGGCGTGTGTGCTCGTGCCGCTGCTCGGGGTTCTCCAGGGCCGGTCCCCGAGGGAGATGCTGCTCGACGGGTTGACGCTCGCGTTCGCCACGATCCCCGAAGAGCTGCCGATCCTCGTGACCGTCCTCGTCGCGCTCGGCGGTCTTCGCCTGGCTCAGCAGGGAATCCTGCTCCGGCGGCTTCGCGCCGCGGAGGCCGTCGGCGCGATGACCGTCCTCCTCGCCGACAAGACCGGGACGCTGACCGAGAACCGGCTGCTGATCGAACGCATCGACGGCGACCGCCAACACGTGCTCGCCGCGGCCGTGGCTGCGCACGGCGCGGCGGTCGCTCAGGACCCCGTCGATCGCGCGCTGGCCCAGGCCGCCGCACAGCCGGCGTCGAGCGAGCGCCTCGCCCGCTACCCGTTTGATCCGGTGCGCCGGCGCGAGAGCGCCGTGTGGCGAGACCCTGTCGGCGCCTGGATAGCCGTGAAGGGAGCGCCGGAGGCCGTCCTCGAGCAGTGCGCGATGTCCGAGAGCGAGCGCGCATCGGTGCTCGCGCAGGTCGCGCGACTGGCGGACGACGGGCTGCGCATCATCGCGGTCGCCGAACGTCGTGGGCCCTCCGGCCCCCGCGAGGCCGCTGACGCCGAGACCGGACTCGACTTCGTCGGGCTCGCCGCCTTTCGCGACCCCCTGCGCGCCGGTGTTGGCGACGCCGTGGCCGAGCTCGCCCACGCCGGCGTGCGGACGATCGTCGTCAGCGGGGACCATCCCGAGACGGTTGCCGCGACGGCGCGCGAGGCCGGCGTGCGGGCTCCCGAGACCCTGCACGGTGGCTCGTCGCTCGACGCCCTCGACGACGACGAGCTCGCTCGGCGGCTGCGCGGCGACGCCGTCATCGCGCGGGCCACTCCTGAGGACAAGCTGCGCCTCGTCCGCCTCCTCCAGGATCGGGGCGAGACGGTCGCCGTCACCGGCGACGGGGTAAACGATGCGCCGGCCCTCGCCGCGGCGAACATCGGGATCGCGATGGGCGCGCGCGGAACCGATCTCGCCCGGGAAGCGTCCGACCTCGTGCTCGTCGACGACGCATACCCGACTATCGTCGGCGCGGTCGAGGGAGGTCGCGCACTGGCCTCACAGCTCCGGCGCGCGGTCGCCTTCTACCTGGGCGCGAAGATCGCGCTGGTCGTGGTCATCGCCGTGCCGCTCGCGCTCGGGCTCCCGGCCCCATTCCAGCCGGTGCACATCGTCATCCTGGAGTTGTTCATGGACGTCGGCGCGTCGGTGGCCTTCGTGTCCGAGCCCGTGGCGCCGGCGACGATGGATCGCCCCCCGCGCGACCCCGCCAGCCGGTTCCTTGACAGCACGCAGCTGTCGGCGATCGCGCTGACGGCCCTGGCGCTCACGGTCGCCGTCCTCCCCGCGTTTCTGATCGTCCACGCCCGGTCAGGCACCGGGATGGCCATTGCTGCCGCGGTGGCCGGATGGCTCGTCGCGAATGTGGCGATCGCGTGGAGTCTGCGCGCTCGGCCCGGCCTGCCGTTACGGCGCAACGTCGCGTTCCCGATATGGGCGCTCGTTGCGCTCGCCGCTGCTTTCATGCTGTCGCTGACCTCGGTAGGGACGACGCTGGGCGTGCAATCGCTCACGGCGGGCAACCTGGCCATCACCGCCGGCATCGCGGCGATCGGGGTCGCGGTCGCGGCCGCCGGGCGCGCGGCCCTGTCGTTATCCCGACGCCTCTAACGTTCAGCGCACCGCGAGGCGATTCCCGCGGTGCGCTGAGAGCGGTCGGTTCAGGTCTTGATCAACCCGTGAGGGTTCAGCACGAACTTCTTGGCTGCGCCGTGGTCGAAGTCCTTGTATCCCTTCGGGGCTTCGTCAAGGCTGATCACGGTGGCATTCACCGCCTTGCCGATGTGTGCCTTGTCGTTGAGGATCATCTGCATCAGGCCGTGGTGGTACTTCATCACCGGGCACTGGCCGGTGGTGAAGCTCTGGGACTTCGCCCAGCCCAACCCGATTCGGATCGACAGTGAGCCGACTTTGGCCGCGTCGTCGATGCCGCCCGGATCCCCGGTGACGTATAGCCCGGGAATACCGAGCTTGCCGGCGGCGCGGGTGATATCCATGATCGAGTTCAGCACCGTTGCCGGCGCCTCATGACCCGAGTCGGCGCCGTGGCCTCGAGCCTCGAAGCCGACCGCGTCGACCGCCGCATCCACCTCGGGCACGCCGAGGATCTGCTCGATCTGGTCCTTGGGGTCTCCCTTGGAGATATCGATCGTCTCGCACCCGAAGCTCCTGGCCTGCTTCAGCCGCTCGGGGATCATGTCGCCGACGATCACCACCGCGGCACCGAGGAGATGCGCCGAATACGCGGCCGCCAGGCCAACCGGGCCCGCGCCCGCGACATACACCGTCGAGCCGGAGGTCACCCCGGCGGTGTACGCGCCGTGGTAGCCGGTCGGGAAGATGTCCGAGAGCATCGTCAGGTCGAGGATCTTCTCCATCGCCTGTTCCTTGTCTGGGAACTTCAACAGATTCCAATCCGCGTACGGCACCGCGACGTACTCGGCTTGGCCGCCGACCCACCCACCCATATCGACGTAGCCGTACGCCGAGCCAGGCCGGTCCGGGTTGACGTTCAGGCACACCCCCGTGTTGCCTGTCTTGCACATGCGGCAGCGTCCGCACGCGATGTTGAATGGAACCGAGCAGAGGTCGCCGACCCTGATGAACTCCACCCCGGGTCCGACGTCAATCACCTCGCCGGTGATCTCGTGCCCGAGGATGAGGCCCTCGGGCGCGGTGGTGCGGCCACGCACCATGTGTTGATCAGAGCCGCAGATGTTGGTGGAAACGATCTTGAGAATTGCCGCGTGCGGCAGCTTGCGGCCGACGTTGGCCGGGTTGACCCCAGGACCGTCCTGCAGCTCAAACGTCGGAAAGTCGATGTCGTGAATCTCCACCTTCCCCGGCTCGATGTAGGCCACGCCTCGGTTCTCAGCCATGCGCTGTCTCCTTTCCTCGGGGGCGTTGGCTGTCCGTGTCAGAGCTAACGCCGCTCGGTGCGCGATTACACCTGGCCAGGGGGGCGCTTTTCTGCCCCCGAGGGGCCAGCTGGCCGGGTGGGCGACTAGCGCGCCGGCTCGTCGAGCAGACCGCGCTTGCCGGCCGCGTACGCGACCTCGGCCCGGCTGTGAACGCCTAGCTTGCGCATGACGTTGCGCACATGGAACTTCGCGGTACTCCGGCTCACGAAGATGTGGCAGCCGATCTCGCGATTGGACAGGCCATTGGTGATCAGCCTGATTACCTCGCGCTCACGCTCCGTAAAGGCCGCCTTGTCCTCGGTGGGCCCACCATCCGCGAGCCTCCGCGCAGCCGGAGCGGCGCGTTCGTCGGGCTCGGGCTCCACGTGCGAGGCCTGGGGCAAGAGCCGCACCGGGACCTCCACGCGAAGCTTCACGCCTCCGCCACGCCGGCGCTCGAACCAGGCGGCGCCGCCCAGCTCGCGCACCCGCTCCGCGATTCCCGCCAGCCCGAGGTGATCGCCGTTGGTCTCTGAAATAAACAGCTTGTGGTGAAGCTTTCGGTGGTCGCCCGAACCGTCGTCGGCAACGGCCAGCGACACCACCTGCGGCCGCCAGCGCAGAGTGATCCAGGCACGCTGCGCCTCGGCGTGGCGCACCACGTTGAATAACGCCTCGCGCGCGATCTGCACCAGCGCGTGCTGGGTGCTGGCCGGCAGCGGATGGGGCTCCCCGTAGACCCGCAACCCAACCTCCAGATGAGCGCCCGCCTCGACATCCTCGATCACCTCGCGTAGAGCCTGCGGGAGCTCAATCTCCCTCTCGCTAACGAGCCCGAAGATCACTTCGCGGATCTGGTCCATCGCCGAGCGCGCCAGGCCTTGAGCGGACAGCACACGTTCGACCACCTCCGGCGGAGTCGACTCGTTCCGTCGGCACCACTCGAGGTTCATGCCAATTGTCAGCAGGTGCTGGGAGACGCTGTCGTGCAGCTCGCGCGCGATCCGGTTGCGCTCTTCGCTGAGGAGCTGGCGCCGCCCAGCCTGCTCGAGACGCCGCACGGTCTCCTCAAGCTCCAAGCCACGCCGCTCTAGCTCCGAGCCACGCCGTTCGAGTTCGGCCGCACGGCGCTTGTTCTCCTGAAACAGCGATGCCTCGTGCAGGGCCACCCCCGCGTGGTTGGCCAGCGTGACCAGGATCGATACGTCACCCGGCGCGACCTCGATTCCGTTCGGCAAGCCCACCGCAAGTATCCCCGCGGGCTCGCCCTGGACCGACATCGGAGCGGTTACCAGAACGCCGGACAAGGTGCCGCACTCGATCCCTTCGTCGTGTTCCGCAAGCAGTGGGTGCTGGGCAGCGAGCGTCCGATCGGTGAGCGCCTCGAGCATCCGCGGCGGCAACCCCCAACGCTGGATCACGCAGTCGCCGGCATGGACGAATACCCGAGCCCCGACTCCGGCATGCTCGCCGGCGAACACCATCGCCGCCCAGCGCGCATCGAACAGGTGCGCAGCGGCCTCGACCACGGCGTCGCAAACCGCCACCGGCCCGCCCGGCGCGGCACAGAGCGCCGAGGAGATCCGCTCGAGCGTCTCGATCGTGTTGTCCCGCCGTGCGGACTTGTCGCCCCAAGCCGCGTGGAAGCTCGGCTCAGGGGAGCGGGCGCCGATCAGGCGCTCCAGCGCGGCCCGGTCGACACCGGGGCGCTCAGTAGGTGGCGATGCAGATCCGACGGACATCGTCCTCGCTGACCTCCTACCTTGGCTTGCCGACCGATCCTAGCGCCGGCGCTGTCATGGCGGAAGAGCGCGAGGTGTCGATCAGACCTGGTGCTCGGCGAGGCGAGCGCGAAGATCGCGGCACCGCGTCACGAGCGTGTCGGTGAGCTCGCGCGTCTTGCGGTGAGTCGGATGGTTGCTCCCGCCGTCGCGGCTGCTTCCCATCGCGAATGCGTACTCCCAGCTGGCCATGTGCACGCGGAGCTCAGCTTCGGCCTCCGCAAGTTGAGCCTTCAATTTCTGATGCAAATCGGACTCTGGGAGCATGGGGGCTTATCGGCTGGCGGCGCCGGCAAGTAACGGGCGGAACTGAAGCGCCTTGGCCAGCGGGCCCGCAACCGCGCTTGCCTCTGGACACCTCGCCGCACATCATGAGCACCGCACCGGACGCCCGATCACTTGAAGGCGAGCGGCTCGGCGTAGGCTGCGTTCGCCTGGGCCGAGGTCAGGTAGTGGTTGACCACTAGCCGGTCGAGCACGTGGCGCTGGCGGAGCTTGGCCAGGCGCAGATGCTGTAGCGGGTCGTAGGCCGATGGGGCCTGCGGGAGGCCGGCGAGCAGCGCGGCCTGCGCCCAGTCGAGATCGTCCGGCCCGGTTCCGAAGTAGCCGTGCGCTGCCGCGACGTAGCCCCAGTAGCCGTGCCCGTAGTAGACGGCGTTCAGGTACATGGCGAGGATCTGCGCCTTCGGGAAGTCGAGCGCCAGCTTGACCCCCAGCCCGATTTGCCTCAGCGTGGCGAACAGGCCGGTTCCATCGCCGTACAGCTGCTTGGCCAGCTGTTGCTCGATCGTGCTCCCACCAGGGTCCTGGTCGGTGTGCAGGGTAGCGATCGCCGCGCGCCCGGCCCCGTCGACGATGTTGATGACGAAGTTCGAGTAGAAGTGCTCATCCTCGACGGCCACAACCGCGTCGCCGAGCTTGGCCGGTGGAAGCGGCCCGCCCGCCGTGCCGTGATGCAGCGTCAGGATCCGGCCGACCCGCGCCGGCGCGTTGCTCACGCTCGGGAGGATGGCCAGATACGCGATGCCGGCCGCGAACAGAACCGCCACCACCACGACGACGGCCACCGCCGCCCGGACCGCCGCGCGCCGCCAGCGGTCCGCGGCCCAGCGGCGCCGGCCAGGCTCCGCTCGGCCCGGGAGATCCGAGCCTCGCCGCCCAGTTCGGATAGGTACTGCGGGTCTGCTCAACGCCGCCGGGGTCGGTCCTCGCTTCCTTACTCGAGTGTGGCGCTCCGAGGGCCGCGGATTGGTCCGCCGAGGCGGGCTTAACCGAGTCTTAGACCCGCGTCGTCAGGCGATCTCGACGAGCTCGTTCGTCTCGACCGGCTCGGGCGCGTCCTGGTGGTAGTACTTGCCGCCGCGCAGCCACGAGGCGACCGCCGCTACCAGGCAGCAGCCGGCCGCGAAGAAGAACACCGTGTGGATCCCGGTGGCAAACGGGTGGGAGACCAGCGTCGGAAAGAAGCGGTGGCCGGTCAAATAGGCCGCGGTGGCGTGCGGCAGGTGCGGCAACGTCGGGGCGAGCAGCGTGCCCATCGGGTTGTAGCCGAGGAACGACGCGAACAGGCTCCCCACCGGCGGCAGGTGCGAAACCTGCGTCGCGGTCGCCTGCGGCACGCCGTGGGACGCGAGTCCGTGGTAGAGGACGGCGGGCAGGGTCGAGGACAGTCCGACGATCACCAGGCTGAAGAACACGCCGATCGACAGCACCGAGGCGGAGTTCTGGAATGTCGCCGCCATACCGGCACCCGAGCCACGGGCATCGGGCGGAAGGCTGTTCATGATCCCGGTCTGATTGGGGGCGGCGAACAGCCCCATGGCGGCGCCGATCAGGAAGATGACCAACCCGAACTCCCAGTAGGTGAAGTTGACGGGCAGCGCGATCAGCAACAGGAAGCCGATCGCCGACAGGATCATCCCGCCCGTGGCGAACGGACGGGCGCCGAAGTGGTCGGCGAGGCGGCCGGCGAACGGCCCGACCACCAGGAACCCCACCGACAGCGGCAGCATGTAGATCCCCGCCCACAGCGGCGTGTCGGCGAAGCTGTAGCCGTGTATGGGCAGCCAGATGCCCTGGAGCCACAGGATCAGCATGAACATCAGCCCGCCGCGCGATAGCGCGGCCAGGAAAGCGGCGACACTGCCGCCGGTGAAGGCGCGAATCCGGAACAACGGGAGGCGGAACATCGGCGCCTCGACCCGGCGCTCGACGAACACGAAGATCGTCAGCAACACAACCCCGCCCACCAGCGCAGCGATCACGCCCGGTGCCGTCCAGCCCATCGTGTGACCGCCGTAGGGAAGGATCCCGTAGGTGATCCCGACCAGTACGGCGATCAAGCCGGCGCCGAAGGTGAGGTTGCCGAGCCAGTCGATCTTCGCCGGGGTGCGCACGCCGCGCTCCTCGAGCTTGAGATAGGCCCAAACCGTGCCGAACAGGCCGAACGGAACCGAGACCAGGAACACCAGCCGCCACGCGACCGGGGCGAGCACACCCCCGAGCACGAGCCCGATGAACGAGCCGGCGATCGCCGCGACCATGTTGATGCCCAGCGCCAGGCCACGCTGATCGGCCGGGAACGCGTCGGTCAGGATCGCTGAGGAGTTCGCGAACAGGAAGGCGGCGCCGATCCCCTGCACTACGCGCATGATGATCAGCCACATCGCCCCGCTCGTGCCCTCCAACCAGGTCACCGACAGCAGGATCGACCCGATGGTGAAGACCGCGAAGCCGAGGTTGTACATGCGGACGCGACCGAACATGTCTCCCACCCGCCCCAGGCTGACCACGAGCACCGCCAACACCACCATGAACCCGAGCAGCATCCACAGCAGATAGCTCGTGTTCGACGGCGTGAGCGGGTTCAGATGGATGCCGCGGAAGATCGCCGGGAGCGCGATGATGACGATCGACTGGTTGATCACCGCCATCAAGATCCCGAGCGTGGTGTTCGAGAGGGCGATCCACTTGTAGTGGTCCGTGGGCGCGGGCGGTTTGGGCAGCGCGGCGACCCCCGCGGGCGGCCCGCCGTTCCCCCCACCGTTCCGCGACCCTGAGCTCACCGGGCGAGCCGATCGATCAGCTTGTCGAGGACCGCGACCGCGGCGGCCAGCGTCTCGACCTCGGAGTCCTCGAGCGAGGCCATCTCCTCGTGCAGCAGCGCGCGGTACTCGGCGCGCAGCTGCTCGAACACCTCATCGCCGGCCGGAGTGAGGCTGACCAGGACGGCGCGGCCGTCGGTCGGATCGGGAATCCGCTCCACCCAGCCGCGCTCGGCGAGCCGGTTCACCAGCAGCGTGATCGCCGGCTGGGTCACGCGCTCGTGGGCCGCCAGTTCGGTGATCCGGCGCGGCCCGGCGCGCAGGTTGCGCAGCACGCCGACCTCGGTGCGCGACACGCACACGCTGGTGCGGGTTAGGAACAGCCGCGACAGCTCGGCGCTCCGTTGCGGCAAAGCCTCCGCGATCTCGTCCAGCTGACTGCTCCGTTGACCCAGACCGCCCCTTTGCATGAGGCGCTTATATTACCTGCTAATGCGACTTCGCGGTCGGCCGCCGCCGCGAGTGGGGCCAACTGCACACTCGAGACCCATACCGGGCGGCCGAGCGCGTCCGGACCGCGGGCACACAAATCGCCCGCGATCCACCGGCGTGTACCTCGGCCTCGTGTCGACGAGAATGACGGCACCCGATGAGCCGCCCCGTCCTCTGGCATCTCCCCCTCTCGCACTACAGCGAGAAGGTCCGCTGGGCGCTCGACCACAAGGCCGTACAGCACGCGCGCCGCGCGCCCGTCGCCGGGTACCACATGGCCGCCGCGCTGGTCTTGACCCGCGGGCGTCACTGGACCCTGCCGGTGATCCAACTCGACGGGCGCCGCATCGGCGACTCCACCGCGATCCTGGCCGCGATAGAGCAGCGTTATCCCGACCAGCCCCTGTACCCGGCTGATCCCGCCGAGCGCCACCGGGCACTCGAGCTCGAGGACTGGTTCGACGAGCAGCTCGGCCCGGCCGTCCGGCGCTTCGCCTTCCATGCCCTGCGCAGCGACCCCGATCAGTTCGACGAGCTGGCCAGCCGCCAGGTGCCGGCGCCGCTGCGGCGCTATCGCCGTCTGGTCGGGGCCTACGGGCGGGCGTTTACCGGAGCGCGCTTCCAGACCGTCAGCGCCGGCCGGGCCGATGAAGCGCGGCAGCAGGTACTGGCCGCTCTCGACCACCTCGAGTCCGAGCTTGGCGACGGCGAGTATCTGGTCGGCGAGCGCTTCACCGTGGCTGACCTGACCGGGGCGTCGCTGTTTTATCCGCTCGTCCTGCCGCCGGAGGGGCCGCTCGACCTCGCCCCGCCGCCGGCCGCGGCCCGGGTCCGCGACTCGGTCACCCACCGCCGCGGGTTCCAATGGGTGCTCGAGATGTTCGCCCGCCACCGCAACCGCGGAGGTTCGCTCCGGTCAGCGCAGTCGCCCTAGCCCGCGGCGCGGCGTTCCCCCAGATAGCTCGCCGTGAGCAGCGCGCTGTCCCCGCGCAGCCGCTCGGCGCTGTCCGACGCGACCAGCTCCCCGTGCGAGAGCACGTAGCCGCGGTCGGCGATCTCGAGCGCCAGGTTGACGTGCTGCTCGACCAGCAGCACGGCCGTCCCGTGGGTCGAGGCGAACTCTCTGACCACCGGGAGCAGCCGCTCGACGATGACCGGCGCCAGACCCAGACTCAGCTCGTCGAGCAGCAGCACCCGAGGTTGCCGGCACAGCGCCCGGGCGATCGCCAGCATCTGCTGCTCGCCGCCGGACAGCAGCCCAGCGCGCCGGTCGGCGAGATCGCGCAAGGCTGGGAAGTGTTCGAACGCGACCTCCTGGGCGGCGCGATCGCGCATCCCGTCGAGCCGCAGGTGCTCGCGCACGGTCAGCCCGAAGAAGATCCCGCGGCCCTGGGGGACGTGCACGATCCCGCGGCGGACCCGCTCGGTCGGCGACACACCCGCGAGGTCCTCGCCGTCGAGCCGGACGAAGCCGCCCATCGGCTTGACCAGCCCCGAGATCGTCCGCAGCGTGGTCGTCTTGCCGGCGCCGTTGGCCCCGATCAACGCGACCACCTCGCTGGGATTCACGTCAAGGCTGAGGTCCCGCAATACCGCCGCGCGGTCGTATCCGGCGGTCAGGCCATCGAGCTCGAGGGCTCGTGTCACCCCTCGAGTCCCCACGGCTCGCCGCCGTCGAGCGGCCACGAGGCGGGCGGGCGGGCCCACGTCCGCTCGAGCATCCCGTCGGAATCGACCGCCGGCGCAGCGCTGGCGCGGAACTGGCGCGGCGAGCAGCCGTACGCCTTACGGAACAGGCGGCTGAAGTGGGGCGCGCTCGACAGGCCCCAGCGGCTCGCGATCGCCGAGATCGGCTGATCGGAGAAGGCCGGGTCGATCAGGTCGCGCCGGCAGCGTTCGAGCCGTGCGGAGCGGATGAAATCGCACACGCTGAGCCCCTCGGTCTCGAACACTCGATGCAGGTATCGGGTCGAGATGAAGCAGGCGCGCGCCAGCTCCTCTGGGTTCAGGTTCGGGTCGCTCAGCTTGGCCTCGATGTAGGCCTGGGCGTGGATGAGCAGCTCGGCGGTGGACCGGGGCCTCGGCGGGCGCGATGCGTCCAGATCCACGTACAGGCGACGAACCAGGTCGATCACGTGCTCCGCCAGCCCGGTGTCCTCGCGGCCGATGCTGCCGTCGGCCAGTCCGGCGGCGGCCTCCGAGCAGAACCGGGCCGCCAGCCGGGGCAGTCCGGCCTCGCCGGGGATCCTGACCGCGGTCAGGCGCGAGACCTTGTCGGCGTGCTTGCCGAGCGTCGCCTTGGGCACCCGGATCACCAGCAGGTCGAACGGAGCGTCGGCGCGGAAGATCGCCGGGTAGGAGGTGTCGTAGCTCGTGATGTCCCCCGGCCCCAGGACGCTGGCCCGGTGCTGCTGGGCCCCGTGCAGCCGTCCGCGCAGCACGATCTGGACGTGGAGGCACTCGGGGTCGGCGACAGAGATGTCTCGGGGCGTCCGCCGCATCGTGTTGGGGCCGGCCGCGATCCGATAGACGCCGATCGGCCCCAGCCGGTCGGCCCACATCCGGGCCCAGAAGCGGTCGGTCGCGTCGGTCCCGATGTGCAGCGGGTGGTACGCGTCGCATGACGACTTCGCCCAGAACTCCACTCGGTGCGGGGCTGGCACCGCATTGGTGTCGATCAGCAACGTCATCGTTTCAGACGTCTGGACACTTGGAACGCAGACTTCCTCTCCCTGTGGCCCGTCGCCAGCGTCGGCCACTCTACCGACGGCTCCGACGGCTGTCGAGGAAGCTTGACGTAGCCCTAACGCAGGCGATTTGTCGCACAGCGCACAGCCTTCACAAAGCCTTTGCCCACGCGCGCACTGATCGCGGTGAGCGCGGCCGGCCCCTGCGGGCTCGGCCATAGCATCGACTCACTTCATAGCGAACATGGGATCTGTCGGCGGCGCCCGGAGGCGGCGCGTTAGCGAGCCCATGCCAGGGAGGAGCGGACATGGAACGAATCCTTGCGACGCATACCGGGAGCCTGATCCGGCCGCCCGAGCTGCTCGCGTTTCTCGCTGCCAAGGAGCGGGGTCAGGAGATCGACGAGGACGCCTACCAGAGCGCGCTGCGCGACGCCGTAAACGAGGTCGTCCGCCACCAGGTCGAGGTGGGGATCGACGTCCCGGATGACGGCGAGATGGGCAAGGCCAGCTGGATCACCTATCTATACGAGCGCGTGAGCGGGCTCGAGGTGCGTTCGGTCGAGCTCGAGGGCGGGACCATGTATCCCCCGAGTCGGGACCGTCAGGCATTCCCGGGCGCCTATGCCGTGATGGACGCGCTTGAAAACGTCAGCGTCAACGAGTCCAACGCGGCCGCCTCGAGCGCGATGCCCGACGAGGACGCCGCCGCCTCCGGCCAGGGCGTCGCCTGGGTGTGCACCGGACCGCTGCGCTACGACCGTGGCGCGATCGATCGCGATATCGCCAACTTCAAGGCCGCCCTCGAAGGCCAAGACACCGTCGACGCGTTCCTGCCCGTGGTCGCCCCGGCGAGCGCGTACTGGCTCCTGAACGAGCACTACGCCAGCGAAGAGGAGTTCATGTTCGCCCTGGCCGACGCGTTGCGCGAGGAGTACCGGGCGATCGTCGACGCCGGGCTGCTGGTGCAGGTCGACGACGCGGTGATGATGCACGAGGCGGACACGATGATGTCGCGCGGGATGTCCTGGGACGACTACCGGCGGTGGGCCGACCTGCGCGTGCGCGCGCTGAACCACGCGCTCGAGGGCCTGCCCGAGGAGCGCGTCCGCTACCACGTGTGCTGGGGCAGCTGGCACGGCCCCCATGCCTTCGACCCGGAGCTCAAGGACGTGGTCGACCTGATCCTGGCCGTGAACGCCGGCACCTATGTCATGGAGCAGGCCAACGCGCGGCACGAGCACGAATGGCGGGTTTGGGAGGAGGTGCCCCTGCCGGACGGCAAAAAGCTGATCCCGGGCGTGGTCACCCACCACACGAACGTCGTCGAGCATCCCGAGCTGGTCGCGCAGCGGCTGGTCCGCCTGGCCAATGTGGTCGGCAGGGAGAACGTGCTCGCCGGCACCGACTGCGGCTTCGCACAGGGGGCGTTCATCGAGCGCGTGCACCCGGAGATTCAGTGGGCCAAGCTCGCGGCGCTGGCCGAGGGAGCGCGAATCGCTTCCCGCGAGCTTTGGGGTGCCAAGGCAGCGGCGTAAAACCGAGGCGCATCACATTTCACAGAGGAGGAGAAGGTGATCATGCAGGCGCGTACAGGGTGGCTCGCCGCGGTGGCGCTGCTCGCCACCGCAATCATCGCCGCCGGCTGCGGCAGTAGCAGCAGTAGCACCACCAGCTCGGCGAGTGCCGCTGCGAGCACCAGCTCGAGCACCGCTGCCACCACGACACCCGCGGCCACGCCCGGGAGCGGCGGCGCCGGTTCGGCATCGGTGACCAACTACCTGACCTACGTCGATGGCAAGGCCGGTAAGGCGAACTCGTCGCTCCCGCCGGTGACCGTCGGCTGGGTCAACCAGCAGGGTGGCCAGCAGGTGATCGGGGCGCTCGCCACCAACGGCGCGCAGCTCGCGGTCAAGTACATCAACGATCAGCTGGGCGGGATCGGCGGGCATCCGCTCGTGCTGGACACGTGCTTCATCACCTCGGCCGAAGAGGAAGGCACGACCTGCGCGCAGAAGTTCCTTGCCAACAAGAGCATCAATGTGATCGACGTCGGCGCGGTGGCGATCGGAATCCAGTCGCTCTACTCGACGCTCGGCACCGCCAAGCCGGTCATCACCGGCGTGTCGGTAACTCCGGTCGACTCGACCAAGGCCAACGCTGTGATCCTGTTCGGCGACGTCACCCACGTGCTCGGCCCGTTCGGCACGTATGCCAGCCAGGTCCTGCACGCCAAGACCGCCGCGCTCGTTTATCCGGACATCGCTGGCATCACCGACGGTGCGGCGGCGATCTCCGCGTCGCTGAAGGCGGCGGGCGTCAAGGTCAAGAGCGTCGCGTATGACCCCAACGAGACCGACCTGATCGGCCCGCTCACCAGCGCCGGCGCCTCCACCGCGGACCTGGTGATCCCCTACACGGAGGCCGGTGGCTGCGTCGACCTCGCCAAGGGCCTCATTCAGCTCGGCATCACCGACGCCAAGAAGATCCTGTCGGCGCCGCTGTGTCTGAACACCCAGGTCGCGCAGGGTCTCGGCGGCGACTTCCCGATCTGGACGTACGCGATCGCGAGCTCGCTGTACGGCGATCCCACCGACCCGGGCATGCCGGCGTACATGAAGGTGACCGCGCAGTATGGAGAGCAGGCCGAGGCCCCCGACCCGTGGAACATCGTCTCGTTCGGACAGATGCTGACCACCGCCCGGTTCCTCAACCAGCTCGGATACGGTCACATCACCCCGTCGGCGGTGCTGGCGAAGGCGAAGGCGTTCACGGGTCCGGTCGCGCTCGGAGCTCCGTCGCTCCAGTGCGGCAAGTACCCGAGCGCTCCGGCGGTGTGTAATGACCGCACCCAGTTCTTCCTGTACAAGGGAAAGCACGTGTTCGTCAAGACGGCGGGCTGGCTGCAGCCGCCCTCATGAGCAGACAAAGCAACTGACCGGGCTCGCGGAGTAGCGTGCAACAGGTACTGCTGTACGCGCTCCTCGGGCTCGGCTCGGGGGCCCTGATCGCCGGCATCGCGCTCGGGGTGATCCTGACCTACCGTGGTTCGGGGATCATCAACCTGGCGACCGGCGGGTTCGCGATGTTCGCCGGGTACGCCTTCTGGGCGCTCCGGCTCGATCTGCTCCATCTCTCGACGGGGCCGGCGCTACTGCTGAGTCTCGTGATCGTGCTCGCGGCCGGCGCGGCGACCGAGCTCATCGCGTTCCGGCCGCTGCGGACCGCCTCGCCGCTCGCCAAGCTCGTCTCCTCGCTCGGAGTCCTGCTGGTCCTGCAGGCGTCGATGCTGCTCGCGTTCGGCAGCTCCGAGCAACCCGAGCCCAACGTGCTGCCTCAGAACATCGTGCACCTGCTCGGCGCGGTGATCCCGGTCGATCGCTTCATTCTCACCGGGATCGTCATCGTGCTCGCCGCGGCGCTGGCTGCGCTCTACCGCTTCACGCGCTTCGGGCTGGCCACGCGCGCGGCGTCCGAGAACGAGGTGGTGGCGATGCTCGGCGGCCTCTCGCCCAACGCCCTGTCGATGGTCAACACGCTGATCGCGTCGGCCATCGCCGGCGGCATCGGGATCCTGGCCGCGTCGATCACCCAGCTCGACACCGAGACGCTCCCGCTCCAGATCGTTCCCGCCCTGGCGGCAGCGCTGCTCGCCCGCTTCACCTCGTTCGGTGTCGCGTGCGCCGCCGGCATTGGGCTCGGCATCCTCGAGTCGGAGATCGAGTACGTCTCAAACCTCTCGTGGTTCCCGACCTCGAGTGGAGCCGCCATCCCCGGCGTGGCGGAACTCGTGATCTTCATTCTGATCGTGCTGTTCATGTATCTGCGCGGGGCGAGGCTGCCCGGGCGCGGCGAGCTGGTTGAGAAGCGTCTGCCCGAGGCCCCGCGGCCACAGCACCTCATCCGGACCACCGTGATCGGGGTCGCGGTGTGCGCGATCGCGCTCGTCGTGCTGCCGTTCGATTTTCGCGAGGCGCTGATCAACACGCTGATCGGCACGGTCATGGCGCTCTCGCTGGTGGTGATCACCGGGTTCGTCGGCCAGATCTCGGTCGTCCAGTTGACGTTGGCCGGCGTCAGTGGGTTCACGATCTCGCACCTGGCCGTGAACGCCGGGATCGGCTTCCCGTTGGCTCCCATCGCCGGAACGTTGGCGGCGGTGATCCTCGGCCTGATCACGGCAGCGTCCGCGTTGCGTGTCCGCGGAGTGAGCCTGGCGGTGGTCACCCTCGCGGCAGTGGTCGCGATCACCAACTTCGGGTTCCTCAACCCGACCTGGGGCGGCGGCCAGACTGGTTCGCCGGTGTCCGAGCTGAAGCTGTTCGGGCTTGACCTCGGGCCGCAGGCAGGGTTCCGAGGCCTCGACGGCAACATCCCCAGCCCCGTGTTCGGCTGGGTCGCACTGGCGGTCACGGTGGGCGTGTGCCTGACCGTGGCCGCGGTCAGACGCGGCGCAGTGGGGCGGCGCATGCTCGCGGTTCGCTCCAACGAGCGCGCCGCTGCGGCCGCGGCGATCGATCCGCGCACGGTCAAGCTGTTCGCGTTCGGCCTCAGTGCGGCGATCGCGGGTCTCGCCGGCTCGCTGTACGCCTACAACTTCGGCTCGGTCAGCGCGGACCGATTCGACGTGTTCACCGCACTCAGCCTGATCGCGTTCGCCTACGCCGGAGGGATCACGCTGATCTCGGGCGCGGTGTTCGCCGGCCTGATCTCGACCCAGGCACTGTTTCCGTACGCGCTCGATAAGTGGTTCGGCATCAACGGCAACTGGTTCCTGCTGTTCGGCGGCGCGATCCTGATCGTCACGCTGATCCAAAACCCGGAGGGCGTCGCCGGGGCGTTCTACAAACGGATACACAAGCGACCCGCGGTCCACCCGCCGGAACCGGTTTCTAGGGGTCTCGCTGCGGAATCCGGCGCGATACCGGTCGCCGCTCGAGGTGTGGACGAGCCGGATTCCGTTAAGGGAATTCGGCGCCAAGACCTTGAGGTGGGCGACGGGGTTGGCGCCGAATTCCCCACGCTCGACGTCCGTGGGGCCATCCAACCCCGTCCTGACGGGGATCGCGCCACCGTCCCCGTCCGGACGGGGTCGCATGGCCCCACGGATGCCGCGCAGCGGCCCCAAACCACCCCTGTGCTCTCCATCACCGAGTTGTCGGTCGCGTTCGGCGGCGTGCACGCGCTCGAGCACGTCTCCATGGAGGTGCGCGAGGGCGAACTCGTCGGCCTCATCGGACCCAACGGCGCGGGCAAGACCACGCTGATCGACGCGATCACCGGCTTCGTCCCGTGCACCGGTCGCGTGGAGCTCGACGGGCACGACATCGGGGGGATGGCGCCCTACGCACGGGCGCGGCGTGGGCTCTCGCGAACGTGGCAGAACACCGATCTGTTCGACGACCTCGACGTCCGCGAGAACGTCACGGTGGCGGCCCGCGACGGCGCCGACCCCGAGCACATACTCGGGCTGGTGGACCTGGCCTGGGCCGCGCCCGCCATGCCCGATGAGCTCTCAGAGGGCGCGCGCAAGCTCGTGGGCGTGGCTCGCGCGCTGGCGGGACACCCTCGCCTCTTGTGCCTGGACGAGCCCGGCGCCGGACTCGACGCCCGCGAGAGCGAGGAGCTCGGCCGCTCCCTGCGCGAACTGGCCGACCGGGGCCAAACCACGTTGCTGATCGACCACGACATGGGCCTCGTGCTGAGCACCTGCGACCGCGTGGTCGTGCTCGAGTTCGGCCGCGTGATCGCCGACGGCCCGCCCGAGGTCGTTCGACAGGACGAGCGCGTGATCGCCGCGTACCTCGGTGGCAGCACCCAAGTGAAGGAGACCACACCATGACTCAACGCAGCCTGGAAGACCTGCTCCGGAGCATCCCCTCGACCGTTGACATGTTGCGAAACGCCCAGGTCGGGCCCAACGTGTATCCGGGGGTGCCGGCCGAGTTCACCAACTGGCGTGACGAGCAGTGGGCCTGGCAGAACACATGCGTGCTGTTCAACCAGTCCTACCACATGGCTGACCTGGCGGTTCAAGGCCCGGACGCGATGAGGCTCCTGTCACACCTCGGCGTCAACACGTTCGAGAACTTCGCGGTCGACAAGGCCAAGCAATTCGTGCCATGCACCCCGGCGGGTTACGTGATCGGTGACGTGATCCTGTTCCACCTCGCCGACGATGACTTCAACATGGTGGGCCGTGCGCCGGTGCTCAACTGGGTCACCTATCACGCGCAGACCGGTGACTACGACGTCGAAGTCACCCTCGACCAGCGCTGGGCGTTGCGCACGGACGGGCGGCGCAAGTCGTTCCGCTTTCAGCTCCAGGGGCCGAGCGCCATGGACGTCATCGCACGAGTATTGGGTCCCCACCCACCCAGCACACCCCCTGAGCTCAAGTTCTTCAACCTCACCAACGTTCAGATCGCCGGCCGTGACGTGCGCGCGCTGCGCCATGGGATGGTCGGGCAGCCGGGCTGGGAGCTGTTCGGGCCGTGGGATGACGGCGAGGCCGTGCGCGAGGCACTCCTCGGCGCGGGCGAGGAGTTCGGCCTGCGCCAGGTGGGCGGACGGGCGTACTCCTCGAACGCGCTCGAGTCGGGGTGGATCCCCTCCCCACTCCCCGCCGTGTACACGGGCGAAGAACTCACGTCCTACCGGCAGTGGCTCCCCGCCGCCGGCTACGAAGGATCCGCCTCGATCGGCGGGAGCTTCGTTTCATCCAACATCGAGGATTACTACTTCACCCCGTGGGACCTCGGGTACGGCCACCTCGTCAAATTCGATCACGACTTCGTCGGCCGGGACGCGCTCGAGCGGATGGTCGACGACGAGCACCGTCACAAGGTGACCCTGGCGCTCGACGACGAGGACGTGGCGGAGACGATCGCGACCATGTTCCAGAAGGCGGATCGGGCCAAGTTCATTGACTGGCCATCGGCGGTCTACAGCATGCATCCGTTCGACCGCGTCATCGTGAACGGAGACACGGTCGGCATCTCGACGTGGTTCGGCTACAGCTACAACGAGTCCAAGATGCTCACGCTCGCCGTGATCGACGCTGCCCACGCCGCGCCTGGAACCGAGGTCGCCCTCGTGTGGGGCGAGGAAGGCGGCGGGACCTCTAAGCCGACGGTCGAGCCTCACGTGCAACGGGAGATCCGGGCCGTGGTCAGCCCGGTGCCGTACGTCGAGGTCGTGCGCCGGTCCTACGCACCGGACAGCTGGCGCTCGGTCGGCGTCTAAGCGGCGCTGGAAGCATCCTGACCGGGCCGGGTCGATCATCCGTTGAGCCGAGCGCCGAGGCCAGCTAGAACATTCGTCCAAATCGGTTCGACCCGCGGCTGGCCGCGGGTAGGAGCCAATCAGGCTTGCTGTAGATGGGCCCGCTCACAGCACTGATCACCTTCCCCCTCGCGCCCGCGCTCGGCGTCGCGTCGTCGTCGCGCGTGGTGAGGGGGAGGCGCCAGGTGAGGGAGGAAGCATTGCCGGAGAGGCTGGCTATGCCAGAGCGGCAATGCGCACCGGCGCAGGAGACCGTCGATGGCTGAGCAGCGCTGCAAGCGCGGCTCGAGCGAGGCCGCTCGCGGCGAGCTTCCGGAGCTGCTCGGCCATCCGGTCAAAGGTGTGGCGCGTTGAGCCTGCTGCTGTACGGGGTGGCCGAAGCCGGTGGCGCACCCGCCTCGGGCGTCGGGCTCGATCACAAGCCGCTGCGGACGATCGTCGAAGGGCCACTGGCCGCGATCGTCAGCGATCACTCGAGCGCCGATCCCGAGCCGGCGGGCGAGCGACTGCGCGACTACGAGCTGACCGTGCGGCGGCTGATGGAGCGCGACGCAATCCTGCCGGTCAGGTTCGGCAGCGTGCTCGCCGATGAGGGAGCGGCGCGGGCGCTGCTGCGTCGCCGCCGGCGTGATCTGCTCTCGAGGGTGCGGCGAGTCCGCGGAGCGGTGGAGCTCGCGCTGCGCGCCAGCTGGCGCCGTGACGCCGACGGCGGCCCCGGCGTCCGGCCACCCGCCGGCACGTCCTACCTGCGCGAGCGCCTCGAGCGTCGCCAGAGCGCGCGCCGGGTGGCCACCGAGCTCGACCCCCTCAGCGCGCTCGCCCTCTGGAGCCGCCGGACGGTTGCCCCGGAGCCGGATCTGCCCGTCCTCGACGCCTACCTGGTGGAGCGCGGTCGAGTCGCTGAGTTCGTCGCCCTCGTGGGGCAGCTCGGCGATTACCTCGACGAGGTCGATCTGACGTGTACGGGCCCGTGGCCGCCCTACAGCTTCGCGGTGGGCGCACCTGTCTGAAGCTCACATCAGGTTCGGAGAATGGAGGTCCGACAGGTAGCGAGCGGTCGGCTTACCGAACCCGCACGCGATCAGTCTCCTCACCCGGTTTCGCTGCATCGTCGACATCAGCGATCGAACATCGGCGGCCGCCTCGGAGAGCTCCGCCGGGACGAGCGACCGGCTGGCCATCACGGTCAGCGCCTCGATCACCACCGGGGAAAGCCCCGACAGGCTCGCCAGCTTCGCCGCGCGCGCCTCGACGGCTGCGACCAGCACCCGCTCGTTGTCACGATTTGAGTCGATTGCTCGCCGGATGTGCGACACGCCGAAGTGGACGTGCCGGCGCTCGTCGCGATGGGCCAGCCGCGCCGCCGCCGCCGTGGCGGGATCCGGCGCGTGCAGCTCGATGAACCGAAGCAGATCCAGGAACGTCCCCTCGCCCAGCACGTTGAGCAGCAGCGACGAATTGGTGAAGTCGTGCTCGTCGAGCAACGTGCTGAGCGACAGTTCGGTCGACGCCAGCGCGTAGCCGCGCAGGCCGCCGGCCAGCGCGCGCTTCGTGAATACCTCGATGTGGCGGGCCTCGTCGTGGACATGGCTGGAGAGCCACAGCACGAGCTCGGGTAGCTGTGGGTTGACCTCCGGGAGAAAGCGCGCGGGGACGTACAGCGCGGCGTACTCGTTCTGGGCCAGGAACGTCATCACCTGCGCCACCGCTCGTTCGGTGGTCTCATCCAGGTCGCGCGCCGCGTCCCACGGAACTTCGCGCGAAGCGTCCCACTGCTGCGCCGAGGCCTGCTCGACGAGCTCGCCGACATCGTCCGCCCACACCTCGTCGGGATCGCTGAGGCGCCACCGGTAGCTGGTTGCGCTCGCCTCGGGGACCGCACCCAGCGGCGCAAAGCCAGCCCCCGCATCGCCCGGCGCGGGCGGCCCGGCCCCTCGCCAGTCGGCAGTGTGAAGCTCCCCGCCGGCGCGGAGCGGTGGCGGGTCACCACGTTCGGGAAGGGGCGCGGCGAGCACCCGGGCGGTGCGACCGCGCCGGACCTGCACCACCGTGCCCTCCGCCGCGGGCGCCTCCCCCACCACCTCGTGCCCGGCCAGCCGCGCCCAGCCCGGCAGCTCGAGCGCGACCGCCCGCGAGGGCGTGCGCACCTCCAGCACGCCCCCGGGCGGAACCCGTTCGAGGGTCGCCGCCAGCAGCACCTCGAGCCCGCTCCCCAGCTCGAGGTGCTCGGCGTCGAGGCGATGATCGGGGGGCGGGTCGCCGTCGCTCACGTGAGCAATCCCTGCTCCCGCATCGCGCTCCGCAGCGACTCGTAGCCGGCCTCCCCACCCGGGTGCCAGGTCCGCACCCCCTCGAGGTCCATCGCCGGGCGGATGCTCTCGTCGTTGTAGTCCATCGCGAGCAGCGCCTGCGACCACCGCTCACCCAGCTCGCGATCGAACGAGTCGAGCACGGTGAAATTGCAGTGGTAGTACGGCGGGCTCCGCCAGCTCACCTCCAGGGCCGCCACATCGGGGACGCCTTCGGCCCGGAACGCGCTGAAGTAGACGGCCGAGAGCACGCCGGCGTCGGCCTTTCCTTCCGCCACCGCCCGGACGACGTGGAGCTCTGAATCGCCCGTGTCGCCGTGCTTGCCGATGTCGGTGTCGAACCGCAGCAGCACGCACTGGGCCGCGGCGTCGAGGCCTTCCTGTGCGAGATAGTGCAGCGGCAGGATCGCCGCGTGGCCCGAGTCGCGGCTGCCCAGGGCGAGCACCCGCCCGGCTAGCTCGCGCACGCCGTCCAGCGGCCGGTCCTTGCGCGTGACCAGCACCGTCGACCAGTCGAGGTCGACGTCGCGCATACCGAGAATCCGCGTCCGCCCACCGACCTCGTGGTCGAGGCGCACGAACGCGGTGTTCGTGTTCCAGCCGATGTCGACCGAACCGTCGAGCACCGCCTCGACGAGCCGTTCGTAGTTCGAGTACAGGATGTAGTCGGTCGGGACGCCACGGTCGGCTAAGTAGGTCCGGAACCGCTCCCAGACCGTGACCACGCGAGGGTGATATGAGACCGCCCCGAGTCTCAGCTCGGCGCCGCTCATGGCACCGGAAGGCCGGCGAGGGCCTTGCCGATCCAGGTGCGCAGCACAGCGTTGGTCGGCGCCATCACCGCGCCGGCGCGGGCGTCCCGCAGGTGGCGCTCGATCGGGAGCGCGGGCGTGTAGCCCTGCCCTCCGCAGACCTCAAGCGCCTGCTGAGTCACGCGCGGGCCGGTATCGGTGGCGCAGACCTTGGCCTCCATCACCACCACGAGCGCCGACTCGTCGCCGTCGTCGGTGAGCCGCGCGGCGCGTTGTAGAAGCGCCCGGGCGGCACGCGTCTCGAGGTCCATGTCGGCGAGCGCATGCTGGATCGTGGGCAGGTCGGCCAGCGTGGTGCCGTCGGAATAGCGACGCGCGCTCGCGTGCGCGATCGCCGCTTTCAGCGCGGCCTGGGCGATCCCGAGGTTGACCGCGGCCAGCCCGATCAGGAAGGCCGGCGCGACGACCCCGAACACCAGGTCGGCGCCGCCCCCGGGCTGTCCGACCAGGGCGACGGATTCGAGCGTCACGTTGTCGAAGGACACGGCGATGCTCGAGTTGCCACGCATCCCGAGCCCCTCCCAGTCCCCCTCGAAGCTGACCCCGCTGTCCGTCTTGCCGACCGCATAGCAGTCGAGCCCCTCGCTTTCTCCCTGCACCAGCACGAGCATCACGTCCGCGTGGCCACCCGAGGTCACGAACGACTTCCGTCCGCTCAAGCTCACGTGACCGTTGTGCCGCGCCGCCTTGAGCTCCGGCGCATAGAAGTGCGCGCCGGTCCCGCGCTCGCTGAACGCCAGCGTGCCAATCGTGCCGCTGCCGAGCCGGGGCAACAGCGCCGACGACGCTGGTCCCCCGCCTCCCGCGACCGTGGCCACCGCGACGCTGTGCATCAGAAACACCATGCCGGTAGAGGCACAGGCCCCCCCGATCGTCTCGCACGCCTCCGCCAGGGCGGTCAGCCCGCCACCGGCGCCGCCCTGCTCGGGCGAGATCAGCAGCCCGAGGGCGCCGACCTCGGACAGCGCCCGGAGCCCGTCATCGGGGAATCGGGCGTCACGATCGACCTCGGCCGCTGCCGGGGCGATGCGGTCTCGTACAACCTCGCGCACCCCGGCCAGGACGGCCTCGGGGTCGCGAGCCGCAACTTCTGCCATTGCATGGCTCCTCTCGCGAAAGTTCGAACGGCATTGCACTGCCGCCCGCACGGGGCGGCGACGGCTCGATGCGCTCAGCGGCGTTTCAAGTCATCACCTCCTCGCTCCGCTCGTGGATGCACATGCTCCGGTGGCTCAGTGCGCCACTGGGATCCGCTCGACCCCGTCGTCCCGGCCGACCACAACCTCGGAGACCATCGACGGCGGGAACAGCCCGTGCTCGACGATGCCGGGCATCTCCGACAGCCACTCGGCCAGCTGGTGCGGATCCTCGAACGGCGTCATGTAGTCGGCGATCACACCGCCGTCCGGGCTGTGGCTCGCGTCCCGCACCTTGACCAAGCCCACCTGCGCCACCGTCATGCCCCGCAGTTCGGCGCCGGCCAGGCGCGCGAGCGTACCCGCCAAGCCGAACTCGGCCAGCTCGAGGGGGACGGGCGGAGTCAGCCGCTGCACCAGCTTGTTGGCCGAGACGATCACGACGAACCGGTCGGTCGCAGCGGCCACCGCCTTCTCGCGCGTGTGCGCGCCGCCGCCGCCCTTGATCAGCCAACCCGACGGGTCGACCTGGTCGGCGCCGTCGATCACGATGTCCAGCTGGGCCGGAGCCTCGAGTCCCGCAAAAGAGACCACGTCGATGCCCATCGCCCGGGCGGCCTGTGCGGTAGAGGGCGAGGTGGCCACGCAGCGGATGTCGAGCTTGCGCGCGGCGAGCGGCCCAAGCAGGTAGGCCGCGGTCGAGCCCGTGCCCAGGCCGACCAGCATGCCGTCCTGCACCAGCTCGGCGGCCGCCTCGGCCGCGATGCGCTTCTCGCGTTCGACCTGATCTGTCGCGCTCAACTCGACGGCTTCTCCAGGTGGCCACCGAACCCGTAGCGCATCGCCGACTCCACCCGGTTGGCGAAGTTGTCGAGCCCGCGCGAGGCAAAGCGCGAGTACAGCGCCGTCGTCAACACCGGCGCCGGCACGCCTTCGTCGATGGCCGCGATCGACGTCCACCGCCCCTCACCCGAGTCGGACACCCGGCCTGAGAAGTCCTCCAGCCCCGGGGACTGATGCAGGGCCTGGGCGGTCAGGTCGAGCAGCCAGGAGCTGATCACGCTTCCCCGCCGCCACACCTCGCTGACCTCGGCGGTGTTGATCTCGTACTGGTAGTACTCGGGGTTCTCCATCGGCGCGGTCTCAGCGTCGCCCTCCATGACGTGCGTGCCGGCGTTCGCGCCGTGCAGGATGTTCAGCCCCTCGGCGTAGGCGGCCATGATCCCGTACTCGATTCCGTTGTGGACCATCTTCACGAAGTGTCCGGCGCCGTTGGGGCCGCAGTGCAGGAAACCTGCCTCGGACGGGCTGGGCGTACCGGAGCGCCCCGGCGTGCGCGGCGCGGCATCGACACCGGGCGCGAGCGAGCCGAAGATCGGATAGAGCCGCTCGACGACGTCGTCCTCGCCGCCGATCATCAGGCAGAACCCGCGCTCGAGACCGAACACACCGCCGCTGGTGCCGACGTCAACGTGGTGGATGCCCTTCTCGGCCAGCATCTTGGCGTGGGCGATGTCGTCGTGATAATGCGTGTTGCCGCCGTCGATGATCACGTCGCCTTTCTCGAACACCGCGGCCAGGCTTTGGATCGACTGAGTGGTGATCTCGCCCGCCGGGACCATCACCCACGCCGTGCGCGGCTTCTCGAGCTTGCCCGCGAACTCCTCGAGCGTGGTGGCGCCGCCGATGCCCTCGCCCTCGAGCTCCTTGACTGTGTCGGCGTTCACGTCGTATCCGACGCAGTGATGACCATCGCGCGTCAGCCGGCGCACGATCCCTGCGCCCATCCGCCCCAGTCCGACCATTCCCAGCTGCATCGGCTTATCCGTCGGCATGTGAATCGTTCTCCTCTCAGCGCATCGCGCGGTAGCGGCGGATCAGCGCGTTGGTCGAGCTGTCGTGCTTCAGATCGGGTTCGGTGGCGCTCTCGAGCTCGGGGATGATCCGGACCGCCAGCGCCTTGCCCAGCTCGACTCCCCACTGGTCGAAGGAGTCGATTCCCCAGACCGCTCCCTGAGTGAACACGCTGTGCTCGTACAGCGCCACCAGGCTCCCGAGCGTGTGTGGCGTCAGCTTCTCGGTCAGGATTACATTGGTCGGGCGATTCCCCTCCATCACACGGTGGGGAACGATTTGCTCCGGCGTGCCCTCGGCGCGGACCTCCTCCTCGGTCTTGCCGAACGCCAGCGCCTCGGCCTGGGCGAACACGTTTGACATCAGCAGGTCGTGGTGATCGCCCAGCGGGTTCAGGGTCTTCGCGAAACCGATCAGGTCGACCGGGATCAGCTTGGTGCCCTGGTGGATCAGCTGGTAGAAGCTGTGCTGGCCGTTGGTGCCGGGCTCGCCCCAGAACACCGCCCCGGTCTGGTAGTCGACGTGGCGCCCGTCGAGGGTGACGTGCTTGCCGTTGGACTCCATCGTGAGCTGCTGGAGATAGGCCGGGAAGCGCTTCAGGTACTGCTCGTAGGGCATCACCCCGTAGGTCTGGGCGCCGAAGAAGTCGCCGTACCAGACCGCCAGCAGCCCCATCAGCGCCGGCAGGTTCTGGGCAAACGGCGTGCTGCGGAAGTGCTCGTCGACGGCGTGAAACCCGGCCAGCATCTCCTTGAAGCGCTCGGGGCCGATCGCCAGCATCGTCGAGAGGCCGATGGCCGAGTCCATCGAGTAGCGCCCGCCGACCCAGTCCCAGAACCCGAACATGTTGTCGGTGTCGATCCCGAACTCGGTGACTTTCTCGGCGTTGGTCGAGACCGCCACGAAGTGCTTGGCGATCGCTGACTCGTCGCCGCCGATTCCGGCCAGCAGCCACTCTCGTGCCGATTTTGCGTTCGTCATCGTCTCGAGCGTCGTGAACGTCTTGGAGGAAACGATGAACAGCGTTTCCGCCGGGTCCAGATCGCGGGTGGCCTCGACCAGGTCGGTCGAGTCGACGTTCGAGACGAACCGGAAGGTCATCTCGCGCTCGGAGTAGTGGCGCAGGGCCTCGTAGGCCATCACCGGACCCAGGTCCGAGCCGCCGATCCCGATGTTGATCACGTTGCGAATCGGCCGGTCGGTGTGACCGCGCCACTCACCGCTTCGAACCCGGTCGCTGAACGCGGACATCCGGTCCAGCACCTCGTGGACCTCCTTGACCACGTCGACCCCGTCGACGATCAGCGACGCTGATTTCGGCATCCGGAGGGCGACATGCAGCACCGCGCGGTCCTCGGAGACGTTGATGTGTTCGCCGGCGAACATCGCCTCGGTCCGCTCTTTGAGGCCGGACTGCTCGGCCAGCGCGGTCAGCAGTGGAATCGTCTCGTCCGTGATCCGGTTTTTGGAGTAATCAAGGAACAGTCCCGCGCCCTCGGCCACCAGGCGCTCGCCGCGCGTGTCATCGGCGGCAAACAGCTCGCGCAGGTGCTTGCCCTGGATCTCGCCGTAGTGCTGCGCGAGCGCCTTCCACGCCGGCCGGTCTCGTAACGGGGGAACGCTCGGCATCACACGCGTGCTCATCGGACCTCCGGGGGAGTCGCTGTCACGCGGCGCCCACGCTCGCGCGGCGCCGCCGATCGGTGTCCCGCGGATCCTGACAGACACCCGCTTCCGGCGGTAACTGACCCCAAAACCGGACTAACCGCGCACTCGGCGCCACCCGCCACGCGAGTGCGTCGTCAGTACTGCTATGCGGCACCGAACCGCGCACTCGCCGATCAGCCGGCGGCGAATGTTGGGTTAGCCCCCTAGCTCGCGGGCGCGAGCTGGCAGTCCGGGCACATGCCCCAGAACGTGACCTCAGCCTCGTCGACCAGGAACCCGCCGGCGTCGCTCGGCGTCAGGCACGGCTCCCGGCCGACCACGCAGTCGACGTCCTGGGCGGCGCCACAGACGCGGCAGACAACGTGATGGTGGTTGTCGCCGACCCGGGTCTCAAACCGGGCCGGACTGCCCGCGGGCTCGATCCGGCGCAGTAGCCCTGCCGCGCTCAGCACATGCAGCGCGTCGTACACGGCCTGCGTTGACAGCGACCCGATCAGCTCCCGAGCCCGTGTGGCGATGACCTCCACGTCCGGGTGACCCGGCGTCTCGGATACGGCGCGATAGACGGCCAGCCGCGGCGCGGTCACCCGCAGCCCGCGCGCGCGCAACTCGTCCGGCAGAAGCTCAACGTCAATCCCCACGAGCGCCGCACTATACCAATGTAAATCGGATGTAAACCAATATTTGATCGATTCCAGAAATGGGTAGAGTCGAATCTGACCCTGAGAACGTCCAAGGAGCCGCGCCATGTCAGACGACGCCCGCCAAACCCCGCCGATTACGACGACCGACTCAGGGATTCCCGCTCCCAGTGACGAGTTCTCGCTCACCGTCGGACCGGGTGGTCCGACGGTTCTGCACGACCACTACGTGGTGCAGAAGATGCAGCACTTCAACCGCGAGCGCGTACCGGAGCGCGTCGTGCACGCGAAGGGCTCGGCCGCGCACGGCTTCTTCGAGGTGAGCGAGGACGTCAGTCAGTACACCAAGGCCGACCTGTTCCAGCCGGGCCGGCGAACGCCGCTGTTCCTGCGCTTCTCGACCGTCGCCGGCGAGCTGGGCTCCGCGGACACCGTCCGCGACCCCCGCGGGTTCGCGATCAAGTTCTACACCGAGCAGGGCAACTACGACCTCGTCGGCAACAACACCCCGGTGTTCTTCGTCCGCGACGCGTCGAAGTTCCAGGACTTCATCCACTCCCAGAAGCGCCTCCCCGACACCGGGATGCGCTCCAACGACATGCAGTGGGACTTCTGGACGCTCTCGCCCGAGTCCGCCCACCAGGTCACGATCCTCATGTCCGACCGCGGGACGCCGCGCACCTTCCGAAACATGCACGGGTACTCGAGCCACACGTTCTCCTGGCTGAACGCGGGCGGCGAGCGGTTCTGGATCAAGTACCACGTTCGCACGGCCCAGGGGGTCGAGAACTTCACCGACGCCGAGGCCGGCGAGATGGTCGCCGAGGATCCTGACTTCCACCGCCGCGACCTGCGCGAGGCGATCGATAAGGGCAACCCGCCCGAGTGGAGCCTCGAGGTCCAGGTGATGCCGTTCGCGGACGCCGCCGACTACCGCTTCAACCCGTTCGACCTGACCAAGGTCTGGCCGCAGTCGGATTACCCGCGGATCAAGGTGGGGCGGCTGGTCCTCGATCGCAACCCGGAGAACTTCTTCGCCGAGGTCGAGCAGTCCAGCTTCAACCCATCGAACCTGGTGCCGGGCATCGGCCTCAGCCCGGACAAGATGCTGATGGGCAGGATCTTCTCCTACCACGACACCCACCTGCACCGGATCGGCCCCAACTACGAGCAGCTCCCGATCAACCGGCCGCAGTGCCCCGTCCACTCCTACAACAAGGACGGGCACATGACCTACCACCACGCCGGCGATCAACCGGTGTACGCACCCAACAGCTACGGCGGCCCCCAGGCCGACACCAACCTGGGCCACGAGGTCACGTGGGAGGTCCCGGGCGCCGAGATCGGCCGATACGCCTACGAGAAGCACGCGGGCGACGACGACTTCGTCCAGCCGCGGGCGCTGGTGAACGAGGTCATGAGCGAGACCGATCGCGATCACCTCGTCACGAACATCGTCGGCCACGCCTCCAACGAGGTCACCGACGAGATGCAGTGGCGCGTGATCGCCTACTGGAGCAACGTCGACGCGCAGCTCGGCGCGCGGGTCGCGGCCGGTCTCGGTAAGGGCGACGGAGCGTCGGCCAACGGCGCCCAGGCTGCGGCGAAGGAGCTACTGGCCAGCCGCGCCAATCGGGCGTAGGCGCCGGTGAGCATCCAATCCGACGTGCCGCCGAGCATGAGTTAGCAGGGGCGCAGTGCCGCCGAGCATGAGTTAGTGGGGGCGTGGTGCCGCGGCAGCCAGGGCTGGGATCAGCCGGGCTGCCGCGGACTCCCGATCAGGAGTCCGTCGATCAGGTCGCGGATCACGGCGCCGACCTCCTCACGCGCCTTGACTGGATCCTCGGCGTCGGCGAGGTACATCGCGGCCTCTTCGAGCGCGCCGAGCAGTACCAGCGCGAGCGGGCGGAGTGGCTGGGGCTTGAGCTGCCCCGCCTCGATCGCAGCCTGCAGCAGCGCCTCGGCCGACTCGACGCTGTTGTTCTGGGACATCTCCCGGTACTCGCGCCAGCCGATCACGCTCGGCCCGTCCAGGAGCATCAGTTGCCGTATCTCTGGTTCGCCGGCGATGTCGAACCACGCGCTCGCCATCGCGTGCATCGTGTCGGCCGGGGTCTTCGGCTGGGCCGCCGCAACCGAGGCCTGGAGCCGCCCGAGGATCTCCAGGTCCATCGCCTCGAGCACGGCCCGGAACAGCGCCGCCTTGTCGGCGTACTGGTGATACATCGCGCCGCGCGTGACGCCGGCCGCCTCAGCGATCTCGGGCGTTGAAACCTCGGCGTAGCCGCGCTCGCCCCATAGTCGACGCGCCGCCCCGATCAGAGCCTGCTGGGTCGCCGCCGATCTTTCCGCCTGAGTTCTTGCCATTACATGCAGTCTGTTGGTATCTTAGTGCAGCCTGTACGTAAATCTCCACCGCGGAGGAACCGCATGCCCGCAGTAACGCTCAGCGCCGGAACGATCCATTATGAGAAGTCAGGCCCACCCACGGGCCGCCCGGTGGTCTTCATCCATGGCTACGCGATGGCGTCCTCGCTGTGGCGGCCGCTGTCCGACCGGCTGGCCGCGGACGGCTACGCGTGCTACGCCCCCACCTGGCCGCTGGGCGCTCACACCGAGCCCATGGCCGATCGCAGCAAGGCCACGATGGAGGGCATCGCCGGGATGGTGGCCGAGTTCCTTGAGCGGCTCGAGCTCACTGACGTGGTGCTGGTCGGCAACGACACCGGCGGCGCGATCGCCCAGATCGTGGCCACCACGACCCCGGCGCGCCTGGGCGCGCTCGTGCTGACGAGCTGTGACGCGTTCGAGCACTTCCCTCCCCCGGTGCTCAAGCCGTTCATCAACGCCGCCAAGCTGGGTCCGACGTTCCACGCGATGGTCGGGCCGCTGCGCTCCAGGCTGGTGCGCCGGCGCGCCTACGGCGGCCTTGCCCACACGGACATCGAGCACCTTGCCGCGGAGTGGGTCAAGCCCGTGCTCACCGACCGCGGCGTCCGGGAGGATCTGCGGCACTTCACCGCCTCGCTCGATCGGGAGACGACGGTGCGAGCGGGCGCGCGGCTCGCTGAATTCACCAAGCCGGCGTTGATCGCATGGTCCGGTGATGACACGTTCTTCGTGCTCGAGGACGGCTGCCGCCTCGCCGACGTGCTGCCTGCCGCCCAGCTCAAGGTGATCGAGGGCGCACGGACGTTCTCGATGATCGACCAGCCGGACGCCCTCGCCGAGCTGATCTCCGAGTTCGCTTGGAACGCCGCCGTCGGTCGCGCCGCCTGACGCGACCGCGTGACTCATCCCCAGCGCGAGCGCCACGGCCGCCGCGGCCCGGGCCTCAGCCGGCGCGCCCTTGCCGGCGGGGCTTGGTCCGCCGCGGCGGCTCACCGCCGGCGTCGGTCACCGCCCGCTCGAGCAGCTCCGGCCGGTAGGCCGGATCAAGCAACTCGGAGACCTCCAGACCGGTACGCGCGAGGTGTGACGCGAGCAGGCCGGCGCTCAGGTCGCGGTCCTGCGCCTTGACGGCATCCAGGATCTCGCGGTGACTGGCGGTCGCCCAAGCGGTCGGGCCGTGGCCGATGTGCAGCCGGCGGTAGCGCTCGGCGTGGTCGAACAGCTGAGCCAGCGTGTCGTTGACGCGCTGGCCGGCAGGCCCGGTCAGGGCGCGGTGGAACTGGCTGTGCGGCACGACCCAGCGCCGGTAGTCCTTGATGCTCGCGTAGTGGGCCATCTCGGCCATGTGCCCCTCCAGGCGGGCGAGGTCGTCCTGCGTGATCCGCGGCACCGACAGGCGGACCGCCTCGGCCTCGAGCGTCACGCGCATCACGTACAGCTGCTCGAGATCAGCCGTCGACATCGGGGCCACCCGCACCCGGCGGTTGGGCTCGGCCTCCACCAGCCCCTCACCCTGCAGCATCCTCAGCGCCTCCCGCAGCGGGGTGCGGCTGATCCCCAGCTCCTCGGCCAGGGCCACCTGCGACATCACCGCCCCGGGCGCGAGGCCGCCGTCCAGGATCGCATTGCGAACCCGCTCGTAGACGTCCTCGGTGTTCTGGCCGTTCTCGCTCATCGCTCTCCTCATCCGGCTCTCTTCGTTCACGCCCCGAGCATGCTGTAGCCGCCGTCGGCGACCATGTAGGAGCCCGTGATGTGGTGCGCCTCATCGCTGGCCAAGAACAGCGCGGCGCCGGTCATATCCTCGGGCTTCGGGATCCTTCCGGTCGGGGTACCCGAGAGCACCACATCGCGCCGGCCGGCCAGCCACTCCGGACGCGCCAGCAACGCCTCGGTCTCCATGAATCCGGGCGCGAACGTGTTGACCCGGACCGACGGTGCCAGCGCCTTTGCGTAGGACTTGGTGATCCCGAGCAGGCCGTACTTACCGGCCGCGTATTGCGGGGCGCGCGGGCTGCCGCGCACGATCACGGTCGAGCCCACGTTGACGATCGCGCCCCCGCCCCGCTCAACCATCCGCTGGCCGAACTCGTGCACCATCAGCATCGTGCCCTTGATGTCGACGGCGAGCACGTGGTCGATCGCCTCCTCGGTGACTTCCTTCCAGGACGCCTGTCCCGAGGCCATGTCCCCGACGTTGTTGACCAGCACGTCCACGCCGCCGCCCTCCTCGAACGCCCACGCGGCCATCCGCTGGATGTCCTCCCAGGAGGTGATGTCGCCCTGCACCACGAGCGCCTCGGCCCCGATTTCCCGCACGCGCTCGGCGGTGTGCTCGGCGCCGTCGGCCGAGCTCCGGTAATGCACGAGTACCCGGTCCGCGCCCTCGTTCGCCGCCCGTACGGCCAAGGCGGCGCCGAAGCCGGTACCGGCCCCGGTCACCATGAAGCTCCGTCCCTCGAACCTTCTCAGCATGTTCGTGTCTCTGTCCTCGGATTTCTAGACGATCGTGCGGCCGCCGTCGATATACAAGACCTGCCCGGTGATGAAGCTGGCCCGGGGGGAGCACAGGAACAGCACCGGATCGACGACTTCCTGCAGTGAGCCGAAGCGCCCCGCCGGGATCAGCTCGATCAGCGCCTGGCGCTTCGCTGGATTGTCGGTCAGGTAACGGCGGGTCAGCTCGGTATCCATGTAGCCGGGCGCGACCGCGTTGGCCGTCACGCCGTGGATCGCATACTCGTGCGCGATCACCCGCATGAGCTGGTTGATCGCGCCCTTGGTGGCGGCGTACGGCCCGTGCAGCTTGTGTCCGCTGCGCCCGGCCACCGAGGAGAAGAAGACGATGCGCCCGCGCCCCTGCTCACGCATTGGCACCGCCGCCTCCGCGGCGACGTGAAAGGCGCTGGTGAGGTTCACGTCCACGATTCGGTCCCACTCCTGCGCGGTGTAGCTCTCGATCGGCTTGCGGTCGTTGATCCCGACGCAGTGGATCAGCACGTCCAGTCCGCCGAGTTGGTCACGCGCTTCATGCACCGATGCGCGGGCCGTGTCGGGATCGCTGAGATCCGCCTGGACGCTCGCCGTCACGCCGGGATTGACCTCGGACACGTCAAGGTCGATCACGCAGACGCTCGCGCCGGCGTCGAGGAAGCCGGCGACCAGGGCGCCGCCGATCGTGCCTGCCCCTCCTGCCACCACGACTCGCTGCCCATCCAGCCCGAGCCAATCAGGCATCGGGCGGCTGCTCGCGATAGGTGAACACGTTCAGCGTGACCGCGCCACCGTCAGGCACCGTGGCCGAGTGCGGCGTACCCCCGGGCAGAGCAGCCAGCTGCCCCGCCTCGAGCCGCACCGGCTGCCCGTCGACGAGGAAGTCGACGACCCCCTCGAGCACGGTGGTGATCTGGTCCTGGGGGTGCTGGTGCTCCTCCCAGCTCGAGCCGCCGCCATAGCGGTACAAGGTCGCGGTGAGCTGCGGCGTGTGGATGGTGGCCCCGTAGATGTCGGGGCGGACCTCCTTGAACTCCTGCTCTGACCAATCGATCTTGCGTGCGATGTCCATGATCACGGGCCGACCATTATTGCATACAGTTTGGCAAGTCGTCTACAGTTACGGTGCGATGTTATGGTTCAGCCGGAACACGTTGTCCGGGTCGTACCCGCGCTTGACCGATCGCAGCCGGCGCAGCGTCGCGCCGTAGGCGCCGCCCGCATCGTCGCGGTCGTCGTCGCCCATGAAGTTGACGTACTTGCCGCCGGTCAGGTGAGGCTCGATCGCGGCGAAGCTTCGCCGCGCCCAGCCGATCTCCTCGCCGTCCGCCGCCGGGTCCTCCCAGGTGGCCGGGATGTTCAGCAGCCACGCGGCGTCGCGATGCGGAAACGCTGTCGCTTCGGGGGCGACGCGCCCGATCGCGCCGCCCTGTGCGAGCACCTCGATCTGCGAGAACTCCGATCCGACGTGCGCACCACACTCGATCAGCGCCTCGATCAGTGCGTCGGTCAGCGCGGTGGCGAACCCGGCCTTGATGTACGTGCGCTTGCCGGCGGCGAAGATCTCGTCTGTAAGCGTCTGGATCTTCAGGAACGGAACGGTTTCGAGTGATCCGGCGCTTGGCGAGAGCTCGGCTTGAAGTCTCTCGAGGCGGCGCCGGCCGGCACTGGGTTTGCCGGACCATTCGATCAGGGACATGATCCCGGGTACGCCGACGAGGTTGGAGGGGATCCAGGGCAGCGGCGGGGCCTTACGCAAAAAGCTCGTCCACAGGAGCTCGTCGGGCGCGCCGGTCGCCATGGCTTCGCGACCCTGAACCAGGACCTCCTGGGCACGCTCGAGTGGATGAAACGTGGCCAGGATCAGCAGCTCGCTGAGCTCGTGCAGCGCGAACTCAAACTCGGTGACCACGCCGAAGTTGCCGCCGCCACCGCGGATACCCCAGAACAAGTCAGCGTTCTGATCTTCGCTCGCGTGGAGGATCCGCCCGGCCGCAGTCACCACCTGCGCGGCGAGCAGGCTGTCGATAGTCAGGCCAAAACGCCGCATTAGGCGACCGACCCCTCCCCCGAGCGTCAGCCCGGCGACACCTGTGTGCGACACGACTCCCGCCGGGGCCACCAGCCCGTGGCGCTGCGTGGCGCGATCGAGCTCGCCGAGCAGCACCCCGCCCTGGACCGTCGCCCGCCGGGCGTCCGCGTCGACACGCACGCCGTTCATCGGGCGCAGGTCGATCACGATCCCGTCGTCGCACGTGCTGTGGCCCGGCATGCTGTGGCCGCCGGCTCGCACCGCGATCGACATCCCCTCGCGCCGGCCGTGCTCCAGGGCGATGACCACGTCACGCGCGCTCGTGCACCGCGCAATCAGCGCCGGCCGGCGGTCGTGCATCGCATTCCACACCGCCCGCCGCCGGTCGTACTCGGCATCCCCCGGCCGCACAACCTCACCCTCGAATCCCTTCAGCCCCGCCCCCGACTCCATTGTAGATACATATACATTCATATATATCTGTATCAGGATATCATTCGGGTCGATGCCCCGTCAGCTACCAGCGGGAAAGAGTCGAGAGCTGGCCGTCGCCCTGCACGACATTGCTTGGCTGCTGCCGCGCAGGATCGATCCCTGGGTGGAGATCGAGGGCGAGGAGCCGCTCCCGCCCACCGAGCTCGAGGTCATGCGTCTGCTCGTCCGGGCGCCCGATTTGAGCGTGGGCGCGGTGGCACGCGAGCTCGGCCTGCACGCGAGCAACGCCAGCGCCGCGGTTCGAGGCCTGCTGGCTCGGGGCCTGCTCGAGCGCAAGGCCGACAGCCGCGACGGTCGGATCTCCCGACTGGTTCCAACCGCCAAGGCGCAGGCGATCCGGCGCCGGCGGGAGGGCGCCTGGGGCGAGCTCCTGCGCGTACGGCTGGCTCGGATGCCGCCCGAGGACGCCGCGGCGCTGCTCGGCGCGGTCGACTCACTAAGCGCACTGGCGGTCGCACTCTCCGTCGGCGAGGACTGACCCTGGGTCATAACCCCGTATTCGGCGACGCGCGCTGGTCGAGTCCGGAGTTATGGCCCATATACGCGACTGAATCGGAATTCACCCCGTGGAGGGGGTCGAGTTCGGAGATATGACCCATCGTCACGCCCCGACGTCCGCGGATGACATGTCGCGTTCCTCAACCCGGGATGTCCAGCTCCGCTCAACCCCTCGGATCAGGTCGGCAACCGCGGCGTTGACCGGCGCCGGCACGCCGCACGCCCCAGCCTGCGCCACCAGGGCCTCGTTGAGCGTCTCAATCTCGGTCGAGCGATGGGCGAGCACATCCTGGAGCATGCTCGGCTTGTGGTCGTAGTTCGCTCGGCCGAGCCTGTCGACTAGCTCCTCCGGGTCTTCCTCGAAGGCGATCCCCAAAGCATCGGCGATCGCACGCCCCTCGCCGAGCAACTCGCCCACCACGCGCCGGGTCGCCGGCAGCTCGCACAACTCGCCGTGCGTCAGCCCGGTCAGCGCGCACAGCGGATTGGTGGCGCAGTTGAAGAGCAGCTTGGTCCACTGCGCACCGCGCGCATCGGCCAGCGCCCGCGTCTCCATCCCGCTCGCGTTCAGCAGCGCACCGAGCCGCTGCACCTCGTCCATCCGAGCCGGCCGTGGCTCGAACGGTCCGATCCAGGTCGTTCCGGAGCCATCCATGTGGATCACACCTGGCGCCGCCACGCGAGCGGCGGGCAGCGTGACGCCTCGCATCACGCGCGGAACGTGCTCGGCGATCACCTCCTCGTTGCCGATTCCGTTCTGCACGCTGCACACCGCGCCGTCGGCGAAGCTCGCCGCGCACGCGGTGATCGCGTCCTTGGTGAACATTCCCTTGACCGCGACGATCCCGAGCTCGCACGGCGGGATCTCGCTCGGATCGGACGTGGCGCGCACGGATCCCACCAACGAGGCTGCACCACCGACTCGGAGGCCGTCGCGGTTGATCGCCTCCACGTGCGCGGACGACACCTCATAGGCCCACAACTCCGCCTGCGGCAATTGCGCGAGGTGCGCGGCGTACAGACCACCAATGGCACCGCAGCCAACGATGCAGATCCTCACGACAGTGCCGCCTCGGCAATCTCCTGGGAAAGCAGCAGGTCAGCTCCGGCCACTCCGAGACCGGCCACGACGCGATCCCAGACGCGCACCGGCAAACCCCCGGGCACGGTCAGCACGCGATACGGCAGCACCGCCGGCAGCAGACGATCAATCTCAGCACTCGGAAGCTGGAAGGTGGAAGCCCCGGCGGCCACGGCCTCGGCCACGAACGGGGCCGCTGTGGGAGCACCGTCCATCGTGTCCTGCTGGATCGGTTCGCCCCGAACGTCGACGACCGCGACCGAGACCCGAACCCCACGCGCCCCCGCTTCCGCCAAAGCACGGTCGGCGAGGGCGACCGCCCACTCGTGCTGCGGCTGACTTGCCGGGGCCGGGTCGCTGTAACCGAGGCCCGGCTCGTCGGGCAGCGATCCGAACGCGTCGAGCCAGCGCTTCTCGTCATCTCCGTGCTGTCCCTGGTAGGGCAGGCCCAGCGCCCACAGCACGATCAGGTCCTCGGAATTCGCGGGCTTGCCGTCGGCGATCAGCATGCGCCGGTCAACTCCGGCAATGTCGACGAACGGGCCGATGGTCGCGCCCGACGCGCTGAAGCCGCCGACCACGACGCCATCCGCAAACAAGGGCATCCCGCCCGCGCCCGGGAACATCGCCTCCGGCGAGCACGCGACGAACCCAGCGGCGATCGGCGCCGGCAGCGTTGCCATCCGCACGTGATGCTCGGCGCTCGGGATCTGCTGGGTGGCCGAGATCCACGCCTTCGATCGTGCGCGGGCCATGCCCCCGGCGCCGCCGCGGTCCATCTGCGACGCGGAGACGAGCACACCGCTGGCCCCCACGACCGCGAACGCCCCGCGCGCCTTCATCTGGGCCGCCTTGTCGATCGCCCGCGCTATCAGGCGCCGGGCCGCCTCGAGAGAGATGTCGTTGGTCGCCGGCACCACGGCGCCGAGGAGTATACAGAACCATGAATTGTATACTTCAAGCTCGTGACCGCCTCGGACCATTGGGGACGCCGCCCTCGCGATTGGGCGCAGCTGGCCGAGCCCTCAAACGAGCCGCTGTTCGCGACCGTCCTGAATCGGCTCCACGTGAGCGAAGGCACGCGACTGCTCGACATCGGCTGCGGGTCGGGCTACGCGGCACGCATGGCCGCCGAGCTTGGCGCCGCGGTAACGGGGATCGACATCACCCCAGAGCTGATCGAGATCGCGCGCGAGCGGCTCCCAAACGGCGGCGACTTCCGCGTCGGCAGCATGGACAGCCTCCCGTTCGACGACGGGTCCTTCGACGCGGCGGTTGGCTTCAACGCGTTTCAGTTCGCCGACGATCCTGCCCAGGCGGTCAGCGAAGCCGCCCGCGTCGTGACACCCCAGGGGCTCGTGGCGGCGACCACGTTCGCCGAGCCCGAGCGAAATGAATCCACCGCCCTGCACCTCGCGCTCGAGCCGCTCCGCAACACCGCGCCCGCCACGCCGAGCCATCTGCCCTACGAGCTGTCGGCACCAGGCGGACTCGAAGCCCTCCTCACCAAAGCATCGCTCGAGCCCGTCGAGCGCGGCGAGGTGCCGCTGACCTGGGCTCACGCGAGCGTCGACGGAGCCGTCCGGGCGGTGCTGGCGTCGGCGGGCGGCGCGATGGCGATCGACGCCGCCGGCGAGGCCGCCGCTCGGGCCGCATTACAAGAAGCGGTCGTCCCCTTCACCCGCCCCGACGGAAGCGTCTCGATGCAAAACACCTTTCGCTACGCGATCGCCCGGCGTGCCGACTGACTCCCAGACTGACTCCCAGACTGAGGCGTAATCCGCCGGTCGAACTCGACGTACATCGCCGCCCGCCCCTCGATCTGCGCCGCCAGCGGCGCCTGGACCGAAGCCGTCTCCTGCACCTCGGCGAAGTGCGCGCGCTTCTCCTGAAGCGTCGTAACCGACCGCTCCAGAGAATCGAAGCGAATCGAAGCCGCGCCATCCGAGACCACTAGCCGACCGCCCGCCCCGCACGTCGCGCACTGCACCGAGTCGCCCTCCAGGACCACGACCGACAGGTGACAGACCGGGCACAGCCCCGGCTCGCCGAAATACGAGACCTCGTCGAAGGCCAGCCCGAGCTGGGACGCGACGTTCCGGCCCACGCGCGCCGCGGCCACCAGGGCGCGGGCATCGAGGACCACTGAGCGCGGCATTCCGGCGCCGCCCACCAGCAATTGATCGGCCACCGCGATGCGTGCCGAGAACGTCATCTGGTGCATCAGCGGCAGCGCGAGCGACTTCCACTGGCTGGTCAGCGAGCCACCGATCGCGATGAAGCCGGCCACCCGCGGGCGGAGCACGCGATCGTCATATGGGAACGCCACCTGTGGGGCGTCACGGGCGTCGAGCAGCCGTTGGTGACTCTCGACGAACACCACGTCGGCGGCGGGCCCGGCCAACCGGTCAGCAACCAGCTTGAGAGCGCCCGCGATCGTCCGCGAGTAGATCGGCGTGGAGACGAGCAGCCCGTCTGACTCCATCAGCTGATCCCACAGCCACGCCCCGTCGTCACCTTCTGGCGAGTCCCCCGGCCCGAGCGGACGTGTGGGCAGCGCTAGGTCGTGCAGACGGACCAGCGCCACGTCGGCGCCCTCGGCCTCCGCCGCCTGCAACGCCAGCTTGAGGAGGATCTCGGCGCTGCCGTCCGGGTTGCCCGCACTCAGGCCGAGAACCCTCACTCGCTCACCCTCCGAATGCGACGTCGAGCTCAGCCGCAGCCGCCTCGAGCCGAGCCTCGTCGGCCCGCTCGGCGGCCTCCGGGAAGATGCTCTGCTCGGCGACCTCGCCCGCGATCTCGTACAAACGCTCTGGGCCCGCCGGCCCGTACATGCTTACGAAGCGGGTGAGATGTGCATCGCACACGAGATGGTGCTCCACCCCGGACGGGAGACTCATGAAGTCGCCGCGCACCAGCACGTGCTCGTCGCCGTCGGCGCTCACCTTGAGCCGGCCGTCGAGCACGTAGATCCCCTCGTAGGTCCGCGCGTGCGCGTGGGCCGGGACGGAGCTTCCGCGAGGGCCCTCGGTCACGGTCATGCCCAGCGCTCCGTTCGACTCTGCGCCAGTGAGCACCTGGAAGGCGACCTGGCCGAACAGAGTGTGCCGCGGACCCTCGCCGGCGCGCAGGAAGTACGCAACGGACTTCCCGGGAAGCGTGTCATCGGGACCGGTGCTCGCCTCCGCGTATGGCTCCTCGGGCAGGTACTTCATCGCGAACTTGCCCTCGGCGGCCCCGAACTTCTCGAATGGCGGCGGGCTGGGATCGAACTGCGGATAAGCCGGCCCCGCATACGGGGTGCCGGTGAAGTCGAAGAAGCGATCCCAACCGGCGGGAGCGATCGGTCCCATGAATTGGCTGTAGTGCGAATGGAACTGGTAGGCGTGGTGCACCCCGGCGGGCACGCTGGCGACGTCGCCCGGGCTCAGGATGCGGCTCTCGCCGTCGGCCCACACCTGGATCCGGCCGCGGACGCACAGAAAGTAGTCGTGCTCCTTCTCGTGGTAGTGCATCGGGATCGGGCGCCCGGCCGGCCCGAGCGCGGTCATCACCGACATCGCGTTCGCGGTCTCCTCGGTCCCGGCGAGCGCCCGGCCGACCTGGCCGAGCAGCAGATGGGCGCGTCCGTCGCCGTCGGCCAGCGAGTAGGGCACGGCCTCGCCCGGAAGCTCGCGCAACGGCACGTCACTGTCGACTCGGTAGGACATCTTCTCTCCTTCCAACCGGTTCATACCGGATCAAGTGTTCACGAGATAACCGACTGACCGCCGTCGACCACGATGTCGACCGCGTTGAGGTACGAGGCATCGTCGGAAGCGAGGAACAGCGCTACCCGCGCGACGTCGTCGGGTTGGCCGAGCCGCCCCAGCGGATGCGTGTGGAGCATCTCGTGCACCGGGTGACCCGGCTCGTCGAGGAACGGCTCGATCTGTGGGGTGACGGTGAGTCCCGGGCTAATCGAGTTGGCTCGGATGCCGTGTCGCGCGCCCGATGCCGCCAGGTGACGGGTGATGGCCAGCACCCCGCCCTTGGCCGCACCGTGCCCGGCCTGCTCGATGAAGGTCGCCCCGCGGTACGCGGACACCGACGCGGTGTTGATGATCACGCCGCCGCCGCCCGCCACCAGGTGCCGCCATGCGGCACTCGTGACCGTGAAGATCAGGTCGAGCTCGTTGCGCATCGTGAACCGCCAGTCGTCCCAGGTCATCTCGGTGAACGGCCCGACCCGGGGCGCCGAGGCGTTGTTGTAGAGCACGTCGATCCCGCCGGCACGAGCCACCGCCGCGTCGACCCACGCCGTCGCGGCGGCCGGGTCCGACAGATCGACCGGCGCGTCCGCGCTCATCACCCCACCCGCGTCCACGATCTCCGAAGCCACCGCGCGGGCGCGCGGTTCATCGAGGTCGCAACCCACCACGGTGGCGCCCTCGGCGGCGAACAGTCGAGCGGCTGCCGCACCCTGCCCGCCGGCGGTCCCGGTGATCAGCGCGACCTTTCCGTCGAGCCGTCCCATCAGCCCTCCTTCTCGACGAGCTCAACCAGATTGCCCTCGGGGTCGGCCAGGAAAGCAAAGCGGACGCCCGGCTCGGGCGACGGGCGCGGCTCGATCACAGGTCTCGCGCCTGCGGCAAGCGCGGCGGCGAACACCGCATCTATATCGGGCGCGGACATCGCGAAGTGGTTGTAGCCCCGCGTGGCGTGGGCCTCGATCGGGTCGGCGGCCTGGAGCCCCGGCGCCGACGCCGCGTGCTCAAAGAGCTCAAACCGGCACCCCGATGGATGGGTCATCATCATCCCGCGGATCGGGTACGGCGAGAGCTCGAAGACAAGCTGGCGCTGGAACCCGAATGCGGACGAGTAGAACCGTTCAGCCGCCTCGAGGTCGGCAACCGACAGGCCGACGTGATCGAACCCCATCCGCATACTAGCCGTATATTTGCATACAGATTGACGTTTCGTCTACATTACCCCCAGTGACGCGTGCGCATCACCACATCGGCTACGTGGTGAGCGATCTACGAGCCGGCGTCGAACAATTCTCGGCTACGACGGGCGCTGGCCCGTTCTTCGCCATCGAGCACCTGGTCTTCGAAGAGGTCACGTATCGCGGCGCGCCGGCCGTCTACGACCACTCCTCGGCCTTCGGGCAATGGGGGTCGATCATGGTCGAGCTGACCCAGGTTCACGACGCTCAGCCAGCGGGGCTGCGTGACGCACTCACCTCGCCGGGCGCGGGCATCGGGCACGTCGGCTGGCTGGCCGACTCGCTCGAGGACGAGGTCGCGCGGCTACAACAAAGCGGCCTAACCGTCTTTCACACGGGCCGGATTGATCCAGTGTCCGCCGTCTGGCTTGAAGGCGGTGACCTGTTCGGGCACCCGGTCGAGGTGCTCCAGCGGCGAGACGAGCTCCTTGGCTTCTACGCGATGTTGCGAGACGCGTCCCGCGAATGGGATGGATCGGAGCCGTACCGGGTCCTGACCGAGCCACCGGCATGACTCCACCCGCCGAGGTCGACGTCCTCGTCGTGGGGTTCGGCCCCGCCGGCGCCACCGCCGCGATCGCGGCCCACGACGCCGGCGCGGCGGTGGCGGTGGTGGAGAAGACAGCCGCCGGCGGTGGCAACTGCGTGCACTCCGGCGGCTTCCTACTCGAGCTGGACGCCCCCCACGCCGTCGCGCACCTCGACGCGCTGTGCTTCGGTAAGACCGACCGCCCCGTTCTTCAGGCCTACGCCGACGGCCTACCGGCGGTCGCCGACTTCGTGAACGACCTTGGCGGCACGACCGCGGTGGTCGACATGGACGCGTTCGGCGGGATGCTTCCCTCCTGGCCGCACTTCCCGGGCGCGGGGCACGTCCGCTACCGGCAGTTCGTGCCCGAGCCGGCGGAACGGCCAGGCCGGGGGCTGTGGCGGGTGCTGGAGGCCGCCGTGAGCGAGCGTGACATCCCGGTCTCGCTCGAGACACCGGTGATCGACCTGCTGATCGATGGCGAGCGCGTCAGCGGTGCGGTGGTCGAGCATGACGGCCAACGGACGACCGTTGCCGCACGCGAGGTGATCCTGGCCGGCGGAAGCTTTGAGGCCGACGCCGAGCTGCGCGACACCTACCTCCCCCTCCCCCTCGTGCCGGTCGGCCATCCCGGCAACACGGGCGACACGCTGCGCCTGGCCCAGGCCGCGGGTGCGTCGCTCTGGCACATGAGCGCCTTCTTCGGATGGCTTTCCTTCGTCCACCCGGACTACCCCGCCGGGTTCACCCTCGACGTCCATGCCCCCAGCCACATCTTCGTCGACGGCGACGGGCGGCGCCTCGCGGACGAGACGGGCTGGGAGGTACATGACCGCGTGCGCGCGCTCACCACCTATCTCCCCCGGCGCCCCAACCGCCCTCGGATGCCGGGCTGGATCATCTTCGACGAGGCCGCTCGCCAGGCCGGGCCGCTCCACGGCCTCGTGGGCAGCCCCAACGACTACGGCTGGAGTCCCGACAACTCGGCCGAGGTGGCCGCTGGGTGGATCAAGCGCGGCGCGGACTCCGCCGAGCTGGCCGCTGCCACCGGCCTCGATCCTGCCGTGCTCCAAGCGACCCTCGCCGGGTATGCCACCGCGGTGAGCCGCCGGAGCGACTACGAGTTCGGCCGCACCCCGGACACGCTGGTGCCGCTGCTACCGCCGCTCTACGCGATCGAGATGACCCCCGGAGTCGCCACCGCCTCGGGCGGTCCCCGGCGCGACGCCCAGGCTCGCGTCCTGCAACCCGGTGGCGAGCCGGTTCCAGGGCTGTTCGCAGCCGGCGCGGCAGGCTCGATTTGGGGACACTTGACCGAACACGGCGGCGGGCTGACCGACGCGATCGTGTTCGGTCGGATTGCCGGACGCCAAGCCGCGGCCGCGGCCGAACTCGCCGGCGTCACCGCGCCCTGAACCCCCATTCCAACCCGAGGAGGCCCAATGAGCCAGACCATGGTCGAGGTGCAGACCCCCCGCGGGACGATGCCCGTCCACGTACACCGACCCGACCGGGACGAACCGGCCCCGATCGTCGTTCTCTACATGGACGCCCCCGGGGTCCGGCCGGCCCTGCGCGAGCACGCCGAGCGCCTCGTCGGCGCGGGCTACACCGCGCTGCTTCCCGATCTGTACTACCGGTTCGATCCGGACGAGCAACTCAACTCGGAGCGCCTCGGCGCAGGTGACCCCGAGGAGTACAAGCGAATGCACGGCCTGGTCGCGCGCGTGCACGATGACGACGTGCTCGAGGAGACACAGTTGATGCTCGAAGCGCTGCCGGATCTTTCCGCCGGTCCGTGGGGATGCGTCGGCTTCTGCATGGGCGGTCGCTTCGGAATGCGAGCGGCGGAGACGTTCGGCGCAGACATCGCGGCCGCCTCGCTGCTTCATCCCTCGCGCATCGTCACCGACCAGCCGGACTCCCCGCACCTCGAGGTGGAACGGATCGTCGGCGGGCTCTACCTCGGCTTCGGCGAGGCCGACCACGTAACTCCGGTCTCGAGCATCCCGCCCCTGCGCGAGCAACTCGAGCTGCACGGCGTCCCGTACACGATCGAGGTGCTACCGGACGCGGAACATGGCTACACGATGCCGGACCGGCCCGCCTACAATCACGACGCCGCTGAGCGCGCCTGGTCGGGGACGCTCGAGCTCTTCTCGAGGCGGCTCGCGGGCTAGCCCCAGACGGACCGCGCCACCTCAGCGACGAGCCGCAGCTTGTCGATCTGGGTCTGGGCCGTGACCTTGCGCTGAACGGCCGTCTCGGACGCCGAGGCGAATCCGCACTGGGGACCGATGGCCAGACGCTCGAGCGGATGGAAGCGCGCCGCATCCTCGATTCGGCGTCGCAGGGCGTCGGCGTCCTCCAGCTCGGTCCACTTGGTCGAGACCAGCCCGAGCGCGGCGGTGACGTGGTCGGGTAGTTCCCGGAGTGGCTCGAACCCGCCCGAGCGGTCGTCGTCGTACTCCATGTGAACGACGTCGAAGCCGCCCACCCGCGGGAAAACCGCCCGGGCGAGCGCGTTGTAGCCACCCTCTGCCAGCCACGACTGGGTGCCGTTGCCCTTGCACACGTGCAGCCCGAGGGTGACGTCGTCGGGGCGCTCGATGTCTCCCAGGCCGGCGATCAGCTCGGCGGCGGCGGGGAGAAACTGCTCGGCCGGGATGCCCGAGTCACGCTCGAATATGTCCCGAACGCCGGCATCGGCGTACGCCTCGGCTAGGTCGGGCGCGTCGATCTGGACGTACTTGCAGCCCGCCTCGATCAGCTCGGCGATCCAGCCACGGACGGCGGTGACGCCGTCGTGCGCCAGCTCGAGCGGATCGGGATAGGCGGCCCGCGATCGCTCGTTCCAGAAGCCCAGCGCGAGCAGCATCGGGCTCGGGACCGTGACCTTCACTGGCAGCCTCGACCGCGGCTGCGCGTACTGGAGCTCGGCAACTCCCGGACACGTCCTCGCGTTGACCTTGCCGGTCACGCTGAACGGCACCTCGACCTCCATCTCGGCCGCCTCGTCGCGGCCGTGGAAACGAACCGTCTGGCCGCCGACCATTTCCAGGCCGGTCATGCCCGAGACGAAGAAGTCAAAGAAGATGTCGCGGCGCATCTCCCCATCGGTCGCGACGTCGACGCCGGCTTCTTCCTGAATCCGCAGGGCCTCGTCGACCGCGCGGTCCTCCACGGCGCGATACCTGTCCATTGCCAGCTCGCCCGCGCGCATCTCCGCGCGCGCCGCCACCAGCTCGGGAGGTCGCAGCATCGAGCCGACGACCTCGGCTCGGTAGATGGTGGGCCCGCGGTTGGCCAACTCCAAAACCCCGCCTCAGGTCCCGAGGCCAAGCAGGGTCGCGGCCGTTCCGCCGAGGACGGCGCGCCGGCCGGCGTCATCGAACGCCGGGCAGCGCTCGACGAACCCGATCGGATCGGCCTCCCCCACCGGCCAGTCGCTCCCCATCACCAGGCGCTCAGCGCCGACCTGCTGAACCAGCGCGGTCAGCGTCGAGGGCTCGTAGACGCACGTGTCGTAGTACAGCCGCCTCAGATACGCGCTCGGGGGCTGCGATATGTGTACGGCGCTGTCGGGCAGGTTGTGGACGTTGCGATCCAGCCGCCCGTAGTAGTGCGGCAGGTAGCCGCCGCCGTGGGAGACGACGATCCGCAGGTCAGGGAAGCGCTCGAGCACGCCCTCGTAGATGAGCGAGGACAGCACCTTGGCCTCCTCGATCGGCTGACCGACCGAGTTCCACAGCGAGTAGTTCTGAAACCACGGGTCGCGGACACCGTCGGGATGGATGAACACGAGCAGGTCTCGGTGCGCGATCTCCTCCCACAGTGTGCGCAGCGGCGGTTCGCCGAGATACACGCCGTCGATGCTCGCCGGCAGCTGGATCACTCTCAGGCCGAGCTCCTCGTGCGCGCGGCGCAGCTCACCCAGCGCCAGCTCGACATGCTGGAGCGGCACGATGAACGATCCGACCAGACGCGTCGGAAACGCCCGCACCGCCTCGGCGACCAGATCGTTGTAGCCGCGGCTCAGCTCGAGGGCGACGTTCGGAGCCGCCCATCCGGTCGGGGTGACGGCCAGGATGGCGGAGATCAGGTGAACGTCGACGCCGCGCTCGTCCATGGCCGCCACCTGACGCGCGGGATCGAGCATCAGCTCGTTGATGTGGGCGAAGCGCGTTCCCGGCGGCGGGACGCTTGGACGCGCGCCGAAGCCGGAGGCAGCGCCGTGCGGACCCGCGATGTCCAGCGCATGCCGGTCCAGCACGTGGGCATGCGTGTCGACCACCGGTGAGGACATTCAGCGCAGAACCAGCCCGGCGTCGGCGCTGATCGTCTGCCCGGTGATGACCGCCGCCTGGGCCGAGACCAGGAACGCGAGAAGTCCGGCGTAGTCCTCGGGCTGCAGCGTGCGCTTGATCGCCTGCTGCTCGCGCACGGCGGCGAACAACTCGTCCGGCTGACCGGCCGATGCGGCGCCGGTGCGGGTCAAGCCGGGGGCGATTGCGTTCACGGTGATGCCGGCCGGACCGAGCTCGATCGCCAGCGCCCGGGTCAGACCGATGATCGCGCCCTTGCTCGTGATGTACGCCAGCAGTCCCGGTCCGGGCGGACGATCAAACGTGTCCGAGGCGATGTTGACGATCCGCCCCCACCCCTGCCGCGCCATCCCAGTCGCGAGTCGGCGACACAGCAGGAAGGCCGCCTCCACGTTGACCGCGAGCACCCGCCGCATCGCGGCTGCCGATGTCTCGGCCAGGGTGCCCCGCGTCAGGTCAGCCGCGTTGTTGACCAGGATCGAGCACGGCCCGAGGATTTGCTCGAGCCGATCGAGCGCGTCGTCGATCTGCGCCTCCGACGTGAGGTCGGCTTGGAGCGCGACGGCACGACCTCCGGTCGCCTCGATCTCGGCCGCCACGTCGGCGCAGGAGTGGCGGTCAAGCAGGCCCACGGGGCAGCCGGCGGCCGCCAGGGCATGAGCGCAGGCGGCGCCGATCCCGTCCGCCGCCGCCGCGCCCGTGACCAGGGCCACCGGAGCGGCCGGCGGTCCCGGACCCCGGAGGCTCATCCGCCCGGCGCGGCCGCGCCGTTCAGCTCGTCGATCGTCGCCTCGCCGAGGTAGCTCGCCTCGACCAGCTCGCGATTGCTGCGGAGCCTCTCGGCCGGCCCCTCGAGCACCAGATCCCCATGGTTGAGAACGTAGGCGCGGTCGGCCACCTCGAGCGCAAGCGAGATGTGCTGTTCGACGAACAACACGCCCGACCCGAGGTCTTCGGCGATCCGGCGCAGGACCGGGAGCAGTCGCTCGACGATCACTGGGGCCAGTCCAAGGCTCATCTCGTCGACGAGCAGAAGCCGCGGACGACTGACCAGCGCGCGCCCAACCGCGAGCATCTGCTGCTCGCCGCCCGAGAGCACCGACGCCTTACGGCTGAGGCACTTTTCGAGCTCGGGGAGGACCTGGAGCAGCTCATCCACGGCCAGCGGACGATCACTGCGGGCGACGCGCAGGTTCTCCCGCACGGTGAGCGCACCGAACAGCGCACGGTCCTCGGGCACGAGCGAGATCCCAAGGCGCGCAAGCCGGTAGGCGGGCTGGCCGCCGATTACCTGGTCGCCGAGCCGGATCGTGCCGGAGATCGGCCTGAGCAGCCCGGCGATCGTCGACAGCGTCGTCGTCTTGCCCGCACCGTTGGGCCCGAGCAGAGCCACGACTTCCCCGGGGGCGACGGTCAGTGACAGCTGCCGCACGGCCGGGATGCCGAGGTAACCGGCGTGGAGGTTCGCCACGGTCAGCAGCGGCTCGCTCGCGGATTCTGCGCTCACGGCTCTCCTCGCTCGGTGCCCAGATAGGCCTCGATCACTTTCTGGTCGGCGCGGATCTCCGCCGGGGTCCCCTGGGCGATGAGGTTGCCGAAGTCGAGCACCATGACGCGCTCGCAGATACTCAGCACGAGCCCCATGTCGTGATCGATCAGCAGGACGGTGACGCCGTTCTGGGGAAGCGTGCGCAGGCGCTCGCCGAGCGCGCGTGTCTCCTCGGTGTCAAGGCCGGCCGCCGGCTCGTCGAGCAGCAACAGGGAGGGACGGCGCGCCAGCGCGCGCCCCACCCCGACGAGCTTACGCTGGCCGTGCGAGAGCTCGGTGGGGACGCGGTCGGCGACGTCGGCAAGCTCGGTCAGCGACAGGGCCCACTCCGCCGCCTCCTGGGCGCCGCGACGCTCCGGCCAGAAGACATGGCCGAGCGCGGACAGCATCCCCGGTGGCTCGCTCGCGACAAGCATGTTCTCGCGCACGGTGAGATCGTTGAACAGCTCGACCGACTGGAACGTGCGGACCAGTCCACGTCGGGCGAGACGGTGAGGACGCGCACCGGTGATCTCCTGTCCCTCGAAGTGCATCGTCCCGTGGCTGGCAGGCGTATAGCCGGTAAGCGCGTCGATCATCGTCGTCTTGCCGGCGCCGTTGGGCCCGATCAGACCGGTCACGGATCCCTGCTTCACGCCGAAACTCACGTCGTTGACGGCGACCACGTTGCCGTACTGCACCCGCAACTGCTGGACCTCGAGGATCGGCGCCGCCGCCGTGTCGGGTGGCACCGCCGCCGGTACGGACGCGCTCATCGACCAACCATCTCCTTCGGTGCCGACGCGGGCGGCGACTCGGTGACGCCGACGGCGGCGGGCTTCTGTCCGCGCACAGCATCGACGATCTTCAGGCGCAGCTTGGTCATGCCGGCGCCCATCTCCTTGGTCATTCCGTCTGGGTTGGCCACTGCGGTGAGAGTGAGCAGGACACCCGCGATCACGAGCTGATACTGGTTGAAGTTGAAAACGTTGTTGAGCAGCGTCGGCACGACGCCGTTGGAAGCCAGCAACGCGCCGGCGGCGACGGCGCCGGTGATCCGGCCGACTCCGCCAACGTAGGTGATCGCGAGGATGGTGAGCGACGTCCAGAGCGTGAAGGCATCGGGATTGATGTTCTGCTCCTGGTAGGCGAGCAACCCGCCGCCGATCCCGGCGATGAAGGCGGCGATCGCGAACGCGACCAGCTTGGTGCGAGCGACGTCGACGCCGATCGACGCGGCCGCGCGCTCATTGGAACGGACCGCGAGGAATATCCGCCCCATGCGCCCGTTGCGCAGCCGGGCCACAAGAAAGCCAACCAGCGCCACCATGATCACGACGAAGATCCCGAAGGCGAGCCGGGGGTAGGTCCGACCGGCGCCGACGATCGCCAGGTTGAGACCGAGCAGGTTCGGGCCGCCGACGTGTCGCCCGACGTAGCCGCCGCTGAACCAGGTGTTGTTGAACACCAGGGCGTCGAGCGCCGCGGCGGTGGCGAGGGTGGTGACCGCGAGGTTCACCCCCCGCACCCGTACCGCCGGCAATCCGATCACGAGTCCGACCGCCACCGCACAAAGGGCGGCCAGGATCAGGCCGAATGGGAAACCGATCCCTAGGCTCTGGGCGATGTGGCTGAGCATGAACGCGCTGATCCCGGCGAGCGCGTTCTGAGCCAGTGAGATCTGACCCACGTAGCCGGTAATGACCACGACCGAGAAGCAGATGCAGGCGGTGATCGCCGAGGAGATGATCGCCGACTGATATTCGGAGCTCACCAGCAGGAGCGCGATGATCCCGACGATCGCGGAGCTGCCCGCGGTGATCGCGGGCCGGTTAGGCCGGCCGACGGCCGGGTTGTGCACGTCGGTGATCGCGCCGCGCGGGGTCAGGCGCCGCGCCAGCAGGATCATCGCGATCATGATGAAGATGAAGGGCAGCCCGTCCTGAAGCCCCTGCTGGGGCAGCCAGGTCCACACCGTCTGTAGCTTCGTCAGCTCCGACTGGAGCATGCCGATCACCAGCCCCGCGATCACGGTCACGCTGAACGACGAGAACCGGCCGATCAGCGCCGCCCCCAGCGCCGGCACGATGAACAGTGTGTACGTACCGGGGTTGAGCGTGGTGATAGGCAGGATCAGGATGCCGGCCGCCGCCGCCAGGACGGTGGCGATTACCCAGTTGTAGGCCGCAATCCGGCTTGAGGAGTGACCGAGCAGCGCCGCGCCGCGCTCGTTCTCAACCGCCGCGCGGGTGATCAGCCCGAATCGCGTGAACCGGTAGACGGCGGCGAGCGTGAACCCGACCAGGATGGTCAATCCGGCCAGGTACAGGCGGTCGCTCGGCACGAACAGCCCGGCGACGTGCAGCGGCGAGTCGGGCAGGATCGGCGGCGAGCTGAGTGCGAACGTCGAGTAGTTGAGGATCGCGATCCCCTCGAGGGCGAGCATCACGCCGATCGACGCCCCCACTCTCGCCAGCGCCGGAGCGCGTCGCAGCGGCCGGTAGATGAGCACGTAGAACAGCAGTCCGAGGATTGCCGAGTAGACGAGCGTGATCACGATCGACGGGATCACGGCCATCCCATTGCTGGAGGCGACCTTGACCTGGTGCGGGATCAGGATCCAGGGGAACTGAAGCTCGCCGTTGGAGCGCAGCTCGATGTACACGTACGCGCAGAACATGGCCACGGCGCCGTGGGCGAAGTCCACGACGCCGGCGCTGCGGTACTTGAGAACGAGCCCCAGCCCGAGCACGGCGTACACCGCGCCTGAGCCGAGGCCGAGGAGGAGAAACAGGATGTAGCTTGACACTTGATAGTTACGACCGCCCTACCCCTCCCCCCGCTCAGCCGAGGAGAGGGGCGGCGCGATCTTCGCTGCTACGGGGCTACGGCCCGATGTTGGCGCCGGCCGTGTAGTCGCTCTGGACGAGCGTCGGCGTGGTGCCCTTCACCTGGTACAGATACTCGTTCGCCGAGCAGATCGCCGGTTCCTTGGCGATGGCCTGGCCGTTGCAGTCATACGTCGTGCTCAGGAAGGCCGGATGGGTGCCGGTTTTCAGCACCTTGAGCATGTAGGTCGAGTTGAGCTTGCTCACGGGCGTGGTGTGGAACGCCTGCCAGATGTCCATGACGGTGCTCACGCCCCCGAGGGCCGGCGAGTCGACCACGATCTTGGCGGGCGCGTACTTGGCCAGGATCGCCTTGGTCAGAATCACGTCCGGCGTCTGGTCGGCCGCGAACAGGTCCTGGTAGGGCTCGAACCAGTACATGCCGTCGGCGCCGCCGGCAGCGGCCTTGATCACGCTGGGAGCCGAGCACGGGTCGATCGACAGGATCGGCTTCGAGTTCCCGAGGCTCTTCAGCGCGGTCAGGATCGAGACGCACTGCGACGGGCTCTCGAGCAGGATCGCGTCAGGGCTGTTGCCCAGCGCGCTGGCCACGACCGACGAGGCGTCCGCGACCGACGGCGGCAGCGAGTACAGCTTCGCCGTCCCGCCCGATTGCTGGACGCTGGGCACCTCGTAGTTCTTTGCCTGGAAGATGCCCTGCGTGTCACCGACCGCGATCACCGACACCTTCTTAGCGTTGAGGTTCTTCACCGCATACACGCCGATGTCCGAGTTGCCGCTCTGCGCAATGTCGTTGAAGATGATCGAGTTCGGCGCCGAGGATTCCGCGGGGGTCAGGTCCATGCCGCCGATGAGGGCCAGGCCCGCCTTCTTATAGAGCGGGAGCGTGTCCGCGCCGGCCAGGTCACTGGCGCCCATGATTGCGACCGGGTGGTCGGCTATCAGCTTGGTCGCACACTGGCTCGATGTCGCCGGTGACCCGTCGGTAGCGCAGAACTGAAGCTGGATCGGGTGTCCGTCGAGCCCGCCGCGATACGCGTTGACGTAGGCGATGGTCGCCTGCGCCGCCTCGCGGATCTCCGGGAAATCCACGCCCGGGTTGGTCTCGATGTTGATCATCCCGAACACGACCGGGCTGCCCGTGGCCGCATCCGGCGTCCCCAGCACCCCGCTGCTCGCGCCCCCGCTGCTACCCGATGTGGACGTCGCGGTGCTCGCGGCCTGTGTGGCGCTCGAGCTCGACGTCGAGCTACTGCTCGAACTGCTTCCGCAGGCGGCCGCGCCAATGGCAGCCAGCGCGCATACGCCCGCGAGCGCGCCTTTCCTTCCCAACCGTAGCGTCATAGCCTCGCCTCTCATCTCTCTGGCGCGCACGGCCCGAACAGGTCGTGCAGTGACAGTGGTGCGGTAACTGAGCACCGCCGCCGCGAGTCTACACACTTGCCTGGAATGTATGCAAGTGAGGGAAACGCATTCTTAAGAAGCTGATTCGCCCGAATCCGCGGGGTGGGCGGGGTGGGCGGGGTGGGCGGGGTGGGCGGGGTGGGCGGGGTGGGCGGGTCCTAAATCATGCGGCCCGGCGACAACGTTGAGTAGGGGCTCGCCGGCATGGCGGCGGCGGATTTGATCGCCCACGAGACCGAAAACGCGCGGGAGCGTCAGCGTAGTCGCTCCCGCCACGTGCGGGGTATACAGCAACTGCGGTAGCTTGCGGAGTGAATCGTCGGGCGAAAGGGGGTCCGGCGTCGTTACATCGAGCGCCGCGCGCAGCCGCTCTCGCTTGAGCTCCGACTCGAGCGCGTCCTGATCCACCACAGCACCCCGCGCTGCGTTGACCACGATCGCCCCGTCCGGCAGGCGGGCCAGGAACTCCGCGTTGACCAGATGATGCGTCCGGTCGCTCAGCGGCAGGGCGAGCACGACGACATCCGCCCGAGGCAGGAGCTCGAGTAGGTCTTCGGGACCGTGCACGCCCTCGCGGGCGCGGCTGGCGACGCGGATGACGTCGACCTCGAATCCGGCGAGCCGGCGCTCGACCGCCTGGCCGATGCCTCCGTAGCCCGCGATGAGCACGGTCTTGCCGATCAGGCTGTCGCTCTGCTCTCGCGCCGTCGACCCGCTCACCTGCTGGTGGACGTAGGCGGGCAGGCGCCGGGCGATGGCCAGCAGCGCGGCCAGCACCCACTCGGCCACCGGCCCGTCGTGCACGCCTGCCGCGTTGCACAGCGTGACGCCGTCGGGCACGTAGGGCCGGATATGGTCATAGCCGGCCGTGAGCATCTGGATCACCCGCAGCTGTGGCAGCTTGCTCAGCGGGATCGCGTAATCGGGGATGGGCGGGAACGGCGGGACCCAGAGGTCGACCCCGTCCCCGCCGCCCGGCGGATCTCCTCTGGCGTCCCAGAGCTCGACGCTTACGCCGTCCGGAAGCGGCCCGATCTCCTCGAGCGCCTCGGCCATCGGAACCAGCGCGCGCATCGTCTTGGGCAGCGCGTCAGCTGGTATGGCCGGACCGGCCGCTCATACCTCGAACACCTTCTGCTCCACCCCGTGGAGCGGCGGCGAGACCCCGCCCGCCTCGACGAACACGTTGTCGCACACCCACAGCACCGCGCCTCGATGCACGTACATCGGGTGCAGCGCCAGCAGCATCCCCTCGGCGAGCTCCATCGGCTCGTCGCTGCGCACGAGCGGACGCTCGACGATGTCATAGCCCTGGCCGTGGCAGTGCACCCGCTTCTCCTCGGGCCGGCCGTGCTCGCGCAGAAACGCGTTGTAATCGGCCGCCACCCCGCGCGCGCTCGCGCCGGGGCGGATCGCTGTGGCGCAGTGGCGCCAGGCCTGCACCGCGAACTCGTGCTCAGCGAGGAGGTCCTCGTCAGCGGAACCAATCACGATCGTCCGGCCGAGCTCGCTGTAGATCCCGTCGGGGCCGGCTGGTTCAACCAGGATTGTCAGGCGATCGCCGCGCTGCAGGACGCGGGTCTGGTTGCGGGGCGGCTTGAAGATCACCGGCTCCCCGGGCGGCCCCGCCCCGACCATGATCGGCCCGTGCTCGCTGCCACCTTCGCGCGCCACGGCCTGCGCCGCCGCGGACACGTCCCATTCGGTGCGACCGGGCTCGATCGCCTCGAGCGCGGCTTCGAACGCCGCGACCTGAAGCGCGACGCTGCGGGCGATTGCCTCCCGCTCGTAGGGAGACTTGATCGCCTTGACCGGGTCGACCACATCGGCGGCGTCGAGGAACGTCGTGTCCGGCAACTCCTCCTTGACGTGCGCCACCAGGCGGTAGGGCATCTGCGCCAGCCCGACCAGGCCGATCCGGCCGCCGGCGTGCTCGCGCAGCACGCGCACGATCTGCTCCGCGTCGTACTCGGCGGTGTAGGAAGCCGAGGAGAAGCTCCAGGTGGTCAGGACCCGTTCCACGCCGTACAGCGAGGGGTCGCCCGACACATCTCGCTCCTGGCCGTGGGGGCCGTGCATCACGAGCGCCATCGGCCCCTCAGCCGGGAAGATCACGCTGAGCGGGTACCCGCCGGACGCCGACAGGTCGGAGAAGTATTTGACGTACCCGCCGAGGCTGTCGACGTGGTTGTGGATCAGCAGCGCGTCGATGCCATGCTCGGCCATGTTCGCCCGAACCTCGCGCCAGCGGCGATCGAGTTCATACTCGGGCGTCGCCCAGCGCACATGCTCGGATCGCTCGCCTACCGCCATCATTCCATCCTACGGGATAATGTCGAACAAAGGCCCGGTTGCATACAGGTTGAGTTTCTGTATTCTATGCGCGCAGGCCGGGGCAGGGGTCCGGCGTCCAACGACTAAGGGAACCAGAGACACTCATGAAGCTCGTCACCTATAACGACGGTCGGGTGGGGCGCGTCGAGGGGGAGCGCGTCATTACGCTTGACGTGCCGTCGATGCGGGAGTACTTCGCCCGCATGGAGAGGGGCGATGCGCCGAAGCCGACCGGTGAGGAACACGCACTCGAGGACGTGACGCTACGCGCGCCGATCATCCCGAAGAAGTTCTTCCACACCTCCGGCAACTTCCGCGAGCACCATGAGGAGTCCACCCGAGTCAACTGGTCACACCCGGTGCTGCCGTGGATCGTGTTCTTCCAGAACATCGACGCGATCATCGGGCCAGACGAGGCGATCGTGTACCCCGAGGGGATGACCAACGAGCTCGATTACGAACTCGAGCTTGCGGTGGTGATCGGCAAGTCGGGCAAGTTCTTCTCGCCCGAGGAGGCCGAGGAGTACATCGCCGGCTACGTGGTCTTCAACGACATCACCGCGCGCGACATCCAGCGCGAGGAAATGAAGTCGGGCGTGTTCTGCCTGTCCAAGAGCATCGACACGTTCTGCCCCCTGGGCCCCTGGATCGTGACCCCCGACGAGGTCGACGACCCGCACGAGCTCGGTATGGAGTTGCGCGTGAACGGTCAGCCGCGGCAGCAGTCACACATGAGCCGGATGTCAGTGACGGTGCCCGAGCTGATCAGCCACTACTCAGCGATGGGCTACACCGCCGGCGACATCATCTCAACCGGCACGGTCTCCGGCGTCGCCGGCTTCAGCGACGATGCAGCGTCGTTGTACCTGAAACCCGGGGACGTGATCGAGGCCGAAATCGAGCGCGTCGGCATGCTGCGCAATCCCGTCGTGTCCTGGGAGTCGGCGCATCCGGATATTGCGCCGCGCACCCTGGAGCACGCCTAGCCGTGACCGCCGCGAGCGCCTGAGCATGGCTCTGTCCACAGGCGCGGTGCTGCTCGAGCGCGGCGAGGAGGGCTACGAGCGGGCCCGCAGGGCCGCCATCTGGAACGAGTACAAGCCCGAGCGCTATCCGCAGGCGATCGTGCTCGCGCGCAGCGCCGAGGATGTCCGCGAGGCGGTGCGGTACGCGCGCGAACGCGCGCTGCGGGTGAAGGCCCGCTCAGGCGGGCACAGCTGGACGGCCTCGAGCGTGCGCGAGGGGGCCCTGCTGATCGACCTGAGCGGCATGACGGCGATCGAGTTCGACGCGGGGACGGAGATAGCGGCGGTGGAGCCAGGGTGCAAGGGACGTGAGTTGAATGGTCTGCTCGCCGATCACGGCCTGTTCTTTCCCTCCGGCCATTGCCCGACGGTCGGGCTCGGTGGGTTCCTGCTCCAGGGCGGGTGGGGCTGGCTCTCGCGGGTGATCGGGCCCGCGTGCCTGAGCGTGGTCGGCGTCGACGTGGTCACCGGGACCGGCGAGCTGATCCACGCCGACGCCGAGCAGAACGCGGACTGGCTGTGGGCGGCGCGCGGCGCCGGAGCCGGCTACTTCGGAATCGTGACGCGCTTCTACCTGCACTGTCACCCGCGGCCGGCGGCGATCTGGGAGGCCCACCACGTCTATCCGATGGAGCTTCGCGACGAGGTGCTGACGTGGGCGCTCGAGGCCGAGCCCTCGTTCCCGGACGAGCTTGAGTTTGCGATCATGGCGACGACCCCTCGTGGGCCGGACGGCAGCGTGATCGACGGCCCGCCGGCGCTCGTGCTGATGTGCTCGGTCATGTCGAATAGCGACGAGGAAGCCGAGGCAGCGCTGGCCCTGCTCGACGGCTGCCCCGTGCGGGACCGCGCCTTCGAGGCGATGCCGGCGCGCAAGCGTTCGTTCGTCGACCTCTATGACGGACCGGATTCAGTCGAACCCGAGGGATTCCGGTGGGCGGCCGACGGGATGTGGACGAACGCCAGACCGGGTCAGCTGGTGCCCGCGGTGGCCGACCTATTCGACACCATCCCGTCCGGGGCGTCGCACGTGTTCTGGTACGCCTGGCGCGAACGCGAGCTGCCGGACGCCGCGATCTCCGTCCAGGGTCCGTTGTACCTGGCCGCGTTCGCCGGCTGGACCGACCCGGGGGAAGACGAGGCGATGCTGGCCTGGCCGGTTGCGCAAATGCGGCGCCTCGAGCCGCTGTCGCTGGGGATCCAGTTGGCGGACGAGAATCTCCATGCCCGCCCGGCCCGATTCCTGTCGGACGAGAACGCCGCTCGGCTCGAGGCCCTGCGGGTTAAGCACGACCCGGAAGGACGCTTCCTCAGTTACCTGATGCCGGAGGGATGACATGAAGCTGCTCGGAGTGTCCGCCGGAGGGGCCGGCGGAAGTGCGGAGATCCTGCTCGAGGCTGCGCTGATGGAGGCGGAGGCCCTCGGCCACGAGGTCGAATGGGTACGACTCGACGACCTGCGCATTGCCACCGGGCCTATGTTCGGCGAGGTCGAGGACGATTGCCCGTGGTTCTGGGACCAGGTGATGGCGGCGAACGGGATCATCTACAGCGCGCCGATCTACTCGCGCATGATCCCCGGAAAGCTGCGCCTGATCGCCGACCGGGTGTTCGGGCCCCACGCCGACGTGGGGTTCATCGAGCTGCTGATGGAGCGGCAGCGGGCCGGTGATCCGATCCGGGTTCCGTTCCGTCCCGACGAGCGGGCGCTGCGCAATCGCGTAGTCGGCTTCATCGCGGTGGGGGGCGCGCTCGGATCGCAATGGACCACCCTTGCGCTACCGGAGATGCATTCCCTGGCGTTCTCGATGCGCGACGGCGTCGTCGACCAGATGTGCGTCTCCGGCGCCGGCACGCCCGCCTCGGTCGTGCTTGACCCGACCGCCGTCGCGCGGGCGCGTCAGCTGGGACGGAACGTGGCCGAGCAACTGGGTCGGGAGTTTGAAGACGTCGAGTACCGCGGCGAGCCGGGGCTGTGCCCGCTGTGTCACCTCAACGTGATCGACGTGCGCGGCCAGGTGGTGGAGTGCGCCAGCTGCGGCGCCGAGGGGCGGCTCGAGGCGGACGGCAGCGGCGTCCGAGTTGTCTTTCCGCCCGAGGGACTCGAGAAGTCCGTGATCAGCATGACCGAGAAGCGTGCTCACTCGCTGGAGATCCTCGACACCGCGGCGCGGCACGCCGCCCGGGCGGATGAGATCGCTGCCGGCGTCGCGACATTCGCCCATTGGGGTCACCGGCTCGTCCCCGACTCGCAGACGGCCAAGGCCTAACCGCAGCCGGACGAGGCTTCCCCAGCCCCGCGCTCGGGGAATCCGGCGCAGCTACGTCTCGCCTGAGAAGCGGGCTGACCCCGAATCCCCGAGCGAGGCCCGTTCAACCTGACGGACAACTCACCACTCGCCAAGTCCCGGGCCACGAGTGGCCCGTTCTCCGCACCAGAGCCGAGTAAACGGCCGTTGACCGCCAGCGGCCGGGCGAGTGGCGAGTTTCCCGGCTTCCCCACTTCCCGGCTTCCCGGCCCCCCGACTTCCTGCCTTTCCGCCTTCCCGCCTTCGTCGCACCAATACCGATACGTATACAGATATAAATATCTGTATACGTATACCTATAGCTTGAAGACGCGCTCGGCGTTGCCGTGGGCGAGCGCGGCGCGTTCCTCGTCGGTGAGCGGTACGGCGGCGAACGCTTTGACCTCTTCGCTCAGGTCCTCGAACGGGTAGTCGGCGGCGAACAGGACGCGGTCGGGGCCCATCACCTCCAGGCAGAAACGGATCGAGGCCGGCGCGTGGTTCATCCCGCTGGTCGAGACCAGGAAGTGCTCGCGGAAGTATTCACTCGGGCGCCGCTCGAGGTGCGGGGTGGTCTTGGCCTTCGTCTGGGCGTGGTGGGCGTCCAGCCGCGGCAGCGAGAACGGGATGTGCTCGCCAAGGTGGCCGAGGACCATCTGCAGCCCGGGGTAGCGATCGAAGGTTCCGGACAGGATGATGCGCAACGCGTGCAAGCCGGCGTCGGCCGCGTAGCCCCACATGGCCGCCATAAGCCCGTAGTCGAGGTAGGGCTCGACCGCGCCGGCGGGCAGCAAAGCCGGGTGCAGGTAGATCGGCGCACCCAGAGCCTCGGCGGCTTCGAAGATCGGGGCGAACCGCGGGGCATCGAGATACTCGCCGCGGGCGTGGGAGTTGATCACCACACCCCGGAAACCCAGCCGCCCCACCGCTCGCTCGAGCTCGGCCGCCGCCGCCCCGGGATCCTGGGGAGCGAGGCAGGCGAGGCCGGCGAACCGCGACGGATGCTTGCCCACCCCCTCGGCCAGTCCGTCGTTGCCGACACGGGCCAGCGCCGTCGCCTCGGCGGGCTCGAGCATCTGCAGGTTGGCCACGGTCGATAGCGAGAGAAGCTGGAGATCGATGCCGGCGACGTCCATGGCGGCGATCCGGCCGGCGCCCAGATCCATAGACCGTACCCCGAGTCTCTCCCGAGCGCCATCCTCGAGCGCGGCACCCGCCTCGCGCCAGCCGCTGCCGGCGGCCGCCGGACTCTCCAGGTACTGCTGCATTGCGCTGACCAGCTCCGGGAGCATGAAGTGCTCCTCCACCCCGATCAGCCGCCCCGAGTCGCTCACGCGGTCACCGGCCGCGCCCCCTCGGATGACACATCGGCGATCGCCCGCGGCGTCCCGGGCGCACCGTAGACGGCCATGCGACCGGCCTGCCCGTCGGCCTGGAGCGGCGGCCAGTCCATCGTCTCGCTGTGGACGAACCGCCGCCAATCGGTAGTCAACATGTCCGACACCGCCGCAACGGCGTCTCCCTCCCCGGCGAGCCGACCGGCGACACCACCGTCCCGCCAGCTCTCAAATAGCAGCGGAACGTCGATTGAATGCGTGGCACCCAGGTCGTCCTCGGCGGCGGGATGCTCGATCAGGTAGCGATGGACGTCGGCCCCGGCGGCCGCGCGCGCCGCGCTCCACCGTCGCACCGGCCCGGAGAACCACGCTTCGGTGACGATCGCGCACAAGACGTCGTTCGCGCTCACCGCGCGTCCCGCCGCCGCCGCGCGCTCGCGCTCCGCCGCGATCAAACCGCGCGCGTCCTCCGCTCCAGCCAGGTTCGCGACCATCTCCTCGAGCCGCTCCTCGTCGGGGGCGACGCGCCGGCCGCCGGCCCGAAAGAAGAACGTACCCTCCGCCGAATTGGTCCCGATCAACACCGGGATCTCGGCGCTGGCCCCGGGCACCTGCGCCGGATCCGCCGGCAAGCTCGCCGGATCGACGATCGGCATCGCGCCGCCGCGGGTGCCCCGAAAAGCCGGTGTGGCCAGCAGCTCCTCGTGGCAGTCGACGATCGTCTGCACCGGCAGCTCGCGCAGCGCCTTCAGCCGAGACCGCACGCCCCCGCCGCCCGCGAGCGCACCGCCCGCCAAACGCGCGAACATCGCCTCGCTCCAAGATCGACCCAGCTCGGCGTCGACGACGAGCTCGTGCAGCGGCGGGGACTGGACGATCGCGCGCCCGAACAGCCCAGCGGCGTCGGGCTGGGAAAGCAGGTGCAGGACGCTGCCGGCGCCGGCCGATTCGCCGGCGAGCGTCACTCGCGCCGGGTCCCCACCGAAGGCAGAGATGTGCTCGGCCACCCAGCGCAGCGCGGCCAGCTGGTCGAGCAGCCCCCAGTTGCCGGCCGGGCCGAGCGGGTCGACCGCCAGGTCCGGGTGCCACAGCCAGCCGAGTGAGCCCAGTCGATAGTTGATCGTGACGACCACGGCGTCTAGCCGGCGCGCCAATCGCTCGCCCTCGAGCAGCGGATTGCTCCCCCACCCGAGCGCCCAACCTCCTCCATGCAGGAACACGAAGACCGGATGCGGACCGTCCCCGGGCGGTGAGAACACGTTGGCGCTGAGACAGTCCTCGGCGGCAGGCGCCAGCGGACCGTGCGCCCACTCCGAGAACGGCCGCGCGGGCTGCGGGCAGATCGGTCCCGGCCAGCGGGCATCGCGCTCGCCCACCCACGCAGCCGCGGGCGCCGGCGGGGACCACCTTCCGGCCCCTGCCGTCGAGGCCGCGTACGGCACGCCGCGGCAGATCCCGACCCCGGCGCGTGACCGCGCTCCTCGCAGCCGCCCCAGCCCGGTGGGAACGATCCAGTCGCTCAACTCCCCGCCTCTAATGGATGCACAACAGTAGAGTGTATTCATTAGCGCCACGCATGACCCACGCGCCGAGCCGCCCGAGGGGCGCTCTCCGGCGTCGGCAGAGATGGCACATCTGGGCCACGTCGAGCTGCTCACACCCCGCCCCGAGGACAGCCTCCGTTGCTTCGTCGACGTGCTCGGCCTGCGAGAGGTCCACCGCAGCGCGGACAGCGTCTACCTCCGCGGCGAATCCGAGTACGAGCGCTACGGGCTCAAGCTGACGGCGGCTCCGTGCGCCGGCATCGGCCATCTCGGCCTGCGAACGACTGCGGCGCGGGCTCTGGAACGCCGGGTCGCAGCACTCCAGCAGGCCGGCGTCGCAGGCGCGTGGATCGAGGGCGAGTTCGGCCACGGCCCAGCCTTCCGTTTCACCGCACCCCAGGGCCACGCCATCGAGCTCTACTGGGAGACCGAGCGCCAGACGCAGGAGCCCGGCGAGCCACCGCTTCCTCGCGACCGCCTCGGCCGGCGAGGCGGCCCCGGCGTCGCGACCCGTCGTCTGGACCACGTCAATCTCCTCGCGGCGGACGTCTCGCCGGCCCGCGATTTCGCCTGGCGGCACCTCGGCCTGTCGCTCTACGACGAGCTGCGCGAGGACGACGGGTCGACCAGCGCGGCGTGGCTGTCGGCGGGTCAGCGGCCGCTCGAGCTCGTCTACACCCGGGATCGCTCTGGTTCCTCCGGGCGACTGCACCACGTCGCGTTCTGGGTTGACACCCGGGAGGAGGTGCTGCGCGCCGCCGACATCTTCATCGATCGCGGAGTGCCGATCGAGGTGCCACCCGCCCAGCACACGATCGGGCGCAGCTTCTTCCTGTACGGGTTCGAGCCGGGTGGCAACCGAATCGAGGTCACCACGGGGGCAGACTTGGTGCTCGACCCGGATCCGCCCACCCGGATCTGGACCGCCGCCGAGCGCCGGCGCGGGATCGGCTGGGGCACCGTGTTTCC
>Ga0335075_10000613_pt1 | contig 61526 bp, 55 predicted proteins | sample Lox_Sample_24_FD_206723 | JGI IMG/M metagenome (GOLD analysis project Ga0335075, IMG submission 206723) | Soil microbial communities from Loxahatchee National Wildlife Refuge, Florida, United States - Lox_Sample_2.4 | ecosystem: Environmental > Terrestrial > Soil > Wetlands | place: USA...
GACATTTTCGACTCGGTAGGGCCGGCCATACGACTGCCGGCCATGCCTGTCGGTTACCTCAGAAGCGGCTGCGCCAGCCTCTACGTGGCAAAATGAGAACTGCTGCCGCGGCAGCCGCGGCAGACGCGGCGTGCGATAGCGGGCTTCAAGCCCGGCGCTTCGTCCCCAATCCGCTCTGCTTGGCGAGCGAGGAGCGGTGCTTGGCGTAGTCCGGCGCCACCATGGGATAGTCCGGCGGCAGCCCCCAGCGTTCCCGATATTGCTCTGGCGTCATGTTGTAGGCGGTCTTCAGATGCCGCTTGAGCATCTTCAGTTTTTTCCCGTCTTCCAGGCAGACGATATGGTCCTCGAACACCGATTTCCGTGGCGGAACGGCCGGTTGCGGGCGATCTGGCGGGGTGGCTTCCTTTCCGACGCCGGCAAGTGTCTTATAGACTTCCTGGATCAATACCGGCAGGCCGTCGGTCGGCACCGCATTGTGCGACACATGAGCAGCGACAATTTGCGCCGTCAATCCAAGCACACTCATGTCTGCCGCGTGGTCGGCCATTGGACTCCCTTTCCTTGGCGGAAGACTGCCATCATATACGATTGCAAACAGCCAATTCGCAATGGTTATTTGGCGGCATAGGAAAACCGACAGTATCATGACAATAGCGCAAGATGCAGATCATGTACTGGACATCACCGGCGAGGTCTGTCCGATGACTTTCGTGCGGACCCGCCTGGCGCTGGACCGGATGGCGCCCGGCGAGGTGTTGCTGGTGAAGCTCAGGGGCGACGAGCCCCTGCGCAACGTGCCGCGCACCGCGGCCGAGCAAGGTCATCAGGTGCTTGCGGTGGAAACGCGGGCCGACGGGGTGTCCGAGATACGGCTGCGCCGCGGCGGGTAGGCCCCATCGGATCGGCCTCGGCGGGTAGGCTGCGGCGGATGGGCTGTGGCGGGCAGGCTACGTCCGCCAGGCCGCAGCGGGCGGGCTACGTCGGCCAGGCTGCGGCGGATGGGCTGTGGCTGGCGGGCTGCGTCGGCAAGGCTGCGGCGGGTAGGCCACGGCGCGCAGGCGGTACGCGGCGCGCCGCCGGAGCCCCTCCGCTTATGTCTCCGCCCGTACCCGGCTCGGCAACAGTTCGCCCTGCCCTTCCAGCACCGGATAGGCCGCCGCACTCACCAGGTGGCCGTTGATCCGCTTCAGCTCGCGCAGCAGCTCCAGCGTCATTGCCGCGGAGCCGTCGTCTGCCGTGCCGCGCAGCCGGGCGAAATGCGCGGCGGTGGCATTGGCCTCCAGCTCGCGGAACGCCTCTTTCTCCGCCACGAGCTGGCGTGCCGCGCGCGCATCCTCGGTCATGAATACCGCCGCGGCGCTGCGCACCGTGCCGGCGAGCCGGTTCAGCAGCCGGTTGGTTTCCGCTTGCTCCACCGGCGTCGGCGGCACGCCGCGCTTCAGCCGCTTCGCGGCATGCGTAGCCACCGCGTGGTCCACCACATCGGCCGCCGCCTCCAGGTTGGTCACGAAGGTCAGGATTTCCGAGATGCGGCGATCGTCGGCTTCGTTCAGCGCCTCATTGTCGAGCGACGTCAGATAGGTCTTGATCGCGGTGCCGAGCTTGCCCGGAACCTTGCTCATGCGGCGCACATTGGCGATCCGCAGCCGATCGGTGCTGGCCATGGCCTGGGCCGCGGCGGTCAGCGTGGTCTCCAACGCATCGGCCACGCGCAGCGCCTCGCGCGCCGCGGCCGCCACCGCCATGGGCGGCGATTCGAGTGCCGTCGCGTCCAGGTAACGCGGCCGCGACGGATCGTCTGCCTCGATGCGGGCCGGAAGCAGCTTCCGCAGCAGCGCCGCCCATGGCGAGAGCAAGGGCAGGAAACCGGCGGCGACGACCAGGTTGAACGCGGTATGGAAGTCGGCGACTTCGCGCACCGGGTCGGGGTCGATGCGCACCCAAAGCGGCGACAGCCAGGGCAGCGCCGCCAGCGCGATCGCGCAGCCGATCGCGCGGGACAGCAGATTTCCCGCCGGCAGCCGGCGCGCGACAGGGTCGTCGCCCGAGACGCCTTCGATGAACGGGTTGATGGCGGTGCCCAGATTGGCTCCCAGCACCAGCGCGAAAGCGGCTTCCGGCGGCACCGCGCCCTTGGCGGCAAATGACATGATCAGCAGCACGACGGCGACCGAGGAATGTGCCGCCCAGGTCAGCCCGGCGGCGAGCAATACGTCGATCGCCGGCTGGGTCGCGACCGCGCCGAGCAACATGCGCAGGCTCGGCGAGTCCTCGTAGGGCGTCACCAGGGTGACCAGGTGCGCCAGGGCCATCAGCATCAGTCCCAGCCCGATCATAACCCGCCCCAGATCGCGCGGCCGGCTGGAATGGCCGCGGCGGAACAGCAGCACGCCGAGCAGGATCAGGGCCGGCGCGACGCCGGCGACGTCGAAGGAGAAGGCCTGCACGATCAGCGTGGTGCCGACATTGGCGCCGAGCAAGACCGCCAGTGCCGGCTGCAACGCCACTGCGCCGCCCGCCGCAAACCCCGCCACCATCAACCCGGTTGCCGTGCTGCTTTGCAGGATGGCCGTTACGCCAAGTCCGGCGCCAAAGGCGGCGAGCCGGTTGTTCAATGCCCTGCCGAGCCACCGCCGCAGATTTGGGCCAAAGGCGCGCTGGATGCCCGTCTGCACCATGTGCACGCCCCACAGCAGGAGCGCCACCGAGCCGGCCAGATCAAGCAAGGTCCAGGTCATCAACGGGCTCCACAGAAACGGGCCCCACGAGAAACGGCCCCCACGAGAAACGGCACCACGAGACACGGCGCTACGAGACACGGGCACCACGAGAAACGAGCCCCACCAGAAAGGCACCGCCGCTTCCCGTAATCCGTCATGGCCGGGCTTGTCCCGGCCATCTACGCACCGGCCAACGGGTCGCATTTCAATCGAACGCGCCGGATGCACCCGGGTAGATGGCCGGGTCGAACCTGGCCATGCCGATCAATACGCGGCCGCCGGCATCAAGTTAGCGCCTGCGGGCCGTCGCCCACCATACCGATGTCCGACCGACCCGTTACAAATATCCGAACCGATGCATCGCCGCCCCGTGGTACTGCTCGATCCGCGCCTGCTGCGCCCGGGTCAGCACGTCGCGCCAATGGCCCGGCTGCCCGGCGCCGAAGAACCTTCCCGTCGCCTCCGCCACGCGCTCCTTGAACCCCCGCGCCTCCTCCTGCGCCCGCAGCTCGGCGAAGGCGCTGAAGCGGATCGCACGGTCCAGCCGTTCGGCCGGGGGATCCTGTCCCAGCCAGCCAACCAACGGCCCGAACGTCGCGGCCGGCGCGGCAATGAGCGATTCATAACGCATCACATGCACCCGTGGGTCCGGCCGTGCCGTCCAGGACTCCACATGCACCGACCATGTGCCGAGCCATTCGTGCACCTTGCTGTCGGTACCGCCGGTCGCTGCCTGCGGGTTCGTCATGAAGGCGATCGTGTCGTCGATGGATTGCCCGCGGTGCCGGCTGTAGGAAACCGCGATATCGCGCGGATCGCGGACAACATAGATCGCGCCGGCCGTCACCTCCGGCGTGATCAGCGGCGCGCCCGCGACCAGCAGCCGCGCGTTGTGCGTCTTCACGAACACGAGGCTCGGGTCCAGCGCCATCATGTCGCGCTGCACCAGGGGACGCATGCGCTGCACGTCGGCAACGCTGTACTGCGACGCGGGGCGCGGGTCGTAGCGGGCGTAGCGATCGGCGTTGACGTCGGACGCCGTGAGGTCGGTGAGGCGATTGATGTCGTACGGCGCGGCCGGCTGGCGGATGTAGTTGTGCAGGAAGGCGCGGATCCAGGTATTGCCGGATTTTGGATAGGACGCGATCCACACCAGCTTGCCCATGCGCTCCCGCCCTTGGCCCTGCCCCGGCGCTTGCCACTACCGCCGCCGCCGCGTCAATTACCGCCGCCGCGTCAATGCGTCTGCCGGTCCGCGCGCCCGGCCCCCGTGGCCCTGACTCAAGCAGCCGTGATCAACTTCCGTTGCGAATGCAACGCGACTGATGCCTGCCACGTCTCAATCTCTGCACGCACGCGGCCCTTGCACGACCCTGGCATACCTGTGACGACTTTGTGGGGACCGCACGCACGAATCGCGGCCCCGGGAGAGCAAGCGATGGACGACACGGCACAATCTCGGGTGGAAGTGCTGGAGCGGCTGGTCTCCGAACTCCGGCATGACCTGCGCGGCGCCATCAGCCCCGCGGCGCTGATCGCCGACCGCCTGCGGCAGAATGCCGATCCGGGCATTCAGCGGTCCGGCCGCACGATTGGCCTGGTCGTAGACCGCGTGCTGGCGATCCTCGATGCGACCTGCGCCGTTGTTCCGCCGCACGCAAGCGAACCGGCCGGGCCAGTGCTTGGCCAGAGCAAACGCGGCGAATGACGGCCGCTTGGGCTGTCATACCAGCCCGCCTAATGATTGCCTCGCCGGCCGCGCCCGATCGTCATGGCGGGCGCAGGCCCGCCATCCACGCCTATGCAGCACGCGGCAAGAAAATTGTGGACGACGGCCTTCGCCGGCATGACGCGAAGGGCGGCGGTCGTGCGTCAATCATTATGTTGCCTGGTATCACGCGATACAGCGGTCCGCCTCGCCCGGATCATGCTGGCGGTCAAGTGCTTCGTTCTTGCGGCGGCGGATGAATGTAAATTTGCAACGGCAAACGAACGCAATGCAGACAGCGCCGTGCGGTCCATAGCATGCGCATTGCGCGCATCCGCTTCTTGTATGTCTGAAACCTCTTGTCTGGCTGAAACGTCTGCTGGCGCCCGCGCCAGCACCACGCTCTGGTCAGCGACCAGTACCAGGCCATGGTCGGGGACCGGCACCACGCCCGGTTCAGCGAACCGTGACCGAGCTCGCTGGCGGCACCGTGTGACAGCGCAGGCGACCCCGCCGCCGCGGCAGGCCACCCTTCCCTACCCCAGGCTTGCCACCGGGAACGGCTCCGCCAACTCCACAATCCGCGCCGCCCGCAGCACCAGGTCCTCCCGATACTGCGCCGCGGCGAACTGCACCGCATTCGGCAGCCCGTTCGACCGCAGACCCAGCGGCACCGTGATCGCCGGCTGCCGCGTCAGGTTGAAGGTGAACGTCCATGGCGCCCACTGCGTCCACAGCGCCTGCACCGGATTTTCCGTCGGCGCGTCCGCCAGCGGCGGGCCGGCCGGCACGGTGGGACACAGCACGATGTCGAACCGCTGGTGCAGACGGGCCATCGCATGGGCGGCGGCAGCGCGCATCGCCTCGCCATCAAGAAACGCGATCGCCGTCATGCCCCCCAGCCGCTCCGCGACCTCGCGGATGCCCGGGTCCAGCAAGGCGCGCTTGTCCTCCGGCAAAGAGGTCGCCAGGCGGGCGAGCGCCGCCCCCCATACCCCAGCGAAAATCGCGCGCATATCGGGCAGATCGGGTGCGGCCTCGTCCACGATCGCGCCGGCGTCGGACATGAGCGCCGCGGCTTGTTCCACGGCAGCAATGCCCTCGGGATCCACCGGCGCGTCGAAGCCGGGCCGGCGCAGCACGCCGATAGTCAGACCGGCGACGCCCATCTCGATGCCGTCGCGCCAGTCACGGCCATCGTCCGGCACGGCGAACGGGTCCCGCACGTCGTAGCAGGCCATTGCGGTCAGCATCAGCGCGGCGTCGCGCACACTGCGGGTCATCGGACCGGCGACGGTGACACCCGCGAATGCGCTGGCGGGCCAGTTCGGCACACGGCCGAAGGTCGGCTTCAGCCCGACCAGCCCACACCAGGCGGCGGGGATGCGGATCGAGCCACCGGCGTCGGTGCCGATATGCAGCGGCCCGAAGCCCGCCGCCCCGGCCGCCCCGGCGCCCGCCGACGACCCGCCCGATGTGTAGTCCGGGTTCCACGGATTGCGCGTGATGCCGTGCAGGGGGCAGTCGCCTGGTGATTTCCAGCCGTATTCGGTGGTGGTGGTCTTGCCCAGGACCACCGCGCCGGCCGCTTTCAGCCCCACCACGCTGGGCGCATCATCCGGCACCGGCGCGGGGTCGGAAGTGCGGCTGCCGCGGCGGGTGGGAAAGCCCGCGAGGTCCACCAGGTCCTTCACCGTGCAGGGCACGCCATCCAGCGGGCCGATCGGACGGCTGACACGCCAGCGCATTTCGCTTTCGCCGGCCGCATCCAGCGCGCGGGGGTTCATCACCGCGAAGGCGTTCAGGCCGGGATTGAGGCGGGCGACGCGCTCGGTCACGGCTTGCAGCACCTCGACCGGGCTGAGCGTGCGGCGCGCGAACTGCGCCAGCATGTCTTCGGCGGAAAGCACGGCGATGTCAGTGGCGGGCATACGGAGGATTCCTGCGACGGTCGGAGGCGGTCAGACTGGACGGGCGGTGGAAGGAGGGAACCCGTTGCGTGTGGCGGGTTGTCTTGATTCCGTTATGCAGCGGCGGAGGATCATACGAGAACAGATCTGCGATTTGGTCACGCGGGCGCACTGCACGCGAACCGCCGCCACGCCGTGGTGGCGGCGCTGCTTCAGGAGCATGTTTCGGCCAGCATCTTCTCGCGCAGGATCCGGTTGATCTCGGTCTGATACCCCGGCCCCTTGCGGCGCAACCAATCCAGCACGTCCATGTCCACGCGGACCGAAATCGCCTCCTTGCGCGGCTTGTAGAACTTGCCGCGCACAGACGTGGCCCAGTTGGCCCCGGGCGCAGGGGGAAAATCGTCGCCATCGCCCAGCCTCGCCTCGATCTCGTCCAACCGGGCGATCTGTGCCGGGGTCAGCTTGCTGCCGTCATGAGTACGATACTTGCTCATAGCGCCTCCGTTCTCCCGCGTCGGCGGGCCGCATGCTGATGACGTGAACCCAGTCCACATCGTCCCCCGCTGGGAAAGTGTGCACCACGACGACCACCTTGAACGTGCTGCCGGTGAACAATGCTCCGATCGTATGCCATCGTTCCTCCTGCCCTACCACACAATCGAACACGGTGACGGCCAGAGGATCGTCAAATACCGAGGCAGCCGCAGCAAAGTCCAGGCCATGTTTGCGAATGTTCCGCCGCCGCTTATCCTCGCGCCAGGTAATCTCCATGTGTAACGCCTCCTCGGAGGCGTACTCTCGCCGGGTCGGGTTAAAATCTGACGAAACTGTCCCTGGCCGTTGTGTATATACGGGTTTGCATATACATTTTCAACAACGAAGTACGCGCGGCGCCGGCGCACAGGCAAATGCGGACGCGCGTGGCGACGCGGGGATTACCCCTGCGTCTTCACCACCACCTTGATCGCATCCTCCACCCTCTCGCGCGCATAACGCAGCGCCGTCGGCAGATCGCCCAGGCCGAACGTGTGCGTATGGATCAGCTTCGCGTCGAACTTCCGCTGCGCCATCAGCGCGGCGGCGCGATGCGTGGCGCTTTTGCCTTCGCCGCGGATGCCGAACACGTAGATGTTGTTGCGCACGATATACGCCAGATCGACCGTCACCGGCTCATGCGGAAACGCCGCGAGGCAGATCCGCCCGCCGCGATTCACCATGCGCGCCGCCTGGTCCAGCGCGCCCGCCGCGCCAGAGCATTCCAGCACGTATTGCACGCCCTTGCCCTTGGTCAGGCGCCGCACCGCAGCCACGGCATCCTCGCGCGTCACGTTCACCACCGCGTCGGCGCCGAGCTGCTTTCCCATTTCCAGGCGACGATCTCGTGTGCCCGTCAGGATCACCGGCTGCGCACCCAGCGCCTTCGCCACGCCCACGCCCATCAGTCCGATCGGACCCGGGCCCGTCACCACCACGCCCTCGCCGGCAATGATCCCGCCCAGCACGTCGAGCCCATACATCGCCGTGCCGGCGGTGACGATGAGGGTGGCCTCCTCGTCCGGCATGTCGTCCGGCACGTGCACCATCGTGTTGACGTTGTTGACGGCGTATTCCGCGAATCCGCCATCGGTGGTGAAGCCGTTGGCGCGATGACCCTTGCTGTGGAAGCCGTAATTCAGGCACGAGGTATACATGCCCTCACGGCAACGGGCGCAGCGGCCGCAGCCGGCGTGGATTTCCACCGCGATGCGGTCGCCCGGTGCGAATTCGTCCACCGTGGGGCCTAGTTTCACCACGGTGCCCATGTACTCGTGCCCGGGCGTGTAGCCCTTGTTGAACGGCAGCTCGCCTTCGATCGAGGCCGGCAGGCCGTGTTTGATGATTTCCAAATCGGTGGCGCAGATCGCCACGGCATCGATGCGCACCAGGACTTCGGCAGGACCCGGCTCGGGGACCGGCTTTTCCACCAGCGACAGCTCCTCCGGCCCGCCGAGCACCCAGGCCCTCATGGTCTGCGGAACGGCATATTCGTTGGTGCGCGGCTTTGCCGCTGCGGTTTGGGCCGAGGCCATGGGCCGACTCCTCTCGTGCGTCAGGCGCAAGGGTACCGGCCGCCGAGCAGGGTGACAACGTACCGGTCCACACGTTTGGTGTCATTACGCCCAATGCAGAATGTCATTGCGAGGAGCGCAGCGACGAAGCAACCCCGTTCGGCGCAGCACAACGTGCCGGTCCACAAGTTTGGTGTCATTGCAACCAGTGCAGAATGTCATTGCGAGGAGCGCAGCGACGAAGCAACCCCGTTCGGCGCAGCACTCGGACCGTCCGTGCGCGCCGTGAACAGGATCGTTCTTCGTCGCGACGCTCGTCGCAATCTCAAAGCGACACCGCCCTTACACTCGCTCGATCAGCGCCGCGATCCCCTGCCCCACGCCGATGCACATCGTGGCAATCGCCCGCTTGCCGCTGTTCGTTTCCAGCGCGTTCACCGCCGTCAGCGCCAGCCGCGCGCCCGACATCCCCAGCGGATGCCCCAGAGCGATCGCGCCGCCATGCGGGTTCACATGCTCTGCATCATCCGGCAGCCCAAGCTGGCGCATCACCGCCAGCCCCTGCGCCGCGAACGCCTCGTTCAGCTCGATAACATCGACGTCTCCCAGCGTCAGCCCGGTCTTTTCCAGCAGCTTCCGCACCGCCGGCGCGGGGCCAATGCCCATGACCCGCGGCGGCACGCCCGCCGTTGCCATCGCCACCACCCGCGCGCGCGGAGTCAGCCCATGCCGCCGCGCCGCATCCTCCGATGCGATGATCAGCGCCGCCGCACCATCGTTCACGCCCGACGCATTGCCGGCCGTCACCGTGCCCGGATCGCGGAACGGCGTGCGCAGCTTCGCCAGGCCTTCCAGCGTCGTGTCGGCGCGCGGATGTTCGTCCTTGTCCACCACCGTGTCGCCCTTGCGGCCCTTGATCGTAACCGCCGTGATCTCCTTGGCGAAGAACCCGTCCGCCTGTGCCTTGGCCGCGCGCATCTGGCTGCGATAGGCGAACTTGTCCTGGTCCTGGCGCGAGATCTGGAATTCCTCGGCGACGTTCTCGCCGGTTTCCGGCATCGAATCGGTGCCGTACACCTTCTGCATCTGCGCATTGACGAAGCGCCAGCCGATCGTCGTATCGTAGATCTCGCTGCTGCGGGAGAACGCCTCGGTCGCCTTGCCCATCACGAACGGCGCGCGAGTCATGCTTTCCACGCCGCCCGCCAGCATCAGTTCCGCCTCGCCGGCACGGATCGCGCGCGCCGCGGTGCCCACCGCATCGAGTCCGGAGCCGCACAGCCGGTTGATCGTCGCGCCCGACACGGTGGCAGGCAGACCCGACAGCAACACCGCCATGCGGGCGACGTTGCGATTGTCCTCGCCCGCCTGGTTGGCGCAACCGAGAATGCAATCGTCCAGCGCATCCCAATCCACCTGCGTGTTGCGCGCCATCAGCGCCTTGATCGGATGCGCGGCAAGGTCATCGGTGCGCACGTCGCGCAAGGCACCGGCGTAGCGGCCGATCGGCGTGCGGGTGAAGTCGCAGATATAGGCCTCGGTCATGATTTTTCCTCCCAGGCCCGGGCTGCGCCGGGGCATGCGATGACAGGCGTTGCGCTTGTGTAGCGCCGGCACCGGGGCCGGGAAAGGCCGCCGCCTAAGGGGCCGCTGCCTAAGGGGCCGCTGCCTATGGTTGCAAGGCGCGCCGCACGGCCTCGGCGAGGCCCGCGCGCGTGTAGGGCTTGGCAATCACCGGCATGTCCGGCGCGACCTGCGCGGCGAGTGCGTCGGGATTGCCGGTGACGAACACCACCCGCAAAGCGTCAAACAGCGTCTTGGCGCGCCGTGCGAATTCGGTACCCGACATGCCCGGCATCGCATAATCGACCAGCGCCAGCGAAACATTCGTTTGCTCCAGGCACGCCAGCGCCTCCTCGCCATTCGACGCGACCCGCGCAACGTAGCCCTCTTGCTCCAGGAACGCTGCCGCAACGTCGCGCGCGTCCGCATCGTCGTCGATCACCAGGACGACGCGTCCCTTCGAAGGCTCGCGCATCCCGCGGAATGTCGGCCCGGGCTCCACTGTCGTCACGTCATCCGCGCGTGGCAGATAGACATGCACCGTCGTGCCGCGGCCGGGCGCACTGTCCAGCAACACGATGCCGCCGAATTGCTGCGCCAATCCCCAAACCTGCGCCAGGCCAAGACCACTGCCCTTGCCGGGCTCCTTGGTGGTGAAGAACGGCTCGAACGCACGCTCACGGGTTTCCTGTGACATGCCGGTGCCGGAATCTATAACGGAAATCGAAACGTAATCGCCCGGCGCCAGTTCCCGCGGCACGTTTCTGCCGGCAAGGACGTTGTGCGCTTGGATGCCGATTGTGCCGCCGCCCGGCATCGCATCGCGCGCATTGATCGCAAGATTGAGCAGCATCAGTTCGAGCTGCGTCGGATCGCAGAAGGCGGGCCACAAATCGGCGGCAAGAGCGAACTCGACGCGCACCAACCCCCCCAGGCTGCGTTGCAGCAGATCACCCATCCCGCGAATCAGCGCCACCAGATCGACCGGGCGAGGAGAAATCGGCTGGCGCCGCGCATAGGCCAGAAGCTGATGCGTCAATGCGCCGCCACGCTCCGCGGCACGCTGTGCCGCGCGCAGATGCCGCATGCTGCGCTCATCCTGCAGGCGTGACTGCAGCAACTCCAGATTGCCCAGCACGACGGTGAGCAGATTGTTGAAGTCGTGCGCAATGCCGCCGGTAAGCTGGCCGATCGCTTCCATCTTCTGCGCCTGGCGAAGCTGCGCCTCCATCTGGCGCATGGCCGTCAGGTCCATGGACGTCAGCAGCACGCGGTTCACCAGTCCAATATCATCATGCAGTGGAACCAGGAAGCTGCGGCGAGTGACTTCGCCCGAAGGAAACACGTGCGTGTACTCGTACTCCACGGGTTTGCCGGTCTCGATCGCCTTGCGATATTGCGCCTCCGCGAAAGCCGCCTGCTCGGCATTGAAAACCTGGTCCAGAGTGCGTCCAATCACCTGCTCGCGCTGAAAACCCGTGTCGCGCAGCCAGGCATCATTCACGTCCTCGCAGACCAGCCGCCCGTCCTGCTCCAGACGCATGAAGGCGATGTAGACGGGAGCGTTGGCAAACAGCGCTGCGTAGCGCTCCCGCGAGTTGCGCAGCGCCTCCACAGTATCCTGCAACGCCCTGGTCCGCTCGACCACGCGTTGCTCCAATGCCGCTTCGGCCTGCTTGCGTTCCGTAATGTCGATGTTGACGCCGATCATGCGCCGCGGATTGCCATAGGCATCGGCGACCACGCTGCCGCGCGCATCGATCCAGCGGATATCGCCGTCGGCGCGCACGATGCGGAATTCCAGCGCGAACGGACCCTGGCTGTGGCTGGTTTCCCGGATCGCCTCGGCCAGCGCGCGGCGATCATCCGCATACACGACGCGCCCCCACAGGTCGCGATGATCCGGCTCGCTTGCCTCGGCCGGATCGCGGCCAAGCAGCCGGAACATTTGCGGCGACCAGTGCAGGTGGCCGGTCGAAAGGTCCCATTCCCAGGTGCCGATGCCAGCCGCCTCCTGCGCCAGCCGCAAATGTTCTTCGTTGGCGCGCATCGTCCGGTCGGCGCGGACGCGCTCGGTGATGTCGCGAAAATAGACGTGGATCCCGTCGCCGGCCGGCGCGGCGGTGACCTGGATCCAGGCCCCGTTGACCGGAGACGTCGCCTCGTAATCGATCGTGCATTGCTCTGCGCGCACGCGGCGCAGCAGACTCTCATTGCGCGTGCCGATGAGTTGCGGCAGGCAATCCCAGATGACCTGGCCGACCACGTCGGCGGCGGCAACGCCCCAGAACGCCAGCGCACGCCGGTTGGCGTAGACGACACGCCACTCGCCATCGAGCGCGTAGAATGCGTCGCCCATGCTTTCCAGTATCGCGCGCGCATCGGCCGAGAGCGCCGGCACGATGTTGGTGTTTCCGATCAGCGTATGGTTCAGACCAGCCTCCATGCGTCGCGGCGGCGAGATTAGCCCATATGGCAGGAGGTTCCCACACTATTGAGTGAGACGTCCAGAGTTCCAGTACGGCACGCGAACGACCTGTACGATTGGACAAGACATCCAGCGCAAAATGACGTGGAAGCGGCAGCGTAGTAACGAGTCCGCTACACCGCCACGGCCATGCCGCCGGTCGCAGGATCGGCGCCGCCGTCCAGCTTTCCGTGCACGGAACGGATCGCGTGCACCCAGGCGAAGGTATAGCTTTGTGCATGGCGCCGGGTGGCGTAGCCGTGCGCTTGCAGGTCCCGCTCGGCGGAACGCGCAATGCGGTTGGACAGCTCGATCGTGTTTGATACCGCTGCGAAACGCGGCGCACACACCGCCTGCTGCGCGTCCATGCCGAACTCCATCACGTTCAGCATGACCTGCAGGTTGCCCATGGTGATATAGGTGGCACCTGGAGCGCCCAGCACCAGGAACGGTGCGTCCCCGGCGAACACGATGGTTGGCGACAAGGCGGAAAACCGCGCCTTGCCTGGCTCCAGCGAGCCGGCATGCCCCGGACGCGGATCGAACACGGCCATGGCACCGTTGTACATGAAGCCCAGCCCGTCGGTGACGACGCCGGAGGGCTGGCCCAGCGTGTGCGTCATCGTCACCGCGTTGCCGTCGGCATCCATGACGCAGACCTGCGTGGTGTGCTTGCTCTCGAATCCGCCGCTGTTGAAGCGCGGCACGTGGGTTTTGTCCCCGCGCGCGATGCGGTCGGCCATGCGGGCGGCGTATTGCTTCGAGCAAAGTTCCGCGACAGGCACAGGAACGAAACGCGGATCGCCGACCTTGGCATCCTTGTCCACCGTGGCGATCTTCATCGCTTCGGAGACGACGCGGATATATTCCGGTGTGTTGTGGCCAATCGTACGCAGGTCGAAATGCTCCAAAATGTTCAGCATTTCGATCAACTGGATGCCGCCGCCGGGCGGATTGTTGGTGGCGATGCGATAGCCGCGATACGTGCCCCAGAGCGGCTTGTTGTCCTCCGGCACGCAGGCGGCGAGGTCGGCAAGTGAGAGCAATCCGCCATGCTCTGTCATATCGGCGGCGATGCGCACGGCGATCCCGCCGGTATAGAAATCCTCGGCGCCATGCTCCGCGATGCGGCGATAGCTGCGGCCCATGTCGGGATTGCGCAGGATCTCGCCCACCGCATAGGGATGGCCGTCGGGCTTCACATAGATCTTCCGCGTCGCGGGATAGCGCGTGATCATGCCGATATTGGCTTCACGCCCAGCGGTTGGCGGCAGGTGCCAGAATTCGCTGACATGCGGCCGCACGAGGAACCCGTGTTCGCAATACTCAATCGCGGCGGGCAGCAACTCGGCAAGCGCGCGCGTGCCGAAGCGGCGCAGCGCGGTGTCGAAGGCGCGCAGAGTCATCGGCGTCGTGATCGCCTGGTAGCCAATTTCGTTGACGCGGCCTTGCAGGATGAAGCCCCAGCCATCCTCGGCCTCGCGGACGATCAGCTCCTGCCACATGTCGGGACGCGTGGCGGCGGGGGCGCGGCCATGAAAATCGATGGTGGTGTGCACGCCCTGCCGCGGCAGATAGACGTGCAGGCAGCCCATGCCGGCAATGCCGCACATCTGCGGATCGACCGCGGTCTGAACCAGGGCAGCGCCGATCGCAGCGTCCACGACGTTGCCGCCCGCACGCAGGATGTCGGCGCCGGCTTCGGCGGCTTCCGGTTGCGCGGCGCAGACCATGCCGTGGGTCATAAGCGGATCCTTTCGGGATAGGCCGGGGGCAGGGAGCATAGTCCGGCTCTCCCTTCGAACCAGGCCGTACAGCAGACTAGCGGTATCAAGAATCTACCGTTGACCGACGCGCGCGAAGTGGTATATATTGTCGGCATATATCAAGATTCGATCCCATGTCCAGATTCGCCACCGCCAAGCTGTTCATGAACGGCCGGAGCCAAGCTGTGCGCCTGCCTCGGGAGTTCCGCTTCGAAGGCGACGAAGTGCGCATCCGTCGCGTCGGGCGTGGCGTGTTGCTGGAACCGATGGAGTTCGACCCACATCGATGGTTCGCCGAGCTCGATCGGTTCGCCGACGAGCCATTCATGCCGGATGGACGGAACCAGCCACCGACGCCCGTGCGGAATGTGTTTGAGTGATTTACCTGCTGGATACCAACGCTTGCATCGCCATTATCAATGGCCGGCCACCTTTGGTGCGTGAGAGGTTTGAGGCGGCTTTGGGCCTGGAAGCGGACATGTCGGTGTCCTCGGTCGTCGTCTTCGAACTCTGGTATGGAGTGGGCAAAAGCCGGCATCAGGCGCGAAATGCCGATCGGTTGCAGACTTTTCTTGGCGCACCGCTTGAGATTCTCGGTTTTGACGATGAAGACGGACGCATTGCGGGATTGGAGCGCGCGCGCCTGGAAGCCGCGGGAACACCGATTGGTCCATACGACCTGCTGATCGCGGGCCAAGCGCTCCGTCACCGTCGAACGTTGGTCACTGCGAATGTCGGCGAATTTTCTCGGGTGCGAGGGCTGGCGTGGGAGGATTGGGCGGCTGGCCGTTAGCGGTCGATGATCGTCGTCGAGATCGAGATCCTGTGGGCAGCGTCGGCTTTTCAACCTGCAGCACGTCTGCCCCCGGTTAGGAACTGTTGACGCAAAACGGCCATGACGTGGCGACGGTGCTCGACCTGGGCGTCGGCGGGGGCGCGACGACCATCCGTTTGCGTTGCCGAGCTGCGCGAAGCGACCATGCTCCGACCCGCATTGTCGTCGGCTGCCATGAATTATTCACCACGGAGGGCCACGGTGACCCTCCGTTTTCGCTCCGTCCTGAAAAAGCGGTGAATCGTGAGGTGCCTCAGTCCTCACCCACTGCGCACGGCGAGGCGCCCTCTCGCCGCCTGGCACAGGCAGGAAATGTGACTGCACCCCACCCCCTCCGCGCCTCACAGCGCGGAGGGGCTGCCCAACAGCAAACCTCAGCTATGCCAGCGGAACTCCTGCGCCTTCCGCTGCGAACCCAAACTCAGCTTCACATTCACCAGCGCCGGCCCGCGGAAATTCATCGCCTCGTCCAGCGCGCCGCGCAGATCCTTCGGATCCTCCACGTAGAACCCGCGCCCCCCGAACGCCTCCATCATCAGGTCGTACCGAGCACCCCAGATCAGCGAATTCGGCCGCATCTTCAACATCGGATCGTCCGGAATGTCGCCCACCCCCGGCCCGATGCCGCCGTTGTTGAACACCACGATCTTCGCCGGCATGCCGTAACGGCAGATCGTCTCCATCTCCATCCCGGAGAACCCGATCGCCGAATCGCCCGACACATGCACCACCGGCCGGTCCGGATGCACCACGCAGGCCGCGATGACGAACCCCAGCCCGACGCCCATCGTTCCGTACGAACCCGCATCCAGCCGCTGCCGCGCCCCATAATTGTTCAACTGGGTGCGGCCGATATCCATCGTGCTCGCGCCCTCGGAACAAATGATCGCGTTCTTCGGCACCCAGGCGGAGACATCCTTCAGCAGCCGGTAATAGTTGCCCGGCGCCGAATCATCGTCCTTCTGCGGCTGGATCATCGCCGCGTTCTCGGCCGACTTCTTGGCAATCGCCTGCCGCCACGCCGTCTCCTTCGGATAGAACCACTGCCGGCTCTTCAGCGCCTCGTTGATCTGCCCCACGACCGCCTTGCCGTCGCCCACCAGCGCCACTTCCGCCGGCTTGTTCTGGTGCATCGCCTCCGGCGAGATATCCAACTGGATGACCTTCACATCCTTCGAATACCGCGGCGGCAGCCCGAAATGCATGATCCAGTTGAACCGCGCGCCCATCAGGAACACGACGTCGGCCTGTTGCAGCGCCAGGCTGCGCGCGGCACCAACCGACAGCGGATGGTCGTCCGGCATCACCCCCTTGCCCATCGGCGAGGCGAGGAACGGAAGCTGCGTGCGCTCGATGAACGCCCGCACCTCCTCCTCGGCGTGCGAATACGCCATGCCTTTGCCGATGATCACCAGCGGCCGTTCCGCGGATTGCAGCACGTCCAGCGCTTGCTCGACATATTGCGGCAGCGTCTGGATACGCGGCGGGTCGGGGCATTTCTGCACCTCCACCACCTTGTCCACGTCGCATGACCCGGTGATCAGGTCGTCGGCGATATCGAGATAGCTCGGTCCCGGCCGGCCATAGATCGACTGCCGCACCGCCATCTCCACGTAGAACGGGATGCGGTTCACATGCTCGATCGCGTGCGCCCACTTGCTCACCGGTGTCGCGATCAGCACCTGGCGCTCTTCCTGGAACGCGCCCATGCCGTTGCGATACGTCTCCGACGCGCCGCCGACCAGGATCATCGGCCAGCAGTTCTCCTTGGCATTGGCCAACCCGGCCAACCCATGAATCACGCCGGGCCCCGTCACCGTGATGCACGATCCCGGCCGCCCCGTCAGGTACCCCACCGCGCCCGCCGCATAGCTCGCCGTCTGCTCGTTACGCATTCCGATATAGGGCAGTCCCGCCCGCTGCGCCGCCTCGGCGATCGGCCCAACCGGGAACCCGACCACGCCGAACATGAATTGCACGCCTTGTTCCTTCAGGCTTCTCGCCAGCAGGTCGGCGCCTTTGATCTCAGCCATGTTTCCTCCTGTCATCGGACGGCCGCGATCGGGCCGGTTACGAAAAAATCCGCACGAGGCTCAGGTTACGCGCCTGCGGCGCCGCGGCAACTGGCGTCACCGCGCGAACCTCGCCGGCGCATGCCGCTTGCTCCGCCGGACCGGCAGTACGTTCCCATATCAAACCGTCCACGGCGACGATCGTCCCCTCGCTCTGCTGTCACGGACGCTGGCGCAAGGCGAAGCGGGCGTCAAACCCGGCACCCCGGATCCGGCAGCCGTTTGATCTGGATCAAAGCACGCGGCGCGCCGTGACGCCACCATGACGCACGACCAACCATGACGCCCACATTGAATCGGGAGAGTGCCATGAACCCCGCCGATCGCGCGCTTGCCAACCCCGGACTGCTTGGCCGTGTGCTGGACTGGCTTCGGATCCATTGCGGCGGCGCGGACGAGCTCGCGGGCTGGTCGCGCGATGATTTGCGCAGCCTGGCGGACGATCTCGCCCTGAGTGAGGACGATCTGGTGGCACTGTCCGGCGCCATGTCCGACAACAGCGTCTTGATGGAACGCATGATGCGGGCGCACGGCTTCGAACCCGAGCTGCTGCGCAATTCGTTCGGGGCACTGGTACGCGACATGGAACGCGTATGCTCGCGCTGCAAGTCCACCGGACGCTGCCGGCGCGAACTGGATGCCGGCTATGCCGCGAGGCATGCAAACGAATACTGCCCCAATGCCGGGGCATTCGGCGACCTGGTGGAATACGCGACGTCGATCTAGCCCGCGCCGGGTGCCCGCCGCTCATCGAGCACCTTCACCATCAGCAGGCACGGGTTGGCCGCGCTCCACAGCGTTGGAAACACTTCCAGCGGCAGGAAGCCGATTGCCTCATAGAATGCCCGTGTCCGGGCATAGAACGGATCGGGATGGCTCGCGGCCAGCGTCTTGACGGTGAGAAACCGCACGGCACGCTGCCGGCACCACGCCTCCGCCGCAAACAACAGGCTTCTGCCGGCCCCCTGCCGTTGCCAGGGCTTCTTCACGCCGAGCACATAAGCCTCGGCCGCCGACGGCGTATGGACCTTCAGCGATAGAAAGCCGACCGTCGCGCCATCCACCGCGACACCGAACATCGGCAGGGATCCGGCCGTCTGCGCGTAGGTCTCGATTGCGTCAGGCAGCCCGAACCACTCGGGCAGTGCGCATAAGACGTCCCGGCAAATCGCCGATTTGTCCGCCTCGATCAGTTCGACTGAGAACTCCACGGGTCATAACCAGTAGCGCGATGCGGCCGGGCGGTGCGTAACGGCCACCGCCCGGCGCGCCATATGATGACCCGGCTCGACCGGCCGCAATCCCGCATCAAGCCACCGCTTCGACTTCGACCCGGCTTTCGGTGACCAGCTCAAGCTGCCCCACCGTCTCCTTCCCGAACGCCAGCGGAATGCAGGCGCCGATCGCCACCACCACCGCGATCCAGCCGAAGAAGAATGCCGGCGACCCGGTATGCGGCTCCAGCACGAACGGCGTGATCACCCCGGAGAAGATCCGTCCCGTCGCCTCGTCGAAGAAATGCCCCCGCCCGCGCAACGCGGTGGGGAATTGCTCGGACAGATAGACGCGCACCGCGGTGAAGGAGGACAGCACCGTCAGCCCGGTGATGATCGCGCCCGCAACCATCGCGACGTTGGCGTATTGTCCCATCGTGTGCGCGCCCGCCATCAGCACCAGCCCCGGCACCGCGCCGCCCAGGCAATAGGTTATCGTCCAACGCCGGCCGATAATTTCCATGATGAACCCGGTGAAGAACTTGCCCGGAATCGTGACCAAGAACAGAAGAGTGCCCAGGCCGAAGCTGAGGCTGACCGCGGCACCCTGATCCACCAGGGCCTTCGGCAGCAGGATCGCCGAGCAATAATACGCGGTGGTCGCCGCGGCATAGATCACGATGCCGACCACGGTCCGTTGCAACTGCCCGCGCGCGAACAACGCACCGAATGGCGGCAATGGCTCCGGGGCGATGGCCGCGTCCCGCCCAAGGTCCGCCACCGTCAGCGGCGCAACGCGATCGCCGCAGCGGATGATCATGCGGTTGACGGTCGCCACCGCCCTTTGCGGATCGCCATGACGAAGATACCAGCGCGGACTTTCCGGCAGGCCGAAATGCACCAGCAGCGGCACGATCCCCAATGCCAATCCGCCGGGCAGGGCGATCAGCCGGAATCCCTCCGGATTGCCGGCAAGCAGGAACCCGACGAAGGGAAGCAAGGTGAACGCGCTGGCGAGCATGACTTCGAAGATCGCGCCATAGGTACGGCGATGCTGTTTCGGCATCAGTTCGGCGGCGATCGGGAACGGCGCCGAAATGGCGAAGCCCAGCCCGATGCCGGTCAGGACGCGGATGGCCAGCAGCTCCGTACCGGTTTGCGCGAACGGAATCAGCAGCGTCAGTCCGGTGCTGATGATCACGCCGATCTGCATCACCGCCTTGCGGCTGAAACGGTCGGACATCGCCGATGCGATGAAACCCCCCACCACCACCAGGAATGTCGGTGCCACGGCCAGCCAGCGGAGCTGCGAACCGGTAAGCTGCAACGGAGCTTTTGCCAGCACTAGCAAAGAGCCGCCGAGTGCCAGGTCGTAGCCCTCGATGAACCCGACGGCACCCAGCACCAGGATGATCACCATGTGGTAGCCACTGAACGGAATGCTGTCGAGTTTCTGTCCCAGCACATAGCTTGCCGGCATCGTCGGCCGGTCCATAGTCACAGTACTGCTCATGTCGTTCTCCCGAATTGTGTTCAATCCGGAAACAGGCGCCGAAACAGTCAAAGACCGGGTGTTGTGAATATTGAGTCGTCGCCGGCATGGCCGAATGGCCCGGAGCCGTTATCTCCCTGTCCCCGTGCGTCAGCCGAAGCGCCTGCCGCCGCCGAACGTCTTGTTGCGCTACCATCGGCCGGTTGTTCCGGCCTTTCCCTGAAGCGGCAATCTGTCGTGCCGCGAGTCGATGCTATCGGATTTGACTTCTATCATCAACAGCGATCGCGCGGCGCCGCGCGCCGGCAGCCGTGCGCCGGGCAGCCTCCGTGTCCACGGCCCATCCGGTCAGCAGCGCGCCCAGTCGAGTCGGTCGCCCAGCCGAGTCGCCCAGCCAAGCCTTGGGCCATGTCGCAACCTGTGCCACCCTCGCGCCACACACAGCAACACGCCCCAGGGCAGGAGACACCGATGGAAAGCCCCTTCGCCGACGCCGATCTGCTTTCCGGCATCCGGATCGTCGACTTCACCCAGTTCGAAGCCGGCCCTTCATCCACCGAAGCTCTCGCCTGGATGGGCGCGGAAGTCGTGAAGATCGAGAATCCGAAGCTTGGCGATCCCGGCCGCCGGCGCCAGCCCGGCAAGCCGGATACCGATCCCTATTACTTCCACGTCTTCAACGCCAACAAGAAATCCCTCGCGGTGGACCTGAAGAATCCGCGCGGTCTGGCACTGGTGAAGGACCTGCTGCGCAAGGCCGACGTCACCGTCGAGAACTTCGCGCCCGGGACGATCGAACGCCTGGGCCTCGGCTACGATGTGGTGCGGCAACTGAACCCCGGCATCATCTATGCGTCGGTCAAGGGCTTCGGCGAGGGCAGCCCGTACGAGAAGAACCTCGCCTTTGACATGATCGCGCAGGCCGCCGGCGGCACGTTCAGCGTGACCGGCTATCCGGATGGGCCGCCGGCCCGTCCCGGCATTTCGCTCGGCGACACCGGCACCGGCATGTTGATGGCCATCACCATCGCCAGCGCCTTGTTCAAGCGCCAGGCCACCGGCCAGGGACGGCGGCTGCAAGTGGCGATGCAGGATGCGATCCTGCACTACATGCGCATCAACTTCGCCACCCAGGGCTTGACCGGCAAGCCGGCCCAGCGCGGCGGCGACAAGGTGCCGGGCGTGAACAACGCCCCGATGGGCCTCTACCCATGCAAGCCCGGCGGCCCGAACGACTATGTCTACATCATGACCAGCCGCGCCAATCCCGAGCATTGGGACCGGCTGTTGAAGCTGGTCGGCCGCGAGGACCTGCTGGGCGATCCGCGCTATGCGACACCGTCCGACCGGGTGCAGCGCGAGCCGGAAATCGACGCGATCATCGCCGCCTGGACCCGCCAGCACACCAAGCACGAGGCGATGAACGCCGTGGGCAACGCCGGCATCCCGGCCGGCGCGGTGCTGGATACCATGGAGCTGCAGAACGATCCCAGCTTCGAGCAACGCGGCATCATGCAGACCATCCACCACCCGACGCATGGCGATTTCAAAATGCCCGCCTGGCCGGTTCGCATCGACGGCAAGCCGCCGACGCTGACGACGTCGCCGGTGCTGGGCCAGCACACCGCGGAGGTGCTGCAATCGTGGCTGGGGATGACTCCCGCGGAAGTGGAGGCGCTGCGCGGCAGCGCGATCTGAAAGACGCATTTTCCGCCGCGGCTGCGTCCGACTGTATCAGGATGCGGCCCCGGCGGAGGAAACCGCGTCTCCGTTAGCCCACGACACACACACGGCTAGTATCCCAAACTTAGCTGTTGCGTCGCGCTTCCAGATGTGTTATTGTCCCTATCGCCATGACAGACACAACTAGTAACGCCGTGCCTTCCCCGTCGCCTCCCCCATTTGGGTCCGCTTCGCGGCCCAGGCCCCTTCAGATTTGCGCCAGTACCCTCATGCCCAAGAACATCGCCCAGCTCCTCTCCGTCGTCCGCATCCTGCTCGAGTACGGCCGCCACCTCGCCGCCACCATTGAGCGCCGTGCCGCCGCCCCCGGCTTCGGCTTGTTCGCCGCATTGTTCGGCACCGCCAGGCTGCCGGTCATCCTTGCGTACCTTCACCGCGGCATCCTGCGCGCCACCGCGCTGGAATCGCTGCTGCTCGAGCGCGCGGCCACCGGCCACGACGTGGCAATAGCGCCACTCCACACCCCCTCCGAGCCCGCCGCGGACAGCGCGGAAGCGAAGATCGATCCGCTGCACGAACCGCTCGGTGCCCAAATCGCGCGCCTGGCCGCCGAGCGTGCGGAGCATGACGCCCCGATCGACCCCAATCATCTCCCCACGCTGGAGGACATGGACGCCGAAATCCGCGACCGTCCGATCGGCCTCACGATTGCGCATATCCGCCGCGATCTCGGCATTGTCGCCGGTCTGTGCACGCGCTCGTTCTGGGACGCGGTAACGGAGGCGGTCATCTGCTACGAAAGCAGCGCGCTGAAGTGCTCTGACGACATGCAGCACAAGCCGGAGCTGTTCCAGCGGGAGCAGAAGGACGATCCGGCAGCAGGACAGATGCAGCGGCAGTCCGCCCCCGAGGATGATCTGTCATCAGAACAGATGCATCGGGAATCGACACCCGAGGAAGATCTGTCATCAGATCAGATGCAGGGACCGTCGACCCCTGAGTATGATCCTACATCAGAACAGATGCAGGGGTCGTCGACACCCGAGGAAGATTCCCCATCGGAACAGATGCAGGCGTCGTCGGCCGCCGAGGATGATCCGGATCAAAAACAGTCCGATCAGGGCGTGCCCCAGTACCAGCATCAGAGTCTGTCCGGAAACATTCTCCAGCCACCGCATGTGGAAGTCCGCGATCTGACTGTACCCCAACGTAATGTGGTTCAGCGAGGTTTCCGGACAGACTCTCAGCCGCCGACGTTCAGACTCGGCGAGCCGCCGTTTGATCCATTAAGCGACATGCCGGCGCTCGCTAAGCGCCACCATGGCGTTCCGATACCGAAACACAATGCCACCACGCGCAAGGCCACAGGTCCCCCGCCGCGCGCGGCGATGAAGCTCGCCGCCTGAAATTCACAAACACGATGGCAGACAGACGCACGGGGCCGGGAAGCGGCCGGCCCCGCCGTCCTGATTCGCGCCGTGCGCTATGACCCGGAATCAGAAGCGCAGCCCATGGCGCGCCACTGCGAGTTGCCACCGGCCACGGCACCCGCCCCGCGGCCGGATGAAACTGCCCGGCCCTGGCGCGACGACTCAGCAGGGCGTTGCCCGATCCCAGGAACACAAGGTCGCCCAGCCCGGCGCACCCCATGCGCGATCGCAGAGGCTTGGTTTGCCGCTCCTGATGAAGTCGCCTGCTCCTCGCGCCGCGTATTGATCCATGACAAATTGCTTGACCGAGACAGACGATCAACCGTACGTTGGTGCTCCCCGCGCCGGAGCCAACCATGACACGTATTATAAATGACGCCGGCCTCGACCTGATCAAGCACTTCGAAGGATGCAGGCTGGACGCCTACCAGGATGTCGCCGGGATCTGGACGATCGGCTATGGCCACACCGGCGGCGTGACCCCCGGCATGACAATTACCCAGGACCAGGCCGATCAGTTCCTGCAAAACGATCTGAACGGCACTGAAAACGCCGTCACTGCGGCGACGGCCGAGGTTGCGCCCACCGACAACCAGTTCGCCGCCATGGTGTCGCTCTGCTACAACATCGGCGCCGGCGCGTTCAAATCATCGACCGTGCTGCGGCAGCATCTGGCCGGCAACTTCGCAGCCGCGGCAGATGCATTCCTGCTGTGGGACAAGGCCACCATTGATGGGCAGCTTCAGGTGGTGCAGGGTTTGCTCAACCGGCGACAGGCCGAGCGGCAGCTTTATTTGACCTGAAGTCCAGCACGGCGAAGCCAGTACGGCAAGGCAGCACGGCAAACGCATGGTGGGCACGGCTTTGGTGTTGGTGGCACTGCATGGCGGCGCGCCTGTTGCGGACGCGCCATCCTGTGTCGCCGCGATTGGCCATGCGCAGGCGCAGGTCTTGGTGGATCGCTGCCTCCAGGTGTCGCCCGCCACGCACCCGCCCTGCAACGCGCTGAACCCGTGCGACCTGATCATCGACGAAATCCGCCGCAGTTGCGCCTTGCTGCAAGGACCGCAGCAGCCTCGGTTCTGCGCACTGTATCCGAAACACTCGTAATCGCCCGCGCAACGCCGCCGTTCCGCCAATTGAAGCCGCTCGATTGACCGACCCCATACCCGGCAGTACCGTCCCCCACCAAAAGGTAACCGCGGAGGATCGCCGCCATGAAAGTCGGAATGGCGCTGAACATGCTGTGCCAGGCTGGGCGTTCGGACGCCGCCGTGGTGCACGAGCACATGGCCATGGGCGACCTCGTCGAACCGCTCGGCTTCGATTCCCTGTTCGCGCTGGAGCACCATTTCACCGGCTACGCCATGTCGCCCGCCCCGCTGCAATTGCTGGCGTACTACGCCGGCCGCACCCGGCGCATCCAGCTCGGCACCGCGGTGATCGTCTTGCCCTGGCACGACCCCGTCCGCGTCGCCGAGCAAATCGCCTTGCTCGACATCATGTGCGGCGGACGCTGCTTGTTCGGCTTCGGCCGCGGCGCCGCCAGCGTGGAATACGAAGGCTTCCGCATCCCGATGGGCGAGGCGCGCCCCCGCTTCATCGAGGCCGCACGCATCATCCAGCAGGCCCTGGCCCACGAGACCTTCGAATTCAACGGCGACTACTACCAGATCCCCCGCACCGCGATCCGCCCACGCCCGATCTCCCACCCGGAACGCCGCTTCTACGGCACCGCCGTCAGCCCGGATTCGGTGGAGGTAATGGCACAGCTCGGCTTCTCCATGCTGGTGATCATGCAGAACGAGTGGCCGAAGGCCGCCGCCGACATCATCCGCTACAACCAGATCGCCGCCCGCGAGGGCTTCACGCCGCGCCCACCCATGATCCTGACCAACGTATCCTGCGCCGAATCCCGTGCCGAGGCGCAGGACCGCGCCCTGCAGTTCCTCGCCAGGAAATGGGAGTCGATCGACAGCCACTACCATTTCTCCGACGGCCATCTGACCAATGTCAAAGGCTACGAATCCTACGAAAAGATCGGCCAGACCTACGCCAAGATGAAGGAACCGGCGCGCCAGGCGAAGGCGACGGAATTCTATGTCAGCATCCAGGTGGTCGGCACGCCCGACGACTGCATCCAGAAGATCGCGGAACTCCACCGCCTGACCGGGCTGGACCACCTGATCACCGAATTCTCCTTCGGCGGCATGCCGCACGAGGAAGCCGAACTCGCCACGCGCCTTTTCGCCGACAAGGTGTTGCCGGTGCTGCAACGCGACGCGACGTTCGCCACGCCGCCTGCCGCACCCGGGGCGGCGCCGGAAGCATTGACGGAAGGCATTTTTGCCCCTGCGTAATATCCGTGCCGTGCGGCAAGCACTGCATGTTGCGGCGCACAAATGAAAAGGGTCAAATTCGGCTTACGCCCAGTACTTGCGCCCAGTACAGCGCAAAATAACCCTTTTCACCCCCCGGACCCTGTGGCATACAGAATACAATAATAGCCCGGGAGGCTACGCCATGGCATCCGATCCCAAGATGCTGAAGGCTAACCGCTGGTCGCAGCTTTGGCTCGGCCTGGTCTGCATGATCCTGATCGCCAACCTGCAATACGCCTGGACCCTGTTCGTCAATCCGATGCACCAGGCCCATGGCTGGAGCATCGCGGCGATCCAGGTGGCGTTCTCCATCTTCATCGCCACCGAAACCTGGCTGACTCCAATCGAAGGCTGGCTCGTCGATGCGTTGGGCCCGCGGCGTGGACCGCCCTTCATGGTCGGCTTCGGCGCATTGATGGTGGCAGCCGCGTGGGTCATCGATTCCTACGCCACCTCGCTCGCAGCTCTCTACGTCGGCGCCGCATTGTCCGGCATCGGCGCGGGCTCCATCTACGCCACCTGCGTCGGCAATGCGGTAAAGTGGTTCCCGGACCGGCGTGGCCTGGCCGTGGGCATCACCGCCGGCGGGTTCGGTGCCGGAGCAGCGCTGACCGTGATCCCGATCAAGTTGCTGATTGCAAGCTCGGGCTACAGCAGCGCGTTCTTCTGGTTCGGCCTGGGCCAGGGCGTCATCCTGCTGCTGATCGCACCCATCATGCGCGCACCAATGCCGGGCGAGATGCCGCAAACCGCGCCCCCGAAAGTGCCGCAAGCAGCGACCAGTTCGAGCCCGGCGCAAATGCTGGGCACGCCGGCCTTCTGGGTTTTGTACGTCATGTTCGTGCTGGTCGCCGCCAGCGGCCTGATGGCCACGGCGCAGATCGCACCGATCGCCAGGGATTTCGGCCTCACCTCGAACCCGCTGCTGTTCGGAGGCAGCGCACTGGCAGTAGCCCTGGTATTCGACAACGTGATGAACGGCGGCGCCCGCCCCTTCTTCGGCTGGGTCTCCGACCATATCGGCCGAGAATCCACGATGGCGATCGCCTTCGCCCTGGGCGGATGCGCCTATCTGCTGCTGGGCTGGTTCGGCCATAGTCCGTGGACGTTCGTCATCTGCGCCGGGCTGATCTTCTTCACCTGGGGCGAGATTTTCAGCCTCTTCCCCGCCACCTGCACCGACTTGTTCGGCCCCGGCTACGCCACGACGAATGCGATGTTGCTCTACACCGCGAAGGGCACATCCGCGTGGCTGGTGCCCCTGGCGAATGTGCTGAAATCAGACACCGGCGGCTGGCAAACGGTATTCCTCGTGGCAGCAGCGATGAACTTCGTTGTAGTACTGCTGGCTCTGTTCGTGCTCGGCCCCGCCAGGCGCCGCGCGGCGCAACGGCGCGCAGCGATGGCATAGCCCCTCACCAGCCTCTCCCACGCAGTGGGAGAGGCTGGATGAGTGGTCACACCCGATCCGACAGCCCGGCCGCCTTCCGAACCGAGCGCAACGTCTGGTCCCAGTCGAAATTGCGGTACACGGCCGCGAGGTTGGCATAGGGCGGCGACTGCGCGAACAACTGGAACGTCAGCCGGTGCCCGGCATAATCCGAATTCAGCAGATCGCGTGCGAATGCCAGCAGCTTGCGGCGGTCCTCGGCCTGCCACGCGGCGTTGACCGTGTAGTACTTCTCCAGAAACGACGCGGTTTCCGGATCGCGGAACGCCGCGGCATCCGGCGTGACGCAGATCTGCCCGCCGCATAGTTCCCGCGCGATGTGCATCATGTGATGCAATTGCGATGACGCCAGCACGCGCCCGGTCATCAGCAGCGATTGCTCTGGCATCAGCAGCCCCCCCGGGCTCCGCTGCGCGCAGGCGATCGCGGCGGTGAGGTGCGCGTTGATGCCCTCGCGATAGCAGGCAAGCTGCGCCAGCTTCTCCTGCACCGCCTGCTGGTGGTCCAGCCCCGTCTGCCGCGCATTGAACAGGGCTGCGCCGATCATGAAATCGGCGAGGCGGATGTTGCGCTGGACAAAGGCGAAGGCGCTGTAGCGGTGCAGCGTCGCGCGGATGAAGGTCGCCGCCTTGGTATGCCGGTAGAACAACACGTCTTCCCACGGGATCAGCACGTTGTCGAACACCACCAGCGTGTCCACTTCATCGCAGCGGTTGGACAGCGGATAGTCGTCCGCTGGCGCGCGCCCGGCGAACCCCGTGCGGCAGATGAACTTCAGATTGGGCGCGCTGAGGTTGGCGATGAACCCCACGGCGTAATCGGAAAGCTGCGAATCGCCCCAGTTGGCGATGGTGGGCTTGGTGAACGCCTGGTTGGCGTAGGCCGCGGCGGTTTCATACTTCGCGCCGCGCACGATGATGCCCGCATCGGTCTCCTTCACCGCATGCAGCAGCATGTCCGGATCCTGGTCCTGCGGCCGCTTCGACCGGTCGCCCTTCGGATCGGTGTTCGCCGAGACGTGGAACGGGTCCTGCTGCGCCACCAACGCCACATGCCGCCGGATATTGGCCGAGAACTGCGGATCGATCTCGTTCAGCACGTCCTGCCCGTCATAGAGCGACCACATCTCGCCCACCGTCTCATCGCCGACACGGGTGACGATGCCGCCGATCTCATCCAGCACCGCATCCACCGCCGCGCGCTTCGCCTCCCAGTCCTGCTGCGTCAGCGGCAATTTGGTGCCGACCGAACAAGTCTCGCCGTCGTCGGCACGATAGGCCATGACCGGGGCATGCGCGGCTTCGTGCGCCATGTCGTAGATGCGGGCACGCACATCGACCACCGGCATGAACATCGGATGCGAGGCAACGTCATGCACGCGCTCGCCATTGATCCACACCTGGCGCCCATCGCGAATTGAGTCCCGATATTGCTGACCGTTGCGGATCATGGCTGAACTCCCGGGCCGATGTCATTGCGAGGAGCGCAGCGACGAAGCAACCTCGTTCGGGCAGATGTCCCGCCCGGTCCCCGCTTGACCGAGATTGCTTCGTCGCTGCGCTTCTCGCAATGACATGCGGGGCGCCGCAGTCAATCCGGCAGATCGAACAACCGGCACCAGCCGTTCGGGCTGACATCGCCCGCAACCACCTGGCAGGACCGCGGACGACGGAAGAATGTGCAGCCAACGCAGCTCAAACCGCCGCGCGGATGGTCCTGATACCGCGCCGCGGCCTGCGATATCTGCTTCGGCCCGTCCGCATACGCGCCAATCACGCCCGCATCGATCACACCCGCGCCAAACAACGCCAAGACCAACACCCACCGCCGCGGCACGCTGCCCCGACGCCGGTCCGCAAACGACTCATGCCGGCTTGCTGACATACCCATAGCGCAGGTTGCTGCGTCCGGGTCCAGAGCGCAGGTACTCGTCCTTCAGCGCCGCGAACCGATCGCCCTTCACCACCTCCGCATGTTGCTCCAGCCCATACAGCCGCGCGGTATTGCCGCTGAATATCGCGGTCTTCACCGGCCCCGTCGCCGGCCCCAGCGGCTTGAAGCCGTATTTCCTCTGCATATCCTCGGGAATTTCCAACCGCCGCAATCCCTCAATCTGCCATTGCGGCGCGCCGGTCCACACCGCGTCGGTCCCCCACAACACGCGATCCACGCCCAGCCCCTTGACCAGCATGCCCATCAGCGCCGCCGCCAGCCGAGGCTCCGCCACGCTGGTCCAGGCAAACAACTGCCCCAAATCGCCATAGACATTGTTCACCCCGTACTTCTCCGGAATCTCCGCCAGGTCGCTGGTCCAGGAACTCCGGCCGGTCCGGTCGAATTCCGCCATCCCGTCGGCCGGATTGCCGCCCACCCAGCGATAGCCCGAGTGATAGACAAGGAAATTCAATTGCGGCCAATCCTTCGCGGCGCGCCCGATATCGCTGACATCGGCATACGGCCGCAGCCGCGGGAACTGCTTCTCCACACCAGGCGCGAACAACCCCTTGTGGATGCAGACATTGCGGATATGGGTCTTGGCGATCCGTTCATAGAACGGATACATCAGCTTCTCATCGTCGGCGTGCCACGGATGCGCCGCCAGCTCCTTGTGCGTATTGTCGCCGACCGTATAGCCCTTCCACGAATCCGGCTGGTATTTCTCGATCCCGATATCCACTTGCTCCAGCCAGCCCGGCTGCCCCGGCGTGATGGTGAAATGCGCCAGCATCCGCCGCGACCCCGCCTGCTGGTTCACCATCGCCCGCGTCTTGAACACCTGCGCCTGCGGGATGAACCAGTCCTGCGGCACGTCCGACGGAGAATTTGACAGCAGCGCCACCTTCGTGTCGCTGTCCATATAAATCTCCTTCACATAATTCCCATATTTCAAATCATCGATCGTCTGCTCTTTGCCGCCGAGTTCCTTGTTCCAGCCCCATTGCCCCACCGCCTCGCGCGCCTTCACGAAGCCCATCAGCCGCGTATCGTCGCGCAGGAAATGCGTGTGGCCGTCGATCACCATCTGCCCGGACAGCGCATTGGCACGCGCATCCGCCATGTCCGGCGTCGCCGCCTCGGCCTCGCTGGCGTCGAACAACGGACCGAACACCTGGTTCAGCGCAACGAAGGACGCCGCCATGCCGGCCGCGCTCTGGAAGAAACGCCGCCGGGAAACGCCCTGGCGCCGCGCCAACCGGTCGCTCATCGCGATCAGCCGCGCCTCCACTTCGCGCTGCTTCTCCGTCTGCGGCACCGGCAGGTATTCGTCGCTGGACACGATCTGCGTCGGCACCGGCGAGGGGAACGATTCAAGCTCCGCTGGCAGCAGGCCGCTGATCATCTCGTCGGTCAGGAATTTCATGGCAGTCCTCCCGCTGTCCCTGTCATTGCGGCGCCGCAGCGCCGAAGCAATCCCCGCCGCGCCGATGCTCGGACGGTCCGTGCGCTCTGCTCGCCGGAGATTGCGTCGGCCCCGCGGGGCTTGCAATGCCAGCGGCACACGCGGCAGCGCCACGCAAAGCCCCGGTCAGGCACGCAACAAGTTGCCGTTAGTTGCACGCGCCAAGCCTTGACTTTGCCCTGCTTCGCTCCCCACGGTCCGTGCGCAGGGACAAAAGCAGGCCCGGCGGATGCCGGCCGCAGCGGAAACGGGTCGCGTGTCGAGAATCAGCGTATCCCGCGCCAGCGCAGAGGGCGCATCGGTCGCCAGCGCAGGAAGCGCATCGGTCCAGCATGCCGGCGCACCGGCGCCGCTGCATCCCGGGCTGGCCGCGCTGCTGCAGATCCTGCTGATCCCCTGGGCCGGCGTGCTGATCGCACTGCTTGTCATCTCGGCGGCGCTGACCGTCGCGTCCCCCTATTTTCTCTCCGTCGAGAACATCTTTGGCACAGTTGCCGTCTATTTCTCCTGGATCTGCATCGCCGGCTTCGGCGAGTCGATTGTGATGATCGGCGGCGGACTGGACCTCGCGGTCGGATCCACCATGGGCCTCGGCGGCATGATCTGCTGCCTGGTGCTGACCGCCGGGTTCAGCCTGTGGCTGGCGATCCTGGCCGGACTGGCCGCCGGGCTCGCGATCGGGCTCGCCAACGCCATTGCCATAACACGCATCCGGCTGAACCCGTTCATCGCCACGCTGGGATCGCTCAGCATCGTGCGCGGGCTGACCTACGGCATCGTGCAGGGCGCTGCGATCACGCCGCCGGACAATGCCGCCGGGCATGTCTTTTCATGGCTCGGCAACGGCACGGTCGGCCCGGTGCCGATCCCGGTGCTGATCATGCTGGCGATCGGCGTTATCCTCATCGTGCTGATGAACCAGACGCCGTTCGGCCGGCACATCTACGCCGTCGGAGGCAACGAACCCGCCGCGCGCTTGCTCGGCCTGAAGGTCGATCGCATCAAGCTGGCAATGTACCTGCTTTCCGGTTTGCTGTCCGCGCTCGGCGGCATCTTGCTCGCGGCAAAGGCCGGCACCGCGCTGCCGGATGCCGCCACCGGCTACGAACTTGAAGTGATCGCCGCTGTCATCATCGGCGGCACCAGCCTGTACGGCGGACGCGGCACTATTCCGGGCGTGCTGATCGGCGCGGCGCTGCTGGGCGTGATCAACAACGGCATCGTCTTGCTCGGCCTCGCGGGCTATTGGCAGCAGCTCATCACCGGCCTCGTCATCGCTGCGGCCGCGACTCTGGACGTCGCGCGGCAGCGATTGGAAGCACTGCGGCGGGCATGACCGCCCAGGATCAAACCAGGAGGAAACGAAGCAATGATCAATAGCCAAGACGTCAAGCCTGGTGTCGCCACCCGCCGCGCCATGCTGCGGGCAGGCGCAGGGCTGATCGGTGCGGGCGCGCTGGCGCGTCCCTGGGTGGCGCGCGCCGCCCGCCGGCTCACCATCGCCGTGATACCGAAATCGTTGGACAACAGCGTGTTCTATTACGCGCATTACGGCGCAGAGAAGCGCGCGAAGGAGCTTGGCGACGTCGACGTGATCTGGACCGCCTCCACCACCTCCGATGCCAACCAGGAGGCGCAGGTGCTCACCGGTCTCGTGTCACGCCACGTCGACGGCATGGCCGTGGACGCCAATGCGCCGCAGCCGCTGGTGGGACCGATCGCGCAGGCCGTGGCCCAGGGCATCAAGGTCATCACCTGGGATTCCGACGTCCCCGACAGCAAGCGGCAATTGTTCTACGGCGTCGACAGCAACGCCATGGGGCAGAAGCTGGCGGAAGAAACGGTGAAGGCGATGGGCACGTCCGGCACCGTGATCCTGGTCAGCGGCGGTCCCGGCGCCACCAATCTGAACGCGAGGCTGAAAGGCGCCACCGACACGCTGGCCAAATATCCGAACATCAGGACGATGGGACCGTTCTTCCACGACGACGACCTGGTGAAGGCGCAGCAACTGACCAACAACCTGCTCGTGTCCCATCCCGATGCCGGCGCCATCCTGATGGTCGCAGGCGTACCGTTCTTCGGTAAGATGAGCGCGCTGCCCGCGGTGATGAAGAACAAGGGCAAGGTGAAGATCATCACCACGGACGTGCTGGCGCCGGAACTTCCCTTTGTGAAGGACGGCTATGTGCAGGCACTGGTGGGCCAGGATTACTGGGGCTGGGGCTACCAGACCGTCAGCATCCTCTACAATCTGCTCACCAGGACGAACTGCCACTACCCCGAGCTGGTGCCGCAGAACATGCCGGTCGTCACCGCCGCCAACGTCGACGACTGGATAAAGCGGTGGAAGCAGGCCGCGACACCGGCCGGCGCCGCCGCCGCCTTCAAGGAACCGCCGATCGGCTGCATGGCATGACCGGCGGCAGCCCCGTCCTGGAACTGCAAGACGTCACCAAGCATTTCGGGCCGGTGCACGCTCTGGACGGCGTATCGTTCTCGCTCGCGGCGGGAGAGATCGTCGGCCTGGTCGGCGACAACGGGGCTGGCAAGTCGACGCTGGTGAAGCTGATGTCCGGCGCGCTGCAGCCGGACGGCGGCACGATCCGCTTCGAGGGACGCGACGTGACCATCCGCTCGCCCCTCGAAGCGCGCGCGCTGGGGATCGAGACCGTCTATCAGGATCTCGCCGTCATTCCCCACATGGACGTAGAAGCCAACCTGTTCCTCGGCCGCGAGGTGACCGGCACAAGCTGGTGGAATCGCTGGTTGCTCAACAAGCCGGCAATGCGCGCTCAGGCACGAGACCACATTGCGTCGCTGCAGGTCGGGCTGAAGTCCGTGCGCCAGTCGGTGGGGCTGCTGTCCGGCGGCCAGCGGCAGAGTGTCGCGGTGGCGCGCGCAATTTCCTGGGGCCGCAAGGTGGTGATCATGGACGAGCCCACCGCGGCGCTGGGCGTGCGCGAATCGCGCGGCGTCCTGGAACTGATCAAACGGGTGAAGGAACGCGGCATTGCAGTCGTGCTGGTGAGTCACAATATCCCGCATGTCTTCGAGGTGACCGACCGCATCTTTGTAATGCGTCACGGCCGCCGTGCCGGGGAAGTGCGCTCGGCGGACGCGCACATGAACGAGGTGCTGGGCCTGATCACCGGCGTGCCCGTGAGCGCCGCCTCGTTGTAGCGCCGCTTCGTTGTGGCGCCACGTTGCATCGCTGCTTCATTGCAGGCCGAGCACGACGAGTGCTCGTTTCTCCTCGTCACCGCTCCCCTCATGTCATTCACCGCTCCCCTCATGTCATTGCGAGGAGCGAAGCGACGAAGCAATCTCGACCATGAGCGTCCCCGCGCTCGACCATGAGCGTCCCCGTGCTCGACCATGAGCGCCCCGTGCTCGATCATGAGTGCCCCCGTGATCGGGATTGCCCCACCACGTCTCGCCCCGCAATGACCAAGGACCTTTCCGCCCCAATGCCCCCCACCGATCTCGCCTTCACACCCGCCACCGAGCTTGCCGCGCTGATCCGCAGCCGTCAGCTTTCCCCCGTGGAACTCACGCGCGCAACGCTGCAGCGCATCGAGCGCAGCCAGCCGGTGTTGAATGCGTTCATCACCATCGCGCCCGAGACCGCCATGGCGCAGGCGCGCGCCGCGGAAGACGCGGTGCAGCGCGGCGACACGCTGGGTCCATTGCACGGCATTCCCGTCGCGGTGAAGGATTTGGTGCCGACAGCCGGAATACGCACCACCTGGGGTTCGCTGATCTTCAAGGACCACGTGCCCGCCACCGACGCCGTGGTTGTCGCCCGACTGAAGGCGGCCGGAGCGATCATCGTGGGCAAGACCACCACGCCGGAATTCGGCCAGCAATGCCTGACGCAGGCACCCTTGTTCGGCCGCACGCGCAATGCCTGGCGCGCCGATCGTACGGCTGGCGGATCGAGCGGCGGATCGGCGGTAGCGGTTGCCGCCGGGCTGGTCCCTCTCGCGGTGGCAACCGACGGCGGCGGCTCGACACGCATTCCCGCCGCGTGCAACGGCGTGGTGGGATTCAAGCAGGGCCTCGGCGTGGTGCCGCAGGAATATGCGCAGGACGGTTTCGGTAACATCTCCTACATCACGCCCATCACCCGCACGGTCGCCGACACCGCGATGATGCTGCAGGCAATGGCGGGACCCGATCCACGCGATCCGTTGACCGTGGCGCGCCCGGCACCTGATCTCGTTGCCGCCGTGCACAATGCGAGCGATCTGCGCGGCGTGCGCATCGCCTGGCGTGCGCGGCTCGGCAACAGCGCGGTAGCGGCGTCGGTGCTGTCGGCCTCCGAGGCCGCGCTGGGAACCCTTGCCGCACTCGGTGCGCAGGTGGATGAACTAACCGGTGAGTTCACCAACCCGGAAACCATCTGGTTCGTTAACAACGGCGCCTATCGCATGGCGCAGTTCGGCCACCATCTGCGCCAGCACCGCGACATCATGTGCCCCACCTTCGTCCGGCAGATGGACCGCATCGCGAGCTTCTCCGCCGCCGAGCTCTACGCCGCGATCTTCGAGCGCACCAGGCTGTATCGCAACGTTCAGGCATGGTTCGAACATGCCGACATCGTCGCCATGCCGACGCTGTCGCGCAGTGCCGTGCCGATCGACCAGGACTTCTTCGGCCCGATCGAGATCGACAACCAGTCGGTCGAGAACATTCGCGCCTCCTGGTATCCCTACACCATGCCCTTCAACCTGACCGGCAACCCCGCAATCAGCCTGCCTTGCGGCTTCGATGCCGCGGGCGTGCCGCTCGCAATCCAGCTCATCGCCCCGCCGGGCCAGGATGCCCTGCTCCTGCACGCCGCGGCAACATTCGAGCATGCGCAGCCATGGGCACAACACCGGCCCGACTTGCCGGAACTGGCGTAGCAAACGTCATCACGGGCAGCGAAGCACAGCAAACGTCATTGCGAGTTGCCCACCGGCCTAGCGGCCGACCCGCGGCTGGATGAAAGAATTTCCTTCGTCTGGTGGAGGTCGGAGCAAAATCCTCCCTTCTTTCTTGTTAGGAGCGAAGCACAGCAAACGTCATCACGGGCAGCAAAGCACCCCAAATGTCATTGCGAGGAGCGGAGCGACGAAGCAATCCCGGTCGACAGACAGCGCAATCCCAATCGATAGCAGCCCTAACCCCAACTGCCCGCCGCTCCCCTCCTAGCAACGACACCCAACCCTGCAGCGCACAACGCCACATCGCGCGCCACGTCAAATGCACGGCCCGCATGGCGACATGCCTCCCGGTTACAATCGGCCTGCTATGCGCCCATTCCCGTCACGCCTATGCTGACCATCCAAGGTCTGATCGCCGCTGGATGCGGCGAGTGACACGACCGGCTCCAGGCGCGAGACGAATGCCATGCGCCATTGCCGCATTCGCCACGCCTGGGCCTGGCAGAAAGGGGCTCCAGCGATGACCTATACAATTCAGGTGAACGGGGTGAAGCGTACCGTCGATGCCGGCGGCGACACCCCTTTGCTCTGGATACTGCGCGACGAACTCGACCTGAAAGGCAGCAAGTTCGGCTGCGGTGCCGGTCTCTGCGGCGCCTGTACTGTTCATCTCAACGGCGCCGCAACGCGGTCCTGCCTGACGCCGCTTGCCAGTGTCGGCACGTCCCCCGTCACCACCATCGAGGCCATGGCCGTGCATCCCGTCGGCCGGAAACTGCAGGAAGCGTGGATGCAGCTCGACGTGCCGCAATGCGGCTACTGCCAGGCCGGCCAGATCATGACCGCCACGGCCTTGCTCACGCAGACACCGCACCCCACCGACAGCGACATCGACGCAGCCATGTCGGGCAATGTCTGCCGCTGCTGCACCTACACGCGCATCCGGGCCGCCATCAAAAAAGCGGCGCTGATGCATACCGCGGAGGCGCGATGACCATGACCATGCACACTGCCACCGCGCACAGCGGCGCGCGCCACGCCGCTGCGGCCCCCTCCCGTCGGGCTGTTTTAAAAGTCAGCGCAGTCGCCGGCGGCGGCCTGCTGCTGCACGCCATATTGCCGCCGGTCGCGCGCGCCGCGGTCGCCGGTCCGTCGGAAGCGCAGCGACGCGGTGCCGCGCTGAATACCTTCATCCGCATCGCCCCGGACGGCATCGTCACCATCATGTCGAAGAACCCGGAAATCGGCCAGGGCATCAAGACGACGTTGCCGATGGTGATCGCCGAGGAACTCGACGTCGGCTGGAACCATGTGCGGGTCGAGCAAGCCCCGGTGGACCAGGCGAAATTCGGCCGCCAGTTCGCCGGCGGCAGCATGGCGACGCCGTTGAACTACGACCCGTTGCGCCGCGTCGGCGCGGCCGGGCGGCAGATGCTGGTCGCTGCGGCTGCCAAAGAATGGAATGTCGCGCCGTCGGATTGCCACACCAAAAATGGTGTCGTCTTTCACACCGGCAGCAGGCGCTCGCTCGGCTACGGCGCCCTGGCCGCGCCCGCCGCGGCACAGCCGGTACCCGATCTCGCCACGGTCGAACTGAAAGACCCGAAGGACTTCAAGATCATCGGCCAGCCGATCCCCGGCGTCGACAATCCGAAGATCGTCGCCGGGCAGAAGCTGTTTGGCATCGATGTGACGGTGCCCGGCATGCTGTATGCCGTGTTCCAGAAATGCCCGGTGTTCGGCGGCACGGTGGCGCAGGCCAACGTGGACGCGCTGAAGAAACTGCCCGGCGTGCACGACGCCTTCATCGTCCGGCCCGGCGACGTCTATCGCAACGGCAACGCCCAAGGCGTAGCCGGCGGCGTCGCCATCGTCGCGAAAAGCTGGTGGGCCGCAGCCAAGGCGCGCAACCAACTCCAGGTGACATGGGACGAAGGCCCCACCGCAGCGCAAAGCAGCACCGGCTTCGCGCAGGGAGCGCTCCGGCTGTCGCAGCAGGAACCGCAGAGCTGGCTGCGCCGCGACGGCGACGTGGCGAACGCGCTGCAAGGCGCGGCGCAGGTGGTGGAGGCAGCCTACAGCTATCCATTCCTGTCGCATATCGACCTGGAACCGCAGAACTGCACCGCCCATGTCCACAACGGCAAGGCGGAGCTATGGGCGCCGACGCAGCTTCCGGAACCGGGCGCGCAGCTTGTCGCGGCGACACTCGGCGTTCCGCGCAGCGCCGTCACGGTCCACATGACGCGGGTCGGCGGCGGTTTCGGCCGCCGGCTGCGCAATGATTTCATGGCGGAGGCGGCGTGGCTGTCGCAGCAGGTCGGCGCGCCGGTGAAGCTGCTGTGGAACCGCCAGGACGACGTGCAGCACGATTTCTATCGTCCTGCCGGATTCCATTTCTTCAAGGCCGGGCTCGACAGGTCCGGCAACCTGGTGGCGTTCCGCGACCATTTCGTCACCTTCGGCCGGAACGGCAAGCCAGCCGATTCGGCAATGATGGACGCCAACGAGTTCCCGGCGCTGCTGGTGCCGCATCTCGAATACGGCCAGTCGATGATGCCGCTGGGCGTTCCCACCGGCCCGATGCGCGCCCCGCGTTCCAACGCGCTTGGCTTCGTGTTCCAGTCCTTCATCGACGAACTGGCGCACCAGGGCGGCACGGATCCGGTGGCGTTTCGCCTGGCCTTGCTCGGCAAGCCGCAGGTGCTGGTGAACTCCAGCGGCACGCCGAACGCGTTGCGTGATTTCAACACCGCCCGCATGCACGACGTGCTGGTGCGTGTCGCCGAAATGTCGGACTGGCCGCAACGCGGCGCGCTGCCGCCACGCACCGGCAAGGGCGTGGCCTTCTACTTCAGCCATCTGGGCTATTTTGCCGAAGTGGTGCAGGCAACGGTGGCGCCGTCGGGCGAGGTGAAGCTCGACCATGTCTGGATCGCGGCCGATATCGGCAGCCAGATCATCAACCCGAGCGGCGCGATGAACCAGGCGCAGGGTGCGGCGCTGGACGGGCTGGGCGCAGCGCTGGGCCAGGCGATTACCATCGACCGCGGCCGCGTGGTGCAGGCGAATTTCGACACGGTGAAGCCGTTGCGCATGATGCAGGCGCCGCCGGTGGAGGTAGAATTCCTGACCACGCCGCATCCTCCGACGGGCCTCGGCGAGCCTGCCCTGCCGCCGGTGATTCCGGCGCTGTGCAATGCTATCTTCGCCGCGACCGGCAAGCGCATCCGCACCCTGCCGATCGATACGGAGACGCTGAAGGCATAATTCGGATTCCCCTCCGGGGAGCCTGGACAAACAAGAGGGGAGTTCCAACATGCGCGTGTGCGTCTATGGCGCCGGTGCGATCGGCGGCCATCTGGCGATGCGGTTCGCGCGCGGCGGCGCCGAGGTTTCGGTGATCGCGCGTGGTCCGCATCTCGCGGCGATCCAGCGCGACGGTCTCACCGTGCATGCGGTCGACGGCAGGCATCACGTGACGCTGCGGGCCTCCGACGATCCTGCGCAACTCGGCCCGCAGGACGCCGTGGTGGTAACGGTGAAGGCCCCTGCCCTGCCGCAGGTCGCTGCCAACATCGCCGCGCTGCTGCGTCCTGATACCGGCGTTGCCTTTGTCATGAACGGCATTCCGTGGTGGTATTTCCATGCGCTCCCCGGCAGGCACGAAGGCCATCGCCTGTCGCGCATCGATCGCGGTGACGCGCTGTGGCGCACGGTCGGACCGGAGAACGCGATCGGCGGCGTGGTCTACGCGGCCAGCGCCGTCACCGCGCCCGGCGTGATCGAGGTGGAGCAACCGCGCAGCCGGGTCGTGTTCGGCGAACCCGATGGCCGCCTGTCGGACCGCGCCGAAGCGCTCGCCGCGCTGCTGCGCGCAGGCGGCATCGTCGGCGAAGTTTCGCCTGATATCCGCACGGAAATCTGGAACAAGCTGATCAGCAACCTCGCCGGCGGCACGCTGGCAGTGCTGGCTGGTGCGGCGCCGAAAGCGGTCTATGCCGATCCGGTCTGCGCCGCCGCCGGCGAACGCGTGATGCAGGAAGCCGCATCGATCGCCGAGGCGCTTGGTTCGCACCCGCACCGGAATTTCGCGCAACGCATCGCCAGCACGGCCTCGATGGACCACAAGCCAAGCATCTTGCAGGATCTCGAACTGGGACGCCCGATGGAAGTAGACGGCATGTTCGATGCGCCTCTGGAGCTTGCGCGGCTTGCCGGGGTGCCTGTGCCGACGCTGGAGCTCCTGGTGGCATTGGCGAAAGTGCGGGCGCGCGGGGCCGGATTGTACGCGGAATAACACGCCGCCAACGCAGCACGGCCGGCGCCACAGTCCAGCGCTACATGTCCTTGCAAGCAGGCCGCCCACCCCGCAACCTGCTCATCCTGCACGGAACGTCGCAGCGTCGTCCCTTCTCGTCATGGCCGGGCTTGCCCCGGCCATCTACGCACGATCGATCGGCTCGCATCGTGTCCACCCCGCCCGATCGGCAAACGGAGAAAGCCGGGCGATCCCCGGGTCAAGCCCCAGGACATCGCCCAGCCATGATGGATCCTCTCCGCTAATCCCTGCCGCGGCTCAGTAGTAGTGCCACCGCTTGTGCTCTTTGTCCCAGCTCCGGTGCTTGTAGTGGTGATGGTTCCACACATAGTCCGCAGGCTGGATGGCGGTCTGCGTCACAGTTGCCTGAACGAAACGATCAGTTGCGGCCGCGAAGCTGGTGGCTGATCCCATCAGCAGGACCGCCCCCACGACCATGATCGGTAACACGAATCGGCACATTTCTGACTCCAGTTAAGTACAGGTACGGGTTCAGGTACCCAGTCGCACCGCGAGTCGTCCAGACAGGAAACTGTGTGTTGGCAAAATCGCGCACCCTCCTGTCGCACGCCTGCCACAGCCCGACTCAGTGATTGTTTCTGCTCTCGCCCAGCGTTTCGATCACGTTCAGATACAGCGTCGCCGGCTCCAGGCACGCGCCGGTGCCCAACTGCCCCACCATCGAGCGGTAGATCTCTTCCCACGGCGTCATGTTCACCAGTTCTGGCGGAGTCCACGCCTTGCGCCGCGCGTCCAATTCGCCCGGCGGCAGCAGCACATCAACTTTCCGCGTGTTCAGGTCGATGCGAATCCGGTCACCGGTCTGCAACAATGCCAGGCCGCCACCCACCGCGGCCTCCGGCGATATGTTCAAAATCGACGGCGAGCCGGACGTGCCGGATTGCCGTCCATCCCCCATGGTCGGCAGCGCCATGATACCCCGCTTCAGCATGGCCGCGGGGGGCTGCATGTTCACCACTTCCGCGCTGCCCGGATAACCGACCGGCCCGCAGTTGCGGATGATCAGCACCGATTGCTCCTCCACGCCCAGGTCGGGGTCCTCGATGCGGTGGTGGTAATCCTCCGGCCCTTCGAACACGATCGCCTTGCCTTCGAACACGTTCGGATGCGCCGGATCGGACAGGAAGCGCGCCCGAAAATCCTTGTCGATGACACTGATCTTCATCACTGCGCTATCGAACAGATTGCCCGACATGACGACGTATCCGGCGGCGGGCAGCATGGGGGATTCGTAGGCGCGGATCACTTCGCGATCGCCGTCCGGCACGTCGCGCAGGTTCTCGGCAACGGTCTTGCCCGTCACGGTCATCGCGTTCGCATTCAGCCTGCCGGCTTTCAGCAGTTCCTTCATTACCGCGGGCACACCCCCGCCGCGATAGAACCTCTCGCCCAGGAACCGTCCCGCCGGCTGCACGTCGCACAGCAACGGAATTTCCGGACCAAGCCGCTGCCAATCGTCCAGCGAATGATCCACGCCCATATGCCGCGCAATTGCGACCATGTGGATCGGGCAGTTGGAAGACGCGCCCAAAGCCGCAGCCGCCACCACGGCATTCTCGAATGCCGCCTTCGTCATGATGTCGGAAGGCCGCAGGTTCTCGTGCACCATGCCGACGATGCGCTTGCCGGTTTCGTAGGCCATCCAGCCGCGCTCGCGATACGGACCCGGGATGGCGGCGCAGCCGGGCAGCGACATGCCCAGCGCTTCGGCCAGCGAATTCATCGACGTCGCCGTGCCCATCGTGTTGCAGTGCCCGACCGAGGGCGCTGACGACGACACCATCCGCATGAATTCTTCGTAGTCGATCTTGCCCTCGGCAAACAGTTTCCTCCCCTCCCACACGATCGTGCCGGAACCGGACAGGCGACCGTGCCACCAGCCATCCAGCATCGGCCCGCCGGACAGCACGATGGCGGGGATGTTCACCGTCGCAGCGCCCATCAGGCAGGCGGGCGTGGTCTTGTCGCAGCCAGTGGTGAGGACCACGCCATCGAGCGGATAGCCGTGCAGCACCTCCACCAGGCCGAGATAGGCCAGGTTGCGGTCCAGCGCCGCGGTGGGGCGCTTGCCGGTTTCCTGGATCGGATGCAGCGGAAATTCCAAGGGAATGCCGCCGGCGTCGCGAACGCCGTCGCGGACGCGCGACGCCAGCTCGAGGTGATGGCGGTTGCACGGCGACAGATCGGAGCCAGTCTGCGCGATGCCGATGATCGGCTTGCCGCCGCGCAGTTCATCCGGCGTGATGCCGTAATTCATGTAGCGTTCGAGATACAGCGCCGTCATCGCCGGATCGGCAGGATTGTCGAACCAGCGGCGAGACCGCAGGCGCGGCTTGTCTCCGGAACCGTTGTCGCGAGCCATGATGCGTTCCCTCCGCTGACTGCGTTGCCATGTACTGTGCGCGCCGGGCAGGTGCGGTCAAGCCAGCCCGGGCGGCGAAATGGCGGCCGACCGCCAACGGTGCCGCCGGCTGCTATTTTTCGACTTCGGTCAATCCCTTCACGAACCAGCGCTGCATCGCGACCACGACCACGATCGGCGGCAGGATCGACAGCACCGCCATCGCCATCATCGTGTTCCAGGGCGTGAGGGTGAAGCCCTCGTTCATGAGTTGCACGATGCCGATCACGATCGTGTCCAGCCGCGAGTCGGTGGCGACCAGCAGCGGCCACAGATATTGATTCCATCCGAATACGAACAGAATTACGAACAAGGCGGCGATGTTGGCGCCTGACACGGGGATCAGCATGTCGAACAAGAAGCGGATCGGGCCGGCGCCGTCCATGCGCGCGGATTCCACCAGCTCGTCGGGGATCGCGAGATAGACCTGGCGGAACAGCAGCGTCGCGGTGGCCGAGGCGAGCAGGGGGACGGTCAGGCCGGCGAAGGTGTTGATCAGGTGGAAATCGGCCATCACGGCGTAGGTGGGAATGATGCGCACCTCCACCGGCAGCATCAGCGTTATGAAGATGGTCCAGAATGCCAGCATGCGGAACGGGAAGCGGAAGAACACCACGGCGTAGGCCGACAGCACGGATATCACGATCTTGCCGACGGCGATCACCAGCGCCATGGCGGCCGAGATCATCATCATGTGCCACACCGGCTCCGCACCGTGGCTGCTGTCGCCGTGCAGCAGTACCGAGAGGAAGATGCCCAGATGGGCAAAATCGGGCATCAGCGAGAGGTCGCCACGATTGATCGCGCCAGGATCCTGCGTGGCCCCGGCAAACACCAGCCAGACCGGGAAGACGAACAGTACCACGCCCAGCGACAGGATCAGATACGCCGGCCAGTCGAAGCGGCGGCGCATCAGGAAAGCGTCCGGCGATCGAGGAAGCGGAACTGCAACGCGGTCAGTCCGATCACGATGATCATCAGCACCGCCGATTGTGCCGATGATCCGGCGAGATCCAGGTTGATCACGCCGTCACGATAGACCTTGACCACCAGCGTTTCGGTGGCCTGGCCGGGGCCGCCGTGCGTGAGCGCCATGATGGTGCCGAAGGTCTCGAACGCCGCGTAGACCAGGTTGACGATCAGCAGGAAGAAGGTGGTCGGCATCAGCAGCGGCAGGATGATGGTGCGGAAGCGGCGAAGTCCGCGCGCGCCGTCCATCCAGGCGGCTTCGATCACGCTGGCAGGGATTGATTGCAAGCCGGCCAGGAAGAACACGAAATTGTAGCTGACCTGCGTCCAGGCGCCGGCAACGATGACCAGCCCCAGCGCCTGCGAGCCGTTCAGCGTATAGTCCCAGTTGATGCCGATCTGATTGAGCCAGCGGCCGATCAGGCCGACCTGCGGATGCATCACGAACACCCACAGCACCGCGGAGACGGCGGGCGCAACGGCATAGGGCCAGATCAGCAGGACGCGGTAGATTGAGCGCCCGCGGATTTCGTGATCGGCAAACACCGCGAGCAACAGGGCGAGTGCCAACGCCAGGAAGGTGACCAGCGCGCAGAAGATCGCGGTGGTCACGAACGAATCGCGATAGCCGCTGTCGGAGAACAGAGAGACGAAATTGTCCAGGCCGACGAAGCGCGTATGCAGGCCGAAGGCGTCGGTTTCGGTAAAGCTGGAATAGATCGCCCGCGCCGCCGGCAGCAGGAAGAAGAAGATCGTAACCAGGAGCTGCGGCAGCACCAGTGCGACCGGCAGCAGCCATCCACCGAAGATCGTGCGCCGTTCCAAGTGCTAGTACCCGGGGCCGGTGAAGCGCAGGACGCCGCACCCCATGTCATTGCGAGGAGCGCAGCGACGAAGCAACCTGGTTCGGGAAAGCCTCCGAACCGTTCGTGCACCCGCACGACCGGGATTGCTTCGTCGCTTTGCTCCTCGCAATGACATTGGGTGCGTGTCCCACACTTCTACGATAGCGACTGCCAATCTACGATAGCGATTGCCAATCTACGTTAGCAACTGCCAATCTACGATCGCGGCTGCCAATTTACGATAGCGGCTGCTAACCGCCTCGCGCGGAGAAGGCCATGGCGGCGCCTAGCCCGCCGAGTGCTGGAATGCCGTCAGCACCTTGTTGCCGCGGGCGACCGCAGTTTGCAGCGCGTGCTTCGCGTCGAAGCCGCCTTGCAGTTGCTTCTCCCACTCTTCTTCGATGATGACGCGCAGCTCCGGCATGTCGCCCAGCCGTATGCCTTTGGAGTTGGCGGTGACAGGCTTGCGTTCCAATTGCTCCACCGGCAGCTTCGTACCGGGGTTCTGGCTGAAATAGCCCTGCTTCTCCATCAAATCGGAACCCGCGAAGGTGACCGGAACATAACCCGTGTTCGAAGCCCAGTCGGCATCCTGCGGCGCCTGGCCAAGGAAGGCGAGGAACTCCGCCACTCCCTTGTACTCCGCGGCCGAGCGGTTCGGCGCCGTCATCGTCCACAGGCTGGCGCCGCCGATGATCGAGTTGATCGGCTTCTTGATGACCTCCGGATCATAGGGCAGGAATGCGTCGGCGAAACGGAACTTCGCGCTCTTCACCAGGGCGCCGCGCGCCGCCGAGGAATTGAATGCAATCGCGGCCTGGCCGGACGTGAACACCGGATCCGGCGTATTGTCGCGGCCGGCATATTTGAACGTGCCGTCCTTCGCCATGTCGAGAAGCCGCTGCAGATTACGTACGAACGGCGCCGAATCGACCAGCAGCCGCGCTTTCAGTCCCTTGAATCCATCCTGCTCCGTCGCATACGGCACATTATGGATCGCAGCGAATTGCTCGAAATGCACCCAGGTCGGCCACGACGTGGTGACGGCAAAGTCCGTCACCTTCTTGTCCTTCAGGATTTTCGCGACCTTGACCAGCTCGGGCCAGGTGGCCGGCGGCTTGCTGGGATCGAGGCCGGCTTTCTCGAATGCATCCTGGTTGTACCACATCACCGCGGTGGACGAATTGAACGGCATCGATGCCATCCGCCCGTCCGGCAGGCTGTAATAGCCACGCACCGCGGGGATGTAATTGTTGGCGTTGAACGGCACCTTGGTTTGCTCGAACAATTGCCAGGCGTAGCGTACCGCCGGACCGGCCGAGATCATCGTCGCCGTGCCGACATCGAATACCATGACGATGTGCGGCGCCTGCTGCGCGCGCCAGGCGGCGATCGCCGCGGTCAGCGCCTGGGGATAGGTGCCTTTGTACACCGCATTTACCACGACCGCGGCCTGGCTCTTGTTGAATCGATCCACCAGCTTGTTGAGTTCGTCGCCGAGCGGCGGGTTCATGGCGTGCCAGAACGTGATCTGGGTGGGTCCGGCCGCCAGGGCCGGCCGGGTGAGCGCAAGCGCGGCGGAGCCCGCAAGCAGCGTGCGACGTTTCATAATCCAAGACCCCCTAGTGGTTGCTGTGTCCGTCGCGCCAGGTTGCCGGCTGGCCAGCGACAGCGGCAGGCACGATCCGGCCTTGCAGGCGACCGTAGCAGTGACCGCAGGGACCGCCAAGAGAAAGTATTATTATCCAGCCGTTAGCGGCGCCCATGCGAGGCCATGAGACGTATGGCCGGGACCGGGATACCGAAACCCTGGCGATCAAGGTATATCGCGACGCCATGACCAATCAAAACAGTGGCGGCTCGTCTGCGCAATCGGCGGTCCTGGCGACGCTGGCCGTCGCTGCGACGGCAACCCACTTCCCCTCCATGGGCCACCGGATCAACGCATGACCGACATCGCCGCGGCTGACATGGACCGCCTGATCGCCGCCGCCGAGGCAGCGTCCGACGTGGCCGGCGCCGTCGTCCGTCCGTTCTTCCGCGCCGGCCTGGGCGCCGACCTGAAGGCCGACCGTTCTCCCGTCACCATCGCCGACCGCAGCGCCGAGCAAGCGATGCGCGCGGTGCTGACCGAGCGCTTCCCGGACCATGGGATCCTCGGCGAGGAGTTCGGCCTCGACCGCCCGCAGGCACGCTTCCGCTGGGTGCTGGACCCGATCGACGGCACCCGCGCCTTCATCACCGGCCGCCCCACTTTCGGTACGCTGGTGGCATTGCTCCACGGCGAGCGCCCCATCATCGGCGTGATCGACCAGCCGGTAACGCGCGAACGCTGGATCGGCGCGGCCGGCCGCCGCACGACATTTCGCGGCCCCCTGGGCGGGCGCGCCGGCTGCCGGCCCTGTGCGACGCTGGCCGATGCCGAACTGTCCTGCACCAGCCCGGAGATGCTGGCCGGGCAGATGCTGCCGCGCTGGCAACGTCTGGCCGCAGCGGTACGGCGCAACTACTGGGGCGGCGACTGCTACGCGTACGGGCTTTTGGCGCTCGGCCAGATCGATGTCGTTGCGGAATGCAGCATGAAGCTGTGGGACTGGGCGGCGCTGGTCCCGGTGGTTGAAGGCGCCGGCGGCCGCGTGACGGACTGGTCCGGCGCAGCGCTGCGCGGGGATAGCGATGGTTCGGTGCTGGCGGTGGGGGATCCCGCGCTGCTGGCCCCGGCGGTCGCATGTCTTACCGAAGCGTCAGTTGCCCCCGCCGCGGTATAGACCCACCTAAGCGCCATGGTCGTTGGAACGGAACAACTTGCCTGCGCCCGGCTTGGGCTCGCCCGCGGAACGCGGTTGAGGCGGCGCGGACTGCTTGCCTCCCTGCTGTCCCTTCCTGCCCTCCGCGCCCGTGCCGCGGAACCGGAGCAGGCCGTTACCCGCAGCCACGCCTTCGCGGTCCTCGGGACGCCCGCCCTGCCGCCCGACTTCCCGTATTTCCCCTACGTCAACCCCAACGCCCCAAAGGGCGGCACGGTCACGCTCGCCTCGATCGGCACGTTCGACAGCTTCAACCCGTTCATCCTGCGCGGCACCGCGGACAGCGACACCGTTGGCCCCTGGGTCGGCCTTGCGGGCGGCACCGGTGCCGGTTCCAGCGTCGGCCATGTCTGGGAAACGCTGCTGACACCGTCCGCCGATGAAGGCGCCGTCGGCTACTGCCACCTGGCGCAGGTCATCGAGACGCCCGCCGACCGCATGTGGGTGGCCTTCGAACTCCGCCCCGAGGCCAAATTCTCCGACGGTGTCCCCGTCACGGCGCAGGACGTGGCCTGGACCTATCGCACCTTGCTCACTCAGGGCAGCCCCAGCTTCGCGATCCAGATGTCCGACGTGAAGGATGTGGTCGCGGAATCCGCGCGCCGCGTCGTGTTCCACTTCAAAACCAATACCAACCGCCAGCTTCCCCTGATCCTGGGCGGCCTGGCTGTCCTGCCCGAGCATTGGTTCAAGGGCCGCGACTTCACGCGGCCGTTGCAGGCGGCACCGATCGGGTCCGGCCCCTATCGCATCACGCATTTCGAACTTGGCCGCAGCATCACCTTCGAACGCGATCCCAATTGGTGGGCGGCCAGGATGCCCACCGGCATCGGCACCAACAATTTCGGCCGCGTGCAGGAAGAGTACTACAGGGATTCCACCGTGGCGATGGAGGCGTTCAAGGCCGGCTCGGTGGATGTAAGGTCGGAGAATATCGCCAAGAACTGGGCCACCGCCTACGGCTTTCCCGCGGTGAAAAAGGGCCTGGTGATCAAAGGCGACTTCCATCACCATCTGCCGACCGGCATCCAGGGCCTGGCAATGAACACGCGCCGGCCGGTGTTTTCCAGCCCGCTGGTGCGCCAGGCTATCGGCTGGGCGTTCGATTTCGAATGGACCAACAAGAATCTGTTCTATGGCGCCTATACCCGCACGAAGAGCTATTTCAGCGACAGCGACCTGGCGTCGTCGGGCATTCCGCAAGGCGACGAGCTGAAGCTGCTGGAACCGTACCGCAGCGAACTGCCCCCTGCCCTGTTCACGCAACCTTTCACCCTGCCGGTGACGGACGGATCCGGCAACAATCTGAAGGAACTGATCTACGCGCTGAAGCTGATGGAGCAAGCCGGATGGACGGTGAAGCAACGCCGGCTGGTCAACGCTGCGGGAGAGCAGATGCGGTTTACGATCCTGGTCGAGGACCCGTCGCTCGAACGGGTGGTGCTGCCCTACCAGCAGAACCTGGTCAAACTGGGCATCGACGCCCAGGTGCGCGCCGTCGATCCGGCGCAGTTCCAGCACCTGACGGACGACTTCAATTTCGACATGATCTTCCAGATCTATCCGGAAGGCGATGTGCCGGGGCCGGAACTGCGCGACTATTGGTCGTCCGCCGCGGCGAAGGTGCAAGGCAGCATGAACACGCCAGGCGTCAGCGATCCGGCGGTGGACGCGCTGATCGAGAAGGTGATCGCGGCCCCTGATCGCCCCAGCCTGGAAGCCGCGGCGCGTGCATTGGACCGAGTGCTGCTGTGGCGCTGGTACATGGTGCCCAACTGGGAGAACCTGGTGTTCCACGTCGCCTACTGGGATCGCTTCGGCTACCCCGACAAGCCGATTCGCGAGGGGTTCAATTTCGATTTGTGGTGGGTGGATGAGAAGAAAGCCGCTGCCACCGATGCTGCGCGCAGTGCGTGATGGCCTCTTACACATGATGACGTACCCATGTCATTGCAAGGGGCGTAGCGACGAAGCAATCTCGGTGGGACGACGCATGGACCGTCGTGCACGGCTTGACCGGGATTGCTTCGTCAACTCGCAATGACAAAAAAAGTCGCAATGACACCAGTACCATGACCGCCTATCTCATCCGCCGCCTGCTGCTGGTGATTCCGACCCTGTTCGGCATCATCGCCATCAACTTCGCCGTCATCCAGTTCGCACCCGGCGGCCCCGTGGACCAGATACTGGCGCAACTCCGCGGCCATGGCGGCCTGTCCACGCGCCTCGGCGGTGCCGGTTCCGACCTCGCCTCCCCGGGCAGCTATCGCGGCGCGAGTGGCCTTGATCCGCACGTGATCGCCGACATCAACAAGATGTTCGGCTTCGACAAGCCGCCGCTGACGCGCTTCCTCGACATGGTCGGCGGCTACCTGCGCTTTGATTTCGGCCGCAGCTTCTTCCGCGACGAATCCGTATTGCGCCTGATCGGCCAAAGGCTGCCGGTTTCGATGTCGCTGGGCCTGTGGTCCACGTTGCTGGTCTACACCATCTCGATCCCGCTCGGCATCGCGAAGGCGGTGCGCGACGGGTCCCGCTTCGATGTCGCCACCAGCGCCGCCGTGCTGGTCGGCTATGCCATCCCCAGCTTCCTGTTCGCCATCCTGCTGGTGGTATTGTTCGCCGGCGGCAGCTATTTCCACTGGTTCCCGCTGCGCGGCCTCACCAGCGAGGGATCGTCGGATTGGAGCTGGCCCGCCCGCGTCGCCGACTATTTCTGGCACCTGGTATTGCCCACGATCGCCATTGTCGCGGGCGGCTTCGCCAGCCTGACGATGCTGACCAAGAACTGCTTCCTGGAGGAGATCCGCAAGCAATACACCGTCACCGCCCGCGCCAAGGGCGCCAGCGAGCATCGCGTGCTGTACGGCCACGTGTTCCGCAACGCCATGCTGCTGATCGTCGCCGGCTTTCCCCAGGCCTTCATCAGCATCTTGTTCACCAGCCAGTTGCTGGTGGAGATCGTGTTCTCGCTGAACGGGCTGGGATTGCTTGGCTTCCAGGCGGCGATCCAGCGCGACTATCCGGTGATGTTCGGCACGCTGTACATCTTCACGTTGCTCGGGCTGCTGATGCAGATCGTGGGGGATACGCTGTACACCGTGGTGGACCCACGGATTGATTTCGAAGCACGGCAATGACACTTGCCTGCGGCACACGAGGCTGCTTCGGCGGCATTGGTGAGCGGCCGTGTCGGCCAGTACCGACTATGATTTATACCAACCTGCTGAATGACCGACGTACGCGGCTGCGTTCCCCATGTCATTGCGAGGAGCGAAGCGACGAAGCAACCTCGGTCGAGCGGCGCTCGGACGAGCGTGCGCCGCGCGACCGTGGTTGCTTCGTCGCTTCGCTCCTCGCAATGACATGCGGGCGGCAGCCACGGGTCAGCCATTTGGCCGTCTGGTATTAGTCCCCCCATGACCGTTTCGCCCGCCACCCGCCGCCGCCTCGCAATCTTCCGGCAGAACCGCCGCGGCTACATATCTTTCTGGATCTTCTCCGTTCTGTTCTTGCTCAGCCTTTTTGCCGAGTTCATCGCCAACGACCGCCCGCTGCTGATCCGCTTCGACCACCAATGGTATGTGCCTGTCCTGCACGACTACAGCGAGGACCAGTTCGGCAGCGATTTCCTGCCTACCGAGGCCGACTACACCAACCCCGACGTGCAGAAGGCGATCCGCAAACATGGCTGGATGATCTGGCCGGCCATCCCCTATAGTTACGATACCATCGTCAAAAGCCTGCCTACGCCACCGCCCTCCCCGCCCTCATGGCAGAACCTGCTCGGCACCGACGACGAGGCGCGCGACGTCCTCGCCCGCGTGATCTACGGCTTCCGCCTGTCGGTCTTGTTCGGCTTCGCGCTTACCGCCGTGTCGTCCGTGGTTGGCATCGCCGCCGGCGCGGTGCAGGGATTCTACGGCGGCCTGACGGATCTGCTGTTCCAGCGCTTTATCGAAATCTGGAACGGCATGCCGCAGCTCTATCTGCTGATCATTCTCGGCAGCATCATCACGCCCGGCTTCTGGGTCCTGCTGGTCTTTCTTCTGCTGTTCTCGTGGATGAACCTTACCGGTGTGGTGCGCGCCGAATTCCTGCGCGGGCGTAATCTGGATTATGTGCGTGCCTCGCGAGCACTGGGCGTTTCGAACGCCGCCATCATGTGGCGGCACATCCTGCCTAATGCCATGGTCGCCACGCTGACATTCGTGCCGTTCATCCTGTCCGGTTCGGTGACGATCCTGGCGAGCCTCGATTTCCTCGGCTTCGGCCTGCCACCCGGTTCGCCGTCGCTGGGCGAATTGGTGGCCGAGGGCAAGGACAACCTGCAGGCACCATGGCTGGGGTTCACCGCGTTCTTTGTCCTCGGCGGCTTGCTGACGCTGCTGATCTTCGTCGGCGAGGCGGTGCGGGATGCGTTCGACCCGAGGCGGTTGCCACGATGACCCATATCATGATCCATGTCATTGCGAGGAGCGAAGCGACGAAGCAATCTCGGTCACATGAAGCCACACTATTTCGTTTACATCATGACGAACGCCCGTCAGACGGTCCTGTACACCGGCGTGACCGGCAACCTGATGCAACGCGTATTCAATCACCGCACCCTCGCCATTCCCGGCTTTACCAGCCGTTACAACGTCGACAAGCTGGTGTTCTACGAAGAACACGCTACCTCCGCATCCGCAATTGCGCGGGAAAAGCAGATCAAGGCAGGCCCCAGGCGGAGGAAAGTAGCACTGATCGACTCGATCAATCCCGATTGGCAGGATTTGTACGAGGACCTGTTGTGACCGAGGTTGCTTCGTCGCTTCGCTCCTCGCAATGACATACGTAGTGCCATGACCCGCGACCCTCTCCTGACCGTCTCCAACCTCTCCGTCGCGTTCGGCGACAGGCGCGTGGTGGACGGCGTCTCCTTCACTCTTGACCGCGGCGAGACACTCGCCCTTGTCGGTGAGTCCGGTTCCGGCAAATCGCTGACCGCGCTGTCCCTGCTTCAGCTTCTCCCGCACGGGGGCACCAATCCCACGGGGAGTATCGAACTCGACGGCGAGCAGATGATTGGCGCGCGGCCTGCCGTACTGCACCGCGCCCGCGGTGAAATCGCCGGCATCGTCTTCCAGGAACCGATGAGCAGTCTGAATCCGCTGCACCGGATCGGCCGCCAGGTGGCAGAGGCGATCACCTTGCATCGCCGCCTGCCGCGCACAGCGCTCCGTGCGCGCGTCATCGACGTATTGACCCAGGCCGGTTTTCCCGGTGCCGAGCAGCGGCTCGACGCCTTCCCGCACCAGCTTTCCGGCGGACAGCGCCAGCGCGCGATGATCGCCATGGCGCTGGCCAACGACCCCACGCTGCTGATCGCCGACGAACCCACCACTGCGCTCGATGTCACGATCCAGGCGCAAATCCTGCAGCTTCTGGCGAAACTCAAGACCGAGCGCAGCCTCGCCTTGCTGCTGATCACCCATGATCTGCAGATCGTGCGCCGTTACGCCGATCGCGTCTGTGTCATGCAAGACGGCCGAATCGTCGAAGCAGGCAGCGTCGCCGACATCTTCGCCGCGCCTTCGCATCCCTATACCCGCATGTTGCTTGCCGCCGTGCCGAAGGGCGCGCCGTCCCCGCTGCCCAACCACGCGCCGACCGTGCTGCGAGCCGACAACGTGCGTGTGCACTTTCCCATTCGCCGCGGCGTATTGCGGCGTGTGGTCGGCGCGGTGCGCGCATGTGACGGCGTTTCCATCGCGGTGCGTGCCGGCGAAACCGTGGGGCTGGTGGGAGAATCCGGCTCCGGCAAGACCACCATGGGCCTCGCCGTACTGCGATTGGAGCGAGCGCAGGGACACGTCGAATTCGACGCCACCGATATCGCCTCGCTCGACCGTCGCGCTCTGCGCCGGCTGCGTGCCCGCGCGCAGATCGTGTTCCAGGATCCGTTCGGCAGCCTGTCGCCGCGATTGCCGGTGGGTGACATCGTCGCCGAGGGGCTGCGCGTGCACGAACCCCGCCTGTCGCGCGCGGAACAAGCCGCGCGTGTCGCCGCGGAATTGGAAGAAGTCGGGCTGCCCGCCGACGCCGCGGGTCGCTATCCGCATGAGTTCAGCGGCGGCCAGCGCCAGCGTATCGCGATCGCCCGCGCCATGGTGCTGAAGCCACGCTTCGTCGTGCTGGACGAACCGACCAGCGCGCTGGATATGTCGGTGCAGGCACAGATCGTCGAACTGCTGCGCCGGCTGCAGCAGGTGTACGGTCTGGCCTATCTGTTCATCAGCCACGATTTGAAAGTGGTCAGAGCGCTGGCGCACCGCATTGTCGTGCTGCGCGCCGGCCGCGTGGTGGAGCAAGGCGAGGCGGAACAAGTGTTTGCGCATCCGCGCGAGGAGTACACGAAGGCGCTGATGACGGCAGCGTTTGCCTTGCAAACTGCGAACGGCACCGCGACGGAAGACGCGGCAGCGTGAGGCGCCGTGCCGCTCCTTGCGTCGCCCGCGCCGCCCATTGTGTCACCGTGCCGCCCTTGCGTCGCCCCGCCGCCCATTGCGTCAGAGCAATCCGATACGGCGCAGGAATATCGGCGCCGGCGGCACCATCGTGGCGCCCGCCTCGATAACGAAGGCGGCCAGCTCTGGCAGCGGCACGATCCGCAGCGTCGGATACTCGCCATTGCCGTGCCTTGCATGGGCTTCTCGGATTGCCGCCCCGTCCACGCGGCACCGCAGCGCCATGCCGAGATCGGACACATGGCTGCCCGGATGCTCCACCACGCACAGCGGCAGCGGCGCATCCACGTCTTCCGGCAGCAGACCGACTTCCTCGCGCAGTTCGTTGAGGACCTGGCGAACCGGCGCGACGGCGCCGTTCGCATCCACCGCATGCGCATCGACGCTGCCGGCAGGCGGCAACTGCCACATGTCTGCCTGGTAGACCGCACCGGCATGGCGGCGGCCGAATGCCACGCCATCCGCACTGTACAAGACGCCGCAGACCGCCAGCGGGCGGACGCGCAGCGCATCGAACAAGGCGGGACGCTGCATTTGGGCAACGATGCGGCGGAACTCGGAGAGGTGGCCGGTGATCGTGGTTGGCGTGATCGTGTCGGCACTGAACACGCGGCCATTGAACAAGGCCCCTGCCCCACCCGCGGCTACCCGCGCGCAGGCAGTGCGCCAGAGCGCCTCCACCTCGGCGTCCAACGCCGGCGGCAGCGCGGGCATCTCCCGCGTAACGATGACACGCAGGTCCGGCCGAACATCATGCACGACGAAATCATCCATGCGCACCGGCATATGGCATCCGGGCGGCGCACGGAAGCTTTGTATTCGAATTGACAAATTCCTTTGCCCGTGATCATCGTAACGAGACGATAACACAACGGCATTGGAGCATGTCATGCAGCGCCTTGCGTCGCGGTCTTTATGGCCGATCGCTCTGCTGGCGGCGTCGCTTGCCCAGGCCGCGGACGCCGCGGCGCAATGCCAGCCGCCGCCAGGCACGCAGTGGCCGCCGGACAACGGTTGCAAGCAAGGCACCGTGAGCGAAATGATGCTGCCAGGCGGGATGGAAATCGACCGCTATGGCCTGCCAAGCGGCAGCTATTTCGCACCGACGCGCACGCCAATTCCCGCCCGAGCGATGGCCTGCGATCCGGTGGCGATGCACCTGCCGCATAGCTGCTACGTACTCGAAAGACCCGCAACGTTCGAAGCCTGCGAAACCGCCGCCTGGTTCGGCCAACCGGGCGGCGGCACGCAGTTCCATTCAGAGCAAAGCGCCGACACTCTGAAACAGGCAGGCTTGCTCCATCAGGTTCAGTGCCGATGAGCCTTGCCCGTTACAGATAATGCTCCGCCAGCGGTGCGAAGCCGTTGAAGCGCTGGCTTGCGTAGGTCGTGACATACGCCCCCGTGGACAGCAATTCGACCCGGTCGCCGGAGTTCAGCGCCAGCGGCAACCGGTAGTTCGACTTCTCATACATGATGTCGGCACCGTCGCAGGTGGGGCCGGCAATCGCCACCGGGCCCATCTTCGTGCCGTCATGCGGCGTGACGATGCGGTATTTCATCGCCTCGCCTTCGGTTTCCGCCAGCCCGCCGAAGCGGCCGATGTCCAGATACACCCAGCGCACCGGATCCTTCGGGTCGCGACGGCTCACCAGCACCACTTCCGCCGACACCACACCCGCGTCACCGACGATGAACCGCCCCGGCTCGATCAAAATCTCCGGCAAGGCGTTGCCGAAATGCGCGGTCATCGCCTTCATGATCGCATCGCCGAAGGTGTCGATTTCCGGCACGGCGTCGCGGTAGCGGGTGGGGAAACCGCCGCCCAGGTTCATCATGCGCAAGTTCACGCCGGCCTCGGTCAGGTCGGTGAACAACATGGCGACCTTGCCGATGGCGACTTCGTAGGCGCGCGTGGTGGTCTGCTGGCTGCCGACATGGAACGACAGGCCGTACGGGTCCAGGCCCATGTCGCCGGCGCGCAGCATCAGGTCCCGCGCTCGCTCCACCGTGGTGCCGAACTTGCGCGACAGCGGCCAGTCGGCGCCCTTGTTCTCCACCAGCAGCCGGCAATAGACGCGCGCGCCGGGCGCATGCTGCGCCAGCTTGGCGAGTTCCTCGACAGAGTCGAACGCATAGAGCGACACGCCGCGTTCGAACGATTGCTGAATTGCCGAGACCTTCTTGATGGTATTGCCGAAGCTGATCGCTTCCGGCCGCGCGCCGGCGTCGAGGCAGGCTTGCACCTCCTCCCAGCTCGCGGCATCGAAATTCGAAGCGAGAGCCACCAGCCGCTGCAGCACCGGAGCAGCGGGATTGGCCTTCACGGCGTAGTAGATGCGCGCCAGCGGCAGCGCGCGCTGCAAAGCGCGGAAATTCGCGTCCACGCGATCGACGTCGAGCACCAGGCACGGCGTTGCCGGCTGCTGCTCAGCGAGAAAACGGGCGATTTTGGGTGTCATCGCACCGGCCCCCCCTTCCTGCAGGCGCCCACCTATCCAGGCGATGGGCGGAGTTGACGAAACGGTCGAACGAACCAGCGACCTAAGCGAGTTGCCAGAACGCTTGACGTCGTTGCGTAACCACTAGGGCCAGAGGCACGTGCGTTGCTGCGTGAGGGGGGCACATAAGACCCTTGCCCCCCTGGTGCAATAGGAAATTTCCCTGGAAACTCAAAAATCTGCCTGGCGCGGCGGCAGTCCCGTCGCATCCCGCCGCCGCGGCGGGCGTTATCAACCAGCTTCGCGAGTGGACATAGTGGACAGCGAACCGCCCAGCCTGGCGCGCCACGCAAACCGGCCCGGCAGCCGGCGGAAGATTGCTGCCTGGCGCCGCTGGCACGCGAGCGTGCTGGGCGCCGTGCGCGACAGCATCACCGACCGGATGTCGCTCGCCGCCGCCGGCTGCGCCTTCTACGCCACGCTGGCGCTGTTCCCGGCGATCAGCCTGCTGATCTCGGTCTATGGGCTGATCTTCAATCCGCAGGAGGTGGAGCAACAGTTGCTGGTGCTGCACCATATCGTGCCGGCGCCGGCTTTCGAACTTATCAACGACCGCGTCCGCCACCTGGTGACCGCGCCGCCTGTTAGTTTGAGCGCCGGCCTGGCGGTCAGCTTCATCATCACCTTCTGGAGCGCCGCCACAGGCACGCGTTCCGCCTTGTCGGCGCTGAACGTGGCGCATGATCTGAAGGAGCAACGCACTTATCTGGAGTTCCAACTCGTCGGGCTGGCGATGACGATGGCGGTGATTCTCGTTACGACCCTGGCGATTGCGTTGCTGGTGTTCATTCCCGGCGTGCTGAGCTTTCTGGGCCTGTCGCACTACAGCGGCGGGCTGCTGCATGCCGCCGCCATGCTGCTGCTGCTTGGCTTGTTCGGCGCCTCGCTGGCAGTGTTCTACCGGCTTGGCCCGGCGCGCCGGCCGCCGGCGGCGGAGCCGACGCTGCCTGGTGTCGTCCTGGCCACCGTGCTGTGGCTGATCGCCTCGCTGCTGCTGTCCTGGTACGTGGGCCACATCCGCGCCTTCGGCGTGACGTATGGGCCGTTGGGGGCGGTGGTCGGGGTGATGCTGTGGTTCTACGTCTCGGCCTATGCCGCGCTGCTGGGGGCGGAGTTGAACGTGCGGCTGGGCAAGGGGGACGGCGCATGAGGCCGGGGTACGGTCCCCGGGGCGGGCGGTGTGTCTCACGGGCGTCTCGTTATGAGTGGTGCGGGATTGTGGGCGGTTCGTGAGATTCAATGGGCGCATGTCTCGCGAGCGTCTCGTTTCGTTTGCTGTGAGACGAACTGACGCGCGGTGCCGGCGCACGCCGGCGTCTTTGCGGGCGTCTTCGCGGGCGACGTGAAGGAAATCGGGTCGAGCGGTGTACTGCAGGCCCGCCGAGATTGCTTCGCTTCGCTAACAAGAAAGAAGGGAGGATTTTGCTCCGACCTCCACCAGACGAAGGAAATTCTTTCATCCAGCCGCGGGTCGGCCGCTAGGCCGGTGGGCAACTCGCAATGACATGTGGCTCGCAATGACATGTGGCTGCGACATGTGGCCGCGAGATGTGGCTGCGACATGTGGCCGCGACATGTGGTTGCGGGACCAACTCGGGTGGGAGGCTGGGTCGGGCTGGCCGTGACGGACGCCGTACGGCAGGGATCCGAACATGCGCATGCGGCGCCGGCTTTTCATGACATGCGCATGCGACGCTGGCGTCTCATGCGACGGCGGGAGCGTCGAGGGCGGCGGGGGCGTCGAGGGCGATGAGTTCAGGGTCGGTGCTTGTGGCGATTTCGTGTGCGAGGTCGTCGTCAGGAGGGCCATAGGTGCAGTTCGGGGGGACGCCGCCGTACTGGCGGATCTCCTGCGCCCGGCGCGGGTAAACTGCCGCGTAGTAACTTGCTTCAGCGGCCAGGTCGCGCGGCGGGTCGGCGGGCACGCGTTCCCACGGGGCTCGGTTGTTGTGGGTCGATCGCGTGGCCGGGGTGGGTGATGGCGGTGGCGGCGGCTCGGATGGGTCGGAGGCAACAGGCAGGATTGATGGCTCCGGCACCTCGGACGGGTCCGGGGCCAGGACGGGGGATGCCAGTTCCGCCTCGGGCAACGCGGCGAGGGGGTTTTGCATTTCCAGGCTCTGGCGCAGCAGGCCGAGGGCGCAATGCTCGATCCTGGCGGCCTGGTTGAGCGTGGCGGGGTTCGACTCGCGTTTCTCGCGCGCGGCCTGGGCGCGGAGCAGGGCGGAGAATTGGCCGCGGGACGCCCGCTCCATGCTGGCGGCCTGGGCGCGGCACTGCCTGGCCCTGGCGGGATCGGCGGCGTCGTAGAGCAAGGCGTCGCCGAGGCATTGGTCGGCATGGGCGCCGGTGGCGATGCAGCGGGCGGCGAGGTTGGCCTCGAATGCGTTGGCCGGGACCAGGGAGGCGACCTGGGCGATGGCGGCACGCTCGCGCGCGGCGATGGCCTGCGGCGTGGGGTTGTCCAGGCCGGGGAGGTTGCGGCGGAGGATTTCGACGACGGTGTCGTAGACGTCGCCGAGGATGCAGGTGTCGTAGTCGAAGCCTGATTGCGGTTGCGTTGTGCTCATGGCTTGGGAGGTGGTGTTAGTTGGCTGTTAGTTCAAGAGGGTGGTGGGCGGCGACCGCGGACGGGATTGCGGGGGTGGCGGTTGCGGGTGGGGACCCGCGAATGCACGTCGGTGCCAGAGCGCGCGCGGGTCAATTTGACGGCCGGATCCGGCGTTTGACCCTTGAGCCACCTGGCTTCTAGTGTCGCGAGCCTGACGGTTCGATCCCGGCGATCCTGTGTCGTTGCGAGCGAAGCGAGGCAATCCGGATGGGTCTGTCACATGCCGCTCGACCGAGGTTGCTTCGCTTCGCTCGCAATGACATCGGCGGGGGCGGGCACCACGCTTCAGAGTCGAAATACCAGCATTCGTCATTCCCCCCTCGAGAGTGCCGCGGATGACAGATCGCCCGGATGACCCGCCGCCATCTCCGGCAGCGCTTTACGAGAACGGGCCGGCGCGAATGAAGCGGTGCCGTTACGGAACGATGCTCTACCCGGTGACGGCGCCGTATATCGGGCGGTCGCTTGATCTGTATGGGGAATATTCGCAGGGCGAAGCGCATTTGTTCCGCCAGATCGTCAAGCCCGGCATGACGGTGCTGGACGTTGGCGCGAATATCGGGGCTCATACGCTCGTCCTGGCCCGGGCGACAGGCCCTTCCGGGCTGGCGGTCGCCATCGAGCCGCAGCGTGCCGCCTTGCAGTTCCTGTATGCGAACCTGGCGTTGAACGGGATCTACAACACTCGCGTTCTGCACTGCGCTGTCGGCGACGCAACGGGGACGATCGCGGTTCCCGCGCCGGAACCGGACCGGCCCGCTCTCGGCACGGTGCAGGTCGGGGCGGGTGCCGAGCAGGTGCGGCTGGCGACCATCGACTCGTTCGGATTACAGCGATTGGATTTCGCGAAGATCGATGTCGAGGGATTCGAAGCCAGGGCGTTGCGCGGTGCGCGGGAAACCATCGCGCGCACGCGACCGATCCTGTATGTCGAAAACGATCGCGCCGACCGTTCGGCGGAACTGATCGGGCTATTGTTCCACATGGGCTATGCCTGCCACTGGCACTCGCCGCCCCTGTTCAATCGCGCCAACTATTTCCGGAATCCGGACAATGTTTTCGGCACGATCGCATCCCACAATATGCTGTGCGTTCCTCGCGACCGCGAGGGGGTCGCGTTGTCGGGGTTCCGTGCCGTTCGTTCGCCTGACGATAGCTGGACGGAACATCACTGAACACGTCACGGTATTTGTGGAACGGAGATCTTGGTCCCGTCGCGGGATGCTCGATAGCCGCCGTGGACCACGCGAACCAGCTTGCGTCTTCCGCCATGACGTCGAGAAGGACGTTGGCGTCTATCAATATGGCGGTCATTCAGTCGTCGCGGGTCAGCGCCATGATGGCGTCGGTGGTCATTGCGACGTCGCCGCGGCCGCGCAGGTGGGCGACAAGGCGGGCGCCGCGGCCATCCCTCTTGCGGGTCCTGGCGGGGAGGATGCGCACGACCTTGCCATCGAACTCGAATTCCACTTCCGTGTGGGGCAACAGACCCGCCTGCTGGCGGATTTCGGCGGGAATGGTCACCTGACCTTTGGATGTGATGCGCACGGGATGCTTCTTCTTACTCCTACATGTAAGAGTGAGGGTGTCTGGGACCGGATTGCAAGGTGCCGCCACCCGGGTTCCGGGACCGGGGACAGACCGATCGCGGCCCGCGTCAGCCAGGCCGATCGCGATGCCGGCCGCCGTTGAGCACGATGGAGTGCTGTAGAGTGGAGTGGCGTGCGGGGGCCGACGATGATGAGCACTATGGCGACGCTATTGCCCTATCATACGCGGTGCTGCGGAAGAGCGATCGCCAGACCCAGTTGAACGGCGACGCCATGCAGGCGCTTGTCGCGAGTCCACAGCTTCGTTCCTGCCGTCAACCGCGCGGCAGCAAGCAAGTGGATATCGAGGTATCCAACACCGCGCCCGAACAGCGCGTGGCGATCGATGAAATGTAGCACCTCCGCGTCCGTGGCGACGACGGCTCGCGGCAAGTCCGAGAGGGCATTCAGCACGGCCTCGCGCTGACGCAGGTTGCCCAGGGCGAGCTCTCCGATGACGAAGGGGTGCGCCAGAACCATTCCGGCGTCGAGCAAGCCTACCAACGCCTTGTCGGTCGCGCGCAGATGGTCGACCCAGACGGAGGTATCAACCAAAATCATGTCGAGGTCGGTCGCCGCCGCGGTGGTCTTTCCAGGCCGGGTTCGCTGCCGCCCAAACGCGCCAGTCGCCGCGCGCTTTCACGCTCGATGAGGGCCTTGAGCGCCTCGCGGACCAAGCTCGACTTCTCTGTCAGGCCGGTGAAGGCCTGAGCCTTGGCGACCAGCTCATCATCGAGCGCGAGGGTCGTGCGCATCTTTCACCTCCACGCAAGGCACGATATTGGCACCAGTTGATGCCGATTTCAATGCCGAGAGATGTCAGCGTCGGAGACTCATTCCGGCGGCCGGAAGCACGGCAGCGGAGAGGCGCGGCGTGCTGTGGGACAGGACGGCGTGCCGGGGCCGACGATGATGAGCACTGTGTCTACGCTGTAGTCCTCTAATCCGGACAGGCAATGGCGAATTTGCCTAGGGCACGATCTGTTTGGCAAGGTCACGGAATAGATCGGCGTAGGCCGCGAGATGTGTTGTTTGCTGATTCACTGCTGCCTGCCCGAAATGCCGCTGGACGGGAGCCAATAGGAGGTTGGCGGGTCCATATCCCTGGGTGAGTTTGTTGTTGGCGGGCTGAAGAAAGTGGAGTGCCGTCGCCTTGAAGTCGGCTTTATATTTGGTCGAATCGTGCGCGACGCGATTGCGAATGTTGCTCGCGTTTTTGAGAAGATCAGTTTGGTTCTGAAGGCACGTATATGGATGAACGGAGAAATAGAAATCTGCTACCTTCCTCAACCACCGTGTGTCCGTTACTTTCAAGTACGACCTATCCGGATTATAGTTCGGATCCATAGAGAGTAGCTGGTATGCGTGCTTGATCGTATTGGCTCGACCTGCCTTCAGTGTGGGTTGATAACTGCTCGCTGTCTTCGCCCCGGTGACGTAGCGAACTAGTGTTCGCTCAAGGAATTCTTCCCACGAAGCAATCAGTCCCATAAACGCCAACCCGACCACCTGGTTTGCATGTTTGGGATGGATCCCAGGATTGTTGGAAGGCTTCACCTTTGAAGGGAGCGTCCTGATGGCGTCCACCAGAGCGATCGCCTGATCAACTTCTGCCAAAAATGCCTTCCGAACGTGGTCGACTTTCGCGGGCCGGCCCCTGGGCATCGTGCAACTCCGTGGCATGCTTCTCGATAGGCAGCGGGTCTGCGCGCGCAGCCGCGATCATCAGCCCGAAAGCGTTTCTCACCTCGCCGCTGACATGGTTTTCATAGCCGAACCCAATGACGATCCGCTGCGCCATTAAGGGCGGAAGGGCTCTTTTCGCCAAGCTGTTTCGGTTGCGGCCGAGAAGGGGGGCAGCGTGCGGATTTCGTGG
>Ga0335075_10000614_pt1 | contig 61521 bp, 46 predicted proteins | sample Lox_Sample_24_FD_206723 | JGI IMG/M metagenome (GOLD analysis project Ga0335075, IMG submission 206723) | Soil microbial communities from Loxahatchee National Wildlife Refuge, Florida, United States - Lox_Sample_2.4 | ecosystem: Environmental > Terrestrial > Soil > Wetlands | place: USA...
CCCCCCGCAATCCGAGCAACTGTCGCGCCCGGGTATTCGCTCGATGTATTGTCCCGGACGTATCAGCCAAGACCAGGGCCTCTGCGCTGGACTCGAAAAGCATGCTGAACGCGTCGTCTGCCGGCGCCGGGAACTTCGTCACCGGCCTTCCCTCGGCCGAGCTCGTCCGTTGGTGGGTCCCTGCAACTCCTGCGCTGGCTTGGTTTATTTCCGCTGCGGGAACGCCAATCATATGTTTCGTCGCGTCCTTCACCATCGCCCCTGAACGATCCAGTAGCCACATGCCACCGCCGTTGCGATTGCGATGGCGTATTCAAATGTCCGCCGAAACGCGCGGCTCCAGAGCAGGCGCTCGAAACCTGTCGCCGTGGCTGGTCGAATCATGGATGATGTAATTGCATGAAACGGACCAAAGCCGGCGACCGCATGTGCCCTTGTTTCTTGGTCTTGAGGGGGGAGCGGTTTTGCGCTCAAGAGCCTGCTTTCCCGAATCGAAACGAGCCGGTCCTCTCTGGAATTTGTTTTTCGATTCTTGCCTGATTATTTGCAGATCAGAGTAAAACGGTAGGGTCCGTATGAGGAAGAACACGCCGTCCTGAACTACCCAGCGGCTATAAGTCAAATTGCTGGATATCGGGAGGGCCTAAGACAGAGAACAGCCTACAGTTGCCCAACAGCACAAGTCCGTAACAACGGCAAACGGTGAACGATCCTTCGGGCCGGTTAGTGGCTTGAGTCTCGTTCGGGCATTTCGCAAATGCTCGGCAGATGCGACCCGGAAACAACGCCTGATCTGAGGTCAGCCCTGCGCCAGTTTATAGGGATCCAACTCGTATTCTTTAAGCTTTCTGTAGAGCGTGGTTTTTCCGATCCCAAGCAGACGAGCGGCAGTCACTTTATCGCCACCTGCTTCCCGAAGTGCGCGAACGACCGCCCGCCTTTCGAGCTCTTTGAGGGACAGCGGGTCGTCGCTCGGCGCAATGCGCTCGCCAGATCCGTAGTAGTGTAGATTTGTCGGTAGATCGGCAATGTGCAGGATCGGGCCAGAGCCCAACGCCACCGCGCGCTCGATGACATTTTCCAGTTCCCGCACATTTCCGGGCCACTCGTATGCCAGTATCCGGCTCATGGCGTCCTCGGAAAGAGTGCGAATCGGCCGGTCATTTTCCGCGAATTTCTCGAGGAAGTAGTTGACCAGCAGAGGAATGTCCGTTTTTCGCTCGCGCAACGTTGGCAGCTTAATCTGTACCACGTTCAGTCGAAAATACAGGTCCTGGCGAAATTTGCCTTCGCGAATCGCCGACTCCAAATTGCGGTTCGTAGCTGCAATGACGCGAGTCGAAATGGAAACCCTCTCAGTCGACCCGACCGGCTTCACCTCCTTCTCCTGAATTGCACGGAGCAGCTTGGCCTGCAGGTCGACCGGCATATCGCCGATTTCATCTAGAAACAGCGTGCCGCCGTCGGCCGCCTCCATTAGCCCCTGTTTCGAGTGCATGGCGCCCGTGAAGGCGCCCCGCACGTGCCCAAACAGTTCCGACTCGATCAAGGTGGGCGTCAGCGCTGAGCAGTCCACAGGTACGAATGGCCGCGCGCGGCGCGGTCCCGAAAAATGGACCGAGCGCGCCACCAGCTCCTTCCCAGTTCCGCTTTCGCCAAGAATCAGAACCGGGTACGTATGCTGGCTCACTTTCTCAACCAGGCGGTACACACGCTGCATCTTTGGCGAGACACCGATCAGACCAGCAAAGCCTGGGCGCGTGCGAAGCTGTTCGCGCAAAACTCGGTTTTCCTGCGTGACGTCCAGCATCTGCACTGCGCGTTCCAGTTTTCCACGCAACTCGGACACGTGAAACGGTTTCGTCAGATAATCGACTGCGCCAAGCCGGGTGGCTTCGACTGCGTTTTCAATTGTGCCGTATTGCGTCAGAACGATAACCGCCGTCTCTGGGTGGCGTTCGCGGACTTGCTTCAGCAGTTCGAGGCCCCCCATTTCGGGGACGCGCAAGTCGGTGATTACAATCTCAATAGGATATTGATCGAGGGTGTCGAGCGCTTCTTCAGTAGTCGACGCCGTGCGCGTTGCAAGACCCGTATCGGATGCAACTTCTCTGCAAAGCTCGCGCGTGGCACTCTCGTCGTCCACGATCAAAACCGTGGCCGTCGCCGTACTGTCTCGACTTGTGGGAGTGCTCAGGCTACTTATCAAGCTTGACATTCCTTTCTATGTCCAAACTGCAAAGGACATGCCATTTGGGTACACTCCTCGCCCTAACTCCGCGTTGATCTGAATCGACTTAGAATCCACTTCGGCAGCGAGTCGCTCGAATCTAGGACCAAAATGGATTTGGCGACAAGATGGTAGTTCTACTGGCGGCTGCAACCGTAACTATACGTATGATATGCAAGATTGGAATCGCTCCTTTTCCCGAAATGGCACACAGATGGCTTGGACTGGGGGACCACCTTGCGGCTAAGACTTACATCTCATCTGACCGGATCGCTCATGGATTTGGGAGGACAGACGAATGAAACTGCCTGCTCGCGTGCTCGTAATTTCGGGAGCTCTATTGCTGTGTTCGGTTACTCTCTATGCTAAGGCCGGGACAGCCGAAGATGCCGCATCGCGTGTGCCCGCCGCCGCAACTGAAGAAAACGGGGTCGTCTCGCCTGGAACGCATTTCCTGATCCGGCTGGACAGTGCAATCAGCACAAGAACAGCGAGAGCGGGAATGGAATTCACTGCACACACCCTTGATCCCATCTCAACGCCCGACGGCCTGGTGTTGCGTCCGGGCGTCGAGATTCGCGGGCATGTCGACAAGGTCGACCAGGCTCACGAGGTGGGCCGGGCGCGTTTATGGCTTGCGTTCGACGATATCTCAACCCCACGCGGCTGGCTGTCGCTCATTGCGATGGTCTCGGACGTACCCGGACTTCACTCTGTCCGAGCTGTCTACGACCGAGAAGGTGAGATCGAAAACACTACAAGCAAGCGGGAGGACGAGGCCGAAGCGGCTGCTGCCGGCGCCTTGGTCGGAGCTGCGCCCGGTGCTGCCCAACGGAACGGCAAAGCAGCTGCTATCGGTGCTGCGACTGGCGCCGCTACCGCGTTCATGATCAGTTCCGGACTGGGCCAGGAGCTTACCCTCGAAAAGAACACAAAGCTCGAACTCGTTCTTGACCACCCTCTCTATTTGGCGGGCAACTAACGTTCCGTAGCAAAGCGAAGCCGTGGCTGTACGGCCTCCACTCATGGCGTTTTGTTCGCGTGATCTTTCTGGCTTCCACTTCTGAGTTATGACTCTCGTTTCTCGCCTCTGCCCTTCTGACTTGACGACTTTCCTCGTGCAATGAGGTCGAGGAGGAGCTAGACTCACGCGGCAGGTTCTTTAAGAATCGAGTAGCCGCGTTCAACAGGAGAGCCTCGCGTGAAGGTCACCTTTTATACGGTAGTCGGAGTCATACTGGTTGCCATCGCGATCGCGGCTTTAGTTCGTCCAAATTGGACACTCCCTGCCCACAAACGTGAGGAAACGATTGCGAATCAGCGCGTTCTGATCGAAACACGGCGTGTAATTGGCATCCCCCGCGTCGCTAGTGCCACGGAACTTGTGCTCGGACTGGGTCTGATCTTTTTTGGCTCGCGACCGCCCCGTGACCTTGCCAGGCGGCGCCGCTGAAGCTCGCGCTCAGCCACTTTGGCCCTTTCCGCTCGCTTCAAGCGTGTCAAACTTCGCTCGCCAATCTATTTTTCAACGCGCATGACCACCAAACGAACGCATGAACCATGGATGTCAGCCAATGACTATGGGCGTGGACTGCCAACTTTCACGGTCAACCTGATTGTTTCGGACGTTGCTCAGTCGATTCGCTTCTACACCAATGTTCTGGGCGCAACGGTCGTTTACTCGGACGCAGATTTCTCGGCCTTGCGGCTAGGCAGACTTGAGTTCATGCTTCATGCGGACCATACCTACGATCATCATCCCTGGCATGACGAGCTTGCGAGCAAAGTGCGCCGCGGCCTTGGAGCAGAGTTACGTCTCTTTCATGTCGCTCCGGACGAAATCGCGGAGAGAGCCAAAACCTTCGGCGCCAGGATACTCCAGCCGGTGCAGGTGAAGCCTCACGGCTGGCGCGACTTGATCGTCGCCGACCCAGACGGCTATGCGTGGGCCGTAGGAACTCCAAACAAGACTGAAAGCGCGTAAGCAAAGCTGGCGCGCATATGAGAACCGCGCCAAGCGACATGATCGAGTCAAACGAAGCAGGAAGTTCTGAGGTCGACTTCCAAGCGGCGCGACACGACTTTGGAGACGGGATATGTCGACCGGCCACGCAATTCTGACGTTCACCATTGCAGCGGCGCTACTGACGATTACGCCGGGGCTGGATACGGCACTCGTCCTGCGCACCGCTGCTGTAGAAGGGCGTCGCCGGGCCGTTTTTGCCGGTGTTGGGATCTGCTGCGGTCTCTTCACTTGGGCTTTAGCAGTATCCGTGGGCTTGGCAACATTGATCAGTGTTTCGCGACTAGGGTACAACGTGCTGCGCTTCGCCGGCGCATTCTATTTAATTTACCTCGGAGCAAAGATTTTCTTCCGTAGGCACGTAACTGTCACGAACGAGAGTTCCCTCCAGTTGCGAAGGTCGAATGGCTCGTCGATAAGAACTCCGAATTGGCTCGGTCGAGGGTTCTTGACGAATATTCTCAACCCTAAGGTTGGCGTGTTCTACATGACGTTCTTGCCGCAGTTCATTCCCGCAGGGGCGCACGTCGCTTCGTTCAGTCTCTTACTCGCATCGATCCACGTAACTGAAGGTGTTGTCTGGTTTTCGATTTTGATCATGGCGAGCGGGGCCCTCTCAAGCTGGCTTCGTCGTCCGCAAGTCGCGCAGTCAATCGACCGCTTCACCGGAACTGTCTTAATTGGCTTCGGGATCGCTCTCGTGTTTGAACAATCGCGCTAACCTAACTGGCGTGCAGATCCTCGCGTGAACGAGGTTGGCCTCGCATCGCATCCACTGATAGCAACGCTGTAAGATTTTCCCGGTCACAGCAATAAAAAAGGGCGGACTGAACCCGCCCTTCTTCGTGGTGTCGCTTACCGCTTTTGCGGTGGGCCTTCATCAACCGATCTGGATCGCTTGTGTCTTACCGCTGAATTCAACTTCATTTACCTGATTGTGGTTTAGGATCACCTCCGTGCTGTTGGGAGCTTTCTTTACTGTAACCCAATGCACGGGCACTTCAGCCACGGTCTTGGCAGTTTGTGTGTCGACCACCTTCATTTGGGTCTGGTTGGGTTGGACTTCCAACTTGTATGTTCCGGGCTTGAGTTGTTGTCCTGAGATCGTGGTCGGATTGAGGACGGTCAGTTGAGCTGAATCTGTATGAGCCCAGACCGGCAGCGCGAGAAAAGCGACCACAAAAAGCGCTGTGAAATAGTGCTTGGCGCGAAAATGCATAGCTCGAATCTCCTGTGGAAACGAATTTAGTCTCGCCGGAAGTTCGAGCAGGCCTGCTCTAATCCCGCGTGAGAGCAGCCAGGCACTCAGCCTGATCTATCGCGGCTCTCAGTATTAAGATGCGAATTTCGTAGTGCAGGTTTCGGAAAATTGCACTACTCGGTTGCATCGCATCTCGCGCTTTCAGGCGGTAGCGCGCGCGGCGTTGACCAGAGCTGCCAGCATCGATTGGAAGATGACGAGTCCGTCGTTCGAGCCCAGCTGCGCTTCGACGGCGCGTTCCGGGTGCGGCATCATGCCGAGGACGTTGCGATCGCGATTGCAGATCCCGGCAATGGCTGCAAGGGCACCATTGGGATTGGCGGCGCGATCATCCTCTGCGGCGATGCCATGTGCCGGATCGCCCGCATCGCTGCCATCTGGATGAACGTAACGGAAAATGATCTGATCGTTGCGCTCAAGATCGGCGAGCATTTGAGAATCGCAGAAGTAGTTCCCTTCCATGTGCGCGATCGGCACCTGGAGAACCTGCCCGCGAGTCGCCGAGCAGGTGAACGGAGTATTCGTGCTCTCGACTCGAATGTGAACCTGACGGCAGAGGAAGCGCAGACCTTTGTTGCGCATCATCGCGCCCGGGAGCAGTCCTGCCTCGAGAAGAATCTGAAAGCCGTTGCAAATCCCGAGGACGAGTCCACCGGAGCGCGCAAAACGCCCGACCGAATTCATTACCGGCGAAAAACGGGCAATGGCGCCAGTGCGCAGATAGTCGCCGAACGCGAATCCGCCGGGCAGGACAATGGCGTCGAAACCAGAAATATCGTGCGACTGGTGCCAGACCAATTCCACGGGCTGGCCAATGACCGAGCCGACGGCATGGCAAGCGTCATCGTCGCAATTCGAGCCGGGAAACTGCACGACACCGAATTTCATTCGGGCTAACCTCGCTGTGAAATCTCATTCTAACACGTCGCAGTCGATGCCAGGCGCCTGCTGCCCGGCCATCGTAAATCGCAACTCCGCGTCGCGCGTCGGACATAATCATGGGCTACTTCTTTCGTGACTGCTCGAAGGCATCCCACATGGAATCAGGGAAATCCAAGGCGTCATTGAATTCGCCGGCGCCGCGGAGCCAAAGCCCTCCGTCGATTGTGACGCATTCGCCGTTCACGTAATCGGCTTGCGGGCTTAGAAGATAGACGGCGAGATTCGTGAGCTCGTCGTGCCGGCCAAACCGCTTCATCGGGTGGGTATTCCGCGCGCGTTCTTCGAAATCCTTCGATGGCATCAAGCGCGACCATGCTCCCTCCGTGGGAAATGGGCCGGGAGCTATGGCGTTGAGGCGAATATGATGGCGCGCCCACTCGACGGCAAGCGACCGCGTCATGGCGAGCACTCCTGCCTTGGCAGAGGCTGACGGAACGACAAATCCGGAGCCGCAATTCGCTGCAGCATAGGTGGTGGTGATATTAAGGATGTTGCCGGGCTGCCTCGCCGCGATCCAACGCCGGCCGAGCGCGAGGGTGCAATGGAACGTGCCTTGAAGAACGATCCCAACCACGGCGTTGAAGGCGTTGGGCGAAAGCTTTTCAGTGCGGGCAAGGAAGTTGCCGGCGGCGTTGTTCACCAGGGTGTCGATTCCTCCGAACGGAGCGGTGAATTCCTTCTCTGCTATGGCGATAGCGGACTCGACGGCGGCGAAGTCGCGAACATCAGCAGCGGCATAGGCAGCGCGGGCGCCCTTGGCTTCAATATCGGTAACTGTTTGCTTCAAGGGGTCTTCGCGGCGACCAATGAGAAATAATGTGGCGCCAAGCTCGGCGAAGCGCAGGGCCATTGAGCGGCCGAGGCCAGTTCCTCCGCCGGTGATAAGAATGGTGCGGCCCTTGAGCAGGTTCTTTTCAAACATCAGCGTCCCCCTTGCGGACGCGCTAACCTAAACCGAATCGTGAATCGGGCAAAGAAGATTTTGGCTGACGACAAATCGTCGCCGAAACATCTCGAAAGTGTATCGATCAAAATTCGAAGTTTCGCTGATTCCACAGATACTTACGGCTTTTTTTGTTCGACATGTGTATCGATCAGATTTTGCGCCTGAAGCGCGGCGAGTCAGTGCGTTTGAAGTGTTACCAAACGGTGACGTTGAGGCGTCACCAATTGGGGTGCGCGCATTCTGGCTGCTCTTGAGGCAGGCAGGGTGGGCCGTGTTGTGATTTCTGACGAGCATAAAACAAGAAACGCTAGCATGTATTTAGCATTTTGTCAATACCTAAGTACGGTACTAGAACCAACCTACTTGCCCGGGCTGGAGAAGGCTAGACATAGGTGCGGGGTGCCCGGCTAAGGCTGAACCCGAACCGAGTAATGCAGTCACGAGTAAAGCCTGGCTGCGGCGCGCAGGCACAAAGGGCTAAGAACAACCTGTGGGCGGGTCATCGAGCGGCGCCGGCGGTAATGGCTTCGACATGGGCGGACGGAAAGGTGCTCCACCCGAGAGGCCGAGCCGGCCAAAAAACCAGCGGGGTCCCTGGGAGCGGCAGATAACGTTTTGGTCACTTTGTTTAGCACGATAACAAGACGGTGGTAGTATCCACAGCGACGAGGCGGTTCGGCCACTTCGCGGTGGAGACCACGGTGAATTCCAGCCCTTACGATACTTCGGCTGCACTTCAAATACTCTGCAGGAAATTCGGCTTCGCAGTTTTTGTCACAAACCTGTTGTTCGCCATGGCTGCAATTTGCGGATGCAATACGAACAGTGGCGGCCCGCCGGTCACGTACACAATCGGCGGGAGCGTGATCAATTTAGCGGGAACGGGTGGCGGGCTGGTGCTGGAAGACAATCAGAAGGACAGTGTGTCTGTGAACGCGAACGGTATGTTCGTCTTCCCTACTGCAATTGCCGACGGCAGCGCCTATAGCGTGACGATCACGACGCAGCCGTCGAATCCTGCGCAGACGTGCGGCGTTACGAACGGGTCAGGCACGGCTAGCGGGAACGTGACGAATATACAGGTCAACTGCGCGCACAACGAATGGACATGGGCTGCGGGCACGAACGCCGTCAGCAACATGGCTATTTACGGAACGCTCGGCGTCGGTGCGATGACGAACGTTCCCGGCGGACGGCATGGTGCTGCGACCTGGACGGACTCGTCGGGAAGTTTCTGGATGTTCGGCGGGGACGGCCATGACTCCACGGGCAATTTTTCGGAACTCAACGATCTATGGAAGTTTTCAGGTGGCCAGTGGACCTGGATGGGCGGGCCGGAGGTTGGGAATCAGGCAGGAGCGTATGGCTCGTTGGGTATTCCCAACAGCGCGAATGTTCCTGGTGCGCGTTACGATGCAGCGGTCTGGTCCGATGGCTCTGGAAATGTCTGGCTCTTCGGCGGAAACGGGTACGATTCAACCGGAACTTGGGGCTACCTGAACGACTTTTGGAAATACAGCGGAGGTGAATGGACCTGGATCGGCGGTTCCGACTTGGCCGGTCAGCAAGCATCTTACGGGACGAAGGGTGTGACAGCAGCGAGCAATGTTCCAGGATCAAGGGCGGGCGCTGCAGCATGGCGCGATTCGGGCGGAAACCTTTGGCTCTTCGGCGGTTTCGAACTGACCGTCGGAGAGCTGAACGATCTTTGGGAATACAGCAACGGCGAGTGGACGTGGGTGTCGGGATCAAACGTCGGCGGGCAAAACGGAGTTTACGGAACGCAGGGTATAGGCAGCGCCACGAATGTTCCGGGCGCACGTTATTGGGCGACTGCTTGGACTGATTCGTCCGGCAATTTTTGGCTGTTTGGAGGCGCGGGCTATGGAGCTACGGACGGCGAAGGGTGGCTCAGTGATTTATGGAAGTACAGCAACGGCCAGTGGATTTGGATATCCGGCCCCTCTGCGATCATGCGAGGCGGCGTGTACGGGACGGAGGGCGTTGCTGCAGTCGGGGACAATCCTGGAGCTCGGCAAGAATCAACAGGGTGGACGGATTCTTCGGGCAATCTGTGGTTGTTCGGGGGCAATGGCTTGGACTCAACAGTGAACCCAGGATTGCTGAACGATCTTTGGAAATATGACCACGGCGGATGGACGTGGATGGCGGGGTCGAACCTCGTCAATCAGAGCGCGATTTACGGGACGAAGGGGTTGCCTTTTCCGGGCAATGCCCCTGGCGCGCGCACTGGCGAGTTTGGGTGGATCGATCAACAGGGCAATCTGTGGCTGTTTAGCGGATATGGAGTTGTGTCGGGGTCTGAAGGGTACCTGAATGATTTGTGGATGTATACGCCGTAAGAAATTGGACAGACTAAATTTTCTGATGGTGTGTTAATTTGGCCCGACCCTTGCCTACTGTGTGGCCACAAAACAGGTGGGACCTGATTCGTCCGATGTGCAAGAAAATCCAACGACTTGAAAACCAGGGGGGGCGGTGAACGCTCCGATGGATGTTTTCGTAACGTATATGCCTCCGCCATGTTGGGCGTGGACAGTCCGAGCACGGAAGAGTAAGGCCCCCGCCATGAATCCGATTGCGAAAATCAGAGCTACCAGTGCGATTTTCATTGTATTGGCTCCTTGTGGGAATAGAGCAATTCGTCCAGATTGCGAGCTATGGCCGCTGACCTTTTGCTCAATTGGGCAAGCTCACTCTTAGAGAGGAATCGAGCAGGGCTACCATTTTTTGCGACATATATATCCAAGCCCCGTACAGACGAACTATGTTTAGCACCCTGAAGTATGTAATGAGCCGCCAGCAACTCCAAATCTTCAACACACGCACTTTCCCGATAATGCGCCTCGGGGAAATACACGGCAGGGTTAGATTCCTCTCCGCCATAAATCTTGTATCTCAGAGGAAGCGCCATTGGAGTTCTGCCAAAAGTTATCCGCCAAAACCGTCCGGCTCCCTCAGACGGATTGACCAATGCTGCAAGGACCAATTGTTTTTCTAAATCTTCTCCCCCCTGTCCGTCCCTAGCCGCTTTAACACTCTCTTCAATGAAGTGTTTGGTAGCGTCCGAATCGTCCTTCAAGTTTCGGTGACGGTCCACCAGCGCTTGAGCTACTCTTCTGGACGCGTCGCTTCCTGAGAAAGCACATACTACTTGCGGATTTTCGTCAGAAACCAAAATCTTTCTCATATCGGTAGACCTGAAAATCTGCCCCGAAAAACTCCGGCGATCGCTCGCTACAACGAACCCATCAGATGCTTCTAAGCCGATTTGTAAAGTCATAGTTTCTTCTTCGGGGAGGGACAAGAAAGGACGCATGTAGAGCCTGGCTTCGCGCTAATATGATCACGAAGCCGCGCCCTTGTGGGTTTTCACGAGAGGCTCTACTGAGAATAGAGCCTCTAGCCTGTCCATTAAACCACAGGTGTCAATTCAGCATGGTACACAGCGGCCAAACTTCGTCTGTAATCCCCGCCGCCATCGCCGGGGTCACCCGCAGCGTCGAATGAACCTGGCAAAAGTTGTACCATGCAAAGTGTAAAGCGCAAGCGGCCTTCAAATTCTCCAGCTTCTTTGAAAAACCGTTCGTGAGCCGCGTGAATCTCCTGAGCTGCATCCGCACGGTCAAATTCTGCCACTCGATATGCGACGTGGATATGCTCCAAGGCTGGGGGTCCCCATGAATGCCACCTTCAAATCGTTCAGACGGGGGCGTGTTTCTGGAGCAAGGCGATGCGGTCGGCCACATCGCGGTAATCGATATTCATCGCGTAGACCTGCTGGAAGCTCGAGAGCGCGGATTTGGACTGGCCGGCGGTCTCCTGAGCGACGCCGAGGTCATAGCGCAGCGCGAGTTCGGTTTCCTGGTCAATACCGGGCGTCTCCAGAGCGCGTTGATACCAGTAGGCGGCGATATTGGCCTGCTGCTTGTCCATGAAACAAAGAGCAAGCAGCGTCGCGCAGTTCATGGCGTACGGGAATGGCTTGCCCTTCTGAATTGCCTTTGCCACGCGCTGAAATTCGCTGACGGCCTCGTCGAGCAGTCCCATCTCACGATAAGCGATTCCGAGATTGTAGTGCGTCTCGAGATCCTCGTCTTCGCTTTCCATTTCGCCCAATTCGTCGCGAAATTCCTGGAAGATTCCGGCGAGTTCATCAAGGGCGCCAGCATTGGCAGGTTCGGAAGCTTCGGCAGGTGCAGCCTTCGCGTGAGCCGCCGGCCTCGCGGGGGCGGCTGCGGGAAGATCAAGAACGATTTCCTGTGCCGCCTCGACCGGCTCGGGCTCCGGCGGGGCAGGCGGTTCGATCGTCGCGTCAGCCGCTTGGGGCGTTTCGGCAGGCGCTTCGGGACCGGAATGCTCGATCTCGGCGACCAGTTCGCGGATGAAATCATCGGTCGTGAGCGGCGGCTGTTGCGGCGGATGCTGCGGCTGCTTGGATATGGGCGGCTCGGGCGCGGGTGCAGCTTTGCGCGGCGCATCGCCGTTTACCGGCGCAACATTGACCGGCGGAGGAGAAACGGGCTGCGGTTCAGCTGCGGCAGGTTCTGGCGATTCCTCTATTAGCTCGATTTCTTCGCTGGGCGCGATATCGAATTCAATCGGTGTTGCATGGGCCGGCTCGGGCTCCTGCTCTTTAGCCTTTGGTGCGACGGGCGCTTGCGGGGCGAGCGGCTCCTCAGGTTCAACGGCGTGCTCGGGTTCAGCGGAGGGCGCCTGCTGAGTTTCGCGCGACATCGCCTCCCATTCGTCGGAAAGATCCAGCTCTTCGATGGTCGCTTCCCCATCGGACGATTGGGCGCTTGCACTGACAGGTTCAACGGGCGCGGCTGGCGCATGGCTTGTTTCCGGCGCAGTTACGGGCGCTTGCGCTTCGATCGCGAACTCTTGTGGAGCGGCCGCTGGCGCGGGAGCTGCGCTCTGCTCGGGTTCCGGCTCAGGCGCGGCGAGCGGAATTTCGAATTCCACTGGCGCAGCCGCTTGCCCCGGAGGCGCAGATCGCGCAACTGGAGCGGCAGAAACGTGGCTGGCAGGAGGCGGAGCAGGTTCCGGGGCACCCGGCACGGGCGGAGCCACCGGCAATTCCGCTTCGGATATCCCAGCCACTTTCTGGAAGCGCTTGCGGATCTCTGCAAAGCGATCGGCATTCGTCGTATCGTCGCGCTGACGATGAATCTGCTCGAGCAAGGCGGCGATCTGCGCCGTGCGGCGCTCGTTCCCCGCCCCGAGGTACAAATCGAGCAGGCGTTCGAGTGAAGGTGTATGCCTGGGGGCGCGCTGCAGCACATTTTCGAGCAGGACGGTCGCTTTCTGCGTCAGGCCGTAACTTGAAAAGAGGTCCGCGTCGGTTAGAGCCTGCGCGACATAACGCTGCGTTTCTTCGTCGAGGTTCTCCGCAGCGACAGGCGCAGGCGAGCCTGCTGCCGGTTCCTTTTCGTCTATTCCAAAGTTCCGCTCGGGCGCCGGAACAGGCTCGTCAGAGAACGATTGCTCGGGCGCCGGCGATTGTTGGGCGGCAACAGGCTGCGGCGTGGGTACTGCCGCAGGAGGCGGCTCGGCGGGCGCGGGCGCTCCGCCGGCGCGGGCGCGCATGTGAGCAAGCCTCTGCTGCACGCGCTCGTCCTCTTTGTTCCGGTCGGCAAGCTCTTCCAGTAATTCGACGGCGCGACCGTACTCACCTCGCCCTGCATAGAGTTCGGCAAGCTGTCCAAGGGCTCCGCTGAGACGGAATGGATCGCTGGTGTGCCGGCAGAAGTCGACCAGCATCTCGAGCGGCTCGGCGTCATTCGGAGTGCGTTCGGTGATGGCAGTGAGCGACTTCAGAAACTTGTCCTGCTCGCCAGCCTCGATCATCGGTTCGCGAAGCTCTCGGAGGAGCTCCAACGCCTTTTCCGTCTGGCCCTTGTCTATGTACGCGTCCGTCACGCGAAGGAGCGGTCCGAAATGCGTGTGACCGCGCGCAAGCTGCTTTCGTGCGTTATCAACGCAGCTCGCCAGATTCCCGGACTCCATCTGCATGCCGAAGATGAGATCAGTCAGTTCCCCGCCCGCACTCGCCTCGGGGTGGGCGGAGAGAACTTTGATGGCTTCATCCGTTTTCCTGGAGGAGGCGAGGCTCTTGCCCTTGAGCAGCAGCGCTGTGGCATTGCCCGGTTCCAACTCGAGGGCCCGGTCGACAAGGTTGAGCGCCTCGTCCGTTTCGCCTCGATCAATGAGCCGTTGCGCGTATGAAAGATAGGTGTGAGCCGCTTCCTTCTTCTGGCCCATCGCGTTGTAAAGCTCGGCCAGGCGCATCTGGACGCGTGGATTGTCGGGTTCAACATCAAGCAGCCGCTGCAGAACTTCGACGGCCTTCTGCGAATGGTTCGCCTTCAGATGGACTTCGGCGATCTGCAGGAAAAGGGGGCGCGCTTCGCTGAGAACTCCCTGCTGGACGTACAGGTCGGCCAAACGTTCGAGCGGAGCCAATTCGTTGGGCGCCAGCTTGGCAATCTTTTTGTATATGGCGATGGCTTTGCTGTTGAAACCGTCGGTGAGGTAGACCTGGGCAAGCCGCTCGAAGTACTCGACGGCATGCGACATGTCGTTTTGACGGGCGTATAAGTCCCCGACCGTCATCAGGGTGGCTTGGTCTTTCGGATCGTGCCGGAGGATCTGCTGGTACTCTGTGATCGCTTGGGCGACCTTGCCCTGGTTGAGATATTTCAGGGCGCTTTCGAGCGCCTTGCTCTTATTGAATGCCATCGACGGTTCTTCTTGCCCGTTTCCGCTTCCGTGCGCCGACGCTCGTTGGGCGGAATTAGCCCGCGTCCAGCGACACTGCGACTCAGCAATTGGAGCGTAGCACGCACGAAAAAGGCGGGTCTATTGGACGCAAGGTGGTTGGTGCCGAAGGGGATAACAGCGGGGTGAGGGTTTCGTTCGAGCCATTGCAGGCGGACGTTTGGGCACCTCCCGCGCGCCGTTCGCATTCGGAAGGCCTAAGGGAGCGGTCAGGACAAGCCGCGGGCGGCCTGCAGAACAGTGAACGGGCAAGCCGCAAACGGCAGACAACGCCTGGGGTCGCCGGTCAGTTGCTCCGGTGACGGATGATCGAAATCAACGTCTGTGGCTTGACGGGTTTGGGGACAATTTCGAACTCGTGTCCACGCGCCCGTGCTTCGCGAAGAAGATCCGAAGTGGCCGTCTGGCCTGAGAACAGGATGATGCGACACTTCGGCAGTCTCTGCCGGAGCTGGATTCCGAGTTCGACTCCGTTCAAGCCCGGCATCACTACATCGCTGATCACAACATCGGGCATAAATGCCTCTGCCGATCCGAGCGCAGAATCGCCAGTCGACGCAGCAATCGCCTCGAAACCCTCACCGTTCAGGATTTCGACCAGCGTATCGGCAATCGTAGGCTCGTCGTCGACGACCAGAATCCGCAGCTTCGGCGCACGGTCGTTCTGAGCGCCGCCTGCTTCCGCATCATTTAGAGAACCGGATGGCGGTTTCGATGACTCATCGCACCTAACGCCAAAATCACGCACCTGAAACATTCGTACCTCCGCGTTGCCGGGATTCATTCGGCTGGGCGCGTTAGCCGATCTGCCTGAAGGGGCAAGAAGACCGAAAACGCGGTGCCGCTCCTTTTGCCGTCAGACGTGCTGCGGACATGGATGGTTCCATCATGTTTGCGCACCAGATTCTGCGTCAGCCAGAGTCCCAGTCCCGTTCCGATGTCTTTCTTCGTTGTATAGAACGGGTCGAATATTTTCTTGAGCCGATCGGTGGATATTCCAGAACCGTTATCAAGTACAGTGACACGGACGCCGGGGCGCCTGCGCCCGCCGAACTCGTGCGTCCGCGCAACTTTTATGCTGAGGCAGCCTCCGGGGGTCATTGCATCGATCGCATTGGCGACAAGGTTGGCCAGGATCTGACGGATTTCGCCTGGGAATCCGAAAATCCGGGCGTCTTGCGAGAGCCTTTTATGGACTTTGATGTTCTTGAATCGCAGTTTCCTTTCGTACAGTGCGAGCACGCCATTTGCCGCTTCGGAAGGATTTACTTCCACGGCGGTGGACGCATCGCGGTAAAAGCCAAGGGTATGTTTTGTGATTTCTGCGATGCGGTCGAGTTCCTCTTCTGCGGCGGTCACATATCTGGTGGCATCCGAACGCTGCCGTTTCGCCAAGTACAAGAGATTTGCGACGGCTTCCAGCGGGTTATTGATTTCATGCGCAATGCTGGCCGCCAAACGCCCTGTAGCGGCAAGCTTCTCGCTCTCGCGCAGCGCCTCTTCCGCGCGGCGCTGCTCGGTTATGTCCGTGTTCGTCCCAAACCAGCGGACGACGTTGCCGTGCGAATCTTTTACCGGAACGACCAGGGTGAGAAAGTCGCGATAGCTGCCGTCGCCGCCTCGAAGCGGGAATACCATCTCAAAACGCTTGCCAGTCCGAATCGCTTCGCGCCAGCCGGCGAGCACATCGGGCAAAACCTTCGGATCATGTACCGACTCCCAACCCCAGCCCAGCATTTCCTCCGCGGTTTTTCCCGTGTACTGGTACCAGCGCTGGTTATACCAGAAAATATGACCGTTCCCTTCAGCCATCCATGCCAGTTGCGGCACAGAATCGGCGAGGGTACGGAACTGTTGTTCTCGTTCCTGGAGTGCGTCATCTCGCTTTTGGATCTCCGCCAGCATTTCGTTGAAGGAGTCAATGAGCAAGGCAATTTCGTCCGCCTGCCGGGACGGCGGAGCGCGGACTGAATAGTTCTTCTCGCGCGAAACCTCGCGAGCCGTTTCCGCGAGTTGCGCGAGCGGTTCCGAAACCCGGCGCTGCGCGATACGCGACACAACGAGTGCGACAGCCAACGAAACGATCAGAATCGCGCCGAGTATGACGAGGTAACTCTCCAGCCGAGCCACCAGTTCCCGCGCCGTCGAACGGATGTACACGGCGCCAACGGTCTTGCCATTAAAGACGATGGGCTGCACCACCGCGAACTGGCGATCGATGGGTCAGCGATTGCTGATGCGCTCGGACGAAATCAGCGGGAGAGGTTTGCGCTGCCTGTCCGATGCACGCCAATAGCCGGCAAAAAATTGACCTGACGGCGTATAAACGGCTGCATAAAAGATGCGAGGCGAAGCCTGCAATGCCGCGAGAGTTTTTCCGGCAGATTGCGGATCGTTGAATACGAGCGGCGAGATGCAGTTATAGCCGATGATTTCCGCCTGGGTCGTCAGGTTGTCGATAATGGAGTTGCGCGCGTTATTCAGGTCGTAGGCAAAAAAAGCAGCCGAGGCAAACACGAGCGCAGTGGCGCTCGCCAGCATATTCAGAAAGGTAAGCCGTTTTGAAATCGAACCAGTTTTTCTCGACATCGATTCATTTTCCCGTATTGCGGCGGCCTCGCACGCTGACTGCAACCTTTAATAATTGCGAACTCAATGTCAGCCCCGCAGCCTGCGCCTTGTTCAAGTTGATTCGAAACCTCACGCGGTCGCCGACCAGCACGAATTGGATCATTCCTCCACGGTCAATAAAATCAGGAATATCGCTGACCGTCAGGATGGGTCCGTCATGCAAATCATTCAAATCGTAGCGGAGATCGTCCTGTTCAGAACTACTGACGAACAGGATCTGACATCCCTTTGCCTGCTGCGCGGCGCCGATTCGGCGGTCCGTCAGAGGGATTCCATTGATCGTGCCATCTTTCACCGTCTGATCGAGCACGGGCCCGAACGGGTCGCGGCCTAACACGCAGATCGAAAACGATTTTTGCGCGGCGGCGCCGCTCTTTTTCGGCGGCCATTGCACGAAGTTTCCAAGCTGGTAGAGATATGCGGCTTCAACGTCGTACCGCGTCGGGCGTTTCTGCGCCCGTGACAACGGACAAACGACGGCGAGGAGCAGAATGCAGCCGGTGATTCGCCACATCGAGGGAAGAAGCGAACCCAAGCCGATCCGTGCGCTCGAGTACTCCAACTTACGCGGGTCATACGAGCTCTGCCGTGGAATGACGGGATTGTTTTGCCGCATCTGGAATTTCCCTCGTTCAGTGCGGCTTGAAATCCCAGGTGATTTGACCGTAATAGCTGCGGCGGATTCCAATCAGGGGACCGGGATCTCCGTCGAACTCGTAATGAAACAGTTGAAAGAGATTCTGGCCGACGAAGGAAAGCGCGACGTTCTGCCGGATGTGCTTCGCGATGTGGACATCCATCGTGGTGTAGGCTTTGACGGGAATGGCTGGGAGGTCATCGAAGTAACGTAGCGTGGGATCAAACTCGAAACCTCCCGGAAGATTTGCAAGCGCCTCAAACGTGGCTTCGTTTTTTGGCGACGAGCCTTCATCCGTTTGGACGGTGCCAATGTCCGTGTACCCGGGCCGGTCATGGAGATTGAAGTCCAAATAGGAATACGACGCAATGAGCCGCAGCCACGACCTCGGTTGCCAATCAGGGGCAATCTCAAACCCGGCTGTTCTGCCGTCAATACCGTTTGCGTAGGGGACGGCGACGTCGATCGACGGCGGAGAAGGAACAACGGCTAGCGAAGCGGCGCCGTAGCTTTCGAGCCCCGTATACCGGTTCCAAAATGCGGAAACGTCCAAATACAGCTTGGGAGTCAGGAGCTTTCGGTAACCGAGTTCGTATCCGAGCAGCTCTTCGGAAACGAAATCGTGACTGCCGAGAACTGTCACGAAAACGGGCGTTGGACCCGGGACGGCGCCGGTAAGCTGCAAGTCCTCATCAACTCGCGATGGAGTGCGGACCGCGCGCGTGACGGCGCCCCAAATCGTTTGCTGACTGGTCGGTGTCCAAAGCAAGCGCGCAGTCGGCTGCACTTCCCAACCCGTATAGATGTTGTGCTCGAATTTGGATCCGAGCGTGAGAGACACCCGATTAGGAACGAAAGAAATTTGGTCCTGCAGGAAGGTGCTATACAGGTCGTAATTCTGGTGATGGGGCTCGAAATCGACTGTCGGCTGTACTTGAATGAAATCGCTGGGGCTCAGCCTCACGTCAACCCCGCCGATGAAGTCATTCCGTTCCCCGAGCCTGCGGTGATAGATGAGATCGGCGTCGAATGTATTTCGACTCTCTCCAAGCTGCACGCCGAGCCGGTACGTGCGGTCATAATACGTGCGTACTTGAAGGTCCGAGCCATCGCTGAATTCGTGGCGCCAATGAAGCATGAGATTGCCGCCGGAAACGTCCCATGTGCCCCGGACATTCAGTTGGGCCGGGGGAGAAACGTAACCGATGCCCTTCAGTTCGCCGACTTGGCCTTTGTACAAGTCGCCTTCGAGTGTGAAGGTGTCGGCTTTCCCGTTGTCCCAATCCGCGCGAAATCCGGCCTGCCCTAATTCCCAATCGTCGAAATTATTACCATCGCTGTGATATTCAGGGCCGCGGCCAAAACCCATAGCGTATGCCCGATAGTTGAAGGTAGTGCCGTTTCCCGCGCCATAGCGAACAGCGCCATAACCCTGGTCGACGTTCCCGGGGCGCGCTTCCGCGTGAATTCCTCGAGTTTCGCTCGCCTTTTTCGTGATTATATTGATCACGCCGTTGACCGCATTCGAGCCCCAGATTGTTCCTCCCGGCCCCTCGAATCACTTCGATTCGGTCGACGTCGGAAACCAACACGTTCTGCACGTCCCAATACACGCCTGCAAACAGAGGCGTATACACGCTGCGCCCGTCGATCAGCACAAGGACGTTCCGTGAGAACTGGCTCCCAAATCCGTGGATTCCAACAGCCCACTGATTGGAGTCGATCTGTGCAACTTCCACGCCGGGGACGAGACGAAGCAAGTCGGGAATTGATGTCGCTCCGGAACGTCGAATCTGATCGCTGGTCAGCACGTAAATCGCTGCCGGCGTGTTCCAGACCTCTTCCGGTTCTTTCGTGACGCTAGTGACCTGGATCTGCCCTAACTGCTGAAGCGACAGATTTTTTAGTGGTTCGGTGGTTTGGCCGGTCTGAGCGGCTCGAGCGGAAACAAAAATACCGACGATCGCGACCGCCGGTATGCACAGGAGCAGACATAGCCGTTCAATAGGGGGTCGAATGGCTTTCTCCTTCTGGTTTACCGCGCAGTAGAAGAATTTGTCAGGGCCGCGATTGCATCCAGCAATGTTTTCGCGGACCGGCCTTTCAATATCCAGCGGTCTGCGAAGCCCACAGCTTCACCAGGAAGTTCCGGGAATCCCGAAAGCATGATGACGGGCATTGCTGGATTCAATCTCTTGATCTCGCGCGCCACCGCAATACCATTCATGCCAGACATCCAATAGTCGACGATGACAATGTCGATTTTGCGCGAGCGAAAGACGCGGAGGCCTTCTTCTCCCGTTACCGCGTCGAAGACTTCATGCCCTTCGGCCTGCAACAAGAGGCGTCGAGTTTCTATTGCGGATGGTTCGTCGTCGATGCACAGAATGGTGGCCATTCCGGCTACTCCCCTTCAAGGCGTCCGCTGGGCCGCCCGGTGCGGCAAAACGCTTCTTAGCGTCAACTGTTTGCAAGCCTTTCTACGAAAACTTCCAATTCTTGCGTTTTCCAAACGCCCGTATGCAACACGCGGTCTGCTCCAAACCGGATTGCAGGCCGGCTCTCACACCAGACCGTGCTCGTCGATGACGAATGGGAACCGCTTGGCAGTATCCCGCGGCGCGCAGGATCTGTAATCCGGAATCACGACCCGGAAAATAGCGCTTTCGATCCTATCACATACGGCGAACACTCAGGCGTTTATGGAACGATGCGGATGGGGGTGCGCCAAAACGCTACCTCTCGCCCCGTTGGGTTGAGGACGCTGACCTGGCAGTCGTATTCGCCAACGGGGAGATGGCCGAGGGGGATGGTGAACGCAAGCGGGATCGTGTTTAGCCGCTTGTTCGAGTCATCGGCAAACTCGGTCGGGCGAGTTTCCAGCACCTTTCTTTGTGCCTGGTAAAAACTGACGAAAAATACGAGCGGTTGGACGGTCGGGAGGCCTTGCTCGTAGGCCTGCAGGTACACGTACATATCGCGCTTCTTGCTGAAAACTCTGGTCACGCTAGGTATCAGTTTTTCGTCGTTTTGAACGAGGGGATTGGCGGCTTCGTCCTCTTCCCTTTTTTCCTTGTTCTTCACGGCATTGAAGAGCGCGTCTGCAAGCTGGACTCGCTGGCTGCTGAGCACCACGGAACTGATGGGAATTTGCTTCCGGACTCGGTTGAGATCGGGGACCACGAAGTCCGTTTGATACGTTCCGATGCGGCCCGTTTCCGCATCGCGCGTCAGAAACTTGATGGTGTACTTTCCGGGAAGCAGGGTGAAGCCGGCGTCATATTCGATCGGCCGCTTGGCTAGTTCGCTCGCGGTTTCGTCACTGAGCTTGATATTCATTTTGTCGCGCAGATTGGTGATGGTGGTGCCGTAGTTGTCCTTGATCTCGCCGATGAAATCGAGCAACGTGTGCTCCGCGCCGTGTCGCTTGGCGAGGGCCAGTTCACGCCCCGGAATCTTGACGATGATGGGGACGTAGTATTCGGCACGGTTCAATTGGAAATAGTCCACTTCCATCGCGATGGTGAGTTCGGTAATGGGATCGGGAAGCATCAGTGCGTCTTCCAGCTGCCGTTCCTTATCCGCGTCGGTGAACTTACTGAACTTCTTCTGGGCATAGTAGCCCTGCCGATAATCCAAATTGGCGGCCGAATCAGAGTTCAGCGATACTTTGACCCTGCGGAATTTGCCATCGAGCGCGGAGTTGGTCGTGTAGTAGCCGAGAATGTAGTAGCTTGAAACGGCGCGTTCGGCCTGATCAATTCCTTTTGCAAGGTCGTTATAATCCAAGAGAGCTTTTCCGCCCGTATCGCCGGCGATCGCATAGAGCGTATCCTGCGATTGCTGGAAATCCCTCCTCAAAGACAGGGCCGCAGCGCCCGAATACATCGCGACACTCCCCTGAGAACCCTGCGTCGCGTCTCCAAGGGGCGCTTCGGCCACGAGACCTCGCGCATCGATCGGCCAGAACGACACTCCGGAGCGGATCGCTTCGTCGATCGTGGCGTGAAGTTGTGCCTGGTTGTTCAGACCGTTGAGCCTCAGGCCGCTCGCGAAGTAGATCAGCGATTTCTTCTCGCTCAGCCGGGCGAGCATTTGCGCGGCGGTCTGCAGAGCCGACAACTGGCGGTCGTTGTTGAACGTGTTGAACTCCGAATCATCCTGGCCAAATGCGGCGCCCGTGTCCGCCGCCCCGGCGCTGGGCGTGGATTCGCCGAACCCCTGCCCCTCTCCTACGACCATTGTTTCAAGGATGCTCAACAGGCGGTCGCGATCGGCGGTGAAATCCGTGAGCACGTCGACGCTGCCGCCCTGGTAACGAAAAATGGCAATGAGATCCTGCGGCCGCATCTGCGTTTTGACGAATGTCTCGGCAGCAGTCAGTGCGCGCAACTGGTCGCCGGGCGGCATTGCCGTCATGTCGAAGTAAAACGCGAGCAGCCGGCGGTTTTTGTATTTAAGGCTGTCCGGGGGCTCGGGCGCGATCTGGGTACGCGTCAGCTTGTCGTACACCGTGACAGATTCGGGCGGCACGGGTTTTGGCGCGGCGACAGGGCCGCTTTTCAGTTGCTGATATTCGCAGAAGCTGATGGTTTGCGGGACGCCATCTTCGGTGATGCGAAAATCTTTGGCGGTAAGGCCGTGGATAGGATTCCCGTTCTTGTCGGTCACGGAAACCGTCTCAATGACCATCCTCGTGTTCACCTGGATGGTCTTGTTCTGGTTGTTTTGGAGCGAGGCGTTCTGGCCAACTGCTTGACCGAACGCGGTGAGAGCGGCAAACAAGATGAACGTCAGGACGCGTCGCATGGTTCAGAACCTCAGTCGCAGAGTAGTTTGCATGCTGCGCATCGCGTTCGCGGCAAGGGGCAAACCGAATTGAATGCTATTCACCGTCGTGTCCCAGGTGGTGAACGTGACATGATTGAGCAAATTGGTGGCTGTGACTCCGAAATCGAGGTTGTATCGCTCGATGCGAAACGTGCGCACCATGGAAGCGTCCAGGTTGAACTCCGAAGGCCCGATCACCGAATTCCTGCCCGCGTTTCCCCATTCTCCGGCTGCCGGTGCTGCGAACGCAGCAGGGTTCAGATGCAATCGTGCGGGCGCAGTGTAGAGCGGTGCGCCAGTAACGTCCGGTCGTATGATCCCAGTCACGCCGGTGCCCGGAACAGGCAGGAGGCCGTAGAGAGGCGTCTCGGGCAGACCGCTGCCGACTGCGACTTGCGTGAGAAACGTCCACTCTTTGAAAAGAGTGCCCTTCCAGCCGCTCAGGAGCGTTCCGCCACGGACTCCCATTCCCGTTGTGTATTGCAGCTGACCCGTCACGAGATGGCGTTGATCGAATGTAGAAAGGCCGCGCTCGGCCGCAAGGTCGAGCCAATTTTGCGCGATCGTCGGCGTCGAAGCTGTGGTTGCCGCGGAAACAGTTCCGAACGTTAGACCGCTTGATGGCGGCCCGTTCGGTTGCGACCCGGAAGCTCCCGCGCCTCCGAGAATCGAATCGTCATCGATCGCTTTCGCAAACGTATATTCAACGGTGGCGGTAAGTCCGGCGCGCAACCTGCGCCGCAACTCGACTTGCCCGGCTTCTCTTGTGGAATTTCCGCCGGCGACCATGTAGGCGAAACCTGCGGGGCACGCCGGGCACGGATTCACAGCTCCGGGCGCAAAGGTGTTCGGCAGAAATTCCTGAGCGCCGTGCGTCCCCTTCGTGCCCAAATAGCTGACGGTCAGCTGCAACGATCCGGGCAGGTCTCGCTGCAGGTCCAAATTCCAATCCTGCGAGTAGCCGGGACGGAAGGCCGGATCGATGCCGAACGTGTCTGCGACGATTGCAGAACACGGATTGAACGGGCTCGCCAGCGTCAACGGGCAAGCGGCACTGTTTTCCACGCTGAGGCTCTTCGAGAGCGGCTCCTGCTGAGCCATTTGGAGAGCGATCGTCTGGTAGACGGACGTATCGTAGTAAATTCCATATCCTGCGCGGACCACAACCGAGGAACCCGAAATCGGCCGCCACGCGATTCCGACGCGAGGCTCGATCGCGCTTTTGAACGGGTTAATCAGCGAAGATGGAAAGTTCGTTCCTGTCAGCGGTCCCACCGGATCGTTTGCCACGACGGGCGCGACCGCCGCGAATCCGGGCGCGACGTCCAGATTCACCAGACGTCCGAAGAGTTCCGTGATCGGAGCGCCGTACTCCCACCGCACGCCGGCGTCTAGCGTAAATTCCGGACGCATCCTCCAGTCGTCGGTGAAGTACGCGTCGTACACCGAGTCTCGGAAATACTTGTCGGCATTGCCGAAGGCGACTGCGCTGGCGTCAGGAATGCCAAGCAGAAAATCGGCGAAATCGTCGCCGCCAACCGCCGCACCGTTGACCATGCCTTGCGTCGCAGCGCCCGTGAACGTCAGAGTTCCCCTGGGATTTTGCTGGGACAGATAATTGAACTCCTGCCTGCGAAAATCGCCTCCGAATTCGAAATCATGGAGGCGATGGTTCCAAAATGTCGAAAACGAAACTGCGTTTGTCTCGTTGCGATCAAAGGAGCTGTTGCCGTCGGACAATTCGGCGAGGCCGCTTGAAAACATCAGCGCGGGAGGGCCCCAGTTCATCGCATCCTGAGCATTTCCGGCGATTCCCGCATCGCCGGAAATATTTTCGCGATTCTGCCAGTAGGGCGCCAGGCGCCTCGATAGGCGGCTAAACTGATATCCCAGGTTCATGAATATGCCCGGGCCGAGCCGATGCGACCAGTTCACTTTGGCGTTGAGGCCCAGGACGTCGGAAGTGTCGAGAAAGCCGAACAGGTTCGGATTGCCACTGCGCGTGCTGAGAAAGTCGAAGCCGCCATAGAACTGATTCTTGAAACTGAGATTCTTATCGAAACGGGAGAGCAATGCGTCCTGGTGCGTGTCACTGAGGATCGGCACCTGGTAATTGTATTGAGGATTGCCAGAGAAGTTCGGCAGCGGATACAGGCCCAGCAGCGCTCGCGCCTGTGCGCTGAGATCGCCAGACGGGATCATATTGTTCTGGAACGGCTGCCCCGTTGAAGGATCGAATATCTGAACGGGCTGTCCTTGCGGATTCAGCTCATGCGAGAAATCGCCGCCGCGCTCGGCCGAATCTGGAACGAGGGCTGACTCGGTCGTTTGAGTGTGGCTTCTCGTCCATTCGTACGCGACAAAGAAATCAGGACCGGTTCGAATCAGATGCGGGATCTTCAACGGACCGCCGAGGGTTGCAAGGCCGGTCAGCAGGTTGTAACTCGCTTTCGGAGTGTTCTGCCCGGTAAGCGAAAAAGGCCGGGCATCCAGGGCGGAGTTGCCGAAGATCATTCCGATTCCGCCGTTGTAGAGTCCGCCGCTGCCCGGACGGTGATTTCCGAATGCCGGAAATTGCGCGAAAGGCGACGCTGCCCCGTTATTAACGCTGCCGTTGATCAGGAAACCGTTCGATGCTAATTCGCTGAGGCTATCCTGAGGCGCACCTCGTTCGGTTTGCGAAGGCGCGTTGGCCTCGGGTCCGTTCGTCGCCGCGTTCGGTGCGGTCGGTGGCGATTGCGGCGACGTCTCGGGTGTCCCCACTTGTGAATTCGGCTGACCTGCGGCCGGAGAGTTGGTTCTGACGCTGGGTCGCTTGGCAATCTGAACCTTCATTTGGTTCAGCGGCAGCAGCTTGAGTTCCCATACCGTCGGCTTGGAGTTCGGCTCGACCGCGACCGGTTGGGAAACTGTCGAGAATCCTTGCATTTCGACTGTTACGGCCCAAGTGCCATCCGCGAGATCGGGGAAAACATAGACGCCCTGGGTGTCGGTCACGGTGGTGAACGTCTGATCGCCGTGCTTTGCGGTTACACTCGCGCCCGGAACCGGCAAACCGCCGAATGTCACCTGTCCCCTGTACTGCGAACCGGCAAAACTGCAAACAACTACCCACACGAGGGCCAATAGAACGCGGAGACAGTTCCGAACTGTTCGTCGTGCCATTCGGTGGCTCAACATCAGTTAGCTGACGGCCTCTCGATGTGATCGATGACGAGCACCTGCACCGGCCCTTTTCGCGACTCTAGCTTCATGCCAAGTTGCTCGCCTCTTCCCTGCCGTATTGGACGTATCAATCAGCGGAAGGCCGCTCTACATGGTCAATAACCATCACCTGGACTGGCGCTTTCTGAGAATCCAGTTTGAGCCCGAGCTGTTCGCGGACTGCGGTGAAGATGTCTTGCCCGTTGGCAGGCGCCAATTCTCTGGGCGCGAGATTCGCGCCAGAACCGCCCCGGATGCCGAGATCGGGAGGAGGTTCGGGCGTCCAGTTCAACTTGAAGTCGTAGAATGCAGTGAGCTTCGTATCGTCAACCACCGGCCGGCGCAACATCTGCGAAAGGAGCCACGTGAAGTACGACATCGAACAATGCGTCGCTTGCATCTTGCCGCGGCCCGTGAATTCGATGGGAACGTCAAAATGTTCGGGACTATCGTTGACAGTGACCTTCTCTCCCGATTTGTCGACCATCAATTCGTACGCCGGAAGCATCCTTGTTTCCATGTGATATTGGAGCTTGAACCGATCTATTAGCAGGTTCTGGAACATGATGTGGAGTTCATCGATGCTCTCCGGCCGATCCGCCTTGGCGTTAACGTCATATAAATCCGTATCGAGCCAGTGCGGACCTCCAACGATCTGGCTTTCGTTTAAACGGAACATCAGCTTGATCATCAGCTTTACTGGGACATTTGTGGCGATGTACGTCTGGCCGCCCGGCAGAGGCTTGATCCCTCCGCCTTGCGGATTCGGCTGGCTGGGCTTGATCGAAGCCACTTCGAATTCCGGACGGGACGCGTTCTCTGTTTGCTGGCGGCAAAGCGTCGCGATCGAAGCTAGGAAAAACATCCCGATCAAGGTTCCGGTTAATAGTGCGGAATGCTTTAACATGGCCGATCCTTTCTCCGAGCGACGATCCGTTGAAGTCTTACCCTTCAAAATCGGATGTGACAGCGGCGAAGTCGCCTAGTTTTCGGAAGGCTGCTCGATATTTTCGATGACGAGCGTCTGCACCGCGCCTTTCGCGAGTTCGAGTTTCAGTCCAAGTTGTTCCTGGATCGCCGTGAAAATTGAGGGACCGGAAGAAGTCAAAGCCTGCTCCCGCACCGATGGTTCAGAGTTAGCGCCGTGCATCAAGCGAGCCCCATCGGGTGCGAATTGCAGCGTGAAATCATACTTGCCCTTGAGGCCTGTCTGGTCCACGACTAAGCGGCTCCCGAGTTCGGGCTGCCGCTCCAAGACTTCTGCCAAGGAGCTCAGGGGCATGTCTTTCGCCGCGATGCGCCCTACGGATGTCATAATCATCGGCCCCTGATGTGCCGAAGATACTCTCCCATCCGCTGGTGCCGCGGAAGAAGAAGCGGCTGGCGTCAGCTTCGGCCCGCTCTTTGCAACGACAAGCGTATAAACCGGGACTTCCTTGGTTCTATAGCCCAGTCTTAGCCCGAACCGATCCGCGAGCAGCGACTGGAGCATCAATCGCATTTGCACCTCCCGCCGCTCAATAGGAAGCTTCTGGAATTCCGCGGCAATTGAGTCATCCACCTTGGCGTCGATGTCGTACCGCGAGGAGTTGATCCAGGCAGGACCTCCCGAGATCTGAAAAGCCTGGACCTCATAGGCGAATTCGATCAGCTCCTTGACCCACTCGTTCGTCACTCTGAGCCTACTCGGATCGCTATAGTCGATAAAGTGAGCCGGAGAGCCAGAGCCATTCGCCTTGATTGAAGTCACTTCAAATCTCGTGCGGGACGCGACGCCTGTTTTCTGCCGATAATTCTCACTAGATGAAAACAGAGAAAAAGTGCCGATCAAGGTCCCGATCAAGAATGTGGAATGCTTCAGCATCGCCAATCCCTCCTAAGGAGCAACAGCGAATCGGACATTTAGTGTTCCAGGTCCGGTCTAATCGTCGGCAACTCGGTCAGTTTTCCGACGGCTGCTCGATATTTTCGATGACGAGCGTCTGCACGGAACCTTTTGCTGGTTCGAGTTTCAATCCAAGTTGCTCCTGGATCGCGGTGAAAATTGAGGGCGCGTTCGGATCGGGCGGCGGAGGCCCGTCAGCACCGGCCGGCATCGGAGGCCGGTCGTTCGTGCCGGGCATAGGTATGTCCCTCTCGGGCGCGAACTCGAGTGTGAAGTCATACTTGCCCTTCAGCCCTGTCTGGTCCACCACTAGGCGGCCCTCGAGCGCGGGATTACGTCCGAGCGCCTCTGCAAGGAAGCTCATCTCCACCGCCTTCCCGGTGAGCCTGCCGGGCGACATCATCATTTGGGGGCCGCGCGGATGAGGCTGTTCGTTCGCGCTCGCAGCCGGCGGTGGCGTTGCAGGAACCGTCGTCGGCGTGAGCTTGGGCCCTCCCTTGGCAACAACGAGATTGTAGATTGGCAATTGCTTGGTCTCATGGCCCAGCTTGAGCTTGAAGCGGTCCGTCAGCAGAGACTGAAGCATCAGTCTGAATTGATCGGAGCGGTCTTGAGGAGAAAGCTTCTGCAGTTGTGCCACGAGTGAGTCGTCGACCTTAGCCTCGATGTCGTATCCCTGCGAGTTGATCCAGCCCGGCCCTCCGGAAACCTGAAATGGCTGAACGTGATAAGCGAATTCGATTAGATCCTTCGTGGGCATGTTGGTAATCGTCATGCGGCTGGGATCAGCCATGCGAAAGAACCGATTAGGAGTGCTGGAATGATTGGGCTTGATCGACGCCACCTCGAATGAGGGCGGCGTCGCATTTGCTGCGGCTTGCGACTGCGCATCGAGCCGCACGGCACCGGCGAGACTAAATGCGAGAAGTAAGGCGATGGCTGAGGCAAAACCGAAGAACGGCACAGTTCCACGACTACCAAATCTTCGCGCCAAATGTTTCGTCATGTGGCTTTCTCCCTTACGGCACTAATTCTCTGAAGGTCTCTCAATATGGTCGATCACCAGAATCTCGACTGGGCCTTTTTGTGGCTCCAGTTTCAGCCCAAGCTGTTCCTGAATTGCGGTGAAGAGCGAAGGCCCCGAAACATTAAGGAGAGGACGATTGCTCGTATTCTGGGCGGTGCTATCACCCAGTATCGGAGCAGACGCTTCGGGCGCCCATTCCAGCGTGAAGTCATAGTGCCCCTTCAACCCCGTCTCATCCAGAACGAGGCGCCCACCCAAATCTGGTTGCCCGCCAAGGAAGTCCGCCAAGTTTGTTATCCGCATCGCTCTGACGCGCAATTTCTCTGGGCCATCGACTGACATCGTCATCATGGCTCCTGGGCGTTGAGCCGTTGCGTTCGGGCTCGGCGGTTGCGTCAGATCAACTGTTGTTGGATTCAGCTTCGCTCCACCTTTGGCCACCACGAGCGCGTAAACGGGCATCACCTTCGTCTGGTGAATCAGCTTCAACTCGAACCGGTCCGCCAGCAGCGAACGAAGCATCAATCGAAATTGCTCCATACGCTCTTCCTGAGGAAGCTTCTCCAGTTGGGATGCGACCGAGTCGTCCACCTTCGCTTGAATGTCGTATCGCGCCGAGTTGATCCAGCTTGGTCCACCCGAGATTTGGAAGGGCCGAACGTGATAGGCAAATTCGATCAACGCTTTTGCCGTGATATTCGACCTGTTGAACCTGCCCGGATCATTCAAGAAGTGTAGAAACTGACCATTGTTGTCGCCTCGATTCAGCTTGATGGAAGCTACCTCGAATGACGGTGTCGTTGCTTTGGCTTGTGAGGATTGGGCAAACATGGGCGGCGCGGTGGCAAGGATGAAAAAGGCTGTCGTGGTAACCAGGATAGTGCCGGTGCTAAACGAAAGCGTTTTTCTGCGACAGCCGGTTTTTTCCGTAAAACCCCTAGCCACGTCGACTCCTTATTCCTCAAGCTACTTCCACTAGACGCGCCGTAGCCCCGAAGGGTAGTCCACGACAAGTAGACGGCCACAGCCTAACGAGCGCGAAAGTTCGGCCATTCCGTTGAGTGCCGCCTAATTCTCCGTAGGCCTCTCGATGCTCTTGATCACAAGGATTTGTACCGGTCCCTTGCTCGGCTCCAGTTTCAAACCAAGTTGCTCCTGGATCGCTGTGAAGATTGACGGCCCCAAGGAATCCAAAGCCGGAGCGTCAACCGTTTGCCCCCGATCTGCGAAAAAGCGCATAGGAGCGCGGTCATCTGGCGACCACTGCAATGTGAAATCGTACTTACCTGCGAGTCCGGTCTTATCCAGCACTGTCCGGTCCATTTGACGCGACAACCATCGGACGAATTGCGCGATCGACACACCCTGGGCGCTCAATCGACCAGCTGCATCTGAATCAAACCCCGCTCCGGTGGGATTTCCGTTCCGATCTTTGTAACCGGTTGCATATGTGTCACCAGGCATTGATTCGTGGAGCCTTGGGCCGTTTTTCGCGACCACCAACACGAACACCGGAAGACGCTTACTGCCCTGCTGGAGTGTTAACTTGAAGCGATCGGCCAACAACGCCTGCAGCATGTGTCCAAGTGCAAGTCCACGCTGTTGTGGCGACAAAGCCCCGAACCGATCTGCAACGGAGCTGTCTATTTTAGCGTCAATGTCGAACCGCTCGGAATCGATCCATTTTGGACCTCCCAATAACTGATCGTTGTTAATTCCGTACGCCCCTTCGATCAACATACGAACCGAGTTGTTCCTGGCGACGAAAAGATCACCTGTTAAGTGGGAACCGTGGCCTCTTTCGCCCGACTTGTTCACTTTTATCGACGCAACTTCAAATACGGCCGATGCGATAGTTGAGTCCTCGCTTGTTCGTGGTACGAAACTCTGCGCCGCGCGTGTCGCCCCAAAAATCAGCGGCCCAGCAAGAGCTATGACGGCGGCACTTCCCAGCAGAACTTTCCTGCTGAAGCTCAGCCTGTCAGCCGCGCCCTGCTTCATGATGCGAACGATTCTGCTTTTCAGGTCCGAGCCGCTGATTCCCGACGCGCAGGCCAGAGACGACTCCGTGTAAAACTTGCAGACATTCAGAATCCCCTGCGCGTACGGCTCCGGGTCTCTTCCCGATTGCAGCACTTCTTCATCGCATGCGCGCTCGCGCTCGTCCACCATGCGCGTGCCGATCCACCACAATGGCGGATAAAACCAGAAAATCGCCTCGACAACCATATGGATCGCCTCCAGCAGATTGTCGCGCCGCCGCACGTGACACATCTCATGCGCGACGATTGCCTCGAACTGGTTTGCCGTGAGCCGCGCCTGAATGCCTTCGGGCAGAAGCAGGACGGGCCGCAGAATGCCGAACACGCCGGGTTCAATCGGAGTTGACGAAGACACGACAGGAATCGGCAGAGCGAGATTCAACAGCGTCCCGCGACGCTCGATTGCGCCCGCTCGCATCCAGTTTCGAATCCATAGCGATACCACGACAACAAATCCGCCAAGCCAAATTACGAACAGAATGGCCGATAGCGACAGTGCCGGGTGCGTGACCGTTGCGGCCGGTGCGTGCGTCAACGGGACCGACGCTGCAAATGGCCGGCCGACGTCTGTGATCATCGTGGTCCACTGGAGAGACGCTGCCGGATCGGAGGCAAGTTCAGGCGTTCGCCAACCGAATCGGCTGCCGATCGCAACGAGCGCCGCAAACGGGACCAGGAACTTCAGCGAAGCCGCAAGCCAAAGCCAATAGCGCACGGCCGCGCGATTCCTGCGTAGGACGAAAGTCAGCAGCCATGCGCCCGCTGCGCAGAGCGTCGATTGCCAGAGGTGATTTTCCAGGAAGGCCAGATTGATGAACGTCATGAGGCTTCTTCCTTTCGCGAGTGCCTGCGCAAGGCCTTCTCGGCTTCCTTCACATCATCGAGCGTGAGCTTGCCCGACTCGATCAGGTGCGCCATCACGGGCTGCGTGCGCCCGCCGAACAGGCCCAGAAGATCGTCGACCAACTTGCGATGCGCAGTTTTGCGCGAGATCACGGGCTCAAAAATGTGGAAATTTCCGACCTTCTTGACGCGACGAGTCGCGCCCTTGTCTTCCAGACGGTAAACGGTGGTTTGGATCGTGGTATACGCGGGCCGGCGCTTTTCGGGAAAGGTCTCCTGAATCTCGCGGATGGAGGCGGAGCCGCGCGTCCAAAGCACCTCCATGATTTGAAGCTCGAGCTTCGTCAATCTCGGTCCGGGCATCTCGCCTCCTACGTTCGTGTGTGAAGCTACTATAGCTATAGGCGGATGACAAGCGTTTGTTTGCCGGCGCCCCATAAGGGGCCCCAACTCAGCCGTTAGACGGATGTCCCGCACAATCGAGATCAAGGCGAGGACCGAGCCGTTGCCCCCGGCGAATGGCCCTTAACCTCGCGGGCCCGAGATACACGATCGTCCAATCATTCCGGGAATCGAGGTCGCGGTAACAGGCAAGGCCGAGCGTGCAAAGCCAGACAAGCTCGGCACCGACCCTGCAAAAAAGGCGACACTCGGTGTTTCAAACACAGGTATGATTTCGCCCGGCCATTTTCGTTCTTTCCATGCAGGAGGTTCCGGATGCATTCGCGTTCGAGTTTTGGCGTTTGTCTGGCAGTCCTGTGCGCGCTGGCATTCGCGCCGAAGACAGCTCACGCGCAAGAGCGAGCGAAACTTCACTTCGAGATTTCGTTTCCACGTTCGCGGAGCGCGCAGCCGCTGACGGGCCACGTGGTACTTCTTCTGGCGAAGACAGACAAGACCGAGCCGCGCTTCCAAACCGGATACACGGCGCTCGACGCGGCGCAAATGTTCGGCGTGGATGTGAACGATTGGGCGCCAGGAACGCCTGCGACCATCGATGCGTCCACGCTCGGGTATCCGCTCGAGAATCTCTCGCAGGTTCCAGCGGGCGATTACTTCGCGCAGGCCGTGCTCAACATCTATCAGACGTATCATCTCGCGAACGGGCATACCGTCGAGCTGCCGCCCGACAAAGGCGAGGGACAACAGTGGAATAGAAAGCCCGGCAATCTTTACAGTCCCGTTCAGAAAATTCATGTGGATCCGTCAGACAACAGCGCGATCCGCATCGAACTGAGCGAAGTGATGCCGCCGGTCTCGCAGCCACAAGACACCGCGTGGATCAGGCACGTGCGAATTCAAAGCGCGCTGCTGACGAAATTCTTCGGGACGCCAACCTACATCACCGGCATTGTGCTTCTGCCGGCAGGATTCAACGAGCATCCCGATGCACATTACCCGCTGATGGTGTATCAAGGCCATTTTCCCAAAGATTGGGAGGGGCCGATGCCGTTTCGCACGGTGCCGCCAGACTCGGGCGCCACAGGCCGGCAGCAGATGACCGAGGAATACGAGTACAAGTTTTATCAGGACTGGACTTCAGGCCGCTTGCCGCATTTCCTGGTTCTCTGCATCCAGCATCCCACGCCGTATTTCGACGATTCCTACGCAGTGAATTCGGAGAATGACGGCCCATACGGCGATGCAATCACAAAGGAGCTGATTCCCGAGATCGAGAAGGAATTCCGGGGCATAGGACAAGGTTGGGCGCGTGCGGTTTTCGGCGGATCGACCGGAGGGTGGGAGACACTCGCCTCGCAAGTGTTTTACCCGAATTTTTACAACGGAGCTTGGACAGCTTGCCCCGATCCGGTGGATTTTCGCGCCTACCAGTCGGTGAATCTATATGACGACAAAAACGCATTCTTCGTGGAGGGACCGTTCGCACATGTTCCTCGTCCGATGATGCGCACGACGGACGGCTTGGTGCTCAATACAATGGAAGGCGAAACGCGACGTGAACTTGTTCTGGGCACGCATAGTCGCTCGGGAGATCAATTCGATATCTGGCAGGCGGTGTTTAGTCCTGTGGGCGATGACGGCTATCCCAAGCCGATTATCGATCCGATCACCGGCGAAATCGACCACAGCGTCGCAGAGTATTGGAAGCAGCACTACGACCTTAGCTACATCCTGAGCACGAATTGGAATACGCTGGGGCCGAAGCTCGTCGGGAAATTGCATTTCACGGTCGGCACCATGGACACGTTTTACCTGAACAATGCGGTTTCCTGCTTCAGGGCTTTCTCGATAAGACGAACTATCCGTACTATGCAGGAGATTTCGAGTACGGCGAGAAGCAGCCGCACCGCTACACTGGCGGCCCCATCGATCCGCCGGGAGTCAGCAATCTGACGTGGGATCAGAGGATTTTTCCCAAAGAGGCAGAGTGGATGAAGAAAACCGCTCCCAAGGGAGCGGATATGAGCTGGATCTACTGATACGAAAACCCGAGCGCTGTTTACCGCCCATTGGAAAGCGGCAGGTCCATCACTTTGCGAATATTGAGGTGCCGTCGGACCAGCTCGGCACCTTGACAATGACGATCCGCAGCGGAGGCAGCTCCCGCTCCAGCGGATCCTCTTGACCTGGATTTGGGAACCAGTACGAAAAGGATCCGAGCGGAACATTGGGCAGCCACCCACCCCACTCTGCGTCGGTTTTCCTGGTTGCAACGAAAAACATTACGTGCGAAAGGTCGGAGGGAGCGTTGTCGCTAAGGTACGACTCCTTCGACATCATGTAGCTCATGGCTCCCGGCTCCAGAGGCGGTATTTCTTTCTTCGCGAACGCAGCCTGAATACCGGCGATTCGCTCTTTTTCAGAGTACCCGGCCAGCTCCATTCGCGTCAGCTTGTAATCAATGGGCAGCAGGGTGCGTGCGGCAGCCGGATTCAGGCAATCAGCACCTCTTGTCTTCGGATTCCAAACCTCGGGAAAGTCAATGCTGCTGGCCCACCCTCGCTCGACCAGGCATACAAAACCGTTCGTCCCCTTCACGGCCGTTTCCCAGCCCTTGCGCGTCAGCACCAAAACGGTCGCATCACGAGAAATCGCCGCCGGCGCCGCCGTTCGCGCCAGTGCGATTTCGGCATCGCGATTCATCAAGTACTCGTTGATGGGAGCCATCTTCGGGTACTTCTTCTTCATGTCCGATTGCGCATTCGCCCCAGCCGCCGTTAGAACAGCTAGCGCAAAAAAACCCGCTGCGATTCTCGCAATGGATCTCATTGCAACTCCTCTAAACGCGCCGACGACATCCACCGATGGCCGTCTGTAGCTCACGTCGCAGCGTGCAGACCGCGGTAGCCTCACATTCCCTTACTTACTGCGGACGGAAAGGTGTCTTTCCCCCCGAAGTAGCACTCAATGGACTCGATCTTCCCGTCTTTTAGCCGGAAATACTCCACATTCCGAAATGATTTGCCGTTCTTTGTGTGGCAAAGGTACTTCGCAAACGCCTCGTTGCCCCTTGCGAACAGCCTTTCCAGATCGAACTGACCGATAAAATTAATCTGTGTATCCCAACAATTCGTTTTGAACGCGCTCTTACTGATGTGGTCGTCGCCGGCCGCGCTACTGAAGGTAAAGTTGTCGGCCAGCAGAACGCTAAATGGTGTCCAGTCCGTCTTCTCATCCTGCCACGTCTTGTACCACTTCCGGATGATCTCTTCGGTTGTCGCGCTCGACCCCATCCCTGCGCGCGCGCTTGGCGCCATCGAGATTGCCGCCGCTCCAGCCAGCGCGCAAGCTCCCGCTTCGAGCAGCTTTCGCCGTGACACCGCGATCCTTCTCATGTCCATCCTCCTTTTCCAGCTTCTTGGGTTAGTGGCCTGGGCTCGACCTCACTGTTATATGTTGAAACTCGGCTTCGTCAACATCACTCTTATAAGAGAGGGCCGCTCCGGGGGCGAGCCGGAACGGCCCTGTCGCCCAACTCCAACCTCGATCCGGCTAGAAGTTCAGGCGCAGGCCGAACTCCATTGCCCTCGGTTTGTTCGCCTGGGCTGAGCTGTCGCCCCAGGCGCCTGGAAGGTTCCCGATATCCAGGGGGTCGTCGCCGGTGGAACCCGCGTCGAATTGTGGATGGTTGAAAACGTTCAGGAACATGAATTGAGTCTCGATGCTGAACCGCTCTGAAAGATTGGTCACTTTCTTGATCTGGAGGTCCATGTTCCAGTAAGGCAAGTTGCTCAATACGCCCGTGCCGCCATCGTTCGTGTCAAGACCAAGGATGGGAGCGCGAGCTGTCTCGGCAACTGCTACTGGATCCGCGAAATAGTTGACGGTCGTGAATGCAGGATTACCGTTTGCCGCCGGATGGAACGTCTCGTGTTCGCTGGGGTTGGGTGGTCGCGTAGTGAAGAGGCAGTTCTCATTGTCCGCATAGTTGATGCCGTCGCCCGCACCAAAGGACTGGGAATCAGCGGACAGTGTGTTGCATTCTTGCGGATTTCCGGTACCTGCCGTGAAGATGGGAGCGAGGCTCCAACCTCCCGCCAAACGACCCACGAGACCGTGCTGCCCCTTGTAGATCGGAGGCTGATAGGCAATGTAGAGGTTATATACAAAAGTGTGGTCGAAGTTCTGGCGCCCGTACATTTCGTTGAGATTGAACGGATCGTCCGGTGTGTATTCGCTGGTGGCCTGCACGTCGGCACCGGTTCCCAGCGCGCGGCTCAAAGTGAAGTTCTGTTGCGAGGTGATACCGTGCCAATCGGTAGTCTTGAACGAGGCGAACGCAGCATTGTAGTTGCCGTATCCGATGCTGGCGTTGAGCGCCACACCGCCCGACATCTGTCCGCTGCAACCATTTGTAAGAGCGCCGGCACATTGTGAGTAGATCGGCGTATTCAACATACTTCGTGGGAAGTTCCACCCCGGCAGCGTCGTTGCGCCTGGGCCGCCTCCAACACCGCCATTATCCAAATCGGACCAAAGGCTCCAGACTGATTGAGAGGTGAACCTGCCAAATTCACCCGCTCCGGAAAGTGCGTTTGGATTGGTTTGGCTGACGACGGCTGCGGTGCAACTCGAGAACCCGTTGCAATACCCCGTTCCCGCGAGTGCCGCTTCGAAGAACGGCTGTGCAGGAACGGCCACGTTGGGATTCGCACCGCACGCGACGAATGAGGTGGTGCATCCCAGAGCGCTTTCGACCGCAGCATAGGCGCTGGCGAACGTCTGGCCGCCCATCGTCATCATGTAAGGAACAGCATTAATGTTGACGGGCTGGTATTCGTGAGTGATGCGTCGGCCAATATAGCCGGCTTCCAGAATCAACTTCGGGCTGAGCTGGCGCTGAATCGTAAGGTCGAAAGAATCGATCGCATTGGGTCTGAAATTGGTGTCGAATCCTTCGCCTGCCGCGGCTGCTACATTGTTGAAGCCTGGGAAGATGGGCTGCGGCAGAGTAGCGGTCGGTTGAGGAATCGGAGCCGTGTTGCCATCGACGCCGATACGGAAGGCGGTGTCGGCAGTCGGTGTGGCCGGACCGCAGGCACCCGACGCCAACGCCAGCTTGCATTGCGTCGGCTGCAGAAGACCTTCGCCGAGCAGCGGAACGAGAACTTGATCGACGCCATTGAGCCGGCCGTAAATGCGGTTGTAACCGCCACGGATGACGGTGTTATTGACGCCGAAAATCTTGCCAAACATGCTGTCCGCAGCAAACTGAGGATTCCAGGCCGCGGAAATACGCGGGCTGAAAGAGCCGTAGTATGGGTTGTACGGATACTTCAGTCCGTTGCCGACATTGCCCACGAGGGCGTAGCCGACTTCAGGGTTGTAAACCTGACCCTGCAGAGCGAAGGCCTTGCGCTGAGCCAGATAGTCTTCGAGGTTCAGCATTTGATCGCTGGAATCCACAACTTCGACTTGTTTGCCTTGCGCTTCGGTAGGCGGCATCTCGATCGTGTAACCCAGACCGAAGGTTAAGGTGAACGACGGCTTCATGTGCCAGCTATCGCTGAAATAAATGTTGTAGTAAGGGATAGTGCTTTGGTCGAACGCCGGAGTCAGCGGAGGATTGAGCGTAAGATTCTGGCCTGAGCGCGTGTAGACAACCTGTGAATCGGTGACGATACCGAGGACAGCGGCGGCAGCGCGGTCGGTTGCTGCGGTTTCATTGGCAGCGCCTCCCGCGTACCCGGCGGCGTACAGACTGGACATGTCGACCAATCCGGCTCCCAGGGTGTCGCCGATCTGGTACGTCAGCGTGTAGTTGATGCCTCCGCCATTGTCGCTGCGCTGGTGATAGTCCCAGTTGCGCTGATAGATCCCGCCAAACTGAAAGAGGTGGTTACCGTGGAGCATGGTGATGTCGTCGCGAAGATAATTGTCATGGCCATCCCAGAAGCGGGTGCGGACTTGCTGAGCATTCACGTTGTACGGGGCCAGATCCTGGGTTGCCGACTCGCCGAAAGGTTCAAGAACGCCGGTTGAGTCCGTTCCCGGCTGCGGTGGAGCGTTTGCGGTATCCCACGCCCAGTAATTGCGCAAATAGCTGTAGTGGAAATCGTTGGTGACGTTGGAGCTGATGTTGGTGGTCAGGCCGGCAGTGTAGAACCATGTCTGTTGCGGCCGGTTGGAAAGAGACGCCGCTACGCCAAGCGTATCTCCGGGGAACGCGCCTCCGATGTCCGCCTGGTCGCTTGTGGCGCGGTGTTCGTTGTAATAGTGGTAGGTCGTGTTGAGGTGCCACTTCGTACCAAAGTCATGGTCAACGCGAGTTACGCCGAAGTTGGTGGTCTGCGGCAGAGCGATATTCCCGACGAATCCGAATTCGTTCACTCCATCGCAACGCGAACCTCCGCCGACGGGACCGCATCCCGCGGGTGTTCCCTGCGGTTCATATTTCTCCCACATGGCCTGGATGGTGGGATCGATGCCAATGCCCCGCGGATCGTAGTTCTTGATGTTGTAATTCACGCCGTTGAACGTCAGGATTCCCGCCTCCATGTTCGGGCTCGGAACGGAGTGGGCATATGTGCCCACGTCGGGCCAGCGGAACCCTTCATAGTTGGCGAAGAAATAAGTCTTTCCGCCCAAAATCTCCTTGGGAATGATAGGGCCGCCACCAGCGAAACCGAATCGGCTGTAGTGATAATCGGGCAGAGGTGTTTGCGTGTTGTTGTTGGTCCAGGAATTCGCGTCCCAATTGTTGTCGAGGTAATACTCGTAGGCGGTGCCGTGCCAGTTGTTCGTGCCGCGCTTGGTGACCATTTCGACCTGCGCGCCTGCCGAGCTGTTGAAGTCCGCGGTCTGGCCCGCGGTGTTGACCTTGAATTCTTCGACGCTATCGATCGGGGTCGGCATCACGCCCGTGGGCGCTCCGCCCATCGCGCCGCCGGTCGGATCGTCTGCATAGCTCACCGTATAGGTGGCCATGGTGCCGTCCATGTCGTTGCTGTTTTGGCCGCCATCAAGGGTAAATGTGCTCTGATCTTCTACTGCGCCAGCGACCGCACCGTCTGGGCTGACGCCAGGCTGTAACGTCATGAAAGTACCGGCGTCGCGACCAAGGGCCGGCAACGACTCCAACGCCGTTCCGGTGACGGTGTTGCCCACCGTGGCGTTCATGGTTTGCAGTTCAGCGCCCGCAGTCTCCGTAACGGTCACGGTCGTTGACACTGAGCCCAGTTTCATCTGCGCATTCTCGGTCAACTGCGTACCTACGAGAACCGTCGCCTCGGTGATATTCAGTTCAGAGAATCCCGACTTCACGAACTTGATCGTGTACGTGGCCGGTGGAACGTTGGGAAAAATGTAATGGCCCGCATCATTGGTCGTGCTGCTGCGCGTGTCGCCTGTCGCACTGTCAATCAAAGTTACAATCGCACCCGCGACGACGGCCCCTGAGTTATCCGTGACAACGCCTACAACCGTGCCGGTCGCCACTGCCTGTCCCCAAGCAGGCAGCGCGCATGCTGCGAAGATGAACAACAAAATGGACGCGATACCCAGTGCGAGAGAGCGGTAGTCGTTCACGCCGCATCTTCGTCCGCCTTCGCTTCCAATCGAGGAACACCCTCGCGCGATGGTCGGCGCCCCGCTCTCACACTCTTCCCGCAGGAAAACACTTCGTCGCATACACCCTCCTTGCTTCTCGGTTCGTGAGATGAACTCAGCGGTGCTCGCCGCTAAAAAGCACCGTCGCTTGGTGTCCACGAAATGCACGCCATGCACCAAGTCCGAACGCTCGCCGCGTAGGTGCATTTTCAGTGAGTTACAAAATTACGTTTTCGGTGGGATATGACTCTGCGGAGGCAACGGCGCGCTTGATCGTCGCCTGAAAATTCCACGTTCTACCAAACGCGAGTCGTTTGCTCCCACTTCAAAGCCGATCTCCACCCAACGGAAGGGAACGCTCCGAGTTCCGCGATTTGGAAGAGTTTCCCTGCCGGTCCAGATGCGTTTCTTCGTAAGAAGTAATGAAAACTGCGGAAATTCAGACGGTCGGGTACGAGGTAAGCCCGTTGGGATTAAGACGTGCGGCGTGATCGCTTCATGCGAGGTCCGCTGAAAAAAACTATTCGTCCGTGATCACACGGTGGCTCCATACGTCCAGCGCGAGGCGAAGAGCCGCAGCGCACTTCGATACTTTCGAGACACGTCGTATCCGCTCCCCAGCCCCTTCAGGTGCACGAACATTTTCCCCGAGGCTGAAGTTCGGATTTCCTCCACAAAGCGCCCGTTCACGATAGTTGAACGATGAATTCGGACGAATCCGTACCGCTCAATGTCTTCGGCGATAGCCGATATCGGCTGTCGGAGGGCGTGCGCGCCGGAGAGGGTTCGCAAGACAACGTAGTTGCAACGTGCTTCCACCGCGACGACGTCCGCGAGGTCAACAAACACGATTTTCCTTCTCGACGTGATGGCGATTCTGTCTGGCACCTTTTCCTTCGGGTAGTCCAGCGAGCTGGGATTGTCAGGTGTGGTCGAGGAGCCTCCATTAAGTTCAATTCCTGGCGCTTCAGAATCGCTGTCCTTGCTTTCTACAAGAGGATGGCTGATGCCAACCGTCGGTCGGCCGCTGCGAGCCAACGAAGCATAACCAAGCGATCGATAACTCATCACAAGCACCCCTGTTCTCGAATTCTCAACGTTTCCTCGCACCATACTGCGGGCTCGGCGCGCGAAGAGAATTCAGCCACCCCACGATGTTTTTGATTCCAAGATTCCACACCCTCACATCTTGGGCATTCTTTGCCAACACTTCGTAACCTTCGACCATCGCGATCAGAAAGCTGGCAGTCTCGTCCGGATCTACGTCGCGGCGGACTGTCGCTTCCGCTTGTCCCCTTCGCAAAACCGCAGCAACGCCTTCTTGCCAGCCACGGAAGATTGTCTGCAATCTCTTCCGGAACTGTTCGTCGAGCTGAGACATTTCCTGCGTTAAATTGACAAGAGGACAGCCGCCTTTTACGTCTCTTGGCCGAGCTGGGATTGCCTGCACAACGCCGATCAAAGCATCGATTGGGTCTTTGTCCTTGCTCCGCTGGAGAGGAAGCAACCACCTGTCGCGGGTCATTTCTGCAACGATCTCTTCGATAATGGCATGACCCAGTGCTTCCTTGCTGTCGAAGTGGTGGTAGAGGGCGCCCTTGGTGACATTTGTAGCGGCCAGAATCGTGTCGACAGAGGCGCTCTGGAAGCCCGATCTGTAAACTTCTCGGAATGCCGCATGGAGAAGGCGATCCCGTGTGCGCTTCGGATTGCGCAATGCCCTCATCCGTGGCTTCGCCTGGTTCTCTGTCCCAACATACCAACTAGTATGTATGTTGAGGAATGGAGCCGTCAATCGTTTTTCTAAGGATCGCAGGCACAGCTAGGGGGACGTCTAAGCGGGGATACTGATTAGCGGGTGAGTCTGTAAGCCGGATTCTGTCGCTACGTCTGATGCCGTGCGGATTTCGTCCGCGCGACTTCAAACGCGAAGCGCAGCGATCATTCCTCTAGGTCCCGGATCGCTCCGGGACTCAAGCAGCCTACCCGAGGGTTGAGCGTTTTTGCGAAATCCGCCGTGGCGGATCAACGCTTGCCGAGATCCACGTAGCGAATCCCAGCGCAAACGCCTGTTCGGGCCGGGCCAGCCCTCCCCTCCTATTTGGCCTTGCTCCACGCGGGGTTTTCCGTGCCTGCGGCATTGCTGCCGCAGCGGTGGGCTCTTACCCCACCTTTTCACCCTTACCAGATGCGCTCGACCGGAAGAGGCGAACCCTCGGTATTACCTCGGGCCTGCCGCAGAGGCCTTCGCTCACCGGCGGTCTATTTTCTGTGGCACTTTCCGTAGTCGCTCAGCAAACGTGCTTTCGCCGTCTCGCTGCGCAACCCCCTGGCGTTACCAGGCGCGTTGCCCTTTACCCTCAGAACGCTCTCGTGGAGCGTTCGAAGGGTTTACCCTCAATGCTCCGCGGAGTTTCGAAGGGCCCCAGACTCGTTACCGAGATGGGGTTCCTTGATCCGCGTAGGTGCACGGCATGCCGTGCCCTTTCGAGATCAAAGTTTTTGGGAGTCCGGACTTTCCTCCCGCCGCCCTTCATCCGCTTGCGCAGACTCAGGACAAGCCGGCGATCGCCCGACTCACCCGCTCCGTCAATTATATATCCGATTGACCTTCGAGCTGTCACTTAGCAGGCGGGATCTCACGATGCTTGTCTCTATAACGAGCACGAGAAAGCTGCGGAGAAGGTCGGGACGGTAGAAAAAAGAGCAGAAACGAAGCAATGAACGGCCGGCAGGCTACCTCTGGGCCGAGCTACGCGGTGGGCCCCCGCGTGGCTGTTCACACGGACTCTGGGCGCAACCCGTAATGACCTTCCCTTGCGGAACTATGACACTACGAGCGGTGCTCGACGGGTTCCTTCGCGCCCAAAATCCGCTTGCTCAATTCGTCAGGACCAATCTTTAGGATTTCTTGGCGTACTTCATAGGGTAGCTCTATCAAAAGCCGCAGCGCCGCCTCTCTCGCTTCTTGTTCTTCCCGTTCTGTCGGCATGATTTCACCTCCAACGTTCGTGCGGTTGGGTGCGTCTGGAATTCTACCACCGAAGCGGGCTTCCTCGGGGACCGTGGACCGTCTCTCCAAGCAACAAGCAATTCGCGAACATCCAGCGGAAGCTTCGGCTTGTGCACCTCATCAATGAAGCGCGCACGAGTGGTGCCTGTCGGCGAAAGGGCGCGGCGAGGACCGCGCCCCAACACGGAAAAGGCTGGAACTGCAAATCGCAACGCTCAGTAGATGTCGTACTGTTCCCAGTGCAGCGTGGGATCGGCCTGGATGATGACGCTCTTCTTCGTTGCGTGCTCGAGCTCTTCGATCAAGCCAGACTCGCGCGTTTTCAGCGCCTTCGAAATTTCCGGATGGACGCGCAGCGTCAGGCTGCCTGAATCGGTTTCAGGAGCCATCTTGCGCGCTTCGGCCTGAATTTCGTAGCAGAGCGTCGGAACGGATTTCACCATGCCGGACCCGGTGCAGTACGGGCACGGCTGGCAAAGCGTGCGTTCTAACGCTTGTTTCGTGCGTTTGCGAGTAATCGCCACAAGCCCGAATTCGTTGAAGCGCAGCACTTTTGACGGAGCGCGGTCGGCGCGAAGTGCGTCTTCCAGCGCGGCCATCACCTTCTCGCGGTTGCGGCGCTCTTCCATATCGATGAAGTCGATGATGATGATCCCGCCCAGGTCGCGCAGGCGCATCTGACGTACGATTTCCTTCACGGCTTCGAGGTTCGTGCGAACGATCGTGTCTTCCAGGCGCGTCGAACCTTTGCCGACGAATTTGCCCGTGTTGACGTCGATCGCGACCAGCGCTTCCGTGTGATTGATGACGATGTAGCCGCCCGATTTCAACCAGACCTTCGGCCGCAGGCCCTTGTCGATCTCCTGCTGTATGCCGAATTCCTCGAAGACCGGCGTTTCCTTCGTGTACAGCTTCACGCGGTTGACCAGATCGGGCTGGAAGCGGCTCATGAAATCCACAACCTTCGTGAATTCCTCTTCCGAGTCGACCCAGATCGCCGAATATTCGCCATTCACGTAATCGCGGAGAATGCGCTCGACGAGATTCAGATCGCGGTGCAGCAACGACGGCGCCTTCCTCTGCTCGGCGCGTGACTTGATTTCAGACCAAGTGCGCGTCAGGAACTCGACGTCGGCGCGAACTTCTTCCGGCGACGCGCTGGCCGCGGCAGTGCGGACGATGAATCCTCCGCCTGCGCTGCCCTTCGCATCGTTCACCAGATGGCGCAGCCGCGCCCGGTCTTCCGCTGATGCAATCTTGCGCGACACGCCCGTGTGATCGAGCGTCGGCATGTAAACCAGGAACCGTCCGGGCAGAGCGACATGACTCGTGATGCGCGCGCCCTTCTTGCCCAGCGGCTCCTTCGCGATTTGAACGATGATCTCCTGCCCCTGTTTCAGCAGGTCGGCAATCAGTTGCGGACGCCTCGGCTGCTGCCGATGATGTCCGTAGCCGCGATGCTGCCGCCGGCCTCGATCGTCACGACGGCCACGGTCGCCACCACGGTCGCGGCCGCGATCGCGTCCTCCGCCTCCGCGGCGGTTCGGGCGCTGCATGCGCGAGCGAAAATCGCCGCGAACGCGAGCCTGCCACGGACGCTGCTCGCGCGGCTGGCCCGATTCTCCTCGGCCGAAGCTTTCGTTCGTCTGCGGCTGAGCCTCGGAAGGCTCCGCCACATTCCCCGGCTGCGGCTCGTCCCACGAATTTCCGGGTTGCGGACCTTCGGAAGCTTCGTCGAGTTCCGGCTCGTCATGCGAGGCTGAAATTTCAGCGGCTTCCGCTTCGAGAGATTCCAGCGCATCCTCTTCCACTTCGTGCGCCTCATGCTCCTCGTCGTCTTCATCGATCAAAGTGTGGGCTTCGTCTGACGCAGCGAACGTCTCGTGTTCGTCCTCGTCTTCCCGCTCAGCTTCCTCTTCGATCTGAGCTTCAGCGACGTGCGCGGCAAGCGTAGCTGCCTGGTCTTCGCTCAGCCCCGCGATCTCCGAAACATCGTGAGCTTGTTCTTCGTGACCGCTCGCTTCGGCTTCTGAAGCATCGGATTCTGAAGTGACACGCTCGATCGCGTCGATCTCTGCGCTCGCCCCGCGCCGTTCGCCGTACGCAAGCGGAGGCTCGGGCTGCGATGGGAATGGCTCGGCGGGAATGATCGGCTGCACTGCCGCCGACGGTTCGTTAGGCTGATATTTCGAAAGCGTCTCGCCCGGAAGCGGCCCAAAGCCAGGGTAAATAGGACCCGAATAAGGCTCTTCGCGCTCCATGTGAGGTTCGTGGTGAACGCTCTCCCGCGCGGCAGTCGGAGCACTGGCCGAGATCTCTTCGTGCGTTTCGGGCGCGCTCGCAGGTGTCTGCGACGGTGTGCGATATTTCGCGAGCGACTCACCAGGAAGAATTATTGGAGTGTAATCGCTGGAAGGCGGCTCGGACCGGTCTTCGGTGTACCGCGGGGCATATTTCGATTGGGGCAGTTCGCGGCCCGAACGACGGTCGCCATGCCGTCCATGGCCATCACGCCCGCGCCCGCCACCGCCGTGGCCGCGGCGACCAAAATCGCGGCGCCCGCCGCCTCGACTGTCGAAGCGTCCGCGTCCTCCACCAGACGGTTGGGAATACGACGGCCGTTCGGGGCGTTCGGGCCGCTCGTAATGCGGCCGCCCGGCACCATACGGAACCGTCCCGGACGGAGCCTCGCCTCCGTGCAAAGGTTCTTCTGCACTTGATTCAGCCGATGCCTCGGCACCCGGAGCGCCTGCGTTCTCCGCACTCGCGTGAACGTCGACGTCTGTCGGCTCGACGGCGGAACGACTCTGCTCGGCGCCAAAGACGTCCCCGCCCTGCGCCTCCATTTTCTGAACTTTATCTTCGACGGTTTCGACGATGTGATCGACTTCCTCGGTTTCTTCGAGAAAATCGCTGACGTACAGGAAGGCGTCGCTATCGAGGCCAATGTCCACGAAGGCCGACTGCATGCCTGGCAGCACGCGTGTAACTCGGCCCTTGTAGATGCTTCCGACTAGCGCAAATTCTTTTTCCCTCTCGACGTAATACTCACAAAGCTGACCTTCTTCCAAAATCGCGACCCGCGTCTCGTGCGGGTTCGCTGATATAACCATTTCCCTCGACATGGATTCCTCTTAGCGCATCGAACATGGGCTTTCCGCCCGCTTGGGGCCTTGCGCCCAGGAACAGCCTGGCATTTTGTTGAGCCGCTTTCCTCACCGATGCGTCCTTATCTTTCTCAAAATTGAATTTCTTCCGACTTAGGCTCCGTGCCGAATCATTCGAATCGCACGGATCAAAAAAAGTTCGCTGGTCAGTTGACGAACCGTCCCATGCGGACGTTCATCACCAAACCTAGCGCCAAAAACACAAATGCTGTCGACGACCCTCCATAACTCATCAGCGGCAGCGGAATGCCGGTGACCGGCATGTAGCCTATCACCATCGACGCGTTGACCAGGACATGAAATCCCAGAATGGCCGTTACTCCCATTACCACGTACATTCCGGCCTTGTCTTTCGCCTTCTGCGCGTTGTCCACCAGCCGCAGAATCAAACCCAGATACAGCAGCAAAACGATGCAAACCCCGATGAAACCCTGTTCTTCCGCAAGCGCCGCCAGAATGAAGTCCGAGTAACGGACCGGGACAAATCCCAGCTGATTCTGGCTGCCCTTCCCGAATCCTTTTCCCCAAAATCCCCCCGAACCAACTGCGATCTGCGATTGCAGGATCTGATATCCCGCTCCGCGCTGATCTTCCTCGGGATGGAGGAACGTTTCGATGCGCTGTTGCTGGTACGGCTTCAGGTGGGTGCGCATGTGCCAGGCGACTGGGATCAAAAGCCCCAGAAGAATGATGCCCACTGCAGCGTGCTTCCATTCTATGCCGGCAAGGACAGCGCCCATCACGAGAACCGGCACGAGCACCATGGCCGTTCCCAAGTCGGGCTGCTTCAAGATCAGGCCGACGGGAACCAAAGTCAGCAGAGTGGCTTTGGCTAAATCCGCCAAGGTCAGCCGGTCGGTGCGTACTTCGCTGAAGTAACGCGCCAGCACTATGATTATAATCAACTTCATTAGCTCTGACACTTGCAAATTGAAACCGCCACCCAGGCTGACCCACCGCTTGGCGCCAAAGCGGGAATGTCCTACCAACAGGACCACCACCAGCGTCACGATCCCAAAAATGTAAACGGGAAGAGCCTGGTCAAGCAGCGTATGGTAGTCAATACGGGAAATCAGGAACATTCCGACCAGCCCAACGCCGATCCAGATCAGCTGGCGGTACTGCATGCCGGCCATCGCACTGGCGTGGGTCGACGAATAGATCTCCGCGACCCCGAGCGCGCAAATCGCACCTACGATGGCGAGTAGCACCCAGTCGAAGTCGTGGACGTGCTCCTTCACGGGTGGGTCACCTTGGCGGCAACGAGGTGACCTGGTTGTGCCGGCTTTGTATTCTCAGCTTCGGTCACCTGCAGGTTCGGATACTTTTTGTAATAGTAGGCCTTCACCACGTCGCGAACGATTGGCGCGACGAAACTGCCCCACCCTGCGCCTTGCACCAGCGCCGCCACCACAATTTCCGGGTTCTCGCGCGGCGCGTAACCCACGAACCACCCATTCTCCTTGACGTGCTTGCCAAGCCGATGTTGCAGATCGAAGCCCATCGTCTGGGCAGTTCCCGTCTTGCCGCAGAAGTCGATATTCTTGAGCTTCACCAATTCTGAAGTTGTCCCGTCGGGCTCATTGACTACGCCCCACATCCCCTGGGTCACCACGTTTTCCGTGTTCTCCGAAATCGGAAACATCGTCGTTTTTACGTTCGGGTCATCCTTCATCAGGTGCGGCTCTACGAACCGCCCGCCGCTGGCGACACCCCCGATCATTCGCGCCAATTGAATCGGCGTCACCATTACCGCCCCTTGCCCGATGGATACGGAAATCGTCGACCCCGGATACCACTTGTGGTGATATACCCGCTCAACCCACGCTTCCGATGGAATGAGTCCCGGTTCTTCACTCGGCAGATCGATTCCTGTCAGATGCCCCAGTCCCAGCGCATTCGCGTAAAAACTGATGCGATCGATCCCGAGCTGTTTCCCAACGTTATAGAAGTACACGTCGCATGAGGCGACGATCGCCTTGTGAATATCGACTTCGCCATGCGCATGATCGCAATGGAATACGCGTCCGTAAAATTCCGCTGACCCCGGGCAGTACACGGTGTAGTTTGCAGGGATCGCCTTCGATTCCAGCATCGCCGTCGCCATCACGATCTTGAACACCGACCCCGGCGCCAGTTGCGCCTGAATCGCGCGATTCAGCAATGGCGTTTCCGGATCGGTATTCAGCTGTTGCCATTCTTTCGCCGGAATGCGCACGGCAAAATCGTTCGGGTTGAACGTGGGCCGGCTCACCATCGCGAGAATTTCACCGGTGTGCGGATCCATCGCCACCAGTGCGCCTTCTTTGCCCTCAAAATCTCGATCGGCAACAGCTTGTAAGTCGTAGTCGATCGTCAACTGGATCGGCTTGCCTGGAATAGCGGGAATATCCTCGAGCGGCTTGCCGGTGGGCTGACCCATGCTGTTCACCACCATTCGACGCATGCCGTCCGTGCCTTCCAAAACGTCGTTGTACTCGCGTTCAAGTCCGGCTTTGCCGACGATGTCGCCCGGACGATACTTGCCGTCGCTGCGCTCCAGCTCTTTCTCGGAAACCTCGCCGACATAGCCGACGGTGTTCGCCAGCATCTCACCGTACGGATACCGCCGGCGCTGGACCATCATCAATTCCAGCACCGGGAGATCTTCGCGATGGGATTCGACGAAGGCGATATCCGCATCGCTGGCTACCGGCTTGATGACAATCGGCTGAAACTTCGGCTCGTTTTTCGCTTCTTCGATCTGCTGGAGCAAATCGTCCTTGCTGACACCCAGACCTTCCTCTATTTGCGGCAGGCATTTCGCAATCTGCTTCGGGTGGTCGCGCAAAAGCAAAATGCTGAACGAGGGATAGCTGTCGACCAAAACGCGCCCATATCGGTCGAGCATCGCTCCGCGCGGCGCAATGATCGGGATGTATCGAATCTGATTTCGCTCGGCGAGATCGGAATAATGGCTGGACTGCACTACCTGCAATTTCCAGAATCCAACCAGCAGTAGGATCACCACACCAACAGAGAGGTAGGAAACCAGCGCCAGACGACCCTGGGGGATTTTTGTGTCGCTAACGGTCCACGATGCCAACGGAACTCCTGCTCGCCATCAGCGGCTCTCCGTTCTAGGAGGCCTGCTCCTAACGCGAGCCTGCCCGCCGCCTGCGGGCTTGCCGGGCGAGCGGACCAGCGGCATCTGCATCGCCCTCACACACACTTCCTCGAATCACCTGCGAATCGGACGTCGAATCGCTTTTAACTTGCCCGCTTTGTGCGGGGCCTGCTCTCCGCAGGAAAGTTCGAAACGGCTTCTAACCTAACATCCCGTGCGCGCACCTCGCAACGCCCGAATGTCCATTCCATCAATGAATTTCGGCCAGCTGTACCAACCTCGACGAAAGTACAGGTCCAGCAGCTCTCACTTTGTCACTCGGACAAGCATTGGCATTTCGGGAACCGCGTTGCGCGTGATAAACGCATTTTCGCTTTCTAGCACGAAGTCGTTCGACCTTGGCAACTATCCAAAGTTTCACGCACGAACCGCCAGGCTTTCCGATCCCCGGGTCGTCTGTTTGGTGCTTTTGCATTATTGCCCGCCGGCGTCCTTCACTCACATTGGTTCAGTCGACTGCCTCTCCTGACCGAAAACATCTAATGCTTGAGCCAGTCGATTTTGATCGACCGTCGCAATCAATCTGTTCTGTGATCTCGCACCTGTCGACTGCAGAGGCCTATGACTTCAAACACGATCGAAGCAGCAGGGGTAACAGTCCCCTACCACAACTTGTTTCAGCGAAATACCAAAACGCATGTATGAACAGAAATGTCCGGCCATGTAAGTCTAGCTAACCGAGCCAATTCCAGCCTGGCGAATCCGGCAAAGGGAGCGTAAAGAAATGCTGTCCGAATCTGTTGCCTCATTTCCCACCGACCATAATTCGTTTTCGGCAAAAATCCCAAAATTGGCCCTCCTCGCTGGAGGAAGCGCGCTCGCCGCTTACGGCATCGCTCGACATTCGAAGACCGGCATCGGGCTTGCTGCGGTGGGCAGCCTGATGGCAGTTGAAGGCACGCGGCTTGGGTCCACTAAGCATTTTCAGGCGAGGAGCAGCTTTGCGATCAATTGCGCGCCTGGCGACGCCTACCGCTATTGGCGCAAGTTCGAAAATTTGCCGTCCTTCATGTCCCATCTTTCATCCGTGCGTGTGATTGACGATCGCCGCTCCGAGTGGACTGTTATGGGACCGCTCGCCGCCAAGATCCAGTGGACTGCAGAAATCGCCGACGAACAGCAGGACGAACTCATCGCGTGGCGTTCCACCCCCGGCGCTTTGTTCCAATTTTCGGGCTGGGTGGAGTTTCGGCCGGACACCGGCGGGCGCGGCGCCGTAGTGACCGCTTCAATGACCTATTCGATTCCCGGTGGAGCACTGGGAAAAACGATCGCGTCAATCTTCGGCAAGCATCCGGAATTCTTGCTGCGCGAGGACTTGCGCAAATTCAAAGCTTTGATGGAAAGCGGCGAGGTGCCCACGACTGCCGGCCAGTCACACGGTAAACGCTCGAAACTTGTGTCCGCTTTTCATGCGGTCCGCTCGAAGCAACAGAAAACAGTTCATTGTCCGCTCGCAGAGTCGCCGATGACCGAATCGAGGGCGCTATGAAAGCCGTTTGCTGGATGGGAACGCACGAAATGCGCGTCGAAAACGTACCCGACCCGACAATCCTCAATCCGCGCGACGCAATCGTCCGCATCACAAGCACCGCGATCTGCGGCTCGGACCTCCATCTTTACAACGGCTACATGCCCACCATGGAGCAGGGCGATATTGTCGGCCACGAGTTCATGGGCGAGGTCGTCGAGGTTGGCTCCAGGGTCGATCGCGACAAACTCAAGGTCGGCGACCGCGTCGTCGTTCCGTTTACCATCGCCTGCGGAAACTGCTTCTTCTGCCAGCGCCAGCTTTGGTCGCTCTGCGATAACACCAATCCCAACGCTTGGATCGCTGAAAAGATGATGGGCTACACGCCGTCAGGCCTCTTCGGATACACCCACATGATGGGAGGCTATGCCGGCGGCCAGGCGCAGTACGCGCGCGTCCCCTGTGCCGATGTAGGACCACTGAAGATTCCCCCCGGCATTCCGGACGAGAAGGTCCTCTTCCTTTCCGACATTTTCCCGACCGGCTACATGGGCGCCGTCAATTGCGATATTCAGAAGGGCGACACTGTTGCCATCTGGGGTTGCGGCCCCGTCGCGCAATTCGCCATTCGCAGCGCGTTCATGCTTGGAGCCGAACGCGTGATCGCCATCGATTGCGTTCCCGAACGCCTCGAACTCGCCCAAAAAGGCGGCGCGGAAACGATCAACTTTAAAGAAGTGGACAGTGTCGTCGAAGCTTTGCGCGATACGACCGGTAACCGCGGACCCGATTCCTGCATGGACGCCGTTGGCCTCGAGGCGAGCGGGCATTCCTTGTTTTTCTTGATCGATCGCGCCAAACAGGCTCTGCGCATCAATATGGATCGCCCCGAAGTCCTGCGCCAGTGTGTTATGGCCTGTCGAAAGGGGGGAACTGTATCCATTCCAGGCGTGTATGCCGGCTTCGCCGACAACATTCCGATCGGCGCCTTGATGAACAAAGCCCTGAACATCAAGACCGGGCAGACGCACATGATGCGCTATATGCGGCCATTGCTCGAACGCATCGAGCGCGGCGAAATCGATCCGAGCTTCGTCATCAGCCATCACGTTCCCATTGACCGCGCGCCAGAGATGTACCGCGTCTTCCGCGACAAACTCGATCACTGCACGAAAGTGGTTATGGATCCGTGGGCGACAGCGGCATAGGAGAAACTCATGATCGTTTCGAAGCGTGTTCCCAAAGAGAATCCTTGAGAGCGCGCTACCTTGAATGATGGTGTCCGAAACACAAACTAATCGCCATATGCCGGCCCTGGCGAAGGCGCAGGCCCGTGAAGCGCTGTGCAGACACGCGAATTGCGCAGCAGAGCTACTTGCCGGCTGAACCGAATACACCGTGGAATGGTTCGACAAGCGCACGGCATCGGTATTAGTCACTGTCCTGATCTTCATTGCGATCGGCGCTTTCATCTATGGTGCCGGACGCATCCTCATCGTTTTCCTCTTAGCTATCCTTTTTGCTTATCTCCTGGAACCGCTGGTGTCGCGTTTCACCCGCTGGAGCAGGATCTCGAGAGGCTCGCGAGAAATCGCGATCGCCGAGGTATATGTCATTCTTTGTGGCGCGCTTGCGATCCTTCTGATACTGATCGGCCCCCACATCGCCGAGGAAGGCCGCAGGCTGCTCGAAGCGCTTCCGGGTTTCTTCCAGAGGATCAGTTCGGGACGGATCGTAAGGGAGATTGGCTCCAAACGCGGCTGGAGCTACAACACGCAAATCCGTTTGCAGCAGTTTCTGGCTGCGCACAGTGCGGCGATCCTGGCCTGGGTCGATTCACTCGGAGTGTGGGCCGCAGGCTTCGCAAGGAGTCTGATCTGGATGGCGCTCATTCCCATCCTCGCTATATTTTTCCTGAAAGATGGACGCGCATTTGTCGAACGGCTCGTCGAGGCCGTCGGCCGCTATCAGCAAAAGCGTTTTCTGGTGGGAATCACCGTCGACCTCAATGAGATGCTGGCGCACTACATACGAATGCAACTCGTTCTGGCCGCCCTTTCGCTCGCGGCGTACATGAGTGTGCTCTCGCTGCTGCGCGTCCCATATTCGCTGGCACTGGGCGCCATCGCCGGCGTGCTGGAGTTCATTCCAATCGTTGGGCCTCTGCTGGGCGCAATCCTGATCCTGGGCGTCGGCTTTCTCGCAAACTACCACCACTTGCTCATCGTTGCGTTATTCCTCGGAGGCTGGCGGCTGCTGCAGGATTACTTTACCTCGCCGCGCCTGATGGGAGGAAAACTCGAACTGCATCCACTGGTAGTAATCTTTGCGGTGCTCGTGGGTGCCGAAATCGGCGGCATAATCGGCGTCTACTTATCGATACCAGCGGCCGCCGCGCTCCACATCGTATGGCGCCGTTGGCAACGCGTCTATGCCACTGGCCCGAAAATCAAAGCTGCGTAAGCCGCGCCCCGATAATCTTCAGGCGAGACGATCAAGCGTTTTGCATTTTGCTGCGTTTCGTCGCGGCTGTGGAAGTCACTCGTATCTCAGCGCCACCATTGGATCGACGCGCATCGCGCGCCGCGCGGGCAAATAACATGCCAGACCCACAACAACCAGTAGCAACAGAAACACGCCGGCAAACGTCAAAGGATCGCGAGTGCTCACTCCGTAAAGCAGGCTGCCCGCAAATTGCGTGACGCCAAGAGCCCCGGCGAACCCGATGGCGCCGCCGATCACCGCCAGTTGCGCGCCCTGCGCCAGCACTAACCACAAAACACTGTCGCGTTGCGCCCCGAGGGCCATGCGAATTCCAATTTCCCTTGTGCGCCGCGCCACCACGTAGGCGAGCACACCGTAGACACCCAAAGCCGCGAGCAACGCTGCAAGGCCCGCGAGCGAAATCGAAAGAATCGCCGTCAGCCGATCGTTGAACATCTCGTCGCTGATCTGCGTTCTCAACGTTTCCAAATGATTCACGGGAAGGTTGGCATCGAGCCGTTGCATCGTTTCGTGCACTGCGGTTGCCGTCTGGACGGGATCGCCCTCGGTGCGCACGTAAAACGTCAAATTCCCTAATCGCGGGTTCTGCCTGTACGGCTGATACAGAAACGGCTGAATCGTGTCACGCGGGCCGTCCCATTTGCTATCGGCCACCACGCCGACGATTTCCATATCAGGATGAACGTTATCTCCAGCACCGAAGGCGATGTGAAATCCCAGAGGATTTTTCCCGGCAAAAAAACGCTGTGCCAGCTTCTCATTGATGATGATCACTTTTCCGCTCGTCGCGGTGTCCGCGTCAGTGAATTCTCTTCCCGAAATCAGCGGGATGCCCATCGTGGAAAAATAATCCGGGCTGATATAGTCGCATTGTACGTTGGTGTCCTCATCGTGGTGCATCACGTAACCTTCCGGCGTGATATTCGCGGAAGAATCGTCGTCGCTGAAAATTGGAATGCTCGACGCCGCCACCGAGCGCACCCCGGGCAGCGCCGCAATCTGCTGGCGCGCGTGGTCGGCGAACAGTTGCGTCTGTTCCGGTGTGTAGCCATTCAAATCCGGCGAAGCGGAGAATTCCAGGACGTGCCCCGTCTTCACGCCAAGATTCGCGCGCTCCAAATTGGTGAGCGTGCGCCCCAACAGTCCCGCGGCAACCAGAAGCACGGCAGTGAAGGCCACTTGCGAGACGATCAACGTCTTTCGCAGACGGATATTCGAGCGCCCCTCCGAGACGCTCGATCCCTGATCCTTTAGCGTGGATTGCAGATCGACACGCGTGGTGCGCAGCGCCGGAGCCAATCCAAACAGCATGCTCGTTGCGACGGTCACACCCACGGCGAACCAAAGCACCTCACTGCTGAGGCTCGTTGTGACACTGGCCATTCCCGCGCTCGCTGGAATCGCGCCGACCATTGCGCGGAGGCACCACGAGGCCAGAGCCACTCCCGCCGCTCCGCCTGCAACAGCGATCAGCAGGCTCTCCGTAAGCAGTTGGCGAATAAGTCGGCCGCGGCTGGCGCCGAGCGCTAACCGCAGCGCGATGTCGCGCTGCCGCGCTTCACCTCGTGCGACCAGCAGGCTCGCCAGATTCGCGCACGCGATCAGCAGCACCAGTCCCACCATGCCCATTAGAACCAGCAGCGGCTCTTCGGCGTTACTCTGCAACACGGCGCGCCCGTGCGAGCCGCTCACCAACAATAGCGGCTTCGAGATGTAGCGTTCTCGATCGTTCTTTCCAAAACCGCCTCGAATCTTCACGTCCTCTTCGAGCAGCGACGCATAAATCGGCTGGAGCTCGGCTTGGGCTTGCGCCCGCGTTATTCCCGGCTTAAGGCGCGCCATAAGAGGAATCCAGAAATCCCCGCGATCCTCGAGCGCATGGCCCTCCTCCGGCATCATTTGCACTTTCATCGTCACGGGAATGAAAATATCCGGCATGTCGCCGATTTGCACCCCGCTGAATCCCTTCCGCGCGATGCCGACAACGGTTAGCGCGGTGCCATTCACGGTAAGCGGCTTATTCAAGATGGAAGGATCGCCGCCGAAGTGCCGCATCCAGTAGGCGTAGCTCAGCACGGCCACGGGGTTCGCGCCTGAGGCAGTTTCGTCGCTGGCGCTGAATACGCGCCCAAGCGCAGGAGGTACTTCGAGCGTCTGAAAATAATTTCCGCTCACGAGCACTCCGTGCGCGCTCTGAGTTATGCCGTGGCCCGCCACATTCACGTCAAGGTCGCGGTACGCCAGCACTTCCGAACGTGCTGGTGCGCGGTCGCGCAGCTCCTTATAGACAGGATAGGAGAACGATTGCGCGCCATCGTCGATGTCGCTCCACGTACTGCCATTGTGCCGCCCCGGCGAGCGCAGGACGACAAGCTGCTGCGGATTTGGCACCGGGAGCGTGCTCAGAAGCACCTGGTCGGTGAACGAAAAGATGGCGGTGTTGGCGCCGATGCCGAGAGCGAGCGTAAGGATGGCGATTGCTGTAAAGCCGGGAGACTTGCGAAGCATCCGCAGTCCGTAGCGAATGTCTTGCACGAGTGTTTCGACGAGCTGCGTGCCGCGGGCATCGCGGGCCTCTTCCTTGATGTATTCCAGGCCGCCGAATTGCGCGAGGGCGCGACGGCGCGCTTCGCCCGGATCCATCCCCGCAGCGATGTTGTCGGCCGTCTGTTGTTCCACATGGTAGCGAAGCTCGGAATCAAGCTGCGTATCCTGCTTGCGTCGGTGAAATAATCGGCTAAGCCAATGCATCACAGTCCCTACTCGGCCGTGCGCAGAATCAGCGCGACCGCATCCGACATCCGCTCCCAACTCGCCATTTCCGCCTGCAACTGTTTGCGGCCCTTCTTCGTCAGCGAGTAAAACTTCGCTTCCCGGCCTGTGTCCGTGGCTCTCCATTCGGCGCCGAGCCATCCTCGATTCTCCAGCCGGTGCAGCGCAGGGTAGAGCGTCCCTTGCTGGACTTGAAAATAATCCTTGGAGATTTGCTGGATGCGCTGCGAGATGGCATAGCCGTGAATCGGGCCGAGCGCCACCACCTTCAGGATTAGCAGATCGACCGCGCCCTTCAGAAATTCCGGCTTGGCTTCTCGCATGGTTTCTCGTCACCCCTAGCGATCCGACATATAACGCCTAGCCTCCTTAGGTGTCAAGGCGAAAATCGCAGCATTGATGGAAGATGGAGTGGGAAGAGAGTCGAGCCTAATATCGCTAGGACCTGTCTGAGTAAATGGTTTTTTAGGGGGGGGCGGAGCCTGCCTGTCGGCAGACAGGCTTTAGCTCCGACATTTAACGCTCGGAATAACCGGGCGTTAGCCCCTGAAGAGTTGTTCCGGGGTTAGGCTCAATACATTTATGAGACGAGTTATAGAGCGCTGGATTCCGATCCCGCGGACGGCCAAGAGCACGGCGCGACCTTCTATACACGCCGACGTGGAACGCCGGAGAGCGTCCAAAGCAGCCCGACTGGCGTGCCACACAACCTCGCCCTGTATCCTGGCTCTAACCAGCGCGAGGGCGCTCTTTCGCCAGTCTCGCGATAGCTTCGAGCGCGCAGGAAAAACCGCGCGCGTCCTCGCTTCAACATCCTGACCCTTAGCGCGCCAGTATCTCTTCGAAAAATGCCAGCGCCCTCGGATCGTGCGACTGTCCCAGCCAGAAGATCGCCTGCTTGCGCACAGCCGGGTTTGCGTTCGTTTTTGCAACGTTAATCAGCAATGGCACGCCCTCTTCGCGAGGAAGCTGGCTCAAAGCGAATACCGCGCGCTTCTTCACTTCCGTGTTGGGATCGTTTGCAATCGCGTCCGTAATCGTAGAAACGGCCTTCTTCCCGGCTTTCTGCGCGATCCAGAAGATCGCCTGCCCGCGGACGTGCTCGCTTTCGTCATTCTTCGCCATGCGAATCATCTCATCGACCGCCGCGGGATCCTTGCTGACGTAAAGGTCAAACGCGACCTTCGCTCGAAAGTCTTCGCTCGAATCTCCTCGCGCCAGTTTCTGCAAAACTTCGTAACCGGCGTGCCCTCGCTCGGCGCCAAGCCAAAATGCCGCATGCTCGCGACGCTTTTCCGGCTGATCCGGCGCCACAAATTTCTGTAACGCTTGGTCCGCCGATGGATCGTCTGTGAGAGCAATGGCAGCCAATGCCGAATTGCCCACATGATCGCCCTCTGCATCGTCGCCCGACTCCACGAACGGCGTCAGCGCCGCCACACTCGCGCTTCCGGACACGCCCGTAAACCAAATCACCGGCACGCCGCCGGCATCGAGCTGACAATCTTCCGAAAACGTGCGGATTCGTCCGACGGTCCCATGCTCAGCGCGCAGCATCACCACGAACTGCCGTGGCCCTTCCAGTTTTACCGTCTGCGTGTCGCTCGAACTGTCCGAACGCACGGAGTTGCCGTTGTTCTCATCTTCCAGCCGGCACGCGCCGCAACCCACCATTTGGCCGTCCTCATACGACCCACAGCACATTTGGTGATCGCCCGCGACAGCGGCGACGGAATAGCCAAACCACGCCGGCCCTTGCTGGCTTCGCACCGCATCCCGCAACTGAGCCGTAAAATCAGCCGCCGCGGCCCGTGTTTCAGTTTTCGCGTTTGTGATTTGCGGCGCCTGCGCCTTCGCAACCGCCGTCCCCAATCCAATGAACAGTACCGCAGCAAACAGCCGCGCTTCGATTCGCTTGATATTCATCGCTTCTCCTACTTCAAAAGCTCCATCATGTAGTCGGTCGCCACTTTCGAATGCATAAGCGACAGTTTTTGCACAGCGGCTTTTTTCATCTCGGGGTCCGATTCTTTTCTGGCGATGTCCACAATGGCCTGCGCATTTCCCTGCAGAAAGAGCGCCTGCAGGACGGCCCTGCTCGTCTCGGGATCTTTCGCGCCCGCGTACATCGAGATCAGCGCCGAGCCCGTGCGGTCTCTGCCGATCAGCCCCATGTCACGAATCGCTTGAATGCGCAGGTCTTCGTTTTTCTCGCTTTTCGCCAACTGCTCCAGATGGTCCGCATCGCCCGCAATGAACATAGCCTGCAGAATCGCCCTTCGGACCTCTTCGGGCGGCGTCGATTGATACAGCTTCCACAGATCGTCCCGCGCGCCCGAAACGCCCAGCATCTGTACCGCGTCGCGCTGCAAATCCGGATTTTTCTCGCTTTGAGCGGCCGTATACAACCGATCGCGTGCGCCGGCCAGCATAAAGCTCTGCAGCACGGAACGTTTCACGTCTTCATTGCTCGACGAGGAGTACACCTGGCTCAGTTCGTCCACTCCGCGCGATCCGCCAAACAATCCCAGATACTTCACAGCCTTCGCCTGCAGCTCGGGATTGGAATTTCCCTCCGCGATGCGCAGCAGGATCTGGCTCGCTTCCGGGCTGCCGCTCTGCGCCAGGACGAACAGGGCGCGCTCCTTCACCTTCGGCGTGCCCGTTCCGTTCAAAACTTTCTCCAGCAGCGGCAACGCTTGCGACGCATCGCTTTGCATCAGGCTGTTGATGGCCAGCAGCTTCAGTTCCTCGTCGCTCTGCGATTCCGGAGAGACAGGCTGGCCGGTTTCGTGACGAACCTGCATTTCCAGAGCTTTCGCGTCGTTCTGCCACCGGCTTTCTGGATACTTGCGTTCCAGGTCGGCAATACTTCCCAGCGCCTCCTGACGGCGCCCCAGTTTGTCCTCGCAGTATGCGCGCCAATACAGCGCTGCGTCCGCGTTCCCCTTTCCGTCGCGTGCAATTTCGTCAAACGCCGCTCGCCCTTTCTCCCACTGCGACTCATCGACCGCATCGAGCGCCGCCTCATATTTATCTCGCGCCGCTTCGCGCGCATCTCGCGCACTCTCATCGGCGTCGCGGGCGTGCTCCCGCGCATCCTCCTGAGCGTCGGCTTTGTCCTGCGCGCTCTCTATGGCCCCGGCTGCGTCCTGTTCTGCTTTCGCAGCTGCACGTGCACTCTGCGCGCTGTCCTCAACAGCTTGCACGGCTTGTTGATCTTGTAACCCACCAGAGCCGTTCCACACGCACGCAGTCCCCACAAGCGCTGCGCCTCGCGCTCCAGTCGCTCCCTGCGCCCGTACACCAGGCGACCCTCCGATCGCCAGTGCCGCGCCCACTACCGCCAATGTCAGTCGATTCATGTGTTTTCCTCTGTCCTCACGTTTGTCCACGGTCCTTCTGCTGCGCCAGCGACCGTTCTTTGTCCCGTACATCCGAACTCACCACGCGAACCTTGAACAGAATGCCGGTGTTGCGTATCCGGTCCTGAATCTCCTGGAGCTGTTGCGAACTGACTTGATCCGGGCTGTGCGCAATTTCCAGTAGCACCGGTTCGAGCGCACTGAGGATGTTCTCGATCTCCGGATCTCTCGTTTGCTGCGCGGTCTGCTCGTACAGCCGGTTCGACACGAGCAGTTGCTCCGCCCATTCCTGCTCGTTCGCGATATTTATTTTCTCGGCCGGCTTTTGCGCCGTCCCATCCGAGTCGCCGTTTGCCAGTTCCATCAGCACCATTTGGGCGTGATCCAAATGATCGGAGACGGCCACCAGCAACACTCCCTTTCGAATCTGCGCCGTATTCGTGGCCACGGTTGGAGCGGGCCGTCGCGGCCAATACCGACCCGCCAAAAACGCCGCCACAATCATTGCCGCGAGTGCGCCCACCCCGGCGAGACCTCGAAGCCCAAACGTCACCCGACGCTGCTCCGCCGGTCGCCTTTCCGGAAGGTCCAGCCGGTTTGCGATCGCGTACCAAACTTGCGACCCGTAATCCGAATCGCGCTCCGGCACAGGCATGTTCTTCACGGCGTCCAGCGTTTGCTCCAGCGACGAGAAATTCTCGCGGCACGTCAAACAGCCTCGCAGATGCTCTCTGAGCGAATCCGTATCTCGACCCTCGCCGTAGTACAGCGCAATCAGTTGTTCGTCGTCTGGATGCTTCATCTCGTTTGTCCCACCAGCGGCGCCAGCGCTCGCCGCAGCTTCTGCACGCCGCGAAAAACGGTGTTCTTGGTTGCGGGAATGCGCAGTCCCAGTATTTCGCTGATTTCCTCGATGCTGCGCCCTTCGTGGTGCCTTAGGGCGAAGGCCGTTCGCTCCGCTGGCGTCAGCTGTTGAATCGCAATTTCCATTTCCTGCTGTACTTCTGCGCTCAGCAACAGCCGTTCTGGCGAAGGCGATGGGTTCACCAGATTGTCGGCAGAAAGAGTCCCGTCCGGATTATCCAGTTCCTGCGATTCGCCTTGCGGTCGCCGCCTGCGTCGGTGGTCGAGCGAGCAATTCGCGCAGATTCGATAGAGCCACGTCCCAAAATTCGACCGCGCCTCGAACTTTCCCAGGCTGCGATACGCTTTCAGGAAAGTTTCCTGCACCAGGTCCTCCGCGTCGTTCTCGTTTCCTGTGAAGCGATAAGCCAGGCGAAACAGTCGCTGGCTGTGGCGTTCCACCAGCGAGCGAAAAGCCTCCTGGTTGCCCGCCAGCGTTTGCGCCACGTGGGCGGCGTCGCTGTCTTCCGCACGATCCACCATTCGAACCATTGGACTGTTTTTCGCCGAACCGGTTAGGTCCTCACAGGTCGTTTGTTCCCGCAAGCATACCAGAGCGCCATGGCGAGAGAGGGCCACCCTCACACTTCATTGGGCGGAATCACGCAGTTGGTTTTGAGATTGCCCCATGCTCGGTTCTTGAGCGTGGGGCCTTCCCTGCGTTCGCTTGGGATTCAGCGTTTAGTCGGGCGCCCCTTGCTTCGGCGCTTTTCCGAACCGTGAGTCTTTTCAGGCAGGTGGCTCGCCCGGACGGCTGGCCCCTCCCTCACGCGCCGATGGTCGGAGGGCGCTGTTGGTCGTGAGGGTGCCACATGCTCGTTTTTTGAGCGTGGGGCTTTTGTCAGCCCGTTACCTGCAATCCAGTGTTTAGTCGACCCGGCAAGCTGGGAAAGCCCAAATTACATGTCTTACGGAAGCGCTTTGCCTGCCTTTGCCCGTAGCGCGAGAAGCTCCGTCACCACCGTGTTCTCCGCCAGAGCGAGTTCCTCAACCGATCGCCCATTCGCTTCCTTCAACACGCCATCCATGATCGTCTGTGTCAGTGCCGGCGTCACGTCGGGCATTTCGAGTTGCTTCATCAGCGTCGTAAGCCCCGCGATAAAATGTTCGACAAAGTGATGTATTCCGCCGGGCCCTCCCGCCAAATGCCATTGCAGACTCGGACCCATCACACCCCAGCGAAGCCCCGGCCCATAGCTCACCGCAATGTCCGCATCCTCCACGCTGAGCACGCCCTGCTGAATCAGATAAAGGATCTCCTTATAGAGCGCCAGTTGAAGCCTGTTCCCGACATGCCCTGGAACAGATTTGCGCAGCCGAATCGGCTTCTTGCCGATGGACGCGTAGAACGCCATCGTTCGTTCGATCACCGCCTCCGAAGTCTTCGCGCCACCTACCACTTCCACCAGCGGAATCACGTGTGGCGGATTAAAGGGATGACCCAGCACGCAGCGTTCGGGATGATGCTTGCAGCCCGGCTGAATCATATCGATCGTGATCCCGGACGCGCTCGAAGCAAGAATCGTCTCCGCAGGAGCGGCTTCGTCCATCTGAGTGAACACCTTCGTTTTCACCGCAAATCGCTCCGGCACGCTTTCCTGCACGAAGTCCGCCTTCGACACCGCCTCCTTCAGATCGGCCGTGAAGGTCAGCCGGTCGCGGCTCGCTCCCGCAGCAAGACCAATCGCCGTCAGCAACTCCCACGCATCGTCGACGCATTTGCGCAAGGCAGCCTCTGCGTTTGGCGCGGGATCCGTCGCGATCACGTCAAAGCCGCTTGCCAGATACTGTGCCGCCCAGCTCGCGCCGATCAATCCCGTGCCGACGATCGCCACCTTCCGAAT
>Ga0335075_10000615_pt1 | contig 61474 bp, 46 predicted proteins | sample Lox_Sample_24_FD_206723 | JGI IMG/M metagenome (GOLD analysis project Ga0335075, IMG submission 206723) | Soil microbial communities from Loxahatchee National Wildlife Refuge, Florida, United States - Lox_Sample_2.4 | ecosystem: Environmental > Terrestrial > Soil > Wetlands | place: USA...
GGGCAACGGGCTGGAGTTCACGAAGGAACGCTGAGCGGCGTCGCGGCCGGTGATGCCGGCCGCGCGCCGGTCCACAACACGTAGAACGCCGCCGCGAGCAGCAGCGGTGACAGCGGCGCGCCCAGGTTGGCCAGGTGTTTCATCGCCGCGGGCAACACGGCGAGCGCGCCGTACACGAGCATCGCCGGAATCCGCTGCTCCGCGCGGGCGCGCAGGGCGAGGCAGGCAGCCGCGAGGCTCATCGCACCCATGTCGTAGTTGAACGCGTACGGCGAGATCAGGAACGTGCCGGCGAGGATCGCGAAGGCACGCTCGAGCGGATCCGTCAGCCGGAACAGCAGCCGGACCAGCACGCCGAACGACACCAGTGACACGACGGCCTGCAGCGCGAAGCCCGTCGACGGCGCGAAACCGAGCGTGCGAGCGCCGCCGAAGATGCTCGGCATCATCCGCAGGAAAACGCCTTCCCAGCGATTCATGACGAGGTTCTGGTACGGGATCACCTGCGCGAAATAGGCGTCCCACACGTCGACGCCGAAGCACAACACCGAGCCGGCGATCAACACCACCGTGAACGCCACGGCCGAGCCGAGCAGCTTCCAGTTCCGGTCGATCAGCGCCAGCAACGGGATGAGGAAGCCGAGCTGCGGTTTCATCGTCAGCACCGCGAGGAAGAAACCCGCGAGCACCGGCCGCTCGCGCATCGTCGCGAAGGTCGCCAGCAGCAAGGCGCCGAGCAGGAAGCCGTTCTGCGTCGCCTCGATCTGCAGGAACACGAAACCCGTCATCGCCAGTGCCAGCCATCGCGGCGAGGTCTCCGGCGCGAAGCGCCGCACGAACTCGCGGCTCGCCCAAACAAACAACGCGAACGTGACGGCCAGGAAGACGATCAGCGCGGGTCGATACTCGAGCAGGCCGAGCGGCGCCACGACGGCCAGGAAATGCGGCGGATACGACCAGGCGTGGATCTGGTACCCCGCGCCGAACAGAAATTTGAGATAGGCGTTGTACGCGCGCTGATCGAACAGCGTCGCATACGTGCCATCGAGGACCAGTTGCCCGCCGACCCAGTAGTTCGCGAAATCGCGGTCGACGATGTTGGTGTCCATGCCGAGACCGAGCTCGGCGTAGAACAGCAACCCGAGCCGGATGCCGTAGTGGACCAGCACCCAGGCGGCAAACAGCGACCAGCCCGCGATCAGCAGGCCTCGGCCGTCAAAACGTGAACCATCCCGCTTCCTGCTCATTGCCGGTTTCACCATAATCCGGCTGTGGATGCTCTCACAACCAGCGCGGCCGCGAACGAACCGCGTCTCAAAGTCGCGGTCCTGATTCCCTGCCTGAACGAGGCCGGCGGCATCGCCGCGGTCGTCGCCGGGTTCCGCGCCGCGTTGCCCGACGCGACCATCTACGTGTACGACAACGCGTCCACCGACGACACCAGCGGAGCCGCCGCACGAGCCGGCGCGCAGGTACGACACGAGCCGATGCGCGGCAAGGGCAACGTCGTGCGGCGCATGTTCGCCGACGTCGAGGCCGACGTGTACATCCTCGTCGACGGCGACGGCACCTACGACGCGCCGTCCGCGCCGAAGATGATCGAGCTGCTGTGCGACCAGCATCTCGACATGATCTGCGGCAAGCGCATCGACACCGCGCAGGAGGCGTATCGCCAGGGCCATCGCCTGGGCAATCGCGTGCTCACCGGCCTCGTCGCCAACCTGTTCGGCGACAGCGTCACCGACATCCTGTCCGGCTACCGCGTGATGTCGCGCCGCTTCGTGAAATCCTTTCCGGCGCTGTCCAAGGGCTTCGAGATCGAAACCGAACTGACCGTGCACGCGCTCGACCTGCGCGTGCCCATCGCGGAAGTGGCGACGCCGTACGGCGCGCGCGCGCAGGGCACCGCGAGCAAGCTCAATACCTGGCGCGACGGCTGGCGCATCCTGAAGACCATCGGCCGGCTCGTGAAGGAGGAGCGGCCATTCGCGTTCTTCTTCACCGGCGGCGCGCTGCTCGCGCTGCTGTCGATCGGTCTCGCGACGCCGGTCGTCATCGAATTCCTGCGCACCGGACTCGTCGAGCGCATCCCGACCGCCGTGCTCTCCACCGGCATCATGCTGGTCGCCGTCATGAGTTTCGTCTGCGGCCTGATCCTCGACACGGTCACGCGCGGCCGGCGCGAGCTGAAGCGCATGCACTATCTCCTGCACGGCAACCAGGTCGCGGGACGGTCGCGACGTTCATGAGCGTTGCCTTCCGCAACGCGCTGCTGTGGTTGTTCGGGTCGGCGCTGATGATCGTCGCCGCGTTGTCATCCATGTCGGCCGCGTACGTCGACGGGCACTACGTCCCGGACAACGAGGACGCGTTCTATCACGCGCGCCGCATCCTCGACTCGGTGCTGAACCACGCGCCCGTGGCGCAGTTCGACGCGAAGATCCACGCGCCCGAGGGCAGCTGGCTCACCTGGCCCTGGGGCTTCGACACGTTGATGGCGACCATCACCGGCTGGTTCGGCCCGTTCGCCGACGTCGATCACGCGAACCGCGTGCTGATGAACATCTCGCCGCTCGCGACCGTCGTCGCCGTCCTGCTGGTCGTCCTCATCGCGCGCCAGCTCGCGCTGCCGCTGCTGCACTCGGCGGTGTTGACGCTCGGGTTCGCGCTGCTGCCGGCGGCGTTCCGCACGTTCTCCGTCGGCAACGTCGATCATCACTTCGCCGAGATGACCTGGACGCTCGGCACCTGGGCAGCCGGCCTGTGGTTCTGCCGCGAGGGTGGCCGGTCGTTGCTGCCCGCGCTGGTCCTCGGCGCGGTGCTGGGCAGCGCCGTCGCCATCCAGAACGGATTGTTCATCCTGCAATTGCCGCTGTGCATCTTCTTCGCGTTGCGCTGGCTGCGCGGCGAGGAGCTGCCGGCGCGCCGGCCGATGATCGCCTTTGCACTCGCCCTGGTCGTCGCGACGCTGGCGTCCTGCATCCCGTCCGAACCGTGGCGGCGCGGGTTCTTCGAGTTCTACACGCTGTCGTGGTTCCACCTGTACATCGCCGTGCTGGTCGCGGCATTCAGCGTCGCGTTGACGTTCTTCCGCCGGACGCGCCGCTCCCTCGTCGTCATGACGGTGCTCGCCGGTCTGGCATTGCTGCCGCTGTTCGGCATGCTGTATCTCGCCGGCACCTTCGTCAGCGGCAATCTCACCACCGTCCAGGACATCTCCGAGGCGAAGAGTCCGTACCGCCTGCTGATCGAGCGCGGCGAGGCCGAATCGACGATGTACATGTCCTGGCTGATGGTGCTGATGCTGCCGATGCTGCTGCTCAACCTCTGGTGGGCGTGGCGGCGTCGTGAGCCGCAGTTGCAGCTCGCTGCGATACTGTCCGTGTTCGGGCTGGCGCTGTTCCAGTCGCAATACCGCTTCTGCGTGTTCGGCGTGCTGCCGATGCTGCTGACGCCGCTGCTCGCCCTCCGCCAGTGGTCCGAGGCGCGCCCGGCGCTGGGGCGCTTTGCGCCGGCGGCCGTGCTCGCGCTGTTCGGCCTCGCCTATCTACCGACGGCCGGCGCGTGGACGACCACCTGGGCGCTGGGCAGCAATCTCGGTTACGCGAACGTCCGCTCCACCTGGCCGCGCTTCGCGCAACTGTGCCGCGAGCATCCCGGCATCGCCTTCGCCACCATCGAGGCGGGGCACTGGATCCGCTACCACACCGATTGCGCGGTGATGGCGAACGTCTTCCTGCTGACGCCGCAACACGCGGCGAAGATCGACGAGAACTCGCACCTGCTGCGTCTCACGCCGGCGCAGTTCCTGACCGAGCGGCGCGACATCCGCTACGTGTTCGTGTTCCACGGCGTGACGATCTCGGAAGAAGTGCCGGGGCACGAAACGCCGGTGCTCGAGGTCCTGCGGCAGCAGCTGGCGCCGCTCGAGCGCGACCTGCTCGGACCGGAGAAGGACATCCCGCCGGAGTTCGAGAAGCGCTGGGAAGTCCGTTCTCCCCAGGGCCAGATCTACTCGCGGCTCTACGAAATCGTGCGTCGCTGACCCGCCATGTCGCCGCAGTTCCGACTCGCGCTGCTCTGGATCCTCGGCTCCGTCGTGCTCGTCATCGGCGCGCTGAGCATGGCCGGCGGCGCCTACGTCGACCAGCACTACATCCCCGGCAACGCGGACGCGTTCTACCACGCGCGCCGCATCCTCGATTCCGTGATGACCGGCGCGCCGATCATCCAGTTCGACCCGCGCATCCACGTGCCCGAGGGCAGTTGGATCACCTGGCCGTGGGGCTTCGACACGCTGCTCGCGCGCATCACCGCGCTGTTCGGCCCGTTCGCGGACGAGAACGCGGCCAGCCGCGTGTTGATGAACATCCCGGTGATGGCGGCGCCGTTCGCGGTGGCGTTCGTGCTGCTGCTGGCGCGGCAGCTGCGCCTGCCGACCCTCTACTGCGCCATCGCGTTGGTGGCATTCGGCGCGTTGCCGTCCATCTACTCGCTGTTCGCGGTCGGCAACGTCGATCATCACTTCGCCGAGCTGCTGTGGCTGCTGATGAGCCTGTGCGCGACGATCCGGTTCTTCGATGCGACCGGCACGCTCGCCCCCGGCATCGTCCTCGGCCTCGTGTTCGGCAGCGCCGTCGCGATGCAGAACGGTCTCTTCATCCTGCAGCTCGTCGTGCTGCTGCCGTTCGCCTGGCGCTGGCTGCGCGGCGAGTTGTTGCCGGGACCGCGCGAGACGCGCGCGTTCGCGCTGTCGCTGGTCGGCGCGACGCTGCTCGCCTGCGTGCCCTCGCAACCCTGGCAGCGCGGCCTGTTCGAGTTCTACACGCTGTCGTGGTTCCACGTGTACATCGCGGTCTGCACCGCGGGCATGGTCGTGTTGCTGCGTGCGCGTCCCTTCAGCCGTCGCGCGCTTGCCGTGGCCGTCGGCGGCGCCGTGCTCGCCGCGCTGCCCATCGTCGGCACGTCGCTGTTCGCGATGCGCTTCGTCGGCGGTGGACTGGAGTCGGTCGAAGGCGTCATCGAGGCGTACAGCCCGTACCGCGTCTACGCGATCTACGGCCCCGACTGGTCGACCCGCTACACGTCCTGGCTGATGTGGGCCGCGTTCCCCGCGTGGTTGGTCAACCTGTACTGGGCGGTCCGCGCACGCGATGCGCGGCTGCAGGTGTTCGCGATCGCCAGCGTCCTCTTTTTGGCGATGTACCAGTTCCAGTACCGCTTCGGTTCGCTGGGCGTCACGTCGCTGCTGCTGACGCCGCTGCTCGTCGCGCACCAGCTCACGGACCGTTGGCCGGCGCGTCGCTGGGTCCTCGCGCTCTCGACGCTCGTGTTGTTCGTCGTCTCGTTCGTGCCCACGGTGCAGACCTGGTCCGTCACCTGGGCGAAGGGCGGCGATCCGGTCTACGACCGCATCCGCGGCGTGTTCCCCGATCTCGAGCGGGCCTGCGCGACGACGCCGGGCATCGCACTCTCCGCGGTCAGCGACGCACACTGGATCTCGTTCCACACGAAGTGCTCGGTGATCGGCGACGTGTTCCTGCTGACCGCCCTGCACGCGCGCAAACGCGTCGAAACCGAGACGTTGCTCGACCTTTCGCCCGCGGACCTGCTGGCGAAGCGGCCGGACGTGAAGTACGTGTTCGCCCGTCATCGCGTCGAAGTCCGCGCGCCGGCCGGACCCGGCCTGCCCGAGAATCCCGATCTCGAGGAAGTGCGGCCCTATCTCGTGCCGCTGTTCCGCGAGCTGCTCGCGCCGGATCCGAAACTGCCGCCCGAATACCGGCTGATGTCGGAGATCGCGACGCCGGCGGGGCGCGCGTATGCACGCGTCTATGAGATCGTGCGCACGCCAGCCGGGAGCCCCTGATGCGCCGCGAATCCGTCAACTTCATCCGCTACGTGCTCGAGGAATGGATCCCGCCCGTGCTGCGCGACTCCGCGCCGATGCGCTGGCTGTTCCGTGGCTACTGGGGCCGCTTCGTCGACGATCTCGAGAAATTCCGCGCCAACATCCACCACGTGACGCCCGCCGAATACGCCGACATCTACCGGCGCATGCCGCGCATCCAGCACGGCACGGACAACAGCGAGGCCTGCATCGCGCGGCTGGCGGAGCTGCTGACGCCGGGCACCGTGTGCGACGTCGGCTGCGGCACCGGCTACCTCGTCGGCGAGCTGAGCCGTCGCTCGGCGCGGCCGGCCGGCGAATTCACCGGCGTCGATTTCCAGCTCGAGCCCGGCATCGCCGAGCGCGTGCCCGGCGCGCATTTCCGCGAAGCCGACATCGAGGCGCTGCCGTTCGCGGACGGTGCGTTCTCCACCGTCGTCTGCACGCACGTGCTCGAGCACGTGCTCGACATCGGCAAGACCATCGCGCAGCTGCGGCGGGTCGCCGCGCAGCGCCTGCTGGTGATCGTGCCGCTGGAACGCGAATACCGCTTCACGTTCAATCCGCACGTGCACTTCTTCCCGTATCCGCACAGCTTCCTGCGACACATCGTGCCGGTGCCGAAGACCGCACGTTGTGAGGTCATCGGTCGCGACCTGCTGTACATCGAAGAGCGGCAGGGGGCGTGATGGGCAACTGGCGCCAACTCCTCGAACTGGTCAGCTTCCCGGTCGCCATCGCCGCCGGGCAGATCCTCTTCAAGCGCGCCGCCGCGCAACTCGGCCCGGCCCACGGCGCCTCGTGGGTGCTCGACGTCGCGAAGCTGCCGACGATGTGGCTGGCGCTGGCGCTGTACGGCGGGGCGACGCTGCTGTGGGTGCGCATCCTGACCACCGTGCCGCTGTCGCGCGCCTATCCGTTCATGGCGCTGGCTTTCGTGCTGGTGCCGGCGGCCGGTTACTTTCTCTTCAACGAGACGATCACGGGCCGGTATGCCATCGGCACGGCGCTGATCGTCGCGGGAGTGCTGGTCGTCGCGCGCGCCTGAGTGGCTATAATTCGCGCCATGCCTTTCTACGAATACGAATGCCCTCATTGCGGCTTCCGCGACGAAGTGCTGCAGCAGATTTCCGACAAGCCGCTCAAGAAGTGCCCGAACTGCGGCAAGAGCGGGTTCAAGAAGCTGATTTCCGCGCCGGTGTTCCGGCTGAAGGGCTCGGGCTGGTACGAGACGGACTTCAAGTCGGACAAGGAAAACAAGCGCAACCTCGCCGGTGCGGAGAAGGAAGAGTCGAAGTCCGAGGCGAAGACCGAGACCAAGGCGGAAGCCAAGGCCGAGACGAAGACCGACGCGCCGAAAGCGGAGCCGGCCAAGCCGGTGAAGGCGCGGTCGAAGCCCAAGGCCAAGGCGCGCGCAGCGAAACGTCCGCGCCGCTGAGACCGGCCGTGAACTACGCGCGGCGCCCCGGCATCGACAGCAAGGCCTTGCAGGCCGTCGACGCCCGCGAGCGCGCCGCGTTCACCACGAATCACGCCGAATCCGCGCGCCTCGCGCGCGCCAGCGCGCAGCACTGGCTGAACGGCGTGCCCATGCACTGGATGCGCGACTGGAGCACGCCGCACCCGCTGTTCGTGCGGCGCGCGTGCGGTGTCGAGGTCGAGGACGTCGACGGCAATGCCTACGTCGATTTCTGCTTCGGCGACACCGGCGCGATGTTCGGCCACTCGCCGCCGCCGATCGCCCGCGCGTTGGCGGAGACGGGCGCCGCGGGCATCACGTCGATGCTGCCGGCCGAGCGCGTCGCGCGCGTCGGCGAGAAGCTGGCGCGGACGTTCGGCCTGCCGTTCTGGCAGATGACGCAGACCGCCACCGACGCGAACCGCGCGGCGCTGCGCTGGGCGCGCGCGATCACCGGCCGCGCGCGCATCCTCGTGTTCGACGGCTGTTATCACGGCACGGTCGAAGAGACGCTGGTGCGCGGCCTGCCCGAGCTCGCGGACAAGGGCGGCGCCCGCGCGCGCGCCGGCCTCATCGGCATGAACCACGACGTCGCCGCGACGACGGACGCGGTGCCGTTCAACGATCTCGAGGCCGTCGAGAAGGTGCTGCGGCGCGGCCGCACCGCGGCGCTGATCGCCGAACCGGTGATGACCAACATCGGCATGGTATTGCCGCAGCCGGGGTTCCTCGCCTCGCTGCGCGGGCTGACGCGCCGCTACGGCACGTTGCTGATCGTCGACGAGACGCACACGTTGTCGACGGCGCGCGGCGGGTATTCGCAGGCGCAGTCGCTCGATCCCGACCTGTGGGTGTGCGGCAAGGCGATCGCCGGCGGCATGCCCTGCGCGGTGTTCGGCTTCACGGCCGAGGTCGAGGCGGGCATGCGCCGGGTGCAGGAGGAACGCGCCGGCGGACACTCCGGCATGGGCACCACGTTGTCGGCGAACGCGCTGGCGCTGGCCTGCCTGGAGGCGTCGCTCGACGAACTGATGACGCCGGCCGCGTACGACGCGATGCAGGCGACCGCGACTTATCTTTCGGAAGGGCTCGGCCGCGTGTTCGCGGCGCAGTCGCTCGACTGGCACGTGTCGCGCGTCGGCGCCCGGCTCGAGTTCGGCTTCGGCAGGCCGCCGCGCGACGGCGCGGAATCCGAGCGCCAGGCCTGGCCGGAGCTCGAGCACGCCATCCATCTCTATCTACTCAACCGCGGCGTGTTGCTGACGCCGTTCCACAACATGATGCTGTGTTCGCCCGTGACCACCTCGGCGCACGCCGACCTGCTGCTCGGGCACCTGCACGATTTCCTGCGCGAGACGGGGGCCGGCCGTGACTGAGCGCATCCGCATCGCCGACGGCGCCGAGCTCGCGACCTTCCTGGCGCGGTATCCGGACGTGCAGCAGGTGCAGATCTTCATCACCGATCCGTCGGGCGTGCCGCGCGGCAAGGCTGTGCGGCGCGAGGAACTGGTGCGCATCTTCGATTCGGGCCGGCAGGTGGCCGGTTCGATCCTCGGGCTCGACATCACCGGGCAGGACGTCGACGACACCGGGTTGGTCTGGGACACCGGCGATGCCGACATGTGCGCGCGGCCGATCGCCGGCACGCTGGTGCGCGCGCCGTGGCTGGCCGCCCCGACGGCGCAGCTCATGCTGACCATGTTCGACGGCCGGGGCGCGCCGGCCGCGGCGGACCCGCGGCATTGCCTGGTGCGCGTGCTCGAGCGGTTCGCGGCGGAAGGACTCAGGCCGGTGGTCGCCTGCGAGCTCGAGTTCTATCTACTGCGCGAGGAGGGCGGCCGGCTGTCCCCCGCGGGCGGCGGCCGCGCCGGCGAGCGCCAGAAGATAGACGCGTACAGCCTGCAGCGGCTCGACGACCTCGCGCCGGTCTTCGACGAGATCTACCGCGCCGCCGACGCGCAGGGCCTGCCGACCGAGACGCTGATGTCGGAATACTCGCCCGGGCAGTTCGAGATCACGCTGCATCACCGCGACGATGCGTTGCGCGCGGTCGACGAGGCCGTGATGTTCAAGCGCGCGGTGCGCGGCGCGGCGCAGAAACACGGGCTGGTGGCGTGTTTCATGGCGAAGCCGTTCACGGCGCGCGCCGGCAGCGGGTTGCACGTGCACGTCAGCGTCAACGACGCGCGCGGCGTGAATGTATTCGCGAGCGACGATCCGGCCGGCACGCCCGAGTTGCGGCACGCGATCGCCGGCATGAAGCAGACGATGGCGGAGTCGATGGCCGTGTTCGCGCCGAACGCGAATTCGTACCGGCGCTTCGTCAGCGAGAGTTATGCGCCGGTCGCGCCGATCTGGGGCATCAACAACCGCTCGGTGAGCCTGCGTGTGCCGGCGGGGCCGGCGGTGTCGCGGCACGTGGAGCACCGGATCGCGGGGGCGGATGCGAACCTGTATCTCGCCGTTGCCAGCGTGCTGGCCGCCGCGGCGCATGGGTTGGAGCGTCGGCTCGATCCGGGACCGCCGGTGTCGGGCAATGGCTATGCGCTGCCGATGAAGCAGGAGTTGCCGCGGACGTGGCGCGAGGCGCTGGACGGCGCGGCGAGCTCGGATTTTCTCGCGTCGGCGTTGTCGCCGGAGTTCGTGAAGGTCTTCCTGGCGATCAAGGAGCAGGAGTTCACGCGCTTCTCCGCCGAGGTCAGCGACCTCGACTACGCCTGGTATCTCCGCAATTGAGGACTGTCCCCGTTTGCCAGGGTCGGTCGTATACGACCGACGGACTGTCCCGATTACGACTTCTTGGCGGGTTGCGGCGAGGGCGTGGCGGCCGGGGCCGGCGCGGACGCCGGCTTCGCGGCGGCGGATTCCTTCTCGACGAGGAACTTCACCACCCCGATGAAATCGTCGGGCGTCGTGAGGTTGTTGTTGTTTAGCCGGTACTTGCCGTTCACGACCAGCGTCGGCGTGCCCGTGACCTTCATCGCGATGATCTGCGCATCGGCCTGACGCATCTTGAGATCGACGCTGAACGACTTCGACGCCGCGACGAAGTCCGCGGCCTTCGCGCCGGTGGTCTTCTGATAGAAGCGCGCGATGTCCTCGATGCTCGGCAGCTTCTTCTTGAGAGCGCCGGTCGTGGTGCCCTCGAGGATGCCGAGCTCACCGGTGTTCCAGATCGCGTCGAACATCTGGTCGTGCGCCTTCTCCGAGACGCCGAGCGACTTCGCGGTGAGATACGCGCGCTGGAACGTCGGCCAGTTCTCGCCCGCGTTCCACGACGCCGGCAGATAGACGAGCTGCGCGTTCGGCGGCAGCGACGCCTTGATGCGCTTCATGATCGGCTGGAAGTGATCGCAGGCCGGGCAGCCGTACGAGAAGACTTCCATGACCTCGACCTTGCCCGGCGCCACGTTCGTGCGCTGGGCCTGCGGCAGGATGTCGTAGTGCTTGCCGGCTTCCCAGCCCGCGGCCTGCGCCGTGGTGCCGAAGCCGGCGACGAGCGCCAATGAAGCGACGAGGGAGCCAACGAGGTGTTTGAACATGCGTTTGGGTGCCGTTTTGAAGGTGATGGAGTCTACGATAAGGCGGCTTTCCTGACGTGGTGCTGAACCGTTAACATCGCCGCCCTTTTCCGTACTTCCGGGCTCGAGTCCACATGCGTTCTCACTACTGCGGTCAGGTCAACAAATCACTGATCGGTCAAGAGGTTACGGTTGCCGGTTGGGTCCATCGGCGCCGCGATCATGGCGGCGTGATCTTCGTCGACCTGCGCGACCGTGAAGGCCTCCTCCAGGTGGTTTTCGACCCGGACAACCAGGCCCAGTTCAACGAGGCCGAGAAACTCCGCAACGAATTCGTCGTGAGGGTCCGCGGCCTGGTGCGCGAGCGCCCGGCCGGCACGGCCAACGCCAACCTCGCCTCGGGCCAGGTGGAACTGCTCGCGCGCGAGCTCGTCACGCTCAACCGCTCCGAGCCGCTGCCGTTCCAGCTCGACGAACACGTCAGCGAGGAAGTGCGCCTCAAGTACCGCTACATCGACCTGCGCCGCGAGGAGATGTCGAAGCGCCTGCGCCTGCGTCACAAGATCACGCGGGCGATGCGCGCCTATCTCGACGACGCCGGCTTCGTCGACATCGAAACGCCCGTGCTGACGAAGGCCACGCCCGAAGGCGCGCGGGACTACCTCGTCCCCTCGCGCACGCATGCCGGCAAGTTCTTCGCGCTGCCGCAGTCACCGCAGATCTTCAAGCAGCTGCTGATGGTGGCGGGCTTCGATCGCTACTACCAGATCGTCAAATGCTTCCGCGACGAGGACCTGCGCGCCGAGCGCCAGCCCGAGTTCACGCAGCTCGACATCGAGACGTCGTTCCTCTCGCAGGACGAGATCATGACGACGATGGAGAAGCTGACGCGCCACTTCTTTAAGGACGGCATCGGCGTCGATCTCGCCGACCCGTTCCCGCGCATGAGCTACGAAGAAGCCATGCGTCGTTACGGTTCGGACAAGCCCGATCTGCGCAACCCGCTCGAGCTGGTCGACGTGAACGATCTCGTCGCCAACTGCGACTTCAAAGTGTTCGCCGCGCCGGCGAAGGATCCGAAGGGCCGCGTCGCGGCGCTGCGCGTGCCGGGCGGCGGCGCGCTGCCGCGCTCGCAGATCGACGAGTACACCGCGTATGTCGCGCGCTACGGCGCGAAGGGCCTCGCGTACATCAAGGTCAACGACAAGGCGAAGGGCAAGGAAGGCCTGCAGTCGCCGATCGTGAAGTTCCTGAGCGATGACGCCGTGAAAGGCATCCTCGAGCGCACGGGCGCGCAGGACAACGACCTGATCTTCTTCGGCGCCGACAGCGCGAAGGTGGTCAGCGATGCGATCGGCGCGTTGCGCCTGAAGGTCGGCAGCGATCTCAAGATCACGCAGACCGGCTGGAAGCCGCTGTGGGTCGTCGATTTCCCGATGTTCGACTGGGATCCGGACGAGAAGCGCTGGGTCGCGATGCATCACCCGTTCACCTCGCCGGTGAACGACGACGCGGCGGCGCTGAAGGCGTCGCCGGAGAAAGCGCTCGCCAAGGCGTACGACCTGGTGCTGAACGGCACGGAAATCGCCGGCGGTTCGGTGCGTATCTTCCGCCAGGAGATGCAGTCGACCGTGTTCGACCTGCTGGGCATCGGGCCGGAAGAGGCGCAGCTGAAGTTCGGCTTCCTGCTGGATGCGCTGAAGTACGGCGCGCCGCCGCATGGCGGCATCGCGTTCGGCCTCGACCGCATCGTCATGCACATGACCGGCACCGACAGCATCCGCGACGTCATCGCGTTCCCGAAGACGCAGACCGCGGCGGACCCGCTGACGGATGCGCCGACGGAAGTGTCGGAGAAGCAGCTGCGCGAAGTGCACGTGCGGGTGCGGACGCCGCCGCCGACGTAATTGGGGACGGACCCTATTTTCGTTGTAACAATCGGCGGGACTTGCGCGCTTCGGCGCACCTAGACGATCGTTGCGACGACCATGAGGAACGTCCCCGACAGCGCCGCCTCCAGGATCGCCGGCCCCAGGACCGCCGCCGTTTTCGTCCACGGTCTGTGGCTCAACGGCGCCGAGTTCGCACTGATGGGTCGGCGACTCGCCACGCGCCATGGCTTCGTCGGGCACCGGTTCTCCTATCCCTCTGTCGGCGCGCCGATGGAGGCGATCGTCGAGCGACTGGCGCGCTTCGTCGAGCGCATCGACGCGGATCGCGTGCACTTCGTCGCGCACAGTCTCGGCGGCCTCGTGTTGTGCCGCTACTTCGAGCAGACGCGCGCCATCCCCGAAGGCCGCGCCGTCCTGCTCGGCTCGCCCACGCTCGGCAGCGAGACCGCGAAACGCGTCGCCGGGCTGCGCTTGCTGGCGCCGCTGCTCGGCCGCGCGGTCGCCGACGAACTGGTGAATCCCGCGCGCCCGCGCGCCTGGAACGCGGCGCGTGAGCTCGGCTGCATCGCCGGCACGCGGCCGATGGGGCTGGGCCGCCTGTTCTCGCGTTTCGCCGAACCGTCAGACGGCACGGTCGCCGTGCGCGAGACCAAACTACCCGGGCACAGCGCGCATCTGACTTTGCCGGTCAGTCATTCGGGCATGTTGCTGTCGACGCGTGTCGCGGACGAGGTGGGCGAGTTCCTGAGTCGCGGCCGATTCGGCGGCGGCTGAATCCGCCGCGCGCCGCCATGATCGAAATCGACGGCGCGGAAGGCGAGGGCGGCGGACAGATCCTGCGCTCGGCGCTGTCGTTGTCGATCTGCACGCAGCAGCCGTTCCGGATCGTGAACATCCGGGCGAATCGCGACAAGCCCGGGTTGCGGCGGGCGCACCTCACTGCCGTGCAAGCCGCCGCGCGCATCAGCGACGCGGTCGTCGAAGGCGCCGCGCTCGAGTCGCGTGAGCTGACGTTCCGACCCGGCACGCTGCGCGCCGGCGACTACGCATTCGACATCGGCAGCGCCGGTAGTTCGACGCTCGTCCTGCAGACGGTGTTGCCGCCGCTGCTGACCGCCGCGGCGGTGAGCCGTGTCCGCATCGTCGGCGGCACGCACAACCCGGGGGCACCGCCTTTCGATTTCCTGGCACGTGCGTTCCTGCCGCTGCTGGCGCGGCTCGGTGCGCAGGTTGCGCTGGATCTCGTGCGACCGGGGTTCTATCCGCGGGGTGGCGGCGAGGTCCACGTGCGGATCGAGCCCGCGACGCTCGGTTCGCTGGAGCTGATGGAACGCGGTGCCGCGAGGCGCTGCTACGCCGAGGCCCATGTCGCCGCGGTGCCGTCGCACGTCGCGACGCGCGAGCTCGAGATCGTGGGGAAGATGCTCGGCTGGCCGCGCGAGCAGCTGCACGTGCGGGCGTTGTCGAACGACGTCGGCCCCGGCAACGCGCTGACCGTGACGCTCGAACACGAACACGTGACCGAAGTGACGACCGCGTTCGGCCAGCGCGGTGTACGCGCGGAGGACGTCGCGCGCGCGGCCGCGGGCGAAGCTGCGACATATCTTGCCGCGACGGCGCCGGTCGGCGAGCACCTGGCGGATCAGCTGCTGCTGCCGATGGCGCTGGGAGCGGGCGGGAGGTTCCGCGGCGTGACGTCGAGTTCGCACTTGCGGTCGAACGCGGCGGTGATCGAGAGGTTCACGGGTCGCGAAGTGGGGATCGAGTCGGCCGTCGACGGCGTTGTTGTGACGGTTTAATGGGGACGGACCCTCATTTCGTTGTAACAATCGGCCGCCGTGGGCGACCGCGCGGCGCGCCAGACAACCGGATCCCAAACTCGCGCGCCTTCGCGTCACGCCACTCGTCGTCCCCGAACGGCAACTGACACTCGAGCGAGCGCCGGATCGCCGCGACTTCCTCCGCGGTCTGCGGCGCATTGACGAACTCCAACCAGCGGTCCGGCAGCGCAATCGGCGGCGATGCCACGAACAGCGGCGACGTCTCCCACGTTCGCCAGCTCGCGCTTCCCCATTCCCAGCGTTCCGCGCGCTCCACCAGCCGGGCACGCAGCGCATTCCGTTCGACGTAGCGCAGGACGGTGAGCAGATGGCGGTCGTCCTGGACGAGCGACGTCTTGAACCGGCCACCCCAGACGCTGCCCGAAGTTTGATGTTGGTGGCGATATCGGCCCGCGTGAGTCGTGAACAGCCAATGTGCCCAACGGGCCAGGTCGTCGGCCTCGAGTGGGCTGAAGACGAAGTGGACGTGATTGGGCATCAAGCAGGCCGCGAACAGCGGAACCGGTACGAGGTCCATCGCCTCGGCGAGAAGCCACAGAAATGCGATGTAGTCGCGGCGGCCGTGAAACAGCTGCATCCGGTTATGGCCGCGGTTGTAGAAGTGGTAGTAGTGCCCGGGGGCGATCACTCGGTGCACGCGCGGCATGAGAGCGAGCCTAGTGGAGGCGCTCTCTGCGACGGAACGTGAAAAAGCCGCGCGAATGTCGCCATTCGCGCGGCCGTCAATTGTTACAACTTAAATAGGGTCCGTCCCCAATTACTGGAACTTGAAGATCAGCTCGTGCAGCGAGTCGTCCTTCAGCTTGATCACGAGCTTGCGGCAGTTCGTCCAGCTCGTGCTGGTCTGCCAGTTGTAGGTGAACACTTTGGTCGCCGGGTCGAAGCTGATGCCCGCGGCGCCGCTGGCAGGATCGTTCAACGGCACCACCGTGCCGCTGCACGAATACGACTGCACCGTCGCCGACGTGAACGACGCCGGGTTGCTCACGTAGCCACCGTGTCCATCCGGCAACCGCCAGCGGATCGGCACCAAACTACCCTTCGCCACCAGGTTCGGTGACGGCGGCGGCACGACGTTCGGCAGGAAGCCGTCGAAGTTGAAGTGCTGCTCGACGTTATAGGTGTTGGTCACATTGGTCGTGAACGCGACGGCGTCCTTGGCCGTGACCTTGAAGGTCTTCGAACCGTCGACCTTGGTGTTGATGTAGTCGCCTTCCGGTGTCGGCGCCGTGCAGGACACCAGGGAGACGTCCGTGCACGAGTACGCCGCTTCCACGTCCTGATAGAAGCCGTAGGTTGCACCGTTCGCCGGTGCGGTGATGACGACCACCGGCGCGGTCTTGTCGATGTTGCGCGGCGCCGTCGAGAACGTCTGCGAGTTGCCGGCGTTGTCGGTGACGGTCACCTGGCCGGTGACCGCTTCGCCCTCGGCGCTGATCGTCAGCGGGCTCGTCGCGCTGGTCGATGCCACACCGCTCAGCGCGTCGGCACGCGTGAACGGCACGGTGACGTTCGTCTTGTTCCAGCCGCTCGCGTTCGGTGCCGGCGAGAAGGAACCGAACGACAGCGTGGGCGGTGTCGCGTCACGCTTGATGGTGACGGAACCAGTCGCGGTCCCGCCTTGCGACGTGGCGGAGCAAATGCGGCCGACGCCGCTGGTGTCGGCGGTCACCGTGCTCGATTCGCAGCCCGTGCTGGACACGAGGCTCACGGGGAACTCGTTCACCGACCAGTCCACCGTCACGTCGCCGCGGTACCAGCCGTTGTTGCCCGACGTCCCGACCAAGGTCGGCGTGATGACGGGCGCCGTCTTGTCGATGTTCAGCGCCGGGCTCACGAAAGTTGCTGAATTGCCCGCGGCGTCCGTCGCGGTGACCGATTGCGTGAGACCGACGCCTTCGTTCGCGAAGGTCAGCGGGCTCGCCTTGCTCGTGCCCGCGAGGCCGGATGTGACGTCGCTCGCGACGAAGCCCACGTCGACCGTCGTGTTGTTCCAGCCGCTGCCATTCGCGGCCGGCGCGGGTGCGCCGAACGCCAGCGCCGGCGGCGTGGCATCGCGTTTCACCGTGGTCGATGCGCTGGCCGTGCCGCCGGCCGAAGTCACCGTGCAGGTGAAGCTCGTGCCCGCGGTATCGAGGACGACCTCCGTCGTGCCGCACCCGCTGGTCGATTCGATGCTCGCCGGGATCTCGCTGATCGACCAGCCCACTTGCACGTTGCCGACGTACCAGCCGTCGTTGCCGGGCGTGCCGGACACGGAGGCGTTCACGATCGGCGGCGTCCGGTCGATGCTGACGGCGGGGCTGTCGAACGTGGCGGCATTGCCGGCGTTGTCGGTGACGGTCACCGACTGGCTCATGCCGATGCCTTCGTTCGAGAAGAGCAGGGGTGACGCGACGCTCGTCGACGCGATGCCCGACACGGCGTCGCTGGCATCGTAGGCGATGCTCACATCGCTGCCATTCCATCCATTGGCGTTCGCGGCCGGGATACGCGCGCCGAACACGAGAGTGGGAGCCGTCGCGTCCCGCTTCACGGTGACACTGTTCGAGTTCGTGCCGCCACCCGACGTCGCGCTGCAGGTGAAGCTCGTGCCACCCGAGTCCTGCGACACCGTGACCGCGTCGCAGCCGCTCTTCGTCGTGACGGTCGACTCGGCATCGGTCACCGACCACGTGACTTGCACGTCGCCGGTGTACCAGCCATTGGCGCCGAGCGGGCCGGACACGGTCGGCTGGATCACCGGCGGTGTCGAATCCGCGGGCGAGAACGGCAGTCCGGTGATCCTGTGCACCACCTCGTAGCCGCCGAGATAAAGATTGCCGGTGGCATCGAAGACGATCTGGTCCGCGCGGAAGATCTGGAAACCTTCGGGCGACTGGGACGGCACGTTCAGCGCCTGGATCAGGCCGGTCGTCGCGTCGATGCGCCGCACGCGGTTGGCGGCGATGACGGTGATGTTGCCGCCCGGATCGACCGCGAAGCTCGTGAAGCTGCTGAGGCCCGCAGCCGTCGCGAGACCTCCATCACCCGTGTTGGACGGCGTGCCGTTGCCGGCGACCGTCGAAATCACGCCGGTGGTCTTGTCCACGCGGCGGATCCGCCAATGCTGCGTGTCCGCGATCAGCAGGTTTCCGTTGCGGTCGAAGCCGAGACCGCCCGGCGAGGACAGGGAAGCGGAAGTCGCCGCGCCGCCGTCTCCGAGCGCACCGCTGGTCAGCCCATTGCCGGCCACGGTGGTGATGATGCCGGTGGCGATGGTGACCTTGCGGACGCGATTGTTGTAGACGTCGCTGAAGTAGAGATTGCCGTCCCGATCGAACACCGGATAGTCGGCGAACCGCGTGGCCGCCGCCGTTGCAGGACCGCCGTCTCCCGAGAAGCCGTACGTTCCGGAGCCGGCGACCGTCGAGATCAGCCCGGTGCTCTTGTCGATCTTCACGACGCGCAACATGCCGCGCGTCGCCAGGTGGACGTTGCCCAGCGCATCGAGCGCGACGCCGCCGATCGGGCCGCCGAAGCGCGCGTTGATCGCCGGACCGCCGTCGCCGGTATAGCTGCCGTCGATGACGGACGTCATGCTCGTGCCGGCGATCGTCGTCAGCTGGCCGGTGGCGGCCGAGTAGCGACGCACCCGCGCGTTTTGCGTATCGGAGATGTAGACGTCGCCGTTCGTGTCCGGCGCAACGCCGCGCGGTTCGTTGAGGCAGGCATCGCGCGGCAACGAGCTCTCGCCGCACCAGTAGATCATGCCGTTGCCGATGATCGTGCTGAGGATGCCGGTGCTCGCCGTGACGACGCGAATGCGCGAGCTGCCCTGGTCCTCCGCCAGCAGCAGGTTGCCGTTCGCCTGGACGGCGAGGTCGATGATCGCGCCGATGGGAGACTGCGTCGCCAGGCCGCCATCCACCGCCATCGACGAGAACGAGCCATTGCCGGCGACGGTTCTCAGGAGACCGGTCTGTGCATCGAGGCGACGCACGCGGATCGCGCCGCGCTCGGCGTAGAACAGGTTGCCCGCGGCGTCGGCCGTGATGCGCGTCGGGCCGGCGATGGAGCTCGTCGCGGCCGGCACGTTCTCGCCGCCGTAGGCCCAGGTGCCGTTACCCGCGATCGTGGTGATCACGCCGGTGGTGGCGTTCACCTTGCGGATGCGGTTGTTCAGGCTGTCCGAGATGTAGAGGTTGTTGGCCGCGTCGAGAGCGATGCCATTCGGACCGTTGAGCTGCGCGAACTGCGCCAGGCCGCCGTCGCCCGAGAATCCGGCGACCGTCGTGCCCGCGATCCGGCGGACGTCGTCGACGCCGGCGATCTTGCAGACGCTGTTGTTGAGTGAGTCGGTGAAATAGACGGCGCCGGTGGAATCGACCGCGAACTGCAGGTCGATGTCGCCATGCACGGTGCAGACGCCGCTCACGAGCAGGTTGGCGAGTCGCGTGCCCTGCAACGTCGTGAGGTTGAGCCGGTACAGCGAGATTCCGTTGAGGACGTAGCCATAGCCGGCGTTGTCGAGGAAGAAGACGCCGGTGTTGTTGTAGAAGTTGCCGGCTCCCGGGTAGAGGCTGATGGTCCCGGTCGCGGGATCGCGGCGCATCAGCTTGATGGTCCGCGTGTTCACCGTGAAGATCGTGCCATCCGGCTTCACCGCCACGTTGCGCGGCACGATGGGCGCCTCGAGCGCCGGCATGTTGTCGATGACCCGTCCACCGGCGAAGGTCTCGACGGTCTGCGCCGCCGCGGCTCCGCCATATGTCAAGCATGCGCACGCCAACCACGCGCCGATGCGCGCCATCCCGATCTTCATTCTCGTCTTCCTCCCAGAAGTGCCGCGCGATCCTAACTTCCGCGCTTGGGCCTAACCAGTGGTATCTGCCACGAGTTACCGGGGGATGACGCTTCGGGGATTCGTCAGCGCGCGATGATCGTCCGGTCGCCGGAGACGAGGTCGATCGCGAACACGGCGCCGGCCCAGGGATGCGCGACGTACGCCACGCCTTCCTTCACGTCCATCGCGAACGCGCCATAGGGGATCGGGCCGCGGCCGTGCATTTCGTGCGTCACCGCGTCCTCGCCGGAGATGACGCGCTGCGCGCCGGTGGCCAGGGACACCGAGAACAGGTTGTTGGACGACGCCACGCGCATGCCCAACAAGCGGGTATTCGCCGCGTCCAGGTACGACGCGCCCATCACGCTCGCACCCGGCTCGGGATCCTCGGCCCAAGGCGCGACGAATTCGCTGCGGTTGCCGGTCGCGAGGTCGACGGCGTACACGCCGCCGGGGCCTTCGTCGCCCACCAGCGCACGGGTGCCGTCGATCACGAACGTGCTGGCGCGCTGGAACGTGTGGCCGGTGCCGCGGCTCGTGCCGGTCACGCCGCTGACGGCGCCGCTGGCGAGATCGAGCGAATACAGCGCGTCCGCGCCCGTGCCGGTGACCGAGAAATACGCGCGGTTGTTCGGCGCATCGAGCCGCATCGAGCGCGAGTAACCGACGTTCGTCAGGTCGACGCCCAGCGGCTGCACCACGGTGCGGTTGCCGGTCTCGAGATCGACGCTGACCACCGAATACAAAGGAGTGTCGACCAGCGCCAGCGCCTTGCGCCCGGTGACGCCGGCGCGCGTATCGATCACGAGATCGCTGACGTTGAAGATGTCGGGGCCGGTGCCCTTCGAGAACTGCGCGCCCGACACGACGCTGCGCGCGCCGGTGGCGAGGTTCACGCGGATCACGGAGCCGTAGCTGCGGTCGGTCAGCAGCAGCGACGACGCGGTGCCGTTCGCCTGTTCGACGACGAGGCCCTCCGGGTAACTCATCGCGAGGCCGCTGCCGACGCTGGCGTCGGCGACCGATGTCGGGACGCCGGTGTGGCCGTCGAACCGCGAGACGGTGCCGCCGAACTGCGCGACGAAAATGCCGGACGAGGGCGTGGTGCCCACGGCCAGCGTGCGGGTGAAACGCGGGATGGCATTCTGCACCCGCGGCACGACGGCGATGCGCGTCGGGTCGTTGCCGTCGAGCGCGAAGACCTGGTGCCCATCCGCATCGAGGACGTACAGGCGGGAGATCTGCGCATCGAATCGCAGCAGCGTCGGACTTTCCGGCGTGACGCCCGTTCCGATCAATTCGTCCTTCGACGAGAACACGGTGCGATTGCCCGTGACCGGATCGACGGACCAGATGTGGTCGGGCCGGCCGTTGCCGCGGCTGCCCTCGCTGACCAGCAGGCGCGGAACGCCCGGGTCGTAGGCGATGCCGGCGGGCCGGTCGAACGGCGCACCGGTGCCGACCGTGGCGCTCGACACCACGCTGCGTGCGCCGGTCGCGAGATCCACGCCGATGATCGAGCTGTTCGTCGGATTCGTGACCCAGGCGCGGTTGTTCGCGCCGTCGACGGTGAGCGCCGCCCCGCTGACGAAGTTCGTGTCCGTCGACGCCTGCGAGGCCGGCGCGACGTTGGTCCGCGCGCCGTTCGCGAGATCCACCGCGATCACCGCGTTGACGGTGGCGTCCAGCAGCAGTGCGCGGTTGCGCGGCGCATCGACGACGAGGTCGACCAGGTTGTACGTGCCGTTCGCGGCCGTGATGGCGGCCGACGCGGGAGACACGAGTCGCGAGGTGCCGTCCGCGAGCGAGAACGAGTAGACGATGTTGGATGTGCCGTCGACGGTGATCAGCCGCTGGCCGGTCGCGTCGACGTCGATCGCGCGCGGCGAATACACCGGCGGCCCGTGGTTCGTGACTGTCGCGGCCGCGGCGCCGTTCGCGACGTTGCCGGCGCTGTCGGTGACGTCGACGCTGATCAGGTTGTCGCCGGTCGTCAGCGGCACGTCGGCGCGCCAGTTCTGGAAGCTGTCGATGGTGGTCGCGAGCACGCCGTTGACGCGCACCTCGCTCACGCCATGCGCATCGTTCGAATTGCCGCGGACGGCAATCGCGGTGGCGTCGGAATACCCGGTGGTGGTCGGGAACACGATGCGCGCGGAGGGCGGCACGTGGTCGACGGCCCACGTGAACGTCGCCGGCGACGGGTCGACGACGCCGTTCGCGTCGCGCACCCGCACGCGGTACGTGTGCGTGCCGTCGGCGAGGCCGCTCAGCGTCGCGGGGCTCGTGACCGCGGCGAACGCGGCGTCGTCGAGGCTGGCCTCGAACGTAGCGCCCGACGTCGCGGACGTGAACTCGAAGCGCGCATCCGTGGCGCGGGTCGCGGCGGCGGGCGTGCTCGAGATCGTCGTGTCGGGCGGTGACGAACTCGCGGGCGGGGGAGTGGTGTTCTTCTTGCCGCCGCCGCCACAGGCGGCGAGCAGGGTGCCCGCGAGGAGCAGCGTGGTTATGTTGCGCATGAGTGCGCGGAATCCTAATGGGCTGCCGGCACGCTCCCGGTGCGCCACGTCACGAAAACGGTGGTCGTAGGGCTTTAGGCCTAGCAAGGTGGCCCGCCGGGCGCGGGCGGTTCGCCGGCCGGGCCGGTCTTCAGCCGAGGAGCGCGCGCAGCTTGTACACGAGATCGAGCGCCGCGCGCGGCGTCAGGTCGTCCGCGTTCACGGCGCGCAGCGCGGCTTCGAGCTCCTGCAGCCGCGGGTCCGGCGGCGGCGGTGCCGGCGGTTCGAGCGGCAGCTGCGCCTGCGGCGTCGGTGCGGCCGATCGCGACCGCGTCCGCGTGACGCCCGTCTCGGGAGCCGCCGAGGCGCCGCCCTTCTCGAGCACCGCCAGGTATTCGCGCGCCGCCGCGATCACCTCGCGCGGCACGCCGGCGAGCTGCGCGACCGCGAGGCCGTAGCTGCGGCTCGCGGGACCTTCCTTCACGGCGTGCAGGAAGACGAGGCCGTTGCGATGTTCGGTGGCGTCGAGGTGCACGTTGGCGATGCCGTCCATCTCGTGCGAGAGGCTGGTCAGCTCGAAGTAGTGAGTTGCAAACAAGGTGAAGCTGCGGTTCACGCGCGCGATGTGCCGCGCGACTGCCCAGGCCAGCGACAGGCCGTCGAACGTGCTCGTGCCGCGGCCGATCTCGTCCATGAGGATCAGGCTCTTGTCGGTCGCGTTGTTCAGGATGTTCGCGGCCTCGGTCATCTCGACCATGAACGTCGAGCGGCCGCCGGCGAGATCGTCGCCCGCGCCGATGCGCGTGAAGATGCGATCGAGCGGGCCGAGGATTGCCTTGTCCGCCGGCACGAAGCTGCCGACGTGCGCCAGCAGCGCGATCAACGCGCCCTGGCGCATGTACGTCGATTTGCCGCCCATGTTCGGACCCGTGACGATCAACATGCGTCGCGCGGCGTCGAGCACGAGGTCGTTCGGCACGAACGCGCCGTCGATGAAGTGCTCGACCACCGGGTGCCGGCCGCCGCGGATCTCGAGCCGCGTCTCGGCGACGAGCTGCGGTTCCGTCCAGCCGAGCTGCGCCGCACGCTCGGCGAGTGCACCCAGGCAGTCGAGCGCGGCCAACGCGCCGGCCGTGGCCTGCAGCGCGCCGAGCCGGTCGGTCAGCTGCGTGAGGATGATGTCGTACAGCTCCCGTTCGCGCGCCAGCGACTTCTCGCGCGCGCCGAGCACCTTGTCCTCGAACCCCTTGAGCTCGGGCGTGATGAAACGCTCGGCGTTCTTGACGGTCTGCCGGCGGATGTAGTCCTTGGGCACGTCGTCGGCCTGGGAGCGCGACACTTCTATATAGAAGCCGGAGACGCGGTTGTAGGCCAGCTTCAGCGAGCTCAGGCCCGAGCGCTCGCGCTCGCGTTTTTCGAGCTCGAGCAGGAACTCGTCCGTGTGCGAGGAGATGCGGCGCAGCTCGTCCAGCGTCTCGTCGTAGCCGGGCGCGATCACGTCGCCGTCGCGCAGCACCACCGAGGGTTCCTCGGCGATCGCGCGTTGCAGCAGGTCGACGACGTCCGTGTGTTCGCTGACGGATTCGGTCAGCTCGCGGATCAGCGGCGCCTCGATCCTCGCCATGGACGCGCGCAACGCCGGCAGCGCCGCCAGCGACGCGCGCAGCGCGGTGAGATCGCGCGGCCGCGCGCTGCGCAGCGCCACGCGCGACAGGATGCGTTCGACGTCGCCGATGGCGCGCAACAGCTCGCGCGGCCCTTCGAAGCGGCGCGCGTCGACCAGCAAGGCGACGGCCTGGTAGCGGCGGCGCAGTTGCTGCTGGTTGGTGAGCGGGCGGTTCAGCCAGCGGCGCAGCTGTCGCGAGCCCATCGGTGTCACGGTCGCGTCGAGCAGCGCGAACAACGTCGCGGAGTCCTGGCCCGACAGCGACGCGTCGATCTCGAGATTGCGGCGGGTGGCGGCGTCGAGCTGCAGCGCATCGCCGCGCTCCTCGACCGCGAGACTGGTGATGTGCGGCAGCGCCGTCTTCTGCGTCTCGCGCACGTACTGCAGCAGCGCGCCGGCGGCGCAGATCGCCAGCGGCAGGTCGTCGGCGCCGAAGCCGCGCAGGTCGAGCGTGCCGAGCTGGTCGGTCAGCAGGCGCGAGGCGCTGGCCAGTTCGAAGTGCCAGGGCGGGCGCACGCGTTGGGCGCCAGCGGCCAGGGAAATCTGAACGAGTTCTCCGATCTCTTTATATTGATCCTCAGGCACCAGCAGCTCGGCGGGTTTGAGTCGCTCCAGCTCGGCTTCCAGCGCGGCCGCGCCGTCGGTCTCCATCACGGTGAAGCGGCCGGCGGCGAGATCGAGCCACGCGAGACCGAACTTCACGCCGTCCCGGTCCGCGCGGCGGATCACCGCGCCTAACAAGGTTTCGCGGCGCTGCTCGAGCAGCGCGTCGTCGGTGACGGTGCCGGGCGTCACGACGCGCACGACCTGGCGCTCGACCGGGCCCTTGCTCTTCGCGGGGTCGCCGATCTGCTCGCAGATCGCCACCGACTCGCCCTTGCGCACGAGGCGCGCGAGGTAACCGTCGAGCGCGTGGAACGGCACGCCGGCCATCGGGATCGGCTCGCCGGCGGACTGGCCGCGCGACGTCAGCGTGATGTCGATGAGCTTCGCGGCGCGGCGCGCGTCGTCGTAGAAGAGCTCGTAGAAATCGCCCATGCGATAGAACACGAGCGTGTTCGGGTGCTCGGCCTTGATGCGCAGGTACTGCTGCATCATCGGCGTGTGTTCCTGCGGGCGCGTACTCATGGGGTGTATTCTCGCCGCGTGAGCGTCCCCACCGATAGTGTGTTGTCCGCCCTGGCGCGCGACGTCGGCGCGCGGCTGCACGCGGGCCGGCGCCGGCTCGTCAGCGTCGAATCCTGCACGGGCGGCTGGATCGCCAAGCTGTGCACGGACATCGCCGGCAGCAGCGAGTGGTTCGATTGCGGATTCGTCGTGTATTCGAACGCGGCGAAGACGCGCGACGTCGGCGTGCCGGCGAAGCTGATCGACGCCGAGGGTGCGGTCAGCGAGCCCGTCGTGCGGGCGATGGCGGAGGGCGCGCTGGCGCGCACCGGCGCGACCGTCGCGATCGCGGTCAGCGGCATCGCCGGGCCGGGCGGCGCGACGCCGGGCAAACCCGTGGGCACCGTGTGGTTCGCGCTCGCGCAGCGCACCGCGGACCGGCTCGAGTGCGAGGGCCATCTCGTGAAGTTCGACGGCGACCGCGACGCGGTGCGCCGCCGCGCCGTGGAATACGCGCTGAATCTCCTGGGCCAGATCCCCGCGTGACGATGTTGCGGCTGTTCTTCGCGCTGCAGCCGGCGGAGGCGCAGGGCGCGGGACTGGTCGAGGCTGTGGCGCCACTCGTTGCACAGCTCGGCGGGCAACGTGTGCCGGCGTCGAACCTGCATGCAACGCTGTGTTTCGTCGGCGCGGTGGCGGCAGAGAAATTGCCGCTGCTGTGTGCGGCGGCCGCGCGGGTGCGTGGCAATCCCGCCACGCTCGACTTCGACGCGCTCGACTACTGGGACAAGCCCGAGGTGATCGTCGCGACGTCGCCCGAGGCGGAGTCGGCCCGGGATTTGTCGGCGCGGCTGTTCGAGCAGACGATCGCCGCGGGATTTGCGCCGGATCGCAAACCGTTTCGTCCGCATCTCACGCTGGCGCGAAAAGTGCGGCGTCGCGACGCGGCGAAAATTTCCTGGCCGCGCGTGCTCGAGGAAAAAGTCGGACTGCGCTGCGATCGATTCGTGTTGATGGAGAGTCGTCGCGGAGACGCGGGCTCCGTATACAGTGTCGTCGACTCGTGGCCACTGGATGGCGAAAACGGTCCCGCGAATATTCAGTGATTCGCGTCAGATTTCCTGTGTATTTATACAGGACGCTGTGATAGCCTTTTTTCCACATCAAAACACGTGCAAGGGGATCGAATCGTATGGACGACAACCGCAAGAAGGCGCTCTCCGCGGCGCTGGGTCAGATCGAAAAGCAGTTCGGCAAGGGCTCCGTCATGCGTCTCGGCGATGCCGCGGCGTCGTACGACGTCGAAGCCATCTCGACCGGCTCGCTCGGCCTGGACATCGCGCTGGGCATCGGCGGTTTGCCGCGCGGTCGCGTCATCGAGATCTACGGTCCGGAATCCTCCGGTAAAACCACGCTGACGCTGCAGGTCGTCGCGGAAGTGCAGAAGATCGGCGGCACGGCGGCCTTCGTCGACGCCGAGCACGCGCTCGATCCGTCGTATGCCGAGAAGCTCGGCGTGAACGTGAACGAGTTGCTGGTCTCGCAGCCGGACACCGGCGAGCAGGCCCTCGAGATCACGGACATGCTGGTGCGCTCCGGCGCCGTGGACGTGGTCATCGTCGACTCGGTGGCGGCGCTGACGCCGAAGGCCGAAATCGAAGGCGAGATGGGCGAGCCGCAGATGGGCCTGCACGCGCGCCTCATGTCGCAGGCGCTGCGCAAGCTCACCGGCAACATCTCGCGCTCGAACACCATGGTCATCTTCATCAACCAGATCCGAATGAAGATCGGCGTGATGTTCGGCAACCCGGAGACCACCACCGGCGGCAACGCGCTGAAGTTCTACTCGTCCGTGCGTCTCGACATCCGCCGCATCGGCGCCATCAAGAATGGCGAAGAAGTGGTCGGCAACCAGACGCGCGTGAAGGTCGTGAAGAACAAGGTCGCGCCGCCTTTCCGCGAGACCGAGTTCGAGATCATGTACGGCCAGGGCATTTCGCGTCAGGGCGAGATCATCGACATGGGCTCGGCGCAGGGCATCATCGAGAAGTCCGGCGCCTGGTACAGCTACAACGGCGAGCGCATCGGCCAGGGCAAGGACAATGCGCGCGAGTTCCTGAAGGCGCGCCCCGAGCTCGCGAAGGAAATCGAAGACCAGATCCGCGCGAAGCTCGTGCCGCAGAAGCCGGCCCGCCCGGAGCTGAAGAGCGTCGGCGGCAAGGAAGACTGACCGGCAAGGCCCATCGCAACCCGGTCGGTGGTCGTCGCGTCCAAACAGCGTCGACCACCGATCGAGGGTTCTTCACATGCGTGCGACGTGGATATTCGCGGCCATCCTTTCGAGCATGGCCGCGGTCGTTTCCGGGGCTGAAAAGCCGCTGCTCATTCCAGCGGACAAGATCTACACCGCGCCCGATGCGCAGCCGCTGCTGAATGGCTCGGTGCTGGTGCGCGGCGGTCGCGTCGTCGGCGTCGCCGATCAGCACGCGCGGCTCGCGATCCCGAAGGGCACGCAGACGTCCGACTGTCGCGGCGTCGTCGTCGCCGGATTCCAGAACAGCCACGTGCATTTCATGGAGCCCGTCTGGAACGACGCGGCACATGCGGATGCCCGGGGCCTGTCGAACTCGCTCGATGCCATGCTCACGAAGTACGGCTACACCACCGTCTTCGACACCGGCTCCGACCAGGCGAACACGGTCGCGCTGCGCGAGCGCCTCCGCAAAGACGTCCGCGGCCCGCGCGTCCTCACCGTCGGGCTGCCGCTGTACCCGGTGGATGGCCTGCCGATCTACATCGCGGACATGCCCGCCGACGTCCTCGCCCGCATGCACCAGCCGAAGAGCGCGGACGAAGCGCGCGCCAACGTGCGCGCGAACCTGGCGAACGGCGCCGACGGCACCAAGCTCTTCCTGCACACCTCGCACGACGGGAAAACCCCGCGCTTCATGACCCTGGACGTCATCCGCGCCGCCGTGGAAGAGACCCACGCGCAGGGCAAACTCGTGCTCGCGCATCCGACCAGCCTCGAGGCCGTGCGCGCCGCGATCGTCGGCGGTGTCGACGTGCTCGTCCACACCACGCTCGGCGAGAAGGATCCCTGGGACGCCGCGGTCGTCGCGCAGCTGATCCAGCACCACGTGTCCGTCATCCCGACGTTCAAGCTCTGGGTCTACGAGCTGCGCAAGCAGGACGTGCCGCCGCCGGTCATCGACAAACTGGTCGCCGCGACGCTGGAAGAGCTGCGCGCCTTCCACACCGCGGGCGGCCAGGTGCTGTTCGGCACCGATGTCGGCTACATGCACGACTACGACCCGACGGACGAATACATGTTCATGCAGAAGGCCGGCATGACGCCCGCCCAGATCCTCGCCTCGCTCACCACCGCACCCGCTGCGCGCTGGAAGGAAAGCGAGCGCCGCGGCCGCGTCGTGCCGGGCGCCGATGCGGACCTCGTCGTGCTCGGCGGCGATCCGGCCGAAGACGTGAAGAACTTCAGCAACGTTCGTTGCGTATTCAGAGCAGGGACGCTCATCTATGACTCGAAGGAACCCCGATAAACGAGGACTCGTGAGGAAGCCGGGCACGAAAACGCCATTGAGCGAGCACCAGGTCTACGACCTGAACCACGCGTTCGACTACGCGGTGACGCTGCTGGCCCGGCGCGACTACTCCACGCACGAGCTGAAGAAGAAGCTCGCCGAGCGCGGGTACAACGAGCACGCACGCGAGGTGGTCGTCGACGACCTCGAATCGATGGGCAAGATGAACAACGAGCGCTACGGCCAGAACGTCGTCGCGTATCGCGCCCGCCGGGGTCACGGCCCCGCCCGCATCCGCAACGAGCTCCAGAAATCCGGGCTATCCCGGTCGGACATCGATGAAGCCGTGAAAGGCGAGGACGCGCCGGACTTCAAAGTCCGTGCCCGGGAGGTCCGGGAGCGGAAGTTCGGCCCCGAAATCCCCAAAGACCGCAAAGAACGGGCGAAACAGGCGAGATTTTTGCAATACCGGGGCTTTTCAAACGATCATATCCGCGCCGCCATGGAGGGGAACGTCGATGACGACACCCCGGATCCCGGCGGCCAACCGGATCAGTCGTAACACCAGCCCCGAATGCCCAGCACACCGTTCATGAGTGCGGCGGATGTCCGTCGCGCCTTCCTCGAATTTTTCCGCGAGCGCGGCCACACCGTCGTCGCGTCCTCCAGCCTCGTCCCGGGTAACGACCCGACGCTGCTGTTCACCAACGCCGGCATGGTGCAGTTCAAGGACTGCTTCCTCGGCAAGGACAAGCGCGACTACGTCCGCGCCGTCTCCAGCCAGCGCTGCGTGCGCGCCGGCGGCAAGCACAACGACCTCGAGAACGTCGGCTACACCGCTCGCCATCACACGTTCTTCGAGATGCTCGGCAACTTCTCCTTCGGCGACTACTTCAAGAAGGACGCGATCCGCTTCGCCTGGGACTTCGTCACCGGCACGCTGAAGATCGATCCCGCACGCCTGATGGTCACCGTCTACCAGACCGACGACGAAGCGTTCGACCTCTGGAACAAGATGATCGGCCTGCCGCCCGAGAAGATCGTGCGCATCGGCGACAAACCAGGCGGCGGCTCCGACAACTTCTGGCAGATGGGCGACACCGGCCCCTGCGGCCCGTGCAGCGAAATCTTCTTCGACCACGGCGCGCACATCCCGGGCGGCCCGCCGGGCTCGCCGAACGACGACGGCGACCGCTGGGTCGAGATCTGGAACCTCGTATTCATGCAGTTCGAACGCTCCGCGGACGGCAAGCTCACGCCGCTGCCCAAGCCGTCGGTGGACACGGGTGCGGGTCTCGAGCGCGTGTCGGCGGTGATGCAGGGCGTCACCAACAATTACGACATCGACATCTTCGTCGACCTGATCAGGCACGCGGCGCAGTTGTTAGGTGCTACGGACCTCACCAACCCGTCGCTGCGCGTGATCGCCGACCACATCCGCGCCTGCAGCTTCCTCGTCGTCGACGGTGTCGTGCCGTCGAACGAAGGTCGCGGCTACGTCCTGCGCCGCATCGCGCGCCGCGCGATGCGCCACGGTCACAAGTTCGGCAAGAGCCCGACGTTCTTCCAGGAGTTGGTGACCACGCTGGCGAAGGTCATGGGCAGCGCGTATCCCGAGCTCGTCGAGAAGCAGGACTACGTGCGCGAAGTGCTGCGCAAGGAAGGCGAGCAGTTCGGTCGCACGCTCGAGAACGGCATGGGCATCCTGGAGGAGGCCTTTGTCGTAGCACGAGACGCTTGGCAAAAAATCCCTCTTCCATTGCGAACCGAAGGTGCGCCAAAGCCCATGTTGTTTGGCGATGTCGTATTCAAGCTCTACGACACATTTGGGTTTCCGGTTGACCTTACAAACGACATTGCTCGCGAACGCGGCTATGTCGTGGATATGCCGGCGTTTGAGCGCGCGATGGAACAACAGCGCGCCACCTCCCAGGCGGCCAGCAAGTTCGGCGTGGATCTCACCGGCGGCATCACCGTCGACGGCAAGACCAGCTTTCTCGGTTACGAGACGACCTCCGACGTCGGCGAGGTCACGACGCTGTTGAAGAACGGCCAGGTCGTCGACACCTTGAACGCCGGCGACGAAGGCGAAGTCATCCTCGACCGCACTCCTTTCTATGCGGAGTCCGGCGGCCAGGTCGGCGACGCGGGCGAGCTCGGCAACGTCGGCGCGAAGTTCCAGGTCACCGACACGCAGAAGCGCGGCACCGCGTTCTCGCACATCGGCAAGGTCACGTCGGGCCTGATCCGCAAGGGCGACAAGCTCGCCGCGCAGGTCGACGCGCCCCGCCGCAAGGCGACGATGGCGAACCACTCCGCCACGCATCTCCTGCACGCCGCGCTGCGCAAGGTGCTCGGCAACCACGTGCAGCAGAAGGGCTCGCTGGTCGCGCCCGACCGCCTGCGCTTCGACTTCGCGCATTTCGCGCCGGTCACGCCGGACGAGCTGCGCAAGATCGAGAACCTCGTGAACGCGCAGATCCGCGCGAACGCGCCGGCCGAGACGCGCGAGATGGCATATGACGCCGCCGTGGCCGAAGGCGCGGTCGCGCTGTTCGGCGAGAAATACGAGAAGGACGTCCGCGTGCTGCGCTTCGGCGACTTCTCGATGGAGCTGTGCGGCGGCACGCATGTCGGCCGCATGGGCGACATCGGCCTGTTCAAGATCGTCAGCGAAGGCGGCGTGCAGGCCGGCGTGCGGCGCATCGAGGCCGTCACCGCGCAGGGCGCGTACGACTACGTCACGGCGACGGATCAGCTGGTGAAGGACGTCGCGGGCCTGGTGCGCGGCAATCGCGACGACGTGAAGGCAAAGGTCGCCGACGCGCTCGAACGCATCAAGCAGCTCGAGAAGGAAAACCGCTCGCTGAAGGACAAGCTCGCGAGCGGGCAGGGCACGGACCTCTCCGCCGGCGCGAAAGACATCGCGGGCGTGAAGCTGGTCTCCGCGCAGGTCGACGGCGCCGATGCCGGCGCGCTGCGCAACGCGGTCGACCAGTTGAAGGACAAGCTGAAGAGCGCGGTCATCGTGCTGGCGTCGGTCGATGCGGCTAACAAGATCACGCTGGTCGCGGGCGTGACGCAGGACCAGGTCGGCAAGGTGAAGGCCGGCGAGCTGGTCGGCAGCGTCGCGACGCAGGTCGGCGGCAAAGGCGGCGGCCGCCCGGACTTCGCGCAGGCGGGCGGCAACAACCCCGCGGCGCTGGGCGCGGCGCTGGCCAGCGTCGAAGGGTTCGTTCGCACGAAGCTCGGCGCCTGATAATTGGGGACGGACCCTAATTTGTTGTAACAATCGCCGGGCCGGGCGAACGCGTGGTGAGCCGATTGTTACAACTAAACAGGGTCCGTCCCCATTAAGACGATCGTCCAAAAGTACGGCGGCACCTCGGTCGGCTCCGCCGAGCTCATCCAGCGCGTCGCCGGCAAGGTGGCCGAGATCCGCGCCCGCGGCGACAACATCGCCGTCGTCGTCTCCGCCATGGGCGATCACACCGACCGCCTCGTCGATCTCGCCGCCGGCATCGCCCGCGAGCCGAACCCGCGCGAGATGGACGTCCTGCTCGCCACCGGCGAACAGGTCTCCATCGCCTTGTTAGCCATGGCCCTGTGCGAGATCGGCGTCCCCGCCCGTTCTTTCACTGGTGCACAGGTCCGCGTCCGCACCACCAACATCCACCGCCGCGCGCGCATCACCGACGTCGAAGTCCAGCGCCTGCGCGAGACCCTCGACGCCGGCATCGTCCCCGTCGTGGCCGGGTTCCAGGGCATCGACGACGCCGGCGACATCACGACCATCGGCCGCGGCGGCTCCGACACCAGCGCCGTCGCGCTGGCCGTGGCCCTCAAGGCCGACGAGTGCCAAATCCTCACCGACGTCGACGGCGTCTACACCACCGACCCGCGCATGGTCCCCGAGGCCCGCCGGCTCGACCGCCTCTCCTTCGAGGAGATGCTCGAGCTCGCCGGTCAGGGCTCGCGCGTACTCCACCTGCGGTCGGTGGAATTCGCCGCGAAATACAACGTGCCGCTGCGGGTGCTCTCGTCGTTCCGCCCCGGCGCCGGCACGCTCATCTGCAAGGAGGAAACGAACGTGGAAGCACCGCTCATCTCCGGTATCGCGTTCAATCGAGACGAGGCACAGATCACCGTATCGGGCTTGCCCGATGCCGCGGACTCGGTGGCGCGCGTGCTGAAGCCCATCTCGGCCGCCAACATCGAGGTCGACATGATCGTGCTCGCCACCGGTCGCGACGGCCTCAAGGACTTGTCATTTACCGTCCATCGCGACGACTTCCTCGAGGCGCAGCGCCTCGCGAAGAACATAACCGCGGAGTTTCCCGGTGCTCGCCTGAGTGCCGACGACAAGGTCGCGAAGCTCGCGGTGGTTGGCGTGGGCATGCGTTCTCATGCCGGCGTTGCCACGCAACTCTTTGAATCACTTGCGCGGCAAGGCGTGAAAGCGCTGCTCATTTCCACCAGCGAAATCAAGATCGCCGTGCTCGTGCCGGAGGATCGGCTCGAGGGTTGTGTCAAATCTCTGCACGCGGATTTGCGGTTGGCGTAAGGGTCGCTGTCATCTTCGTTATGAGAGGTGACACACGTGACCCGCGCGCCTATCCGATGTTAAGGTTCCGCATCGCTGTTCTGCCGCAGTCGCGGGGGTCCAGACAGCAAGAACGAAGAGGCTCTGCGGAGGGCCCTCAACATGCTCATATTGACGCGCAGAGTTGGCGAATCAGTGGTGATCGGCGAAGACGTCACCGTCACGGTTCTCGGGGTCAAGGGGAACCAGGTTCGCATCGGGATCAACGCTCCGAAGACCGTCGCGGTCCATCGCGAAGAGATCTTCGAGCGGATCAAGAGTGGCCGCGGCGGCGAGGGCAATGCCCAGTCCGACGACCAGCCCTCGACCAATCGGGAAAGCCTGCCCGCCTGACGCTGTCCGGGCTCGATTTCGCTCGATTCTTGGCACATTTCGCCCGGGCTCATTATGATTGCGCCCCCCGGAGAGATGGCCGAGTGGTCGAAGGCGCACCCCTGCTAAGGGTGTAAGGGCCAAAAGCCCTTCGAGGGTTCGAATCCCTCTCTCTCCGCCAAAATTCATCGCAAATTCTCGACGGCGTACGGAGCTATCAGCTCGCGGTGCCCGACCGGGATTCGAACCCTGGAAGATAAGAAAGCCGGGTTCGACAACTTTGCGGAGCAAAGTTGGACACACGAAGTGTGGCCCCGAGCGACAGCGAGGGGTGAGCGGCGGTCCCCCGCTGCGAACAATCCCTCTCGCCGGGGAAACCGCGAGCTCATCGAAGGGTCTCAGCGCCGGTGATGCGAGCGAAGATTCGAACTCTCGAAGACGAGAAAGAGGCGCGCCGTTCTCTCTATCTACCAAGCCCCAACCGGCTGAATCCAATCAAAGCCTGCTCAACAGGCCCGCGAACTCTCTCGTCACCTTCTCGAATCCCTTCTTGCTCGGGTGCAATTCATTGCCCCAGTCGGACTTGTAATTGCTCGGGTCGGAGTACAACGTCCCCCTCAGATTCAAGTAGCGCACGTGCCCGAATCCAGCCGTCGCACTCACGCTGGTTAGCATCGCATTGAAGCGGTCGATGAGCTGATGCACGACCCCGGCGTTCTCCACGAAATTCCCGTGACCCTTCTTGCGGAATCCCGGTTCGAGCCACGGGCCCGGCAATATCCACGCACCGCCGAGGAAGCCGCGACCGTCGGGCAGCGCGTACGCATACCCATGCGTGATGATCGGTATGGGCCTGCCCAGATACGATTGCGCGATGGCCGTCAGCCCGCTAATGATGCGTGCGTATGCATTCTTCAATCGCACGTCGATCACACCACGCAGTATGTCTTCGTTGAGCGTCGGCAGCGACGAACTGGCGTGGTTCAGCAGGATCGCGAACTCGTCGCCCGCGATGTCATTGCCGCCGCCCGAGAGCAGGATGGCTTTGGGCACCTTGTTGGCCCGGAGCAGCTTTTCCAGGCGCCGCGCGAATTCCTCGAATTGCCCACCCGAGTGCGCCATGTCCTCGACGCAATCGCCCTTGTGCGCCACCGACTCCACGTCGTACAGATAGTCGTCTTCGAGCATCTGCAAGACATCGTGGAAGGGGTAGTCGAACCAGGAGTCACCCTCGGCGATGAGCACGCCAGCGCTCGGCGCCTTCGCGAAGAGCGCGCGGGCCCGCCTGGGAGGAGAAGCCGCCTCCACTGGTCCGCGGCGCCGCGCGGGCAGCCTGGCGAAATTCCTGACAGCCTTCTCCCGCCGCCGGGCCTGCGCCGCGCGGAATTCCAGGACCTTGCGCGCGTCTGCGCGACCGTCCGTGATCGCCGCGTTCACGGCGGATTTTCCTGTCGATCGTCTTGCCTTGGCCATGAGAATGCTCCCGGAGTGTCAGGGGAAAAGATCCAGCAGGACTTCGAGCGGACCGAAATCCGGCCCCATACTTTTGCGCAGCTCGCGACGGCATTTCGCATCGAATGCCTGGCGTTCGATCAGGTGGGCATAGCTGCGCCGCGGGTTGTAGAACAACGGGCAATGTTTGCTGCCGCGGGTATGGTTGTCGGCGTCGCCGAAGGATTCCGCGAGAGCGGCAACCATGGCATTCGCGATCACGCGATCGGTCTCCGCTCCCTGTGGCGGAAGTTGGTCGAAGCCTGCGACGGAGAAGATCGCGATCGGCTCCTCGGCGTCGGCCGCCGTGTACCCGTAGATGTTCACGGTGTCGTTGTCACACATCCATTGACGGGTAACGCAACACAGGAGATCCACGCCTATCTCGACCGCCGCCGCGCCCATGCGCTCCACCAGTTTCTCCGCCCAGAGAAAGGTCTTCTTCCAGTCGTCGTCGATCGACCAGACATCGAGTGGAACGGAGAAGTCGGCCAGCTCGAAGCCGAACCTGTCCTGCGCGGCCGTCATCGTCGCCAACGTCGTTCCCAGCGCGGGGAAGACATTGTCCATGTCCCAGACGGCGACTCGATTCGCGTGTGATCGCGTGGATCGACGCGCAGCGGGCCGGATTCGCGTCGCCGGTCTGAGTTGAGTCGTCGCTGGCGGGACACAGAGCCTTTGATCCGGATTGCGCGCATACAGGACCGGGATGGCCCAATCGATGCTTTCGCCGCGAACGGCGTAGTTCACGGCGATTCGCGCTTCACGTGCGGCGTGCCCGAGCGTCGCGCCCTGGGTCAGCGCCCAGTAGAAATGCTGCGCGAAGTAGGTGGCAGAGGAATCGAGCACGCTGTACTGATTCGCCACGAGCGCCGGCAGTCCGTTCGCGACCAGAGACTGCGCGACGCCTTTGTTGAAATCAGCACGGCCGCCGCGGCCGGATTCACAGGCATTGAGGAAGACCAGCTTCAGTCCCCGGCAACAGAAGATCTCTCTCAAACTGCGTGGCCCGAGCACGTACTGCTCGCCCTGCTCGTTGACGAATACGAGGCGCCCTTCCTGGCTCTCTTCGTCGAAGGTGCCATGCCCGATGAAATGCACGATGTGGTAGTTGCCATTGTCCAGATGGCCGTGCAGTACCGAAGGGGTCACCCGCGGCAACGCATCGACGGTCGCGAGTCCTGCGCCGATCAAAGGCCGGAAGCCGTTCAGGATCGCGTCCTTCTCCTGGTCGATGGACAGGCGGCCGAAGCCGACGGGCTGCGCGGAAACGACCAGTATGCGCAGGGGTCCCGAAATCTCGTCGAAGGGATCGGCCGGAATGCTCGTGAGGACGTTTCGCGAAAAGCGAACGTCCTGCGTCGCCAGAAAGCTCTTCCGGTCCGCGTCGTACGCGAATTCCCAAGGTTTCTCGGCGATCCACGGAACCATGGACGTGAACACCAGGTCCAGGCGGCGCCTTTGCCAGGTTCGCGCTTCGTCGTACAGGCGGCGTACGTTTCCCTGGAACAACGTATCGAACAGCTGTGCTCCGAATGCCAGCAGCTCCTCGCCATCGGGCAACGAACCTGCTTCGCGATTCGTATATTTCTTTATTCGTTCGTGCGTCGTGATGATGTCGCGGAAATTCGTCTGTTTCTGCCCGCGATCGCTTCGCAACCGCATGGGCCATTCCGCCTTTGCGCCACGATATGACGCAATGACGCGCGCGAACTTCTCTCCATCCGTGTTCGCGGGACCCTTCCGTTCCGGATCGAACTTGTCCAGGACGACGATCTCGAAGACATCGGGCGCGTCGCCGACTGGAATAGCCGGGCGCGGCGATATTGTGTCGCTGGAGCGCGCAGGGCCGTGCTCAACCTCCGCATTCGACACTTTCGACGCGTTGACGTCCGGCTCGGGCGTCGGCGAATCGATGGATGCCGTGGATCGCATCCGCTTCGGATACAGCCTCGCCGCGAATGCATGGTCTCGCTCGTTGATGTCGTCGCCACCCTTTATCGGCTTGTGATCCCGCATGATCGACGCCGGCAGGTCGTAACACATTATGGACACCGGATCGGCCTCGGTGGTCCCCATGATCGATTTGCTGGCCAGCGGGGTCAGCACCTGCTCGTCGACGTCCTCCCGGCTCCAGTCCTGGTCGCGCTTGAAGAAGGAATACGCCTTCTGCGGGTCTATCTTCTTCACGATCTCGCTGCGCATGTGCTCGTGCTCGAATCCGAGCGTGTGCCCAGTCTCGTGGCGCACGACGCGACGGAATTCACTCTCGGGGGTGCCGATGTGGAAGCCCTCGAGATTCATCGTCGGTTCGTCTTCCGGCGCATCCAGGATTTCGGTACCGATGTAGGACCAGTATCCCGCCATGGTGGTCGGCGATTTGAGTCGGGCGATGCGCACCTGTCCCTGGCGGGCCGTCTCCACGAACTTCACGTTCGCATCGCGCCCCCAGGCATTCATGTGCAGCAGGATCTTCGTCCGCAAGTCTTTCTTTTCGCCGTCGAGGAAAGACACGGTGAGATCCACGCCCGACGGCTTCCACTTGCGACCTTTCACCACGACGATGCGGCGCGGTTCGCCGCGACGGACTCCACCCGGCAGATCCACGAACCGTCTCTCCAGGTCGTTTTCCGGATTCAACTCGACGGCACGCCGCTGCGCATGCTCCCGTTTCCCGGGTGGAAGAGCCTTGGGCCGGCATAGCAGGATTTTCATGGGCACATCCTGACTTCTTGTTGTTGCGCCGCGGAGTGGCTAACAAAGGTCGCGGTGCCAGATAGTCTGTCGTCAAACTGCTGGCGATCTCACCGCGCGACGAAGAAGGAGGCACAACCGGCTGCCCCGCGTCCTGACCAACCATTTCCTCCGGAGCGGCGCCGCGTACAATTCGCGACCACGCCCCCGGTTCGAATACCAAAGACAAGATGCCCGGGCCGCGGCGCTTCTGTGGCGCGGTAGCTCTGCACGATCGACGATGGCTCGCACACTGTGACTGGGATCGTGCTCAGGTTTCCTCTCATCCTTCAAAGTATTTCCACCGTCCTTCCGACACCACCTCCACATCCCCATCGACCACCCTGATCGCCGTCTCATCATCAATCGCGTACGCCGCATTCCCGATCGTCCTGGCCCATCGCTCCGCATGCGCCATCGTGTTCTTCGGCAGCCCCGGATTCTCCAGATGCGGAAAGATCGAAAAGTCGACGACCCCGAGCGCCTTGTCGTCTCCCGTGATGGACGGCTTCGATTCGACGAAAGCCTCTCCAACCCTTGGCGCCATCACCATGCTGCCCGCGCTCAATCCCACCCACACGATGTTAGTCAGCGACGGCAGCAGATCGGCCAGGCCTGACTGCCGCATCCAGTAGCACAGGTACACCGCGTCACCGCCGTTCACGAGCAGAACGTCAGCGTCGCGGACCCAGTTCTCCCATCGGCTTCGATCGATGCTGGGCAACGCAGTCAGTTCCAGCACTCCCACTGATTTCCAACCCAACTCGGTCATCGGACAGCGCGGCTCTCCTCCGCTGATGAACCGCCAGGTACCTTCCGGGCTCCCATGCGGATGCCCATGCAGCGCGGTCGGGACGCACAGCGCTTTGCATTCGGAGATGGGCCTCCCGAGAAGATCGACCAGGGAGCGTCGAATACTGGGGTTCTTGATCCCCGCCGAGGTCAGCAACAGCTTCATCGATGTCTCCGGATGTTCGACCCGGAATCTGGTCGATCGAAGCGCGGCAAAATCGACAACGCGCCTGTCAGCCAAAGCACTAGCGGTGACGGGTCGCATCCCCGCCGCCGCCGCTCTTCACGCAAACAAGGACGCCAACACCTCGCGTCTCTTCCCCCTGTCCAGTCGCGACGCCTCTATCCACTCGAACCGCTGCTCTCGCCCCTTCGCCAACTCCAGCCGCGCCGCCTCGCGATCCGTCCGCTGATCGAACAACAGCACGACCCGCAGCTCGCGCGCCCCCTGCGCCAGCGTCGCCAACTCATACCGGCTGCCCGCATTCCTCGCCTGGAATCCGCGCAGATCCATCAACACCACGTCACTGCGCCGCGCCAGCGCCTGCATCGCCACCTGCCACGTCGAGTCATGGCAATAACACTCGTTGACCCAATACCTCCCATCCACATCCGCGCCGAGATCGAACGTCGCAATGCGCCGTGGTACATCCGCCGCGCTCGACACGAACCGCTCCGCCAGCTTGCGATCCAGGAAGTCGAAGATGTCGCCCGCATCCAGCGTGCGATCCGCGAGATCGGTCCCCGCGATCGTCACCGTGTTGCCGCTCAGCCGCCATCGCTCGATGACCTGGTCATACAGCAGCTGCGTCTGCGCATCCTGCTGGAACACGCGCAACACCAGCAGCGTCGGCGGTTGTCCGCGCCGCTCCCGCCACCGGCTCGCGATCGACATGATCGCGGGAATCCACAACAACGCGAGCAGGATGAGGAAAGCAGGGCGCCCGACGCTCGGTGCCATCGTCAGCGCGCGATCCATCAACGCGAACGCCCACACCGCGGTGAACACCACTAACAACTCCGACAACCACTTGCGCGAATACGCTCGCCCGAGCGCGCGCCCCAATAGGCGCGCGGGCCACCAGGCGAGCAGCCAGGGCAACGCGATGAACACGCCCATCGTCACGTAGAGACCGAAGCCGCCGAACACCTTCCCGAGGAACCCCACGACCGACACGAACCACGGCACTTCCTGCTCGACCAGGTACGCCAGCAACTCCATCCCCATGAACGAAGTCCAGACGAGCGCGGCCAGCGGCACCAGCAACCACGGCGCGACGGCCCGCGCCGCATTGCCGAGAAACACCAGCGAGACGAGCACCAGCGGCAACCCGATCTCGCTCGCGATCGCCAGTGCCGCCTGCATCGGCCGGTACTCGATCTGGCGCCACAGGAAAATGAGGAAACACACCCCGCACCACAGCAGCAGTGCGCCGAAGAATTTGGTGCGCGACCAGCGCCACAGCAGCGCCAGCGCCGGAACCACCGGCCACAGGTGCAGCAGTGCGACGACCGCGATCGCCTTCGGTCGCGGCGCTTCGGTGGGAAAGGACAGCGTCCACCAGATCCACGCGCTGGTGATCGAGATCAGGACGGAGATCCCGATCAGCAGCAACGCGAGCTGTATGCCGGCGGCGCGATTCTCTGCCAGCGTGAACGGGGCAGGAGCGGGTAGTTCGACCCCGTCTTCGTCGGCGCCATCGCCGGGCGCCGCGGTGGCGTCATCGCCGCGCACCGCCTGCATCAGCTGCTTCATCCGCTTTCGATAGCGGGACGCGATGATCCACGCCGCGAGGCACGACAACGCCGCGCCGAAGATCAGTGACAGGTACAGGACGACGTGTTGACGCTCCATCGCGTTCTCCCTTGCAGCCTGGCTTCCGCCTGGCGGGCCCCGCGGGGGAGATCGTAGCAACTTTTCGAGCGGAATCCCGCCAGCGCCCGTCGGCCGGGGCCGCTGGCGGGTTGAGTAGCTAGCTCACGAACCCGGAGGGCCCGCCTCGGGAACCGCGACTATTTCCGCGCAGCCTTGCCCGGCGCCCAGATCCCCTTCAACGAGATGAACGCCAGTCCGTTGTTCGCGTTCATCGGAACGACCAGCTGATTCGCGCCGGCGTCGTAACACATCGACGCCGCCGAGGGGATGTTCTCGGCGATCAGTTTCGCGGGCGCGCCCGGCTTCATCATCGAGATGCCGCCCTGACGCACGCTCGACACGAACTTCACGCCGTCGGGCATGATCACGAGCCCGTCGTTGCCGGCCTGCGCGGCTTGTTCGGTCCTGACAACCTTTCCGTCGGGCGCGAACGTGATCACGTCGGGCGTGCCGATGTTGACGACGACGATGTTCCCGTCGCCATCCACCTCGATGCCGTTCGGCATGCTGAGCGGCGCGCCCTGCACGAACACGGACGCCTGGCCGTCCGGCGTGACCTTCCACACCTGCCACGTGTCGGGCTTGTCGGCGGCGCCGGTGTTCGTGCCGTACACGGTGCCATCGGCCGCCACGGCGAGATCGTTGAGCCACGGCGATCCCGCGACGGTGACCGACTTGATCGGACGTCCCGTCGCCATGTCGAAGGTGCGAACAACGGCAACGCTCGGCGTGGGCTGCCCGGCATTCGCGGGGTCGGCCAGGCCGCCATCACGATCGGCCAGGTAGAGCACGCGATCTTTCAGGAAGCTGCCATACGGCTCGTTCAACACGAGCGGCGGCGTCATCGTGTCGCGCTCCGCGCCGGCATTCTGGATCCCGACCCATCTCGGCGTCTGCACGCTGCCATCGTGATTGACGAACGCGATCCACGCGTCGTTCGCGCGCACCGACTGCACGACCCCGCGCGACGGCGCCACGATCACACCGCGGCTCGCGTCGTAGACGCAGCTCTCGACGGAATACAACGCGCCGAACATGCGCACGTTCTTCGACGCGGGCGCGAACGCGGCCGGCGGCGCGCCCGGCGCCGGCGGAGCGACGGGCAGCCCGACGCCCGGCGTGCCGGTGTAGTAATCGCGCGGCGCTGGCGGTTGCTGTGCAAGGGCACCGCCGGCATGCGCCGCCAGGATCAACACGCAGATCCGCGCCAATGACCGTTCGAATGTCGACATCTTCGTCTCCCCCTGTTGGATGGCTCTTGCTGTGACGCTCGCGCGTCCCGAATCCGTCATTACCGGCGTGCCGAGCGCGGTTTCAGCACATGGGTGCTCGTCCGATCCGGCACTTCGTGGTCGCCTACGCCAGCGCAAGGCCGGCACGGGTCGCGGGGTCCATGTTGTCCGACCGATTCATCGACTCCGACACGGTGTAGTCGCGTTGTCATTCGGGTGGAAGTCTCATGCGCCATTTTTACAATATCAGCCGCGCCGCGGCAGCCTCCGCGATGCTCGCGAACCTCGTCGGCTGCGGTGACATCGGCTATCGCGTTTTTCCGGGGCCGGACAACAGCATCGGCCCGCCGCTGATTCCCTCGCCGGCGACCGTGCCGCCGCCGTCACCGCCACCTTCGCCCGCGCCGTCTCCGCCGGCGTCTCCACCACCCCCGCCGCCGCCGCCCCCCGCGCCGGCCGGGCCGCCCCTATCTACTACGCCCGTCGACCTCAGTGACGGCCACGCCGTCGGCACGTCCCGCTGGCCCGATCCGCAAACCGACGGCTCGCCGATCGGCCGCTTCAACTGCGTGATCAACCCGCCGCAGGCGCTGGCATTCCGCGCGCACCTGTCGATCCTCGTGAACAACGAGCCGCAGAAGATCCCGTTGTACCTGGGCGCGTCACGCCAGCCGCCGACGCACTGCTTCTACGCGATCCACACACACGACGCGTCGGGGCGGATCCACGTGACGCCGGCCGCGCCGGGCACGTTCACGCTGGGTGAACTCTTCCAGATCTGGGGGCAACCGCTGAGCAACACGAATGTCGCCGGCATCAGCGGTCTGCCGGTCGAAATCTACGTCACCGACGACGGCACTTCGGTGAAGGTCGACGAGGCCGATTGGGCCGGCATCGAGCTCAAGTCACACCGCGAGATCACGATCGAGCTCGGCACGCCGCTCGAAGAGATCCCGAACTACACCTGGACGGATTGATTCGCGAGGCAGTCGCACGCCGGTTGACACCGGCGTGCGACGAACAACCTTACTTCTTCCCGGTGCCGGGCTTCGACGTCTTCGGCGACTTGCCGTCTTCGATCCGGCCTTCATTGCGCAGGTTTCGTCCTTCCTGCGCCTTGCGCTGGCTCGACGCCGATTTCCCGTGCTCGAACGCCTCTTCCTTGACGGCCCCGGCGGCTTCCTTGATGCGACCCTTGACGCTCATGTCGACTCCTCGATGTTTGGTGGCGATGCACGGCGGATCGTCTCGCCGGGTTTGTTAGGGCCGTGCAGGCGACGGGGAGAGGCCGGGGACAGCGGGCCCGCAAACCGGTGTCAGGTGCAGCCGACAGGACAGGTTCGACGCGAGCTGTATATGCAGCCAGCTCCGGCGCCCACTCTATATAAAGGGGCCTCACCCGAAACCGACGGCAAACAAAGTTGCGCGGTGGCCGGCCTGGCGCTGCTGCACCTGGCCGGAGAATACTTTTCCGCGTCGAATCGAAGCCGCGAGTCGCCCGGCGGCTAACGACCCGGCGTCTTGCCGCCACCGAACGTCACGGTGACCATCGCCCGCACCGTGCGCGGTGCGACCGGCGAGAACACGCCGCTCGGCGACGCCAGGTATCCCGTGACGCCGGTGACGTTCGACGCCAGCACGCGCAACTCCGCCGGCCGGCCCGCCAGCACGAACCGGCGGCGCGCGCCGACGTTCACCAGCGTCATGGCCGGCGTCTCGAAACGGTTGGCGGTATCGGCCCAGCGTTTTCCCGAGTAGCTGGCCGCCGCGTCCACCGACCAGACTTTCGCCAGCGGGTGCTCGACGTTCGCATTGAGGATGCGGCTCGAGATGCCGGCCGCGTGTGCGCCGACCACGCCGGCCTCGACCAGCGGTCCGCTCACATCGGAGCGGAACGCCACGGCGCCCACGACCACGCGCGTTTTCTTCCCCACGGTGCCCGCGATCGACGCTTCGACCCCGCGATGCCGCACCTCGCCCACGAGCCCGAACGAACGATCCGCGCGAAAGCCGTTGGTGGGCTTCGACACGTCGAACAAGGCGCCGATGAACGCCAGCGCCGGCGTGATCGCGTGGCGGACGCCCAGCTCGTATTGCGTGGCCTCGACCGGCGGCAGCACTTCATCTCGATTGATCGCCGACGTCGGCGCGACGCCGGCTTCCTCGAGGCCCGTTACCCAACTACCGAACAGCGCCGTGCGCGCCGTGACGCCGACGACGGCGGAGGCGTTGTACAGCGTGGTCTCGCTGACGCCGTCCGACTGCACGCCGGCGATGGACAGCACGTCCTTGTCGTAGCGGTTGCGGTGGATCGCCACGCGCAACTGCAGGCGATCGCGCCATGCCAAGCCGTACGCGGCGGATGCCGTGGCCTGTTCGACCGTGTCCGTGCCGCGCGTGCCGGACCACGGCCGCTCGACGCCATCCGGCGCGTCTTCGTCACGCAGGTCGAACGTGCCGAGCGGGATCGCGAGATTGGACGTCAGGTCGACGACCGTCCGGCCGCCGCGCAGCGACAAGCTGACCAGATGGTTGATCGCCCCCGCTTCGAACTGCCGCGCCACGCGTGCCTCGGCCGAGTCGGCCAGTTTCGTGCGCGCCGGATTGCGATACGTCGTCGCCGAGGCCTGGCCGCCGGCGTCGGTGGTGATCAACGTGTAGTCCGTGCGTTCGATGTCGAAGATCGAGCGGAACGCCGAGAGATTCACGGTGTAGCCGCCCGACGTCCCGTCGTAGAGGAGGCCGTAGTTGGAGCTCACCGCAGCCGTCTCCGCCCACGCCGGCGAATACTGGTGCAGCGTCTCGAGATCCGGCGGCACGGCCGCTTCACCCGGCACGACCGCGTAGTCGCCGTCGTAGCTGCGCTCGTACCTCGTCGCGAATGCGCGCACGCGCTGTCCGGACGCGATCTGCCACGCACCCACGCCGCCGACGTCGAGGCCACGCCCTTCGTATCCCTGCGCGAGCCGCCACCGCGGACGCCACACGAACCCGCCGGCAAGACTGAAATCGCCGTCGCGATACGAGCCGTCACCCTGCACGACGCGCGTGCCGAAATCCCGCAGGCCGACACCGAGCCGCAGCTCGTTGGCCGGCCCGGCCTCGCGCAGCCGGTAGTTCACGACGCCGGACGGCGCGGGGTACGCCAATCGCACCGCATTCACACCGACGCGCACGCCGACACCCGCCAGCACCGGATCGTTCAGCGCCGCGGCGCGGCTGAAATACGCGTCGTCGATCCGGTACGCGCCGCTCTCGTTGAGATCGAAGCCCCGGACCTGGGACTCGCTGTAGAGGCCCGATTGTTCGGTGCCGACGCGTTCGCCGAAGGCATCGGCGGCCGACTTCACGGCGCTGTCCTGCGCCGCGGCGCCGGCCGCGGCCAGCAAACCCGTGACGGCGATTCCCGTGTGCATCTTGATCATGGCGCACAGGCTAGTCGTCGAGATCCCGCGCTCGCAGACCGCTGGCTGCAGCCGGTGCGCCGTTCGCTGCATCGGCGCGCCGCCGCCGGACGTCCTGGCGTACAGTCGCCGCGATGACGGCAAGCGACAACGGCGCGCGTTCGACTTCCTGGCCCTGGATCGCCGCGATGTGGCTGGCGGGTGGTTTGATCGAAGCCAGCCAGTCCGTGCTCATCCTGCGGTTCGCCGAGCGCAAACAACATTCGTGGCTGCCGTTGTTCGGCACCGAGCTCGCGACCTGGTTGCCCTGGGCACTGGCGACGCCGTGGGTGATCGGCCTCGCGCGGCGCCATCCGCTGATGCGGGGCACGACGGTGCGCGCCGTCGTCGTGCACCTGGGCGCGTTCTTCCTCGTCAGCGCCGTCGCCGAAGTCTGGTCCGCGACGCTGCAGGTGGCGTTCAACCCCTGGGGCAACAAGCGCGCGCCGACGTTCTGGGACACCTGGAGCATCACGCTGCTCTATCAAGTGCTGATCTTCCTGATCGCCTACGCGTTGATCGTCACGATCACGTATCTCGCGGACTCGCGCGAGCAGGAGGCGCGGCAGCGCGAAGAGCTGTCGCGCGCGCAACTCGCCGCGCTGCGCGGACAGATGGAACCGCACTTCATGTTCAACACACTGAACTCGATCGCCGGCCTCGTGCGCGACCGGCGCAACGACGCGGCGGTGAGCATGATCGTGGGGTTGAGCGAGTTCCTGCGCCGCGCATCCGAGGACTCGCACCGGCCGCAGGTGACATTGGCCGAAGAAGTCGAATACCTGCAGCGTTACGTCGACATCCAGCAGGTACGTTTCGGCGAACGGCTGCAGTTCGGCATCGACGTGCCGGCCGAACTACTCGCCGTGCCCGTGCCGAACCTGCTGCTGCAGCCGCTCGTCGAGAACGCGATCAAGCACGGCGTCGCCACGCGCGTCGCGGGCGGCAGCGTGCGCGTCACCGCGGCGCGTCGCGATGCCGCGCTTTGCCTGAGCGTCTACAACGACGGCCCGATGTTCCCGCCGGACTGGCAGGCCAATGGCGGCGTGGGCCTCGCGAACCTGCGCACGCGGCTGCGAATCCTGCACGGCGATGCCGCCGGTTTGCAGGTGGAGCAGGCGGGCACCGAGGGCGTGGAAGTCGTCGTCGTGCTGCCACTGCCGGAGCGCTGAGTGGCACTGCGCGTGCTGGTCGTCGACGACGAGCCGCTGGCCCGGCGCAACGTCGCCGTCCTGCTGGGCGTCGACCCGGACATCGCCGCGGTCGAGGAGTGCGGTTCCGGCGCGGAAGCCATCGAAACCATCCGCCGCTGGCGCCCGGACCTCGTGTTCCTCGACGTGCAGATGCCGGAGTGCGGCGGTTTCGACGTGCTCGAGATCGTCGGCGCGGACCTGCCGCGGGCCGTCATCTTCGTCACCGCCTACGACGAATACGCGCTGCGCGCCTTCGAGGCCGGCGCGCTCGACTATCTACTGAAGCCGTTCGACGACGCGCGTTTCGCCCGCGCGCTGGCCCGCGCGAAAGAGAGGCTGGCGGGCCCCGCGACGCTGCCGGCGCCGGTGGCCAAACGGCTGGTCGTGAAGTCGCCGGGCCAGATGCTGTTCCTCGACGTCGCCGACATCGACTGGATCGAGTCGGCCAGCTACTACGCCTGCCTGCACGTCGGCGCCGCCACGCACATCATTCGCCGGCCGTTGTCGGAACTCGAGCAGGAGCTGGGCGGGGAGCGGTTCGTCCGGATCCACCGGTCGACCATCGTGAACCTCGATCGCGTCCGCGGGCTGGAGCTGCAGAGCGGCGGCGACTACGAGGTGGTCCTGAAGTCCGGGCCGCGGTTGAAGCTGAGCCGGCGATTCCGCAAGCGGCTGGAGGACCGGCTGCACCCGCGGCGCTGACGACGATTGCAACCCCGGGCCCCTCCGGCCCGTCTCAATGGGCAGCCCCGCCATTCCGCTAGTCAAAGGAGCTCCCATGACCCGTCACCTGGCCCTTGCCGTCGTCCTGCTGGCCATCGGGAATGCCCAGGCCGCGGAGAAAGCCCTCGACAAGACCTTTACGGTCGCGTCCGGCGGGTCCCTGACCGTGGACGCCGACGGCGCCTCGGTGCGGATTTCCGCCGGCAACACCAGCCAGGTGGTCGTGCACATGAGCGCGCGTGGGTCGGAAGACGACATCGCGGACGTGAAACTCGAGGCGGTCCAGAACAATGACGGCGTCGCCATCACGATGCGCCGGCCGGACAAGCGCTCCTGGTTCCGCTGGGGCTCGTGGAGCAGCGAGGAGAAGATCGAGGTCACCGTGCCGCGGCAGTACCAGGTGAACGTGCGCACCGGCGGCGGCAACGTCGAGCTGGGCGGCACCACCGGCACGGCCCGGCTGCAGACGTCGGGCGGCGACGTCAGCGCGCGGAACATCACCGGCAACATCGAACTGCGCACCTCCGGCGGCGGCATCGTCGCGGACACGATCCGCGGCGACGTCGATGCGAACACTTCGGGCGGCGACGTCCGCCTGCTGAAGATCGACGGCAAGATCCGCGGCAACACCAGCGGCGGCAGCGTGCGATGCAGCCTGGTCGGCGCCAATCGCGGCATCTCGGCGACGAGCTCCGGCGGCGATATCGAGCTGACCCTGCCGCGTGCGACGACCGGCGACGTCAATGCGACGACCAGCGGCGGCGGAATCGACCTGGACCTGCCGATCACGACGAGCGAGCACAAGGACGGCCGCGTGCGCGGGACGTTGAACGGCGGCGGGCTGCCGATCGAGGCGCGCACGTCGGGAGGGAATGTTTCGCTGCGCGCGGCGGATTAAAGTCGGCGGGTGAAACACCCGTGGCTCGTCCTCCTGTTGCTGCCGATCTCCGCGCCGCTGGCGGCGCACACGGGCCCGCACGTCGTCGTGCCGCCGCTGGGTGGCATCGTCGCGGATGGCGACCTGGCCGACTGGCCGAAGGACGTCGCCTGGCATGAGATCGGTGCGGCGGCTCCGGGCCTCGCGGCGCGGTTCGCGATCGGCATCGATCGCGCGCACGGGCTGCTGAACGTCGCGATCGACGTCACGGACGACGTCATCGTGCCGGCGGCCGCGGCGCCGCCCGGCGGCACGCATGGCGTCGACGAGCAGGACGGCACGGAGATCTTCGTCGACCTGCCGCATCGCGCGGCGAAGGACCTGCCCGCGCGGTTCTTCATCAATCAAGTGCTGGGGGTCGGCGACCCGCGATACGCGGCGGCCGCGCGTGGCGCGCGCCGGATCGGCGACCATCGCCTCACGTATGAATTCCAGGTTGACCTGACGGCGCTCGCGGGCCCGCGCGCGCTGCCGGCGGGTGATGCCGTCTTCGGCTTCGACGTGATCGTGCGCGATCGGGACGCGGACGGCGCCGGTTCGCACCGGAGCTGGACGCCGGGCGACGACAAGGACTCGGGCAACGCGGCGCTCGGCGACGCCTGGCTAACTACCGGCGCGGCGCCGCCGGTGACCGTCACCGGCCAGACGGCATGGTCGGGAGTCGGGCGCGACGTGCCGCCGCGGCGCGTGCAGGCGCGGCGCCGCGGCAATGCCGCGTTCTTCGTCAGCACGCCCACCGACGCGCAGGGCCGCTTCACGATCGAGCTGCCGCCGGGCACGTACGAATTCCGCGCGGCGGACACGCTGGGATCGGAATCGCTGAACGAACCCGTCACGCGGAAGCTCGCCGCGGGCAGCGGCGTGATCACGCTCGCCGCGCCGCTGCGCGCGCGGCCGCTCGCGGGCAAGCTCGATACCCTGCTGCCGACGCTGATGGCCGAATACGACGTGCGCGCGGCGCAGGTCGCCGTCATCGAGGACGGCCGCATCACCACATCGCGCGCCTGGGGCGTCGATCGCGCCGGGCAACGCGCGACGACGAATACCGTCTTCCGCGTCGCGTCGATCACCAAGGTCGTGACGACGATGACGGTGATGAACCTCGTCGAGCAGGGCAAGTGGGATCTCGACGCGCCGCTGACGAACTACTGGACCGATCCGGATCTCGCCGACGACCCGCGCGCTCGTCGCATCACCACGCGACTCGTGCTCCAGCACCGCACCGGCCTGCCGAACTGGCGCGACGGCAAGCTGGCGTTCGACTTCGATCCGGGCACGCGCAATCAATATTCCGGCGAAGGACTCGAGTGGCTGCGCCGCGCGCTGGAGCACGCCACCGGCGAGAAGATGGAAGCCCTGGCGACGCGACTGGTCTTCCGGCCCGCGGGCATGACGTCGACCACCTATATGTGGCCGGCCTGGGTTCCGCCGCGTTATTCCGGCGAATACACCGGCGGCACGTTCGTCGGCTACGACAACGAACCGGAGGCGAACGGCGCCGCCGACCTGATGTCGACCGCCGAGGACCTGGCGCGCTTCGGCATCTGGGTCATGAACGGCGGCGGATTGTCGGCGCGGACCTGGCGCGAGATCGAGGACACGTCGGCGAACCTCGGCGATGCCGGTCCGCGCGACAAGGTGCGCGGGCTCGGCTGGTGCGTGACACACGATGGTCCGAACCACGAGACGCTGGTGATCCACCACGGCGGCGGGCAGCGCGGCATCGCGACGGAGCTGTGGCTCGTGCCCGGACAGAAGCGCGGGTTGGTCGTGTTCACCAACGGGTCGGCCGGCCGGCCGCTGCTGCTGGGCGCGCTGAACGCGACGCTGAACTCGCACGGCGATTTCCCGCGGCTGCAGTTGTTCACCGAGGATCGGGCGCGTGACTAACAGGTTGTGGCTGGGACTTTGCCTGCTCTCACTGCCGTGCTTCGGCGGAGCTGCCGGCATCACGACGCAGACCCGCACGATCGCGCTGATCGACGGCGACGACATCGCCTTCCGCCGCGCCGAGAACGCCGAGGAGTTCTCGCAGTCGCGCGTCGGCCAGATCGCGCAGGATCGCCAGGGATTCCTGTGGTTCGGCACGCAGTACGGGCTGAACCGCTTCGACGGCTACAGCCACCTCGTGTTCGCGCCCGACGCGCGCGCCACGAAGCGGTTGAGCGGCGTGTTCGTCAATGCGTTGCTCGACGACAGCGCCGGACGTCTGTGGATCGCCAGCGACCAGGGTCTCGACATCCTCGATCCGGATTCCGGCGCGGTGACGCACGTCGCGTATGCCGGCGAGGCGAAGACGTCGGCGATGATCCAGGCGATCCACGAAGACCGCGCGGGCACGATCTGGCTGAGCACGTCCGCGGGCCTGTACGGGCTGGATTCGCAGGGACGCCGGCGCGTGCACGTCGTCGCGGGTCCCGGCGCGTTGGGCAGCAACGACGTGCGGTTCGCCAGCCAGGTCCGCGACGGCACGTTGTGGGTCACGAACGGCGCCGGGCTCGACGCCATCGAGCCGTCGACGGGTCGCGTGCTCGATCACGTGCCGCTGCCGGAAACACGCGAGATGGGGTTCGTCGAGGATCGCGACGGCCTGCTCTGGATCCATCACGCGGGCGGCACCGGCCTCGCCACCTTCGATCGAACTACCCGCACGCTGGTCGAGTACCGGTTCGTCGATGCGGCCGGCAAGCCGCTGGCGCGCTTCGGCATCTATACGGCGCTGCTGGATCGCGACGGACGCCTGTGGCTGGGCACCGGCGGCGCCGGCCTTTTGCGCCTCGATCGCGAGCGGCACCTGTTCGTCCGCTATCGCAACAACTCGGGCGATCCGCGCAGCCTCGGCGGCGACGACGTCATCACGCTGTTCGAAGACGAGCAGGGCAACATCTGGGTCGCGCTGCACGGCATGCCGATCAACCTGTTCGCGGCGCGGACGCCGTCGTTCCGCAAGCTGCCGTCGCGCCCCGGCGATCCGCATGGACGCGCCGAGAGCATGGTCAACACGCTGTTCGAGGTCGATGGGAAAAAGCTGTGGATCAGTTTCGTCGGCATCCTGCTGGCCGTCGATCTCGAGACCGGCGAGCGCACGGATCTGCGCGAGAAATTCGGACTGAACGCGGACGTCATCTCGATGGCGCGCGACGCGCGCGGGCGCATGTGGTTGGGCACCGTGGGCAACGGGCTGGTGCGCGTGGATCCGGACGGCGCCGTGCGCCGGTTCGTTCACGACGCCGCGGATCCCGCCTCTCTCGCCGGCGACGTCGTCAACGCGATCCTCGTCGACGACGCGCAGACCGTCTGGCTCGCGACCTGGGGCGGGTTGTCGCGCTTCGACGAGACGCGCGATCGATTCGCGAACTTCAAACCACCAGGCATGGATCCGAAATATCTCGCGCTGGCGCAGGATTCGCAGCGGCAGCTGTGGCTGGGCACGCATCTCGACGGACTGCAGCGTTTCGATCCCGCCACCGGCAGGTTCTCCACCTACCCGGCGACCGGCGTCGCGGGTAGTTTGAGCAACGGCCGCGTGAACGCCGTGCATGTCGACCGGCACGGCATCGTCTGGGCGGGCACGCAGAACGGCCTCGACGCGCTCGACCCGGCCGCCGGCGCCATCCGCAACTACCATTCCGACGACGGGCTGCCCGGCAACGCGGTGAGCTGCATCCTCGAAGACGCGCGCAACGGCATCTGGTCGGGCACCAACAACGGCATCTCGCGTCTCGATCCCGCGACCGGCGAGTTCCGCAATTTCTCGCGCGCCGATGGATTGCCCGGCACGGACTTCACGGGCTGGGGCAGCTGCCACCGCACGGCCGCGGACGTCATGTACTTCGCCGGGTTCGCGGGCGCCACGGCGTTCGAACCCGAACGCGTGCGCGCGCAGACGCTGATCCCCCCGGTCGAGTTCACCGACCTGGTGATCGCCGGGCGCAACTATCCCGAGGGACCGGCGGAATCTCGGCCGCTGATCCTGCCGGAGCTGCGCAACCTGACGTTGCCGCATTCGAGCAACAGCTTCTCGATCGGCTTCGCGGCGCTGAGCTACGCGAACCCGGCGGCGAATCGCTACCGCTTCCGGCTGATCGGGCTCGAAGAACGCTGGCATGCGGCGGGCAGCGACCGCCGCGTCGCCGCGTACAACTCGCTGCCGCCGGGGAAATACCGGTTCGAGGTGCAGGCAGCCGCGAGCGGCGGGCCGTGGTCGGCGACCAAGGCGCTGGAGTTCACGATCCTGAAGCCGTGGTGGCTGACGACCGGGTTCCGGATCATCGCCGGATCGATCGTCTTCGCACTGGCCTGGATCGGGTGGCGACTGCGCGTGCGCCACGTAACTCACGAGTTCGAATTGCGCCTGGACGAACGCGTCGCGGAGCGCACGCGCATCGCGCGCGAGCTGCACGACTCGTTGCTGCAGGGATTCCACGGCCTGATGTTCCGGCTCCAGGCCGTGCGCCACCTGCTGCCGGGTAGGCCGCTCGAAGCGGCGGATTCCCTCGACGAGGCGCTGAGCCGCGGCGACGAGACGGTCGAGCAGGCGCGTGTCGCGGTGACGGACCTGCGCTCGTTCGCGTCCGGCGAGACCGATCTCGAAGTCGCGCTGCGCGAGATGGTCCAGCGACTGCCGGTACCGACCGCCGCCGCGGCGCCTGACTACCGGATCACGATCGCCGGCCGGCCACGCCCGCTCGTGCCGCTGGTGCGCGACGAGGTCCTGCAGATCGCGCGCGAGGCGTTCCGCAACGCGGTGCTGCACGCACGCGCCCGCGTCGTCGAGGTGCACGTCGAATGGCACGACGAGCGCTTCTCGCTGCGCGTGCGCGACGATGGCGTGGGGCTGGACGCCGGCCTCATCACGCGGGGGCGCGATGGCCACTGGGGATTGCAGGGCATGCGCGAACGCACGCGGCAGGTCGGCGGCAGTCTCGAGATCCGCAGCGAGGGTGATGCGGGGACCACGGTCGAGCTCGGCATCCCGGCGGCGCGCGCGTATGCCAGGGCGGCGCGCCCGGCGCGGGAGAGATCGCGGGCGGGGTAGTTAGTCAGCGCGCCGCGCGTGCCCTCAGGACGCGCCGCTGCCCGCCGGCAGGATCCCGCGGGCCAGCGCCAACGTCACGGCGTGCGTGCGGTCGTTCGCGCCGAGCTTGGCGATGATCCGCTTCATGTGCGCCTTGGCCGTCTCCTCGGTGACGCACAGCCGCGCGCCGATCTCGCGGTTCGAATTGCCGGCGGCCACCAGCACCAGCACTTCGATCTCGCGCCCGGACAACGTTTCGTCGCCGCGATGCGCCGCCAGCGCCGTCGCCACCTCGGCCGGGATCTTCTTGTGGCCGTGGTGCACCGAGCGGATCGTCTCGAGCAGGTCCTTGCGCACGGAACCCTTGAGCACGTACGCATAGGCGCCGGCCTCGAGCGCGCGCCGCGCGAGCACGTCGCCGCCGTACGTCGTCAGGATCACGACGCGTGCGTCCGGGAATTCGCCGCGGATCGCGGTCAGCGCCTCGATGCCGCTCATGCCGGGCATCTGGATGTCGAGCAGCGTCACATCCGGCTGCGACTGGCGGAACAACGCGATGGCTTGCTCGCCGGTCGAGGCCTCGGCGACGAGGCTCATGTCCTGCTGCGTGGCGATCAGCGCGGCGATGCCGCCGCGCAGCAGCGGGTGATCGTCGACCGCGAGGATGCGGATGCTGCCCGTCACGGACGCTCAACTCCCGTCGTTGATGAAAGAGATGCCGATGCTCTCGCGATCGCCGGCCGGGTCGAGCCGCGCCAGGATCCAGTCGCGGATGCGCGCCTCGACCTGTTCGTGGCGGCGGTCGTTCAGCAGGCCGTGATGATAACTCTCGAAGATCTGCAATGTTTTGTCGCGCGAGACGGCGACCTCGTGGAAGAACCCGCTGCCGCACGGCAGCGCGATGCGGTCGGCGGAGCCGTGCAGCAGCAGCAGCGGCAGGGAGAAATCGGCGAGGCAGGCGCGCAGCGTCGCGCGGGCGCGATGCCGCCGTGACATCGGCAGTCGCGGTGCGATCGAGGCGACGGCGGCCACCACGCGCGCCGCCACCGCGGAAGCCGGTGTTTCGAGCGTGAGGCTCTCGCAGATCAGTCCGGCGGGAGCGTGCGGTGCATCGAGCGTGTACGCGGTCGCGATCACGCCGCCGTCGCCCTGGCCGAGCAGGAAGAGGGGCCGTGCGGGGTGATGCTGGAGTGCGAACGAAACGAGGGCGCCGACATCGTCGACGGCCGCGGCGGCAGGCGCGGCGAACCAGTTGTGCCAGGGCGATCTGCCGCGGCCGCGCCGGTCCCATGCCACCGTCGCGATGCCGCTTTCCGCCAGCGTGGTTGCAAGACGTTCGTAGTACCCACGCTGCGAATGGGTGCCGGGCACGGCGGCGAGCACCGCGCGCGGCTCGCCCGCCGGCCGCCACGAGCGCACGGACATCCGATGGCCGCCGCCCGTTTCGATGAACTCTTCGTGACTGGTCAGGCCGGGCGGTTCGCCCATCCGCATCTCCGCGTCTAGCTAACAACTGAATATCGGGGTTGTCAGTCGCGCGATGCCCCCTTTCGGGGAATGTGCGGCGAAGAAAGCCGGCGCAAGCTCGTGAAAAAGGGAGAGCCGGCCATGAATCTGCGTCGCGTCCTGCGACTTTCGCTATCCACGATCGGGATCCTGCTGGCCGGGGTCATCGCGTACCTGTGCCTGTGGCCGATTCCTGCCGAGCCGGTCGCCTGGTCGGCACCCACACCGCCGGGTTACTCCGGCGTCTACGCACCGAACACGCGGCTCGCCAACCTGCGCACCATCGATATCGGCGCCGAACATGGCCCGGAACACATGCTGATCGGCCCCGACGGCAAGCTGTACGCGGCGATGACGAGCGGCAAGCTGTTGCGCATGGATCCGGACGGCGGACACCGCGAGGTGTTCGCGAACACGAACGGGCGCGTCCTCGGATTCGCGTTCGACGCCGGCGGACGCATGATCGCGGCCGATGCGATGCGCGGCCTGCTGGCGATCGATGCCGGCGGCAAGGTGAGCCTGCTGGCCGACCATGCGGGTCCGGACGATCCGATCCGTTACGCGAACTCCGTGATCGTGGCCGCCGACGGCACTATCTACTTCACGGATGCGTCCACGCGTTTCTCGCCGGCGGAGTGGGGCGGCACGTACGAGGCCAGCGTGCTGGACATCCTCGAGCAGGCGGCGTCGGGGCGCGTGCTGGCGCGCGATCCGGCGTCCGGCGCCATCCGCGTCGTGGCCCGCGGGTTCTCGTTCGCGAACGGCATTGCGGCGTCCGCGGATGGACGTTCGCTGTTCGTCGCGGAGACCGGCCGCTATCGCATCTGGAAGGTGGACGCGGCCGCGCAGGATCTCGATGTCCGGAGCGGCGGATCGCAGGCCCGCGTGCTGATCGACAACCTGCCCGGTTATCCCGACAACCTGATGCGCGGGCTCGATGGCCGCATCTGGGTCGGGTTGTTCAAGCCGCGCAACCCGGCGGCGGATGGGTTGTCGCAAAAGCCTTTCATGCGCAAGGTGCTGCTGCGCTTGCCACGCTTCCTGCTGCCCACGGGCGAACCCTACGGCCACGTCGTTGCCTTCGACGAGGACGGCCGCGTGGTCGAAGACCTGCAGGATCCCACCGGCGCCTACCCGGGAACCACCGGCGTCACCGAGACACCGGAGCGCCGGTACTTCCACAGCCTCGACGCGCCGGCGATCGGCTGGCTGCCGCGCGAACCCGCGATGCCCTCGCTCGAGCAGATCTATCTACTACGCAGCATCCGCGAAACCGCGACCACGACCGACGCCCGGTGCACGCGCGACCGCGCCGGCTTCGAACCGTTCGAGAAGGATGCCGAACGCGTCTTCTCGTTCTGGAGCGTCCGGTCGCGGCCCGAGGACGGGCGGGTCGTCGACGCGAAACAGCAGCGCGTCGCCGCGTTGCGCGGCTGCTTCGGCGCCACCGGCGACCGCGCGCGGCAGAACTTCTTCGCCGAGATCCGGCTCGGCGAGCTGACTTTCCACGGCAGCGGCGAGTGCCTGGCGCTGGCCATCGATTTTCCGCAGCCGAAACTGTTCCCCGTGCGCTGCCACCTCGTGCTGCGCGACCTGCCGCCGCCGTTCGTCGGAGGACTGCTGACGACCAACACGATGACCAGCGCCGCGCCGTTCGGCGACACCACCGACCCCGCGGGTTACACCCAGGCTTCGATCGCCACGATCCGCCTGTGGAGTTCCGCGCCATCCCCAGGAGACCGACCGTGAGCGAACGACCCACTACTGAAGACACCGACATCCAGCGCCGCGGACTGATCCAGGGCGCGGGAGTCGCGCTGCTCGCGGCGGCGGCGCCGACCCTGACGGCGCCCGCGAATGCCGCGCCGAATCGCGACGAACCCGGCAGTCGCAACAGCGCGCCGCTCGGCGCACGCCTGCGCGGCGTGCAGCACTTCGGCGTGACCGTGCAGGACATGGAGCGTGCGTTCTCGTTCTACACCGACGTGCTCGGCGGCACCGAGGTCATGCGCGATGGCGACTTCCAGGGCGAACGCATCCACAACACCCTGCTGACCGACCAGGAAATCGAGGCGCGCGAGCGCAAGCTGAACCCGCGCGCGCTCGGCGTGCCCGACCTGCGCGGCGGTGCGCAGCGCCTCGACGTGCGTTTCATCCAGTTCGACAACGTGGTGATCGAACTACTCAAGTACCGCGACGCCGACCAGGCCGCCGGCGGCACCGCCTCGTTCGCCGAGCCGCTCGCGCACATGAGCCCGGCGTTCCCGCGCATGATGCACATCTGCTTCCACATCCGCGACGACGTGGACTTCAACCGGTTCATCGCCGACCTCGAGGCGGAGTCCGCGCGCCGCGGCATGACGCAGGTGCGCGCGAACCGCGTGATCACGGTCGGTTCCGAGCGCGAACGCCTCGCGGCGCCGCTCGACGCCAACAGCAACGGCATCACCGAGGGCAAGTCGAACGGCTGGCGGCTCATCTACTGCAAGGGACCCGAAGGCGAGCAGCTCGAGTTCGTGCAGGCGCTGGGGCCGGTCAAAAAGGTGTTCGACGACGCGCTGGCCGCGCGGCGCCGCCACGGCTGACCGCAGGCACGCGCGCATGATCCCCGGCAACGCGAACCCCTATCTATCCGGTGTCCACGCACCGATGCGCGACGAGCGCACGCTGCGGGACCTGCCGGTGACGGGCGCGATCCCGCCGGGGCTGAACGGCCGCTATCTGCGCATGGGCCCGAACCCGATGCGCGCCGATCCGGCGAAGTATCACTGGTTCTCGGGCGACGGCATGGTGCACGGACTCGGCGTGCGCGACGGCCAGGCGTTGTGGTATCGCAATCGCTGGGTGCGGTCGGAGCGCGTGAGCAAGGCGCTGGGTGAATCGCGCGTCTCCGGCCCGCGTCACGTGTTCGACACCGTCAACACGAACGTGCTGCGGTTCGCCGGGCAGACGCTCGGCCTGGTCGAAGCGGGCAGCACACCGGTCGAGTTCGGCGACGGACTGGAGACGCTGAGCTACACCGACTTCGGCGGCACCTTGCACGGCGGCTTCGCCGCGCATCCGCACGTCGATCCGGCGACGGGCGAGATGCTGGCGGTCTGTTACGACGTGAGCCGGTGGCGCTCGGTGCGGTACGTCGTCGTCGCGCCGGATGGCAAGGTGCGCCGCGAGGTGTCGGTGCCCGTGCGCCACGGGCCGATGATCCACGACAGCGCGTTCACGCGGCGCTTCGCGATCGTGCTGGATCTCCCGGTGACGTTCTCGCTGCGTGCCGCCGTTTCGCGCTACCCGTTTCCGTTTCGCTGGCGGCCTGCGCATGCCGCGCGGGTCGGCCTGTTGCCGCGCGAGGGTGAGGCAGCGGACGTGATCTGGTGTCCGCTCGATCCCTGCTTCGTCTTCCATGCCGTCAATGCCTACGACGACGAGGACGGCCGTGTCGTGCTCGACGTCATCGTGCACGACCAGATGTTCTCGCGCATCCGCGGCGGCCCGGATTCGCTGAGCTGCGCGTTCGAGCGCTGGACCCTTGATCCGCGCACGCGCGCCGTCGAGCGCATCACGCTCGACGCCACCGCGCAGGAATTCCCACGCATCGACGAACGACTGTCCGGCCGGCCGCATCGCTACGCGTACACCATGGGCATGGCGAGCTGGTTCCTCGGCACGTGCCTGTACAAGCACGATCTGCACACCGGTGACCGTCGCTGCCACGACTTCGGCCTCGGCCGCCACCCCTGCGAGTTCGTGTTCGTGCCCGCGCATGCGCAGGCCGGCGAGGACGAGGGCTGGCTCGTCGGGTTCGTCATCGATATCCGCGCGCAGACCACCGACTGGGTCGTGCTCGACGCGCGCGACTTCGAAGGCGCGCCACGCGCCAGCGTCCACCTTCCGCACGTCGTGCCGACCGGATTCCACGGCAACTGGCTGCAGGACCCATGAATACCGACCCTATCCACTCACGGAGCCTTCCATGCGTCTCACTCTTCTCGCGGCACTGCTGATCGTCATGGCGTCCATCCACTCACCGGCCGTTGCGCGCGAACCGATCGGTGTCCGGTACGACGAGATTCCGGACGGCGCTTACGCGGTCGTCGCCGACGTCCGCGCGAAGAAAGGCAAGGAAGACGCGTTACGCGCCGCGACGCTGACGCTGGTCGCCCAGGTCCGCGCCGAGCGCAACAACCTGTTGTACTTCCTGCAGGAGGACCGCGAAGCACCGGGGCATTTCGTGTTCTACGAGATCTTCGTGAGCAAGGCCGACTTCGACGCGCACAACGCGACACCCCACGTCCAGGCCTGGTTCGCGAAGCTGCCCGAGCTCGCGGAGGGCGGCGTGAAGGCCATGCACCTGCAGATCCTCGGCAACCAGCCCGAAACGGGAGCGCGGAAATGAGCGGCGTGACGCAAGCGATCATGAGCATCCTGATGTGCGCCGCCGCGGCGACACCCGTGTTCGCCGCGGGCGGCAACAAGCCGGCCGTCGTCCTCGTCCACGGCGCGTTCGCCGATGGATCGGGATGGGCCGGCGTGTACCGCATCCTGCGCGAGCACGGCTACGCGGTGTCCGTCGTCCAGCACACCACCACGTCGCTGGCCGAGGACGTGGCGGCCACGCGCCGCGCGATCGCCGCCGCCGAGGGCAACGTCATCCTCGTCGGCCACTCGTATGGCGGCGTGGTGATCACGGAGGCCGGCAACAATCCGAAGGTGTCGGCACTGGTGTACGTCGCGGCGTTCGCGCCGGACGCCGGCGAGTCGGTCGCGTCGTTGAATGCGAACGCGCCGAAGGATGCGGGGCCGCCGATCCTGCCGCCGGTCGATGGCTTCCTGGTGCTCGACAAATCGCGGTTCGCCGCGGCATTTGCCGCCGACGTGGCGCCGGATGTCGCGGCGTTCATGGCGGATTCGCAGCTGCCGTGGGGCGTGGCGTCGCTCGAAGGGAAGATCTCGACGCCAGCGTGGAAGAAGAAGCCGAGCTGGTTCCTCGTGGCGCAGGACGACCACATGATTCCGCCGGACGCGCAGCGCGGGATGGCCGCGCGGGCGGGAGCCAAGGTGAGCGCCGTGGCGGCGAGTCACGCGGTGTACGTGTCGAAGCCTGGCGTGGTGGCGGCGCTGATCGAAGAGGCGGCGGCGGGCGTCGGCCGGTAGCCGCGGCCAGCACCGGGATCCCGTCGGTAGCTAGTCCGAGAGGCCGGCCGCGGCGACGGCGGCGACTAACTATCGACGGACTGCGCGCGGCGCTGGCATGGCCAGCGCTGGCAAAAAATATATTGCCGCGGCCGGCAAGACGCGCAACCGTTTGAAATCCGTAGTTAGGCCACGCTTCATTTCCCTCACGGTCGAGTTTCCGCTCACTCTCTGCCGGTAGCGCTACCACAAAACGCCGTGGTACTCAGTACGCCGCCTTCGAGAGGCACACGATCAGGGAGACGTGTGAGCAGCGACGAGGCGTCCGGCCCGCCATGACGGCGGGCCGGCGCGTGGCTGAGGGCCGGCTCCCTGGAAGAACGAACGGATCCGTTTTTCAGAAGGGGGAACCATGATCAGCTGTCTGCCGCGGCGCCTGTGCGCCGCCGGTCTCGTCTGCACGCTCGCGCTGCTCGGCGCACACGCCGCTGGCGCGCAGGAAATCTGCCTGTCGTCCGGCACCAACCAGCGCACCGGCACCACCGACGGCTACCGCTACGAACTGTGGAATCCTGCCGGCGCGGCGAACCCCACGGACGAGTGCATGACCGTCAACAGCGGCGCGAAGTTCAGCGGCCGCTGGACCAACGCCGACGACTATCTCGCGCGGCGCGGCGTCTTCTACGGCACCGGCACCAACCAGCCCTGGAAGCAGCGCGGCGGCATGCAGATCTACTACGTCGCGAACTGGCAGCCGCAGTTCGTCGACGGCGGCAACTCCAGCATCGGCGTCTACGGCTGGGTGCACCGGAACAACAACGTCGGCTCCACGGCCGAGTTCTACATCATCGAGAACTGGTACCAGTGGAACCACGCGCAGGACGGCACGGCGCAGTCGCTGGGCAAGATCGCGGTGAATGGCGCGGTCTACGAAGTCATCAAGACCACGCGCACCAACCAGCCGACGCCCTGGGGCAACCAGAACTTCTCGCAGTACGTCAGCGTGCGGCTGGGCCGCGGCACTAACAATTCCACGCCGAGCCCGGCCGGCACGATCTCCGCCGGCATCAACGTCGGCCAGCATTTCGCGGCCTGGGAGAAGCTCGGGCTCGACATGAGCGGCGAGCTGTACGAGCTCGCGTTCCTCGCCGAGGGCTACAAGAGCACGGGCACCGTCAACGTGTCCGAGCTGACGTTCACGCCGCAGGCGGCGCCGAGCTCCATCACGGCGAGCCCGGCCACCTACAACCTGGCAGTGGACGAGGGCACGATCGTCAACTGGACGCTGCCGGCCGACTACTCCGACTGGACCGGCTCGGTGGTCCACTCGAGCAGCTGCAACGGCGTGATCGCGCTCGACATGTACCAGGGCAAATACCTGCTGTTCGGCGCCGCACCCGGCTCCTGCACGCTGACCATCTACAGCCCGGACGGCACCAAGTCCACGACGGCCACGGTGAACGTCACGCAGGGCAACGCGTTGCCGCGCGTCATCGAGTATCGCGCCGCGGGCAACAAGGGCGGCGAGCAGCTCTATCTGTTGCGCGCCGGCAAGCGCGTCAGCCCGGCCCGCACGTTGACCACCGCGTTCCAGACCTTCCGCGAGACGGTGTACGGCGAAGGCGAGATCGGCATCGAGTTCGTCAACGACGACGCCGTCGCCAACGGCAGGGCGGCGCGCGTCGACTATCTATCGGTGGACGGCGTCAAGCGCGAGACCGAGGCGCAGGCCGTGAACACCGGCTCGTACGCCAACAACAAGTGCGGCGGCGGCTCGTACAGCGAGTGGCTGTACTGCGCGGGCGCCGTCAACTACGGCGCGCTGAACCAGAACCACACGGTGAAGATCCGCGCGCGCGGCAATGCCGGCGGCGAACACCTGCAGTTGCTGATCAACGGCACGTCCGTGAACACCGGCTGGTGGCTGACCACCGCGTTCCAGGAATTCACGGCGACGGTCAGCGGCGACGGCGACATCAACGTGAAGTACGACAACGACGGCGGCTCGAAGGACGTGGTCGTCGACTGGGTGAAGGTGGACAGCCAGGTCCCGCGCCAGGCCGAGAACATGCAGTACAACACCGGCCTGTTCGCCAACGGCCGCTGCGGCGGCGGCTCGTACAGCGAGTGGATGCACTGCAACGGCGTGATCGGCTTCGGCAAGATCTCCGACAACTTCAACTAACAAAATACAGGGAAGTCACGACATGAAGAAGCTCTCGACCTTTCTGCTGCTCGCGTTCTC
>Ga0335075_10000616_pt1 | contig 61469 bp, 53 predicted proteins | sample Lox_Sample_24_FD_206723 | JGI IMG/M metagenome (GOLD analysis project Ga0335075, IMG submission 206723) | Soil microbial communities from Loxahatchee National Wildlife Refuge, Florida, United States - Lox_Sample_2.4 | ecosystem: Environmental > Terrestrial > Soil > Wetlands | place: USA...
CGCGCCGCGGGCGGAGACGGCCCGGGCGACGGCGGACCCGATGAAACCCGTGGCACCGGTGACGACCACCCGGTCACCGGGCTCGATGCGGGCTAGGCGGTTCATCTGATGGACACTAACGCCCCGTAAGCCCCTCGCGTGCCAAGATGACCGCATGACCGCGCTGCTGGATGTCCTGTGTGCCGGATACGCCGCCGACCGGGTGGCCAGCACCGTTGTCCTGGTCCGGGACGAGGGGGCCACCATCGTGGTGGACCCGGGCATGGTCGCGGACCGCGGGCTGATCCTCGGCCCGCTGGCCCGGCTCGGCGTCGAGCCGGCCGAGGTCACCGACGTTGTGTTCAGCCACCATCACCCGGACCACACGCTGAACGCGGCGCTGTTCGAGCGGGCCCGGTTCCACGATCACTGGGCGATCTACCAGGGCGACACCTGGACCGACCGCCCAGCGGACGGGTTTGAGCTGTCGCCATCGGTGCGGTTGATGGCCACGCCCGGTCACACCGCGCAGGACATCACGACGCTGGTCACGACCGAGGCGGGGCTGACCGCCTGCACCCACCTGTGGTGGTCCGCCGACGGCCCGGTCATCGATCCGCTGGCCGAGGACCAGCAACAGCTCGAGCTCTCCCGTGCCCGACTGATCGCCCTTGCCCCCGCGCTCATCGTCCCCAGCCACGGCGCCCCCTTCGAGCGGCCCCCGGGATAGACTGCGTGGCTACCCGCCGCCCGGCCGCCGCCTGGAGACCGATGCATGAGCACCATGACCCCGGCCGAACTGACCGATGACGTCCTGAAGGCGTTCGGGGGCACCCCGGACGCGCGGCTGCGAGAGCTGGTCTCCGCCCTGATCACGCACCTGCACGCGTTCGCGGTCGAGACCGGGCTGACCGGGCAGGAGTGGATGACCGGCCTGCAGTTCCTCACCGCGGTCGGGCAGAAGTGCGACGAGCGGCGGCAGGAGTTCGTGCTGCTGTCGGATGTCCTCGGCCTGTCGTCGCTGGTCGACGTCATCAACGCCGAGGCGGGCGCCACCGAGTCCACCGTGCTCGGGCCGTTCTACGTCGCCGGGGCGCCGAGGCGCCCGATGGGCGAGCACATCGGCCGGCCGCAGGACGGCGAGCCCACCCTGGTCCGGGGCCGGGTGACGGACGTGGCGGGCGAGCCGCTGGACGGCGCGGTCCTGGACGTCTGGCAGGCCAGCGGCCACGGGTTGTACGACACCCAGGACCCCGACCAGCCCGCGTTCAACCTGCGCGGCGTGTTCACGACCGGGCCGGACGGGCGGTACGAGTTCCGGACGGCGCGCCCGGCCAGCTACCCGATTCCCACCGACGGCCCGGTCGGCGGCCTGCTGCGCGCGACGAACCGCAGCCACTGGCGGGCGGCCCACATCCACGCGATCGTCTCAGCGCCCGGCTGCCGGGCGGTCACCACGCACGTCTTCGACGCGGCGAACCCTTACCTTGAAAGCGACGCGGTCTTCGGCGTCAAGGGGTCGCTGATCCGGCCGTTCCGCCCGGCCGGGCCCGGCGATCCCCCTGACGTCAGCTACATCGTCGACATGGACTTCGCGCTGGCCCGGCTGAGCGCGCCCGCGTGATCCGCCGGCCGGGACCGCCCGTAAGCTGCCTGGTCAAGCTGGTCAGGAAGGCCTCAGGGACCATCCAGGCGACGCACAGATCGGGTTCTTAGGCTCGGCATACGACGAGGCGAGCCAACCAGGAAGGATTACGGAATCGTGCGTGAGAACGTGACGATCTCCTACCGGGGAGCCGGGTACGAGATCGGGCGAGGCGAGCATTTCTACGGAATATGGGCTGCCTCGTCGTCGCAGCCGCAGCCGCTGGAATGGTGGCCCGCCACGCCCGAGGGATGGGCAGCGGCGTGGGCCAGGTTCACCTCGATCGAGACGCCAGGGACGATCGCGCCGGTCGGCCAGGCAGTGGCCCCGGGAGCGGCCGCGCCCGGGGGACCGGGCTTCGCCGGGCCCTCGGGCGGACCGGGCTTCACCGGCCAGGGCGCTGGCGGGCCCGTCTCCAGTGACGTGATCTCCTCCGGGCCGGCCGCGGCGGGTCCGATCTTCGGCCGGGACCGCCGTACCGTCTTGGCGGCCGCCCTGCTGGCGGTCGGCGTCGTCGTAGGGTTCGTCGGGCTGTTCCCGTCCTATCTGTCCGGCGCCAGCCTGGCCTCGCAGGCGGACCAGCTCGTGCCGCACCTTATCTACCTAGCGGGATGGGCCGCGAGCGCCGTCCTTCTCGTCCTCGGCGGCGCCCGCTGGCGGATCGGGGCGCTGCTCGGAGTGGGCCTGAGCGCCGTCACGCTCGGCCTCTTCTTCGCCGACGCCGGCACCGCGATCGCCGACGGGTCCAGCGTGATGGGGACCGGCCTGGTGCTCGGCCTGATCGGCTGGGCGTGCTGCGCGGCCGGCTCGGCCGTGGCGTTCGCGACCCGCCGGGCCGGCGGCTTCGGCAGGCCGCACAGCGACGACATGGGCCCGGTCGTGATGCTGGTGCTGGCCGCGATCGGAACCGCCGCCGCCTTCGCCCCGTCCTGGGACAGCTTTACCTTGCGCAACGCGGCCGGGCTGAGCCAGACCGTGACCGAGGGCAACGCGTTCTCGAACCCGGCCGCGGTGATCACCGGCGACGTCCTGGTCATGGTCGCGCTCGTCGCGGTCGTGGCGGCGGCCGCGCTGTGGCGGCCGCTGCGCCTCGGCGCCGCGCTGCTCGCCGGGGCCATCATCCCGATGGCGGCCCAGGCCATCTCGGCGCTGATCCAGGTCGGCGAGACCGTGTCGCCGACCCAGTTCGGGATCTCGCCGAGCCAGGCGGCCGGGATCGGGCTCACGATCAACTCGGGGCTCACGTCGGCGTTCTGGATCTACTGCGCGTTCCTCGTCGCGCTGATCGCGTCGTTCGCCTGGATGCTCATCCCGCCGCACAACGCCGTGAGGCAGCCGCCGTGGACGCCGCAGGGGCCGTCGGCCGGGGTCTCGGACGCTCCTCCCGCGGTGTCGGACGCGCCTCCGGCGGTGTCGGACGCCCCTGCCGAGGTGTCGGACGCGACCCGCTCCGAGACGGCCGACTCCATCGAGACCGTCGAGGCGACCAGCGTCCGGCCGCGCACGCCCTGAGGCGCACGCCCTGAGGCGCACGTTCTGAGGCGCACGCCGCCTGAGGCCCACGCCCTGAGGCGCACGCCCTGAGCCCGCGCGGAACGCCTGCCCGCGGGGCTTCCCGCGAAGTTGACCTTGTCCTACGGGCATAGTCCATGCTCGAGCCGTGGACGAGCTATTCACGATCGGCGAGTTCTCGCAGGCGTGCGGGCTGTCAGCGAAGGTGCTGCGCACCTACGCGGCCGACGGGCTGCTGCAGCCGGCGGCCGTGGACCGCGGCTCCGGTTACCGGTACTACGCGCCGGACCAGGTGCCGCGGGCGCAGACGATCGCGCTGCTGCGCCGGGCTGGGACGCCGCTGCGGGACATCGCCAGGTTCCTTGACCGGCCCACGACCGAGCTGCTGGACCGGTGGGAGCGAGACCTCGACGCCGAGGCCGCGACGCGCCGCCAGGCGCTCGCCGATGTCCGGCGGACCTTCGGCGGCCGCGAGACCTCCGGCCAGCCGACCGGTCAGCTGGCTGATCAGCTGACCGCTGCATCGGGCAGCGAGGCGGGGAGCGGGCGGGCCGTCAACCAGGACGCGGTGCTGGCGGGCGACGGCGTCTTCGCGGTGGCCGACGGCCTGGGCGAGGGGGGCGAGATCGCGAGCGTGCTCGCGGTGGAGGTGTTCCAGGCGAGCTTCGCCGCCGGCGGCCGGACCGCCGGTTCGATCGCCGAGGCGTGCCGGGCCGCCGGGCGGGCGGTATGGCGCCAGGCGCAGGACGCCGCCGAGCCGACGATGGGCAGCACGCTGACCGCCGCCTGGATCAGCCCGGGCGACGACCCGGCCGTCACCGTCGCCAGCGTGGGCGACTCGCGCGCCTACCTGGTGTCCGGCGGCGCCGCGCGTCAGCTCACCCGCGACGACACGCTGGTCGCCTGCCTGGTGCGGGCTGGCGCGCTGAGCGAGCAGGAGGCGCGGGCCGATCCGCGGCGGGCGCTGCTCACCCGGGCACTGGGGCCCGGACCCGATGTGGAGCCCAGCCTGACCCGGGTCCGCTACGAGCCCGGCGACAGGGTGCTGCTGTGCACCGACGGGCTGACCGCCGGGCTCGGCGACCAGGAGATCACCGCGGCGCTGGCGCAGGCTCGCCAGAGCGGCGAGGCCGTGGCCGAGTTGCTGCGCCTGGCCCGGGATCGCGGTGGGCGGGACGACGCTTCCGCGGTCGTGGTGGACACGCTCGCCCGGTCTGCCGCGCCATGACCGGCCGCTGGCGGGACCCGGCTGGCTCGGAGCCGGGGCGTTCAAAAAAATGGTCTGATGCGCTGGGCACTGCCCGGCGCGGCCTGCTTCGGCGCGGCCCGCGCTGGCCCCGTCCGGCCTGCTGATGGTGCTGCCGGCCCTCGGGCTGCTGGCCGTGCCCGGCGTGCGCAACCGCACGCGGCCCGCTTACGTCTATGACGGACATATGGTGGTGAAACCACGAATCCGTGTGAGCTGATCACTTTGTGTGGGGGCCGGGGACTGGTGCGACAAGGGCGGTGGCACATGGCAGGGCAGAGGTTCGGGTGGACACGACGGGCCGGGCGGATGGCGCTGTCCGGGCGGGCCGGGCGCAGGGCGGGCGTGGTCGCCGTCGCCGCGGCCCTGATCGCGGCGGTGTCCGCGGCGGTGGCCGCCGTCCCGGCCGGGGCGGGGGACAAGCCGTCGGGCTTCTGGTACGGGACCGACAGCCGCGCGGTCACGCTCAACGGGTCCGCGCCGTACTCCGAGCCGGTGATCGGCGGCGCCTACGGCGGGTACATCGGGATGACCGGCAACTGGGCGAACCTCGAGAACTGCCACAAGATCCTTGTCTGGTCGGCGGCGAACGCCGCGAAGGCCAACGCCAACTTCGCCCTGCACCAGGGCGTCGGCACCGGGGTGTACTACTTCATGGGCGGTCCCGGGGTCGATCCGCACTACAACGGCACCACCACGGAGGCCTACGACTGGGGCGAGGCGCAGGCCGGGCGGGCCCTGGCGGACGCCGCCAAGCAGCACATCACGTACCCGGTGATGTGGGCGGACATCGAACTGCCCGGCGGGCCGTCCGATTACACGCCGGCCCCGGACAACGGCTGGAACTCCGTGTACACCTCGCCGTGCAGCAGCGTGGTGCGCATCTCGTCCGTGCCGGCCGACGTGGACCGGGCGGACTTCAACGGGTTCGCCGCCTACGTGACCGCGCACTCGTCGTTCAAGGTCGGCGTGTACTCAGCCCCCGACATCTGGGCCCAGATCTTCGGCACCGGCTCGTCCGCGTCCATACCGACCACCTACGAGTGGACGTATGAGTCGTTCACCAGCAGCCTCGCCCACCCGCCGGTGCAGTGGTGCCTGTCCGGCAGCGCCTCGTCGACGTGCGCGCGGTTCTTCGGCGGGGTGACCAGCGGTTCCAAGTACGCGCTGGCCTGGCAATGGTCCGGCGGCGGCGGCAGCAACAACGGCGTGGGCGATTTCGACCAGATAGACGGCAACCGGACGCCGTAGCCGGCCCCGCTTTCTCACCATCGCAGCGGCCGCTCACCGCGGTCGCTGCTGGTGACTGCCCTCAGACGCCGCTCTCGGATTGCGACATTCTTGCGATTTAAGCATTCTTTTCGCTTCTTGACACGCCTATCGCGTCTCAATCAGGCTTAGGCCGGATATCCCTCCGGTCCGACATCACGGGGCCGCGCTCCGTGACCGATGGCTGCATGCTCCTTCGCTGGCCGGGCGCCAGCCCCGAGCACGGGCCGCCAGCGCGTCGGCTGCTGGGCCGGACGCAGGCAGGACCGTCATGAAGGCCAAGGAGGGCTTGCATGAGATTGACCAGACGTCCGATGCGCGTCGGCTTCATCGCCGTTCTCGGATTGGCGATGAGCGCGATGACCGGCGCTTTTGCGAGCTCGGCGATGGCGTCCCCCGCGGCGTCCGCGCCGCGCTTCGTCGCGCTCAGCGGCAGCGCGACCGCCACCACCGACCATGCGACCGGGAGCTACAGCAGCTCGCGCATGTCGATCGAGGTGGCGCTGGCGCCCCGCAATGCGTCAGCGCTGAACTCCCTGCTGCGCGCCCAGTACACCAAGGGCAGCGGGACATACGAGCGCTGGCTGGCGAAGGGCCAGTTTGACGCGCGCTTCGCCCCGAAGGCGGCCACCCGCTCGGCGGTCGCGAGTTATCTCCGGCGGCAGGGCCTGAAGGTCGGGGCCTCGTCGTCGCCGTTCCTGGTGAGCGCCGTCGGCTCGAGCCGGCAGGTTTCCGCCGCCTTCCAGACCTCGCTGCACACCTACAACGGCACGCGCGGCGTGAGGTTCTTCGCGAACTCGTCCGCCGTGCGGGTGCCGGCCTCGCTCGCGTCCGGCGTGATCGGCGTGATCGGCCTGGCCAACACCGTCCGCGCGCAGGACATGGTCGTGCCGGACAAGCCGGCGCGCGGCTCGGCCAAGGGGTCGGCGTCGTCGAACGCCAGCTGCGAGACGCCCTACCCGACGGTGTCGCAGCTGGTCGACATCTACGTCGACGGCGGCAACCCGCCGCTCGGCTACGGCGGCGGCCCGGGCTGCAGTGGCCTGACCCCGTCGCAGACCAACTCCCTCTACGGCGCCCCGAACGTCGGCCCGAGGGGCGAGGGCGCTGGCGGCACCACGGCCGTGTTCGAGCTGTCCGCCTACCTGTCGTCCGACATCAGCACCTGGGCGCACCACTACTACGGGAAGAACTACACGCCGCCGCTGAGCAACGTCAACGTGGACGGCGGCCCGCTGAACGTGCACTGCCCGGTAGGCGACACCTGCCCGCCCTCGTTCGAGGGCTACGCCGGTGACATCGAGGTCGACGCGGACATCGAGCAGCAGCTGACCATCGCGCCCGACGTCAGCCACCTCATCGTCTACAACGCGCCGAACGACGAGACCGGCCAGACCGAGCTCGACGAGTACACCAAGATCGCTAACCAGGACGTGGCGTCGACGATCAGCACGAGCTGGGGCGAGTGCGAGGCGGCCGAGGGCGCGGCCATGGCCCAGGCCGAGAACGTGGTCTTCGAGCAGATGGCGGCGCAGGGGCAGAGCATCTTCGCGTCGGCCGGCGACGACGGCGCGTTCGACTGCCTCGACGCGACGGGCACGACCGCCGCGGCCGTGGACGACCCGGCGTCACAGCCCTGGGTGACCAGCGCTGGCGGCACGTCCTGGCAGAACTTCAACCCGGGCACCAACCCGCACCCGTCCTACCCGGCGGGCGTGGAGAGCGTCTGGAACGTCGACCAGCTCTGCGACACCAGCAGCGACGAGGGCGGCCAGACCGGCCTGTTCTGGTGCAACACCACCGGCGCTGGCGGCGGCGGGACCAGCTCGCTGTGGGGCCGTCCGTTCTACCAGCAGGGTCCGGGCATCAACAACAAGTTCACCACGTTCGGTAACGGCTCGACGAACTGCGCGCTGGCCGCGAAGGGAACGCCGTGCCGTGAGGTGCCCGACATCTCGGCCGGAGCCGACCAGTTCACGCCGTACAGCGAGTACTGCACCGGCAACGCCAACACGCCGAACAGCGTGTGCGCCACGCTGGGCAGCATCGAGCTGGTGCCGGGCTGGTTCGGCATCGGCGGGACCAGCCTGTCGTCGCCGTTCTGGGGCGCTCTCGCGGCCGACCGCGACAGCTACCAGGGCCACCGCACCGGCAACTTCAACCCGCTGGTGTACCTGCTGTACAACTTGGACCCGAGCCGGTACTTCCACGACATCACCGGCATCGGCCAGCACACCGTCAACAACGGCCTGTTCCCGACCACACCGGGCTACGACCTGGCCACCGGGATCGGCACGCCGAAGCTGGCGGAGCTGATCACCGGATCCTGAGGCACCCGGATCCCTGAGGCAGGCGAGCATCCTCAGGCACCGGCCGTAGCGCGGGGGACGGGCGCGTCCCGTCCCCCGCACCGGCCGGGCCGATGATGTAGCCGATCACATCACCGATCTCGTAACCGATCACGCGGCCGGTAAGCCCCAGCGGGCACGGGATACTGTTGATCGGTGTCCGCGACCAAGAACGGGGCTGCCGACAGCGACGATCCAGGATCGCCGCCCGGCGAATACGGGTTTGTGGTGGCCGCGAGCCGGCTGCCGGTCGACCGGGTGGACGAGCCCGATGACGGCGAGAGCGAGTGGCGGCGCAGCCCGGGCGGACTGGTCACCGCGCTCGAGCCGGTCATGCGCGCCGCGAACGGAGCGTGGGTCGGCTGGCCGGGCTCTGCGGGCCCGGCGCCGGAGCCTTTCGACGCCGGCGGCATGCACCTGGTCAGCGTCGGCCTCTCCGAGGACGAGGTCAGCGACTTCTACGAGGGCTTCTGCAACGCCACCCTGTGGCCGCTCTATCACGACGTGATCGTCCCGCCGGTGTTCCGCCGCCCGTGGTGGGACGCCTACGTGACGGTCAACCGCCGGTTCGCCCGTGCCGTGGCCCGGCAGGCCGCGCTCGGCGCGACCGTATGGGTGAACGACTACCAGCTCCAGCTGGTCCCGGGGATGCTCCGGGCCATGCGCAGCGACGTGCGGATCGGCTTCTTCAACCACATACCGTTCCCCGGGTACGAGATCTTCGCGCAGCTCCCGTGGCGCCGCCAGATCATCGAGGGGCTGCTCGGCGCGGACCTGCTCGGGTTCCAGCGCCAGGGCGATACCGCCAACTTCCTGCGAGCCTGCCGCCGGGCCACCGGCAAGAGCACCCGCGGGTCGCTCATCCAGGTCCCCGAACCCACCGGGCGGCGGCTCGTGCGGGCCGGCTCGTTCCCGGTCTCGATTGATTTCTCGGCCTTCGCCGAGCTGGCCAGCCGCGAGGACGTCCGGGCGCAGGCCAGCGAGATCCGGGAGGGACTCGGCGATCCGGAACTGGTCCTGCTCGGGGTCGACCGCCTCGACTACACCAAGGGCATCCTGCACCGCCTCACCGCGTACGGCGAGTTGCTCGACGAGGGACGCCTGAGCTTCCCCGGGACGGTGTTCATCCTGGTGGCCAGCCCGAGCCGGGAGCGCGTCGAGCACTACCGGGTGCTGCGGGAGGAGGTCGAGACCACGGTCGGCCGGATCAACGGGCAGCACGGTGAGCTCGGCGCGCTGGGCAGCCCGCCCGTGGACTACCTGCACCAGTCCTTCCCGCGGGAGGAGATGGCCGCGCTCTATCTCGCCGCCGACGTGATGCTGGTGACCTCGCTGCGCGACGGGATGAACCTGGTGGCCAAGGAGTTCGTCGCCTCCCGCACCGATGAGCGCGGCGCGCTCGTGCTCAGCGAGTTCACCGGCGCGTCCGACGAGCTGGCCGGCGCGTTCCTGGTCAACCCGCACGACATCGAGGGGCTCAAGGACGGGATCGAGCGCGCGGCCTCGATCTCGCCTGCCGAGGCGCGGCGCCGGATGCGGTCGATGCGCCGGCGGGTCCGCGAGAACGACGTCGCCCACTGGGCGGCCAGCTTCCTCGATGCCCTGAAGGGGGCGCCGGACCAGCTGGAGGGAGTCTCCTGATCAGCGACGCGGCGGGCGGCTTACCGAAGGTCATGCGCGCCGCGGTGCTGTTCGGGCCGGGCGACATGCGCGTGGTCGACCGCCCGGTGCCGCGGCCCGGCCCCGGCGAGGTGCTGGTCCGCGTGGCGATGTGCGGGATGTGCGGGACCGACCTGAAGATCTTCGACGGGCACTTCCCGCAGACGCCGCCGTTCGGCGAGTTCACGCCCGGTCACGAGTGGACCGGCACGGTCGCGGCGCTCGGCGCCGGCGTGGACGAGTTCGCGATCGGCGACCGCGTCTGCATCGAGGCGCACCGGGGCTGCGGCCGGTGTGACAACTGCCTGACCGGCAGGTACACCGCGTGCCTCAACTACGGCAACCCGGGCAAGGGGCACCGCGCCACCGGGATGACCGCGGACGGCGGCTTCGCGCAGTACGCGGTGCACCACGTCGGATCCCTGTACGCCCTGCCCCCGCCGCTGTCCTTCGAAGACGGCGTGCTGATCACCACGGCGGGCACCGGGCTGTACGGGCTGGATGTGGCCGGCGGCTTCGTGGCCGGGCTCGACATCGCGGTGTTCGGGCCCGGGCCGGTCGGGCTCACGACCGTCCAGGTATCCAAGGCGCTCGGCGCGGGGCAGGTCATCCTGGTCGGCACCCGCCCGTCCCGGCTCGAACTCGGCCGCCGGCTCGGAGCCGATCACGTCGTCAACGCGCGGGAGACCGATCCCGTCGCGGCCGTCCTGGCGAGGACCGGGGGCGCCGGGGCCGACGTGACCATCGAGTGCTCCGGCGCGCTGGAGGCGCCGCAGCAGTGCGCCGAGGTCACCAAGCGCGGCGGCAAGATCGTCGTCGTGGCGTTCTACCCCGGCCGGGTGAGCCTCGACCTCAGCGCGGTGGTCCGGGGCGACATCACGATTCACACCTCGCGCGGCGAGGGCGGCAACAACGTCAAGCGCGCGGTCGCCCTGGCCGCCCAGGGCAAGCTCCGCTGCGCCGAGATGGTGACGCACCGGTTCGCGTTGGAGGAGATCACCACCGCCCTGCGCGTGGTGCGCGACCGCGTGGGTGATCCGGTCAAGGCAGTGATCGAGCCTTAGTTTTTTTTACGCCCCGTCTCAACCCGATCTGGGCGCGAAGGCGTCCTGCGGGTCGTGCCCGTAGATCCACCCGTTGTGCGCGAGCGGGTCCTCCCCTGCCAGCCGGGCGTCCCGGCTGCGCTGGTCGGAGCCGTCGGGCAGGTGGTTCACGGCGAGCCGGGCGTGGCTGACCATCTGCAGCCGGGTGGTCCGCGGCTTGCGCAGCGCCTCGTACCGGCGCAGGGCGGCCGCCGGGTCGTCGCCGCCCTCGGCCAGGCACCCGGCCAGCACGGCCCCGTCCTCGATGGCCTGCGCCGCGCCCTGGGCGAAGAACGGGAACATCGGGTGGGCCGCGTCGCCGGTCACGGCGATCGGGCCGTCGGTCCAGCGCGGGAGCGGGTCGCGATCCAGCAGCGCCCAGCGGCCCGTCCGGTCCGCCGCCTCCAGCAGGCCCGTGAGCTGCGGATCCCAGCCCGCGAACTCGGCGCGAAGCTCCTCGACGCTGCCCTCGGCAGTCCACGACTCGACCCGCCAGTCGTGCGCCGGGGCGAACGCGGCCAGGTTGACGTACCGGCCGGCCGAGATCGGATAGCACACGACGTGGTGGTCCGGTCCGAGCCACAGCGCCTGCGCCGGCCGCAGCGCGAACCGCGGCGCCCGCCCGGCCGGGATCAGGCAGCGGTAGGCGCAGACGCCCGAGAACGTGGCCGGTCCCGGGTCCAGCAGGCCGCGCACCACCGAGTGGGTGCCGTCGGCGCCGATCACCACGTCGGCCGTGGCGGTCGAGCCGTCGGCGAAGGCGAGCTCGACGTCGCCGGCGCTTCGCTTTACCGCGACGCAGCGCGAGCCGAGCCGCGGGCCGGGGTCCGGGACCGCGGACAGCAGGATTTCCAGCAGGTCGGCCCGGTGCGCCGTGTAGCACCACTCGCCGTACAGCCGCTCGCATTCGGCGCCCATGCGCTGGGAGAACAGGACCCTGCCGTCCTGCCAGCGGCGAAACTCCCAGCCAGTCTCCAGCGGCACGGCCACCTTCTCGAACCGCTCGATCGCACCGAGCCTGCGGATCAAGCGCACGGCATTGGGCGCCACGACGAGGCCCGCGCCGACCTCGCTGATCCGGCCGGCCTGCTCGTAGACGGTGGCCCGCAGCCCGGCCCGGTGCAGGAAGGCGGCGGCGGCCAGCCCGGCGATTCCTCCGCCCACGACCGCTATGCGCAGGGTCATAGGGGATGCTAACCCGTGCTCGCCGCCCCAGCCGGGTTACCGCCAGCGACCCCGGCCCCTGCTCCACGCGCCTTTGCTGGCGCCGGGCCGAGGAGGCCCGGCGCCAGCAAGCTCCCGATGGCGCGTCAGAGCAGGATGAACGGGTCGCTCTCCCGGATCGACACGATCTGTCCGTTGTCGCTGTGCAGGGACGCGGTGTAGCGGTAGACGTGCCCCTTGTGGTTCGGCGGGTCGATGCTCACCGACTCGTTGAACACCCAGTGCAGGCCGTCGTGCTTCCACGGAGCGTTCTCGAACAGGGCCGCGCCGGGCGCCGGGTTCAGCGGGGAGCCGCCCGCCGGGTCCAGCGCGGCGGCGTGCTGCGTCTCGGTCAGGTCCGAGCAGGTGGTGCGGAGGTGGTACTTGCCGGCGACGCCGCCGCCCGCCACCATCTCCAGGGTCACCCGGAACTTGCCCCCCGCCGGGGCGTTGGGTGCGTCGTCCGCGATGTCCTTGACCGCGCCGCGCTCGCTGACGTACAGGCTGGTGATCTTGGCGTCGTTGAAGTTGGGCATCTCGTGGGCCTTTCTGCTGAGCTGCGTAGTGCCTTTCCGGTCATAAGGAGCCGGAGGGCGGCCAGCAGATACGTCTCCTACGGCGGCAATTTCAGGGCGAGGACGCCCAGCGGAGGCTGAACCGGTCGAGCGTGTAGCCGAACGCGTTGACGGTCGGCTGGACGAAGTTGTCCTGGATGGTCTGCGTCGCCTCGGTCTCGGCCGAGGCGACAAGCGGGCGGGTGACCTGCGCGACGTGCGTGGCCTTGTAGTACGCGATCTGCTGGGCCTGGGCGTAGAGCACCGACTGGGCGAACTGCGGCCGCAGCAGCACGCCGCACCCGAAACCGGGATAGGTCCAGCTGTGCTGGGACGAGACCGGCTTCGACGGGATGTTGTCGATGGTGACGTCGTGCACGGACTGCGGCAGCTGCGGCCCCGGAAGCACCATCGTGACCGCGACGTGGCCCGGCTTGCCGCCCTGTGGCCTGCTCAGCACCTGCAGCTGGTAGTGGCCCGACGACGGCGTCCACCAGGACGGTCCCGGGTTCAGGTCCACGGTCGCGGAGGCATAACCCACCGCGTAGAAGGTGCTCGCGTACCAGCAGGGCCACGGCCCGATGTTCTTGGACACCTTGTGAGTGAAGAAGAACGTGAAGTTCTCCCGGCCGAGCGCGGGCTTTGATATTCCCTCGATCTTCTGCAGCACCCAGGGGCCGATATCGGTATTGGTGGTGGTGCCCGCGCTGATGGTCTGCCACGGCCACGCCAGTCTGACGTGCGGCAGGTGCACGTCGACGCCGACCAGGTGCAGCGCGCCGGACAACCCCATGAGCACCAGGGCGGCGACCGCCTTGCGGAAGATCAGGCCCGCCACGACAGCGGCGGCCAGCCACTTGACCCGGGCCGGGATGCGCCGCCTGCGCCGCGCCGGAACCTCACGCCCGGGAATCACCGGATACGGCGCGGTGCCGATGACCGGCTGCGGGCGCGGTGGCTGAGGTGGGAGCGGCGGCCGCGGCGCCTGCGGCGGCTGCGGCGGCTCGTCCTGGGCCGGCCATGCCTCATCGCCGGTCAGCAGGCCGCCGTCGGTCTGCACCGGGGACGCGGCATCGGTCCTGGCGTGCGTATCGTCCGCGCGATACCAGGCCGCGGCGGGCGGCCGCTGGCTGCGCACGGTGAGCATGCTGGCCAGCAAGAGGAAGAGACGAACCACGAGGTTCACCTTTCTGTGCGTCGCGGGACGGTCAGACGGTCGCCGGATACTGCAGGCTCAGCACCAGGGGCACGGCGCCGAATGGCTTACGGAACCGTCCGCCCGGCTTGTCCGGCGTCTTCGACTCGTCGATATTGGGCCAGCGCATGTTCATGAGCTGGGTGGTGAGGCCCGCTACGGAATACGGGAATTCCATGGCGGAGGTGTTGTGCAGCTTGAGCAATCCGCCCCAGCGGAATGCGGCGAAGGCATTGGCCAGGTCGGTGACGGACAGATACGGCCGGTCCGTGATGTCGATCCCGTAGATCTCCTCGGTCAGCTCGACGAGGTCGTACGCGCACTGCTCGAGCGCCTCGGACTTCGTCCGGTAGACCATGCCGTCGGCGTTGACCGAGCCGAGCTTCTCGCCGTGCACCGGCGAGAAGCGTGGCCGGGCCTGGCACTGCATCCAGTCGCACGCGGCGAGCAGTTGCCAGGGAATCCCGATGTGCCCGGCGACGTCGCGGTAGACCAGCTCCATCCCGATGATCGGCACCTTGGCCACGCCGACGAATGCCTCCTTGACCGCGGCCGGCAGGTGCGGGTGGTAGAACACCGGGCGCGGCGGTGCGGCGCGGGCGGTGCGGACGCGGACGGCCCGGACGGCGCTGGCGGCAGGGCGAGCGGCGGACGGTGCCGCCGCAGTCTGGGCCGGCGCCTCGCGGGCCGCCGCCTCGCGGGACGCCGCGTCCCGGATCGTCGCGTCGTGGGCGACCGCCTGCGCCGGACGGCCCTCGGCGGTGACAGGAGTCGCGACCGACCGCATCGCGTCCGCGACCGATGCCCGGACCGTCGTGGCCGCGGGCACCGCCGGCGTGACCGCCGACCGCGCCACGTCGGCGACCGTGGCCCGGCTCGCGCTGGCGGGCATCGCGGCCGACAGGTGCTGATACGAGAACGAGAGCGTTACGGGATCCGCGGTGGTTACGGCGGCAGCCTGCTTCGGCTCCGGCGCAGCCGGGATGAGCCCTGGCACGTCCGGCGTCGCATCCGTTCCGCTGGAGTCGCTGCCGGGTGCCGTGACCGGCGGCGTCGGACGCGGTGTCCGCGCAGGGTGCCGGGTGCGGGCGGGCCGGGGGGTCGGTTCGGGCTGCCGCGTGTGCGTCGGGGGCGAGATGGCTGTCGGTTGCGTCGTCTGCGTCGGCTGGGAGGTGGGTGCCGGCTCCGGCGTGTGGGTCGGCGGCTGAGAGGTGGGTTCCGGCTCCGGTGTCTGCGTCGGCTGGGAGCTGGGTTCCGGCTGTGGCGTGTGGGCCGGCTCCGGCGTCCGCGTCGGCTGTGGCGCGGGCCTGGTTCCGGTCGCCGTCCCCGATCCGCTCCCCGGCCCTCCAGACCGCGCCGTCTTCGCGGCCGGCCGGTGCGACGACTGGCTCGCCGCGGGCGTGCCGGAGGCGTGCGCCCCGGCAACGTCGTAGCGGTACAGATCGAACTGCTGCATGATCTGGATGAGGTCCTGGCCGTACTGCGGATCGGTGGCGTAGACCCCGGTGAGGGCGTTCGCGAACGCGTCCGGGTTTCCCCGGCTGGCCATGGCCTGCGTGTAGTAACCGCTCGTGGCGAGCAGCTCGCCGTGATCCTCGATGCTCTCGGCGAAGTTGTGGTACGCCCGGAACGGCGCCTGGGTCGTCACCCACTGGCCGTTCTCGTACTCCTGCGTCGACATCAACTCGCTGCCGGCCGGCCCCGTGCCCTTGATCCCGAACAGGTTGTGACCGTTCACTGACAGTGCGCTCCGGCCCCAGCCGGACTCGTCAATGGCCTGCGCGATGGTCACAGCCGCGGGCACGCCGTACCGTCGCTGCGTGGCCATCGCGCCGGGCGCCACGTCGTCGATGAACGTCTGCTGGGAGCTGGTCGCCGATGCGGCCGAGGCGCTGGGCGCGGCCGCTGGCGCCGCGGCGTGCCGCTGAGCCGGGGCCGCCGCCGGGCTGCTCCCGGGCAGTCCCGGGATCGCGGACGCGCTGGCCGCACTCGGCGCTGACGCAGCCGCTGAACCGGAGCCGGCCGGGCCGGCGCCGCTCATGCCAGGCACGGTCGCGCTGCTTCGCGGTAGCGGGTCGGCCTGGCCGGACGACGTCCCTGCAATCACACCAGAGTCGTCGCGCTCCCCGTGGCTGGTCGGGTGCCGTGTCGCCGGCGCGGCGGCCGCCGTGGCGGGCCGGCCGGCCCGCATCGGGTGACGTCTGTGCGCCGTGCCCGCATCGCTCGGGCTGGTCGTCGTCGTCGCGATGCCGGGGATGGCCGCCGTGGCGTCCTTGGCGGCCGAGGCCGGGGTGGCCGGCACGGTCGCCCGGCCGGCGGGCGCCGCGCGGACGGCGGGCGCATTGCCCGGCGTCCCCGGGATCGCCGGGCCGGCCGCATCGGTGGTCGGCGCCCCGGAAGCCGCCCGGGCGGCTGGCGGACCGGAAACCGCCTGCCCGGCCGGGGAGGCCTGGCCGGGTTCGTGGTGGACGCCGCCGTGCCCGTTGCCGGCCTGGGCGGTCGCGGCCGGAGGCAGGTAGCCGTTGTTGACGAACCCGGCAATGCCGTACGCCAACAGGGAGCCGCTGTATTGATGGGCGTTGACCGAGAAGTTGGGCAGTGAATCGCCGCCGATGGTGTCCAGCACCCCGTCGGCATACTTGGTGACGACCTCGACGTGGCCGTCGAACAACACCCAGTCGCCAGGCTGCGGGTCATAACCGTCGCCGAGCGGGTGCCAGCGCCCGTGCGCCTGCGCGTCCTGGAGCACCGAGATGATGTTCGGCGAGTCCGGATTCGGATCGACGCGCACGTCGGCCCATTTGTGCAGCGGCCACGGGTACGTGGTGCCGCCGGTCACCCAGCTTTGCTGCCCGACCACGTGGGACGCGAGTTCCAGGGTCAGGCTGGCGAACGCGGCACACGACGCACCGTGATCGACGCCGTTCACGCTGTCGTGCTGCCAGATGATCGCTTCCATCTCGGCCGGGGTCTTGCCCTGCGCCATCCGCAGGTAGTAGTTCGCGACGTTCACGATCGCCGACCGCAACGTCGCATTGTCGGCAGGCGCCGCCCGCGCCGAGCGTTCGAGCGCCATGAGCCGGATCGGCATGCTGGTCGGCGACGTCAGGTCCGCCGACGCGGCCGGGACGAAGGAGAACCCCGTTATCGTCCCGCTCGCACCCAGACTCACCAGCGCGGTGACCTGCTGCCATAGGGGTTTGCTCGCGGAAATCACAGGCTCACCTCCCTTTCCTTGATCGCACTGGAGTCCTGGCCCGGAGCGGAACTGCTGTCGAGTTCCTAGATCACGTCACTGCTTGATGCCGGGAAGGTGCCGGAGAATGGCCTGCACCTCGGGGTCGCCGGGATTGTTCGCGTTCTCGTAGAGAACCGCAGCGTTCTGCGCCTGCTTCGGCGTAGCGCCAACGATCCACTTCTGGTAGACGTCGGCCACGAGGGCACCCTGCCCGGCCACGCCGGACAACGGCTGGGCGCAGATGCTCGGGAAGCCGGACCGGGACGTGAGGGCGGCGGAACCGGTGTAACGAAGGCAGTTCGCGGCGGTGCCCTCGAGCCCCGGTTGCACCTGCGAACTGCCGTTGGTCCCGGTTACTGTGCCGCCGCCGATGATGCTGTTAATCGCGCGGGCCGCCACCTGCAGGCTGTCAATCGGGTTGAACGGGTTGTAGGGATGGTGCAGGTTCAGCGACCAGGCGAGCTGGCCGCCCTGGGTCGGCGTGATCGGCTCGATCCCGAGCCTCCCCGTGGCCGGATCGTCGTAGTCCGGCTTGTCACCGCTGGTCATGAGCGCGAACACCCACAGGATCTGGCGCGTGCCCTGGGCACAGGCGAAGTCAACCTGCCCGGGCTCGGACTTGACGTCGGGGTTCTGGCAGGCCTTGCTGATCTCGTTCTGCACGGTGGCGACGCTGGCCGGCCATGACGCGCCCGAGCCGGACAGTGCGATCACCAGGATCGCGATGAGCGCGCCGGCGGCGGCCGCTCCGATGGCGATGACATGCAGGCGCGAGAGCTTCCGGCCGGGGGAATTGTGCCGCCCCAGGTTTATAAGCGCCTCCCGGCGCGATTCACGCGACGTAGCGTGGTCGTGGTGGAAAGTCGCGCCAATGTAGCCGTGTTCGAGCTCGCTTTTTAGCAGCAGCCGGACGTCATCAAGCTCGCGCTCGAGTTCGGCCGTCTTGCTCTTCAGGTCGGCCAGACGCTCACCATCGCGGCCGACAGAAAATTCGGGTCCGGTTTTCATGCTGTCACCTCCTGGCAGGGGCCTGGGCCAGGCAGATCCGGGCCTGCCGGCCCGTTGCTAGGGCTGCCTGTGGGGTTGGTCTGCGGTCAGCACGGCGCGCGAGCGGCGATCGAGGACAACTCCCGCCCCCGGTCGGCGGTGGACTGCCTCAGGTCGCTGCGGCGCTCCCCGTGCTCGCGTAAGGATCTTGGCGATCGGGCGGTCGCGGTCCCGATCGTGGCCGGCCCGGCGCGCGGCCCGTGCCCGGACAGGATCCGGATGACGAGCGTGGTCCGGTGCTGACGTGCGACCGAAACCCGCTGCCGGGCCAATGCGTTCCGGTACCGACCCGTGGCCGAAACCCGCTGCCGGGCCATTACGGACCGGTACCGAACTGACGCCGAAACCTGGTGCCCGGCCAATCTGGACCGATACCGAACGGCGGCCGAAGCCCGCCGCCAAACCACCGCGTGCCGCTGCGGCCACGCGACCGCGGGCACACGCGGTCCGGCCACCGCGGATGCCGGCGCGACCGCGAACCTATGTCGACAGCCCGGCCGGTTGCGTGCGGCGCCCGAGCGCCGCAAACTGGGTCCGAAGGGCACGGCCGACGCACCGTGTGACCGTGACCTGCAAGAACAAGTTACCAGGGACATGCACCTAATTAGAACACACTTACGAACACGCTGTGAAGCCTTCTTCATTAGAACACACGTTCGTGCTACTGTGAACTGGTTTGTCGCGGCCCTTCGCCCGGCGTGATCATCGGCCACGAGGTCGCCGACCTCGGCGGCTGCCGCAGCGTGCTTCCTCACCCGGGTGTTTGCGGCAGCGGGCCGCGGCCATTCCGGGGTTCTGCCGCCGCCGTTCCGTACCCTCGGCCGGGCGGCGCGCTGACCCTTTCGGGCGTCCGATGTGCTGCCTTTGATCCGGCGTCAGATCGGCGGCGACGTCGCCATGGTCATCGGCCCGCGCGTGGCTTGGGCCGGAGCGCCGTCGGCCGTCGCGCACGAATCCGGGGTCCGGGCGGAGCGTTGCGAGACGCCGCGACGCGACGCCGGGCGTGGGCACCCGCCGTGTGTCGCCGAGCGCGAGCGCCCCCCGGCGCCGTGCGGAGTATGGCGTCGGCTCAGCGCTGGCCGGGCGGGCCGGGGATCGGCGCGGATCGCATCGGGCGCGGATTGGCCCCGGGCGGGAGTGGCCGGCGCTGCGGCCGAACCGGATCGCGCATTAGGCGCGCGGTCTTTCTAGCCTCGGCGGCCCATTGTCCACGCCGACAAGAGCTTATGGTGGTACCGATAGGCGTTCAATTAGTCGGCTATCGGTACCACCACGGTTGATCATCGGCGACCGAGACGGCCGCGACGTACGCTTGCTGAATGATAAACGGCCTGCACGCGATCATATTCTCGCCCGACGCGGACAAGGTCCGTGCGTTCTTCCGCGACGTGCTGGATCTGTCATCGGTCGACGCAGGCGGTGGCTGGTTGATCTTCGCGCTGCCGCCGGCCGAGCTCGCCGTTCATCCCACGGACGGGAACGGCCATCACGAGCTGTACCTGATGTGCGATGACATCCGCGGCACGCTGGCCGAGTTGGCCGCGAAGGGCGTGGAGGTGGTCCGCGACGTCTCGGACCAGGGGTGGGGTCTGCTGTCCGCGATACGTCTGCCGGACGGCAGCGAGCTGGCGGTATACCAGCCCCGGCACCCGACGCCGGTCAGTCCCTGACGCCTGATCAGTCCCTGACGCCCTCAGCCGCCTGGTGCCCGGGTTCGCCGGCGCAGCCGGCCGCGGAGGCGGCGCTGCACCCACGTCAGGGGCACCGCGAAGGCGAAGCCGGAGGCGAGCGGGAGCAGGGGTGCGGCCGCCGCCGATGCCGTGATCCCGTGCTGCAGGAACGTCGAGGGGATCCCGAGTATCCGCCAGCGACTTGGCGGCCAGACGATCATGAACGCGCGCCCGATGACCTCGTTCTCCGGGACTGTGCCATGACCGGGGTCGTTCTGACGCAGGCGCGAGTCGTCCGAGACTGCCCGGTTGTCGCCCATCACCCAGAGCCGCCCGGGCGGGACGGTGATGTTGAACCGGCCCGAGTACCCGGCCGGCGCGTCGCTCGGCGCCTCACCCGGAAAGAGGTAGGACCGCTCCTGCAGCGGCACGCCGTTGATCGTCACCAGGCCCTGTGCATTGCAGCAGAACACCTTGTCGCCAGGGACTCCGATGACGCGCTTGATGTAATCGGTCTGCCCGGGCGCGGTCCCGAACACGCCGACGATCGAGTGGAACAGCGGGTCGAGCGTGGCGTCGTAGGCCCGGACGATCGGGTTGGAACTCGGCCGGGACGGCGGCGGTGCCGGGTTCCATGAGCCCGCGCCGTCGAACACGATGATGTCGCCCGGCTGAATGCTCCTGAAGTGGTAGACGAGCTTGTTGACCAGGATCTTGTCGTTGATCTCCAGGGTGTTCTCCATGGACCCGCTCGGGATGAAGAACGCCTGAACCACGAAGGTCTTTATGAGCAGCGCGATCACGAGCGCGAGCACGACCAGCACCGGCAGCTCGCGCCACAGGGACCGATGCGAACGCGACTTGCCGGGGGTAGCGTCGTCTGCGCCGCTGGCGGACTCTTCAGGGTCCGCCGCCGGGCCGCCCGACGCGTCATCGACGGGCTTTGCCGGGGCACCGGTGTCGCTGCCACCCGGATTCGCGCGGGCCGCTGCGCCCGCCTGGCCGGCCGCGGCGCCCGCCTGCTCATCGCCGGCGGCCGCGTCAGCTGCGCCGTCGCCGACTATGGCGACGCGCGGGGGATCATCATCGGTTGTGTCGTCTGGCACCTGTCGGCCGGTCAGCCGATCATCCATGCCGCGCTCGCCGTCGCATCGTGACCGAGCCTAGCGCCGAAAGCAACACTTACCCCGCAGAGTGTCGCCGCTGGGCGCGTCAGCCGGCGAGGAATGCCAGGCCGACGTGGTGCGGCCCGCTCTGGCACTTCTGACCAGGCCCAGAAGTTACAGAGAACATGAGGAACGAGTTCCTGCGCGATGTCATGGCAGGATCTGCGGGTGTGCTCCTGGTCCTGGCCGTGATCGGCCTGCCCAACGACCAGGCCGCCGCGCCGCAGGCGCCTCCGCACCCGGGAGACGTCCACCTCCTGCCGTACTACTCCAGCCTGCATCCCCAGGTCCCGGCGCCGCCGGGCCGGCCGGCCGCGCCGGCTCGCCCGACGCCCTGACCGGTGACGCCCTTCGCACGCGGCCGATGCGGGTCAGCGGCGCAATCAGGGCTGCGCGCGTGCCAGTATGAGGCAATGCTTTCCCCGCGCCTGGAATGGGCCGTTGCCGGCTGCGCCGCCGGCTGGGCCGTGGCCCGGCTGGCGGCCGCTGACCGCTTTCGTCCGGTCGAGCGAGTGGCCGTGCCACTGCTCGCGCTCACCCCGCACGCCGCTGCGGCGGCCGCGCTGGCCTCGCTCTCGCTGCGCGGCAAGGGGCCGTCGGCGACGGCCGCGGTCGCCGCGGCCGCCATGGCCGGCGTCGTGGCCCCCCGGGCGATTCCCCGTCGCCAGCCTGCCGCCGGCGGCCCCGTCCTGAGCGTGCTCACCGTCAACCTGCTGGCCGGCGGTGCGGCCGGGCCCGAGCTTGTTGAGCTGGTGCGGCGGACCGGGGCCGACGTCCTGTTCCTCCAGGAGATCACCGACGAAGCGGCCGGGCGGCTGAAGCGTGCCGGGCTGAGCGATCTGCTGCAGCACGAGATGCTGGATATCGAGGGCTACCGCTATCGCGGCAGCGCGATCTACGCCACCTACCCCCTCCGTGAGGGCCTGACCATCGGGCCCAGCTACGCCTCGCAGCCGACGGCGCGACTCGAGTTGCCGGACGGCCGGTCGGTCCAGCTGGTCTGCGTGCACCCGCATCCGCCGATGCCGCCCTGGTCGCTGCCGTCTGCTCCGCGCTGGCGCGGCGAACTGGCCGCGTTGCCGCCGCCTGGCGACCCGCCGGTCGTGCTGGCCGGCGACTTCAACGCCACCCCGGATCACGCCCAGTTCAGGAGGCTGTTGCGGCTCGGCCACGTCGACGCGGCCGGCCGGCTCGGCAAAGGACTGGTCCCCACCTGGGGCCCGGAGCCGCGCGGCCGCCCGCCCCTGCTCGCCTTCGACCATGTGCTGCTGGACCCGCGCTGCGAGGTGCTCGCCTCGTCCGTCCACCCGATGGTCGGCAGCGACCACCGCGCCCTGTTCGTGAGATTCCGGTTGCCCTCCTGAGCCACCAGGCAGCAGCGCAGCCGGCTCAGGCCGAGAAGGCGGTGCCGGCCGCCTGCCGCCCGGCGGCGGCGCCTCGCAGATAGCCGTAGGTTCCCGCGGTCCGCAATTCCCGCGCCGCCTCGGCCAGCGCTCCGAGGGCCGCGTAGGCGAACGCGCCGCCGACCGAGATCCGGGCCACGCCGAGCTCGGCGAGCTGGGACACGGAAGGAGCGTCGGGCCACGTCAGCACGTTGACCGGCCGGTCCACCGACTCGACAACGGCGCGGATGTCCTCGGACCGGCTCAGCCCGGGAGCGTAGACGACGTCGGCGCCAGCCTCGGCGTAGCGCTGCAGCCGCGTGATGGTGTCGGCAAGGTCGTCACCGCCGTGCAAGTGGCTCTCGGCCCGCGCGGTAAGCACCAGCGACCGGGGGTCGGCGTGCGCGGCCTCGGCCGCGGCCGCGATCCGATCGACGGCCAGGGACATCTCGTAGATCGGATCGTCGCGGTGCCGGGTGAAGTCCTCGATCGAGCAGCCAGCCAGCCCGGCCCCGATCGCGAGCCGCACGGTCTCGGCCACGTCCCGCGGATCATCGCCGTACCCGTTCTCGAGGTCCGCCGACACCGGCAGCGTCGTCGCGCCGGCGATCTGCCCGGCGTTCCCGATGGCCTGATCCCTGGTGACGGCGCCATCGGGCAGTCCGAGCGTGGCGGCGAAGCCGCTGCTGGTGGTCGCGAGCGCCTCGAATCCGAGCGATTCCAGCACCCGGGCCGAGCCGAGATCCCACGGATTCGGCAGCAGCAGCGGCTGGCCCGGGCGGTGCAGCGCCAGGAAGCGCGCCGCCCGCTCGGTGGCTGAAGCGTCTGTCTGGTCTGTCATCGCACCGATTCTGTCAGGCCTGGTAGGAACCGGGCACCCAGGCGCGCGAGCCGACCGAGAGCGCGTTCCAGGCGTTGATGGTGACGATCAGGCCCAGCAGCGCGGCGACCTCGTCCGGCTCGAACTCGGCCGCGACCGCGTCGTAGGCGGAGTCCGGGACATGGGTGTCCGCGACCAGGGTCACCTCCTCGGCGAAGGCGAGCGCTGCCCGCTCGCGCTGGGTGAAGTAGGGAGTCTCACGCCAGGCCGCGAGCCCGTACAGGCGCTGCTCGGTCTCGCCGATCGCCCGGGCGTCCTTCGTGTGCATGTCGATGCAATACGCGCAGCCGTTGAGCTGCGAGGCCCGGACCCGGACCAGTTCGCGCAGCCGCGGATCGAAATTGACCCGGTCGAGTTCCTTCGTTGCGGTGTGGTCCAGGTGGGCCATGGCCCGGGCGAACGCCGGGGCATGCGCGTCGAAGTCGAGCCGCACCGGGACTTGCGTTGCCGCGTCTGAGGCGGTGGCTGATGTCGTCATGCCCTCAAGCTAGCCGTGACTAGGCCCAGGACTATGGTCCATTTACATGGCAGGAACATGGGCCAATCTCGGTCGTGAAGGGTCCCTGGCCGGCGGGCTCGACCTGCACCTGGACGTGAGCGGGCCTCGGGTCCGGATGGCCGTCGAGGCGGCGCTGCGCCAGGCGGTGCAGGGCGGCAGGCTGCCGGTCGGGACGCGGCTGCCCGCCACTCGCACCCTGGCCGCGGACCTCGGCGTCGCGCGCAACACGGTGGCTGACGCCTACGGCCAACTGGTCGCCGAGGGCTGGCTGACGGCCCGGCAGGGCTCGGGGACCCGCGTCGCCGAGCGCCCGGCCGCCCGCCCGGTCGTCGCCGGCCTCACTGGCGCGCCCCGCGCGGCGGCCGCCGAGCCGCGCCTGCCCCGGTACAGCCTGCGGCCCGGCGTGCCCGACCTGGGGGAGTTCCCCCGCGCCGCCTGGCTCGCGGCCGCCCGCCGGGCGATCACGGCGGCGCCGTCGGAGGCGTTCGGCTACGGCGACGCCCGCGGGCGGCCGGAGCTGCGTGCCTCGCTCGCGGCCTACCTAGCGCGGGCTCGAGGCGTGCGCGCCGACCCGGATCGGATCGTGATCTGCTCGGGGTTCACCCAGGCCCTGGGGCTGCTGTGCCGGGTGCTGGCCGCGGCGGGCGGTGCGGAGCTTGCGGCAGAGATCTACGGCCATCAGCATCATCGCAACGTGATCGCCGCACAGGGTCTGTCCTGCCGCCCGCTGCCGGTCGATGAAAACGGCGCGGTCATCGCCGCGGCCGACGAGTTTCCCGATGCCGGGGCACTGCTGCTGACCCCGTCACACCAGTTCCCGCTGGGCGTGCCGCTGGCGCCGACTCGCCGGGGCCAGGCCGTTGCCTGGGCGGCGCGCACCGGGCGGATCGTGATCGAGGACGACTACGACGGCGAGTTCCGCTACGACCGCAGGGCGATCGGGGCCATGCAGGCGCTGGCGCCCGAGCACGTCGTGTACGCGGGCACGGCCAGCAAGACGCTGGCGCCGGCCGTCCGGCTGGCCTGGCTGGTCCTGCCTGACCGGCTGCTGGACCAGGTGGTCGCTACCAAGGTGGTCACCGACCTGCACGGCAGCAGCCTCGACGAGCTGGCGCTCGCCGAACTGATCAGCTCCGGCGGATACGACCGGCACGTGCGGCGCGCGCGGCTGCTCTACCGCCGCCGCCGGGACCGGCTCGTCGCCGCCCTGGCCAGCGCGGTGCCGGGTGCGCGGGTGACCGGGATGGCCGCCGGCCTGCACGCGGTGCTGCTCCTGCCGGCCGGGATGCACGAAGCGGACGTCGTGGCGGCCGCCGCCCGCCGGGGCCTGGCGCTGGACGGGATGAGCGGCTTCCGGCCGCGCGGCGCCGCGCACCCGGAGGCGCTCGTCCTGGGCTACGCGACCCCGTCGGCGCACGCGTTCACCGCCGCCGTCGGACGGCTCTGCGCCGCCCTGCGAGACTGCTCCTAAGCGCGCTTTCAGTCGTTTTGCCCTCGTCTCCGCGGACGGTTCGTGGACCAGCGGCCGGGCCGCCCGCATGCGGAATTCCTGATACGACTCGGGCGCGCGATCCGGCTCGAGCACGTAGCGCTCCGGATCCTCCCGCAGCGCCGCCAGCCTGCGCTGAGCATCGTTGCATTCGGCGACGACGGCGCGGACCCGCCGCGCCAGCCTCCCCAGGAGGTTGTGCATCACATCCCCTTCCCCCGCGGCCCTGTCCGGGCCCCGACGCTTCGACACTCGGCGTAAGGCCGAGTCGGCCGCATGGGGAGGATGTCTGAATCCGGGGACGCGACTACCTTAGGCGACCCCGGGTGTGGTGCCCCGCTCAGCCCCTGACCTTGGCAATGACCGTGTCCGAGAACCGTCGCAGGTTCGCGACCTTGTCGGCCAGCGGCTCGGTATCAGGCCCGGTCTGGTACGGCCAGCGGAAGCCGACGATCACGTCGGTGACGCCCTGATCCTCCAGCCGGCGGAGCCCGTCCACGCTGTAGGCGTCGGCGGAGATCACGTGCACCTCGAAGGGACGGTCCGCCGTGCCCTCCTGGCGGCGGAACTCGGCCAGCCGGGCCAGCAGGCCCGGCAGTTCCGCCGGGTCTCCGCCGCCGTGCAGCCAGCCGTCCCCGGCACGGGCGGCGCGACGCAGCGCCGCGTCCCCGTGGCCGCCGATGAGGACGGGCAGCGGCTTGCCCGGCACCGGGCAGATCTTTACGTTCGGTATGGAAAATATTTCTCCATGGAAACTGAAGTAGCCGCCGGCCGACAGTCCGCGGATGATCGCCAGTTCCTCGTCCATCCGCAGCCCCCGCCGTTCCCACGGCACCCCGAGCACCTCGTAGTCCTCGCGCCACGGGCTGCTGCCTACGCCGAGGACGAGCCGGTCGCAGGTGAGCACGGCGACCGAGGTGGCCTGCTTGGCGACGAGGACCGGATCGCGCACCGGCAGCTTGAGAACGAACGTGATGAAGCGCAGCCGCTCGGTGACCGCGCCGAGCGCGGGGATCAGCGAGAACGGCTCAAGGAACGGCTTGTCTTCAAGGAAGTCCCGGGTCCCGTCCGGGTTGAACGGGTAGACGCTGCCGGAACGTTCGGGAAAGCAGATGGAGTCGGGCACGACCATGGCGTCATAGCCCGCATCCTCGGCCGCCCGCGCGAGCGGCGCGTAGTAGGCCGGGCTGGTCATCGACTCGGCATAGGAGAAACGCACCGAACCTCCGCGGAACGCGACGTTCCGTCAATTGTGACCGATGCGGCGCCGCCGCCAAAGCAACCAGCCGAGCCCGCCGAGAATGGCCAGGCCTGCGACCGTGATGCCGGCGATGCCGCCGGCCGCAGGGCCTCCCGGGGCGGCCGGCGCGGGACTGGCGGCGTGACCGGACGGGGCCGGCGAAGGGGAGCTGGACGACGGGGCCGCCGCCGAGGGCGCCGAGAACGCGACCACGTCCCGCGCTGCGGGCGCCAGCAGCAGCCCGCCGGCCACCGCCGGGGTCGGGAAATGGTTGGCCACAGCGCCGATGAACGCCTGCTGCCGTACGGCCCCGGTGCCCGGGTCGAGCCCGTACAGCGTACCGTTCTGGCCGATGGTCCAGATCAGCCCGGCGGCCGCGACCGGCGGACCGCCCTGCCGCGGCGCGGTCCACAGCAGACGGAGCCCGGGCGGGGCCCGGGTGGCCCGGACCGCGATCACCCCGCTCGCGCAGGGCAGGTACGCGGTCAGGCCCGCCAGCGCGATCCCGCCGTCAATGTCCGCGCTGCAGGCCGAGCCGAGCGAGGCCAGTTGCCTGCCGATGCCGCCGAGGCGGGCGCCGTCAAGCAGGTACACGATCCTGGATTTGCCCGCGAGCATGACCTGGCCGTCGGGCAGCAACACCGGCGCGGTGGACATGTCCAGGTCCTGGGAGTTGTTCGCCGGCCAGTTGCTCGGCGCGAAGTACTGCAGCAGGCGCATCGTTGGTGAGAGCTCGAGCACCGCGTCGCTGTCGTCATAGGCGTGCGACGAGGAATACACCGAGCCGTTACCGGTGCTGACCCAGATGTCTCCGTCAGCGTCGACGACCGGCGCGGCGCCGCCCATCCATACCGCGCCCTGTGATTCGCCCGGGCCCGCGTCGACCGTGAACACCAGCGGCCGGCCTCCGGTCTCCGGGGCGGCGACCACACGCCCCCGGTAGCTGGCGCAGTCCCCGAAGTTGCCGCCCATGCCGAACACCACGCGGCCGTCGTCCAGGGTCAGGCCGGTGCGCTGCAGCAGAGCGGCGGTGTCGGCGCCGGCCGGGTCCACATCCTGGGTCATCTCCGTCTTACCCGTGGCGGCGGACAGGCCGACCAGCACATGAGCCGGCGCGCCGCGGGTCAACTCGTCGGCCACGGCGAAGATCTCGTCCCGCGCAGGGTCGATGACCGGCGTGCCGGTGATCCCGACCGTCGGCGAGATGTCGCCGCACGGCAGGTCACCCGAGGGCACCGGGCTGGCCAGATGTGCCGACCAGGCCACCGCGCCGGTCGCGGCCGACAGCGCGTACACGGTGTCGTTCTCGGTCGCCACGTAGACCCGCCCGGCGAACAGCAGCGGCTCGCCGTAGATCTCACCGTCCAGTGCCCGCGAGGTCCAGGCCCGCTTCGCGGTGTACACCGCGACCACTGGCCGGGCGTCGCCGGTCCCGGCCGGGTTCCCGTGGTAGACCGTCCATGATCCCGATGCCGCCGGGCCGGCCGCCTGGCCCGAGAGGCCGCCTGTCCAGCCGGCGGCGGCCATGATCGCCGTCGCCATGGCGATCGCAGTTGAGGATGCGGCCATGCGCACCGTCAAAGCCTAGCGATCGGCCGGAAAGCGTCACGCTGTCACCACGATAAGTGTCCTTAACGTTCGGTCTCGGCCGCATCCGGGTACGCACGGGTCCATGGAGCTCAGCGCACGCAATCAACTGACCGGGACCATCCAGAGCGTGAAGTCCGGTTCGGTCATGGCCGAGGTGACCGTGAACGTCGACGCTGGTCAGGTGACCGCCGCGATCACCGACGCGTCGCGGGAGCGGCTGGGCCTGAAGAGCGGCGATCAGGTCTCGGTCGTGATCAAGTCGACTGAGGTGATGATCGCTACGCCGTAGCGGCCAGGCCGCCGCTGGCGCCGTGCCCCGGGGAAAACCACGGGGTGAAGACGGGCGGTAACCGCGTTCCGGATTCACGGCCCCGTTTCTAGCGTGATGTCCGATGGCACGCACCCCGCGTGCCGGAGGAGGTCACATGATCGAGGTCAGCGATCTGACCAAGCGCTACGGCCCCACGCTCGCCGTCGACGCGCTCAGCTTTGACGTGCGGCCCGGGGCCGTGACCGGGTTCCTCGGGGCCAACGGGTCGGGCAAATCCACCACGATGCGGCTGATCCTCGGCCTGGACGCGCCCGACGCCGGGGAAGCCAGGATCGGCGGGCGCCGCTTCCGTGACCTGCGCTGGCCGTTGCGCGAGGCCGGCTCCCTGCTGGAGGCACGGGCGTTTCACCCGGGTCGCAGCGCCCGCGAGCACCTCGCAGCGCTGGCCGCCAGCAACGGCATTTCGCGGCGCCGGGTCGACGAGGTGCTGGGCCTGGTCGGCCTGGCTGGCGCGGCTCGCCGGCGCGCCGGAAAGTTCTCCCTGGGCATGGGGCAGCGACTCGGCCTCGCGGCGGCGCTGCTCGGCGACCCGCCCGTGCTGCTGCTCGACGAGCCGGTCAACGGACTCGATCCGGCGGGCATTCGCTGGATCCGGGACCTGCTGAAGTCGCTGGCAGCCGAGGGCCGCGCGGTGCTGGTCTCCAGCCACCTCATCAGCGAGATGGCGTTGCTGGCCGAGCACCTCGTGGTCATCGGGCAGGGGCGGCTGCTGGCCGACACCTCGGTGGCACAGATGTCGGCCGGCTCGTCGTCGCTGGAAGAGGCGTTCCTGGAGCTGACCGAGTCCAGCACGCAGTACCGGGGCGCCCGGCCGCAGGACACGCCGGTGATCTCGGCTAAGGAGGGACGCCGATGACCGCGCTCACCGCCCGTGTCCCGGCCGGGCGCTACGGGTTCCGGCACGTGGCCCGGATGGAGTGGATCAAGCTTCGCAGCCTGCGATCCACCTGGTGGACGCTGGCGATCACCGTGGCCGCCGCGATCGCCATCGGCGTGACCGTGGGGATCAACACCAGGAACGCGAATGGCGACCTCACCAACAACGCCCTGGCCGGGATCATCCCGGCCCTGCTGCTGACCAGCGTCCTCGGCGTGCTGACGATGACAAGCGAGTACTCGTCGGGCATGATCCGGTCCACGCTGGCGGCGGCGCCGAGCCGGCCGCTGCTGCTCGCGGGCAAGGCCGCCGTGTTCGGGGCACTGGCCCTCGCGGTCGGCGAGGCCGCCTCATTCATATCGTTCTTCGCTGGCGGCGCGGCGTTGCGCCACGGCATCGCCGCGCCCGCCTTGACCGGGCCGGGCGTGCTGCGCGCCGTGCTGCTGTCCGGGGTCAGCTTCTGCCTGGTCGGGCTGCTCGCCCTGGGGCTCGGCGCCGTCATCCGGCACTCCGGGGCGGCGATCGCGGTGGTCGTCGGCGGCGTGTACGTACTTCCGACGATCATGGCCTCGGTCGCGCACGGGCTGGGCGTGTACATGCCGATCATCATCATCGGGAACTCACTGACCACCACCAAGCCGGAGCCCTGCGGTTCGCACGGCGGCCAGTGCGTGCACTTCGTGTCGGCCTGGGCGGGCCTGGGCCTGCTGGGCCTGTACGCGGCCGTGGCCCTCGCGGTCGGCGGCTGGCTGTTCGCCCGCCGTGACGCGTGAACGGCACAATGAACTCATGGGCGTCCTTGGCCCGGTGAACCCGGCGACTGCAGGTGAGCCGCCCGGCCGCGGGCCGGGCGGCCCGCCGGCTGCCTCGCGCGCCGGCGCGCCGTCCCGGCACAAGGGGCCGGCCGCGCTGACGGCTGCGGGAGCGGTCCTCCGGGCACCGTTCACGGTCCGGGCCGCGCGCGATCTGCTGTTCTGCCTGGCCGAGGCGGGACTGGGGCTTGCCACCTTGCTGACGCCGTTCGCGCTCGTGTTCGCCGTGGCATGGCTGGCCGGCTCCGCGTCGGCCGGCCGCGGCTCGCGGGGCCAGCCGGTCGTCTTCCTCCCGGCGGTCGCGGTCCTGCTCGTGGTCGTGGCGCTGCTGATAATCGGCCTCCCGCGGTTTGGCCGGCGGCTCGGCGTAGCCCATCGCGGCCTGGCCGCGCGCCTCCTGGGCGCCGCCATCGGCGAGCCGGCGCCGGCTCGTTCCGGCCGCGGCCTGGGCGGCCGGCTGGGCGCGGAGCTGCGAGACGGTCCAGGCTGGCGAGCCGCCGCGTACCTGCTGCTGCAGCTGCCGGTCATGGTGGCCGAGATCTACGCGCTGTTCTTCGCCGCCGCGGGCCTGGCCAACCTGAGCTATCCCTTCTGGTGGCCGCTGTTCCGCAATCACGCGCCGGGCACCGCGCTGCAGCCGGTGCCCGTGCTCACGCCGTTCGGCTCGTTCGGGGTCACGACCCTGGCCGGGACGTTCGCCGCGTTCGCGGCGGGCGTGCCCATGCTTCTGGCCGCGCCGTGGGTGGCCCGCGGTGCCGCCGCTGCCGACTGCTGGCTGATGCGGGGGCTGCTCGGCCCGGGCCGCCTGGCCCAGCGCGTCGCCGACCTCGAGCAGAGCCGGGCGCTGGCGGTGCAGGATTCCGCGGCCGTGCTGCGGCGGCTTGAGCGCGACCTGCATGACGGCGCGCAGATCCGGCTGGCCACCCTGGCCATGAACCTCGGCATGGCCAGGGAGAAGCTCGGCGCCGACGCCGACCCGCAGGTCCGCGAGCTGGTCGACGCGGCCCACCAGGGGGCGAAGGACGCCCTGGTCGAGCTGCGCCACCTGGCCCGCGGCATCCACCCGCCCGCGCTCGACAACGGCCTCGCAGACGCGCTGGCCACGCTGACAGCGGGCGGCGCGCTGCCGGTCGAGCTGACCGTGCGCCTGGCCGAGCGGCCGGCCCCGGAGATCGAGACCATCGCCTACTTCTGCGCCGCGGAGCTGCTTGCCAACGCGGCCAAGCACAGTCGCGCCAACCGCGTCACGCTCGACCTGACCGGACGGGACGCGGCGCTGGTGCTGCGTGTCGGCGACGACGGGGTGGGCGGCGCGGACGCAGCCCGCGGCGGCGGGCTGGCCGGCCTTGAGCAGCGGGCGCGCACCGTGGACGGCCGGGTCGAGATCGTGAGCCCGCCCGGCGGGCCGACCGTGGTCACCGTCACGCTGCCGATGAGCGCCTGACCGGTGCCAGCGTCGGAGGATGGAGCTGCGGCCGGCCGGCCGATGCGGGTGGTGATCGCCGAGGACGCCGCCCTGTTCCGGGAGGGCCTGGCCCGGTTGATCGCCGACCGCGGCCACCAGGTCGCCGCGGCGGTCGGCGATGCGGACGCGCTGCTCGCCGCGGTCGCCGAACATCGTCCCGACGTCGCCGTGGCCGACGTCAGGATGCCGCCCACGCACACAGACGAGGGGCTGCGCGCCGCCATCCAGCTGCGCCGCGACCACCCAGGGACCGGGGTGCTCGTGCTGTCCCAGTACATCGAGACCAGGTACGCGGCGCGGTTGCTCGAGGGCAACGCGGCCGGCGTGGGCTACCTGCTCAAGGACCGGGTCGCCGACGTGGCCGAGTTTGCTGACGCGCTGACCCGGGTCGCCGCTGGCGGCACCGCGCTGGACCCGGAGGTGGTCAGCCAGCTGGTTAGGGTCAGCCGGCGTTCAGACGGCATCGCGGTGCTCACACCCCGCGAACGGGAGGTGCTCGCGCTGATGGCCGAGGGGCGCTCGAACGCGGGGATCGGCGCTGCCCTGGTGGTCACCGGCGGCGTGGTCGAGAAGCACGTGGCCAGCATCTTCGGCAAGCTCGGCCTGCCGCCGTCGGAGGCGGACAACCGCCGGGTGCTTGCGGTGCTGCGCTACCTCGGCTCCTGAGAACACCGGACCCCGCCTGCCGGGGCCCGGTGCTGAGGAACTGTTGCGCGACCACCTGAGGTCCCACCTCCCGCAGGCGGCAGCCGATCGCACGCAGCTCGAGGCCGCGGTGCAGTTCACGACCGGGGCGCTCAGCGGCCTGCTCACCTGGTGGGTGGCGGCGGACATCCGCTGCTCGGCCGACGAGGTGCACGCGATGTTCGGCCGGCTGACGATCCCCGGCCTGCGCCGGTTCTTCGCGCCGGCCCCGCGTGGTGACGATCAGAGATCCGGGATCGCGAGATCGAGGTTCGGCCGGTCCAGGCCGCCGTCGACCTCGAGGACCTTGCCGGTGATGTAGCCGCCCGCGGGCGAGGTTAGGAACACGACGGCGGCCGCCACGTCCTCGGGTTCGCCGATCCGGCCCAGCGGCGTCGCCCGCTCCATCTGGCCGCGCAGTTCGTCGTCGGTGAGCACGATGTCGAGCGCCGACGTCTGCACCGAGCCGACCGCGATCGCGTTGACGCGGATCCGCGGCGCGAGGTCGGCGGCGGCCAGCCGGGTGTAGTGGGCGACGGCGGCCTTGGCCGTGCCGTAGGCCAGGTAGCCGCGGCCGGCCACCCGGCCGACGACCGAGGACACGTTGATGACGGCGCCGGCCCGGTCAGGCGAGTTGAGCAGATGGGGCACGGCCGCCGCCGTCAGGCTGTGCGCGGTCGCCACGTTGAAGCCGAACGCGTTGGCCAGGTGCCGCGGCTTGGTGGCCAGGAACGGGCGGGGCATCGCTCCGCCGAGGTTGTTCACCACGATGTCCAGCCGGCCGAACGCGCCGGCCGCCGCGTCGGCGAGCCCCGCGACCGCGTCAAGGTCGGTCAGGTCGGCCGGTACCGCGACCGCTCGCCGCCCGGCCGCCTCCACCTCGCGGACGACCTTGGCCAGCTCATCCTGCGTGCGCGCCGAGATCAGGACGTCGGCCCCGGCCTCGGCCAGTGCCAGCGCGGTGGCGGCGCCGATGCCGCGGCCCGCGCCGGTCACCACCGCCACCCGGTCCGTCAGGCGGAAACGGTCCAAAATCACCCGGTCAGCCTAAGCTAAAACTAGAACACGTTTCAATTCCCGGCTCGGCTGACTCGCGCGTTGACCCCGGTGCCGGTCCTTCGTGTTCCCGCCCGCCTCAGCCGTCCCACATGCCCCGCCGGTCCCGGCGCGGCACCGGCGCCGCTGCGCCGCGGCGTCATGGATGTACGTCTAGGCACGCTAGAACGAGCCCAAACCTCCATCCATGCGAGGGCGCCGGCGCGGGTGCCCGGCGATGGGGCCGATGGGCATGGGGCTGGCGCGGGCGGGGGCCGGGCGATGGGGCCGATGGGCACTGGCGCTGGCGCGCGGGCGGGGGCCGGGCGATGGGGCCGATCGGCACTGGGGCGGGCGCGGGGCGGGGGCGGGGGATGGGGTCGGCGGGCATTGGGGCTGGCGGGGCGGGGCGCGGCTGGGGGGCGGCGAGGGGCGCCGGCCGATAGCCTGGCCGGCGTGCTGGAAGAGGTGCGGGTCATCCGCTACGTAACCCCGTTGCGCGAGGGCGGCTCGCTGCCGGCACTGGTCGAGGCGGACAACCTCGGGACGTACGTGATGAAGTTCCGCGGCGCGGGTCAGGGCCCGAAGGCGCTGGTCGCTGAGATCATCGGCGGGGAACTCGGCCGCAGGCTCGGGCTGCGCACCCCGGAGCTGGTCCTGGGCGACCTGGATCCGCGCATCGCGAGCGCCGAGCCCGACCCCGAGATCCAGGACCTCCTGCGCGCCAGCAGCGGACTCAACGTGGGCCTGGACTTCCTGCCGGGATCGGTCGGGTTCGACCCGGCCGGCTGGGACGTGGACCCGGACTTCGCGAGCCAGGTGCTGTGGTTCGACGCGCTCATCCAGAACGTCGATCGCACCTGGCGGAACCCGAACCTTCTCGTCTGGCATGCGGACATCTGGCTCATCGACCACGGCGCTGCGCTCTACTTCCACCACAACTGGCCCACCGCCCGGGCGACGGCGCCTTTTGACGCCCGCGACCACGTGCTGCGCCGGGCGGCGACCCGGGTGGCGCAGGCGCACGAGGCGCTGGCTCCGAAGATCACCGAGGCGTTGCTGGAAGAGGTCACCGGCATGGTCCCGCCGCAGTGGCTGGGCGACGGGCGCCCCGAGGCCTACGTGGCGCACCTGAGGGAGCGGTCGGCAGTGGTTCCGGAGGTGATCCGGTGACCGGACTGGAGCCATTCGAGTACGCGCTGATCCGGGTGATGCCACGGGTCGAGCGCGGCGAGGTCATGAACGCCGGCGTGATCCTCTACTCCCAGCGTCACGGCTACCTGGCCTGCCGCATCCTCCTGGACCAGCAGCGCCTGCGGGCGCTGGACCCGGCCGTCGACGTGGCCGCTGTGACCGCGGCCCTGGCGGCGCTGGAGGCCGAGTGCAGCCGGGAACCCCCAGCGGGCGAGTCGGTGGGGGCGCGATTCCGCTGGCTGACGGCGACCAGGAGCACCGTGATTCAGCCCGGCCCGGTGCACAGCGGGCTGACAGCCGACCCCGGCGGCGAACTCGAGCACCTCTTCGACGAGCTGGTGCGCTGACCGCCCGGCCGCCTGACGGCGGCCCGGCCGCCTGACGGCGCATCCGCACGTGACCGCCGCTTCCTGGCAGACTTGAGGGGTGAGCGGCCGGCCTGACCTTGACAGCCCGGTGAATGCGTCTGCTGCGAGCCCAGAGGCGGCGGGAGTCAGGGCGTTCTGGAAAGATCTTGGATTGCCCGGGCTGGTGGACATACACACGCATTTCATGCCGCCGAACGTGCTGGCCAAGGTCTGGGCCTTCTTCGAGCAGGACCGCGCCGAGGTCGGGCAGCCGTGGCCGATCCGCTACCGGCGGTCCGAGGACGAGCGGGTGGCGATGCTGCGGGCGTTCGGTGTCCGCACCTTCAGCGCGCTGGCGTATCCGCACAAGCCGGGCATGGCCGCGTGGCTCAACGCCTGGTCCGCCGGGTTCGCGGCGCGGACGCCGGACTCGGTGCACAGCGCCACGTTCTTTCCCGAGCCCGGCGCGGCCGGCTACGTGGCCGAGGCGATCGACGGGGGAGCGCGCCTGTTCAAGGCGCACCTGCAGGTCGGGCGCTACGACCCGCGCGACCCGCTGCTCGACCCGGTCTGGGGGCTGCTGGCCGAGGCCGGGGTGCCGGTGATCGTGCACTGCGGCTCGGGACCGACGCCGGGGCGCTACACCGGGCCCGGGCCGATCTCCGTTGTGCTTGCCCGCCACCGCGCGCTGGTCATGATCGTCGCGCACCTCGGGTCGCCGGAGTACGGCGAGTTCCTGGGGCTGGCCGCGCGGCACCCGGGCGTTCATCTCGACACCACGATGGCGTTCACCGACTTCCTGGACCGGATCGCGCCGTTCCCTGAGGCGTTGCGCCCGCGGCTGGCGGATGCGGCCGACCGGATCCTGCTAGGCACCGACTTCCCCAACATCCCGTATCCCTACCTGCACCAGCTCGAGGCGCTGGCCCGGCTCGACCTCGGCGCGCCCTGGCTGCGCGGGGTCTGCCACGACAACGCCGCCCGGCTGCTGGGGCTGTGAGCGCGATGCCCAGACCGCACCGCGAGCAGAGCCAGGACCCGAAGAAGGGCCGGGCCAGCCGGGCCAGCCGGGCCAGCCGGGAAGGCCGGGACGGTGGTGGCGAGCGGCTGGGGGAGTACCGGCGCAAGCGGGATTTCGGGCGCACGCCGGAGCCTGAGGGCGCTGCGGGCCAGGCGGGCGCTGCGGGCCAGGCGGGCGCGGCGAGCGAGCCGTCCGGCGACGGCGGCCCGGTCCGGCGGTTCGTGGTGCAGCGGCACCGCGCCCGGCGGCTGCACTACGACCTGCGGTTCGAGATCGACGGCGTGCTGGCCAGCTGGGCCGTGCCGCGCGGCCCGACGCTCGATCCGAACGTGAAGCGGATCGCCGTGCACGTCGAGGACCACCCGATCGAGTACCTCGAGTTCGAGGGCATCATCCCGCGGGGCGAGTACGGGGGCGGCGACGTCATCGTCTGGGACATCGGGACGTGGGAGCCGCACGAGACCGACGATCCGGCCGCGGCGGTCGCTGCGGGCGAGCTGCACGCCGACGTGACCGGGGAGAAGCTGCGCGGCCGGCTGATCCTGGTGCAGACCGGCCACAACCGTGACGACGAGAACCAGTGGCTCTTGCTGCACAAGCACGACGAGTACGCCGTGCCCGGCTGGAATCCGGAGGACTACCCCCAGTCCGCGCTCAGCGGGCGGACGAACGACCAGGTCAAGGCCCACCCGGGCCGGATGTGGCGGGGTGACCTGCCGCCGTCAGAGGCGTCGGTGCCGGTCGGCGACGCGGCAGCCGGCGGCGGTGCCCCGCGCGGCCGGGGCTCGCCGAAGCGGAGCGCGCCGCCGGCCGACGTGCTGGCCGGCGGCCCGAGCCAGGACGAGCTCGGCGCGCTGGACGACCTGGGCGCCGAGGGCACCTGGGAGGTGTTCGGCCGCCGGCTCAAGGTGACCAACCTGGACAAGGAGATGTTCCCGGGCCGGGACGGCGAGCCGCCGGTGACCAAGCGCGAGTTCATCGGTTACGCGGCCAGGATCGCCCCGGTGGTGCTGCCGTACCTGGCCGGCCGGCCGCTCAACATGCACCGGTTCCCTGGCGGCGCCGGCACCAAGGGGTTCTGGCACAAGCAGCTGCCCGAGCACGCGCCCGGCTGGGTGCCGCGCTGGGACAGGCCGGACGCCGACCCGGGGGAGTCCACCACCTATCTCGTCGCGGACGAGCCCGCCGCGCTGGTCTGGGCCGCCAACTTCGGGGCGCTCGAGTGGCACGCCTGGACGTCCACGGCGCAGCGGCCGGACCTGCCCACGTACGCGCTGATCGACATCGACGCTGGTTCGGCGACGACCTGGGACGAGGTGCTGGTGCTGGCGCGGCTGCATCGCACCGCCCTCGAGCACCTGCACGTCCGGGCGCAGCCCAAGCTGACCGGCCACACCGGGATCCAGATCTGGGTGCCGATCAGCCCGGGCCCCACCTTCGAGGACACCCGCAAGTGGGTCGAGCAGCTGTCCAAGGCCGTCGGCGCGGTCGTGCCCGACATGATCAGCTGGCAGTGGGACGTGCACAAGCGGCAAGGCAAGGCGCGGCTCGACTACACCCAGAACGTGAAGAACAAGACGCTCGTCGCCCCGTACAGTCCCCGCCCGGCGGCCGGGGCGCCGGTGTCAGCGCCGATCGACTGGGACGAGCTCGACGACCCCTCGCTGCGGCCGGACGGGATCACGCTCCGCACGGTCCTGGACCGGCTGGCCGAGCGCGGCGACCCGTTCCGCGGCGTGCTCGGCCCGGGCCAGGCGCTGCCGCCGATCCGGTAGCGGGCCGGTGGCCGCTCGCGGCGGTTGACCCCGGGGCCGTCAGGGCATACGAAGAGAGCCGTGGCGGCCGGACGGGAGACGTTGGGGGTTCTGAGTGGTTGAGCGGAATGAGCGGGCAGGTCAGCCGGCCGCCCAGGCCGACCTGGTGGACGTGCCCCGGCTGGTGACCGCGTACTACACCGAGCACCCCGATCCGGCCGATCCCGCGCAGCGGGTGGCGTTCGGAACGTCCGGCCACCGCGGATCGGCGCTGCGGGTGTCGTTCAACGACGACCACATCGCCGCGGCCACCCAGGCGATCTGTGACTACCGCAGCGGCGCCGGGATCACCGGCCCTCTGTACATCGGGCGCGACACACACGCGCTGTCCGAGCCGGCCTTCGTCACCGCGCTCGAGGTGCTCGTAGCCAACGATGTGCGGGTGCTGGCCGACAGCCGTGACGGCTACACGCCGACCCCGGCGGTCTCGCGCGCGATCCTGGCCTTCAACGAGGGCCGGCCGAACGGCATGGCCGACGGGATCGTGGTCACGCCGTCGCACAACCCGCCGGAGGACGGCGGGTTCAAGTACAACCCGCCCGACGGCGGGCCGGCCGCGGCGCAGATCACGGCGGCGATCCAGGACCGCGCGAACGAGCTGCTGGCCGGCGGGCTGGCCGGGGTCCGCCGCACCGCTTACGCGCGGGCCCGGGCCGCGGCGGGCACGCACGACTTCCTGGACCAGTACGTGTCGGCGCTGCCGTCGGTCGTGGACCTGGACGCGGTGCGCAGCGCCGGGATACGGATCGGGGCCGACCCGCTGGGCGGGGCGAGCGTGGCTTACTGGGGCGAGATCGCCGACCGGTTCGGGCTCGACCTGACCGTGGTCAATCCCGACGTCGACCCGACGTTCCGGTTCATGACCCTGGACTGGGACGGGCGGATCCGGATGGACTGCTCGTCGCCATACGCCATGGCCTCGCTGATCGCCCGGCGCGGCGACTTCGCGATAGCGACCGGCAACGACACCGACGCCGACCGGCACGGGATCGTGACCCCGGGCGCCGGCCTGCTCAACCCGAACCACTACCTGGCCGTGGCCATCGGCTACCTGTACCGGCACCGCTCGGACTGGCCGGCGGACGCCGCCGTGGGCAAGACCATGGTCAGCTCGTCGATCATCGACCGGGTGGCGGAACTGGCCGGGCGCCGGCTGTTCGAGGTCCCGGTGGGATTCAAGTGGTTCGTGCCAGGGCTGCTCGAGGGCACGGTCGCGTTCGGCGGCGAGGAGAGCGCCGGTGCCTCGTTCTTGCGCCGGGACGGGAAGGTGTGGACCACCGACAAGGACGGGATCATCCTGGCCCTGCTCGCGTCCGAGATCCTCGCGGTCACCGACCGCAGCCCGTCGGAGCACTACGGCGAGCTCACCGCGCGGCTCGGCGACCCGGCCTACGCCCGGATCGACGCCCCGGCCACCCGGGAGCAGAAGGCGGCCCTGGCCGGGCTGAGCCCGGACCAGGTCGGCGCGACCGAGCTGGCCGGGGAGAAGATCGTGAGCCTGCTCACCACCGCTCCCGGTAACGGCGAGCCGCTCGGCGGCCTGAAGGTGATCACCGAGTCGGCCTGGTTCGCCGCCCGGCCGTCCGGGACCGAGGACGTCTACAAGCTATACGCCGAGTCGTTCCAGGGGCCGGACCACCTGGCCCGGGTCCAGGCGGAGGCGCAGGAGATCATCCAGACCGTGCTGTGAGACGATCCGTGCTGTGACCCGATCCGGCTCTGGGCACTGCCGCGCGGGAACGCCGCGGCGGCCCCGGCGCGTTGACACCGGTATGGCGATGGCCCCGATCAGCGAGACTCCGTGAGCGGCTTGCGCACGAGAGTGCGGCGGTTCCTGCAGAAGCCCGGCACCACCGACCTGGCTCCGTACCAGAAACTGCTCCCGGCCATCGCGGCCGGCGAGGACGAGCTGGCCGACGTGGCCGACGAGAACCTGGCCCGGCGGGCCGCGGCGGCGGCCGACGACGCCGCGTTCTGCGCCATAGGCCGGGAGGCCGCCAGGCGGGCGCTCGGGGAGCGGCCCTTCGACGTCCAGCTGCTCGGCACGCTGGCGATGCTCGACGGCCACGTGGCCGAGATGGCGACAGGTGAGGGCAAGACGCTGGCCGGCGCGCTGGCGGCTGCGCGGTACGCGCTGCTCGGCCGCTCGGTGCACGTCGCCTCGGTCAACGACTACCTGGCCCGCCGCGACGCCGAATGGATGGGCCCGGTCTACGAGCTGCTCGGCGTCACCGTCGGCTGCATCGGCCAGGCGTCGACCCCGGCCGAGCGCCTGGAGGCCTACGCCGCCCAGGTGACCTACGCGCCGGTCAGCGAGCTCGGCTTCGACGTGCTCCGCGACCGGCTGGCGGGCGACGTCGCGGACCTGGTCACGCCCGAACCCGACGTGCTGCTGATCGACGAGGCCGACTCGGTCCTGATCGACGAGGCGCTGGTGCCGCTGGTGCTCGCGGGAGCGGCGGGCGAGGCCGACGCCGACGTGGACATGGCCGAGATCGTGCGCGCCCTGCGGCCCGGGCTGCACTTCCAGACCGACGACGAGGGCCGCAACGCGTCACTGACCGACGCCGGAGCGGTGGCGGCCGAGGAGGCACTGGGCGTCGCCGACCTGTACGCCGCAGACCAGATCGACACGCTGACCAGGCTGAACGTGGCCCTGCACGCGAGCGCCCTGCTGCGCCGCGACGTGGACTACATCGTCCGCGACGGGAAGGTCCAGCTGATCAGCTCCTCCCGCGGCCGCGTCGCCCAGCTGCAGCGCTGGCCGGACGGCCTGCAGGCCGCTGTCGAGGCCAAAGAGGCCATCGCGGTCAGCGACAGCGGCGAGATCCTCGACAGCATCACGGTCGAGTCCCTGGTCCGGCGTTATCCGCGGATCTGCGGCATGACCGGCACCGCGGTCGCCGTCGGCGAGGAACTCCGCGAGTTCTACGGGCTGGAGGTCGCGGTGATCCCGCCCAACCGGCCGAACGTGCGCGAGGACGAGCCGGACCGGTTGTACGCGACCATGCCGCAGAAGGAGAAGGCGATCGTCGCGGAGGTCACCGAAGCGCACACGGCCGGCGAGCCGGTGCTCATCGGAACCCTCGACATCGCGGAATCCGAGCGCATATCGCGCCGGCTGACCGCGGCCGGCCTGCCGCACGTGGTGCTCAACGCCAAGAACGACGCGGACGAGGCGGCGATCATCGCCGAGGCCGGGGCGCCCGGGGCGATCACCGTGTCGACGCAGATGGCCGGGCGCGGCACCGACATCCGGCTCGGCGGCCGCGACGGCGACCGGGACGAGATCGCCGAGCTCGGCGGCCTGTACGTGATCGGCACCGGGCGGCACGCGAGCAGCCGGCTCGACGACCAGCTGCGCGGCCGGGCCGGCCGGCAGGGCGACCCGGGCCGCTCGGTCTTCTTCGTCAGCTTCGAGGACGACCTGATCACGTCCTTCGCACCCGACGCCGCCGAGCCGCAGGACGTCGCGCCCGACGGCCGCATCCGCGACGCCAGGGCCGACGCGGTCGTGACCCACGCGCAGCGCGTCGCCGACGGCGCCAACCTGGACATCCACCGCAACACCTTCCGCTACAACAAGCTGATCGACGATCAGCGCCGGGTGGTGCTGACGCATCGCGACCGGCTGCTGCGGGGCGACGCGGCCCTCGTCGCGCTCGGCGGCCGCCGGCCCGACCGGTTCGAGGAACTTTCCGAGACTCTCGATGAGGCGGTCCTGGCCGACGTGGCCCGTACGATCGTCCTGTACCACCTCGACCGCGGCTGGGCCGACCACCTGGCCGCGCTGGCCGAGATCCGCGAGGGCATCCACCTGCGCGCGCTCGGCCAGGGCCCGAACCCGTTCGTGTCCTCGCTCGACCCGCTGGCCGAGTTCCACGCGGAGGCGATCAAGCTCTTCGCCAGCCTGCTCGAGCAGGTCGAGGAGCAGTCCGCCGAGACCTTCGCCACCGCGCCGATCACCGACGCGGGCATCGATCTCGACGCGGCCGGGGTGCGCCGCCCGTCGGCCACGTGGACCTACCTGGTGCGCGACAAGCCGTTCGACACCAGCCTGAGCGGGGCACTGGGCCGGTTCGCCGGCCGCATCTACCATCGATGATGGAGCGACGCTGACCGGCCCCGAGGGGAGAGGTCATGCCGGATTTTGTTACGCACCGGCACGTGGGGGCACCCGGGTGCGAAATCGACCCGTTCAGCGATGAGTTCCTGGCGGACCCGTTCCCGTTCCTGGGCACGATCCGGGAGGCGGGCCCGGTGGTCCACCTCGACCGGCACGGGATATACGCGGTGGCCAGGCACGAGCAGGTGCACGCGGTGCTGCACGAGCCGCGGGTGTTCTCGTCGGCTGCCGGGGTCGGGATCACGAACTTCGCCACCGAGAAGCCCTGGCGTAAGCCGAGCATCCTGCTCGAGGTCGACCCGCCGGTGCACACCCACAACCGCAAGGTGGTGGCCAGGGCGCTGGCGCCGCGCTCGCTGGCCTACCTGCAGGAGATCTTCGACCGGCGGGCCGAGGAGCTGGCCGCCGAGCTGGTGACCCGGGGCGCGTTCGACGCCGTCCCGGACCTGGCCGAGATTTTCCCGACGCGGGTGTTCCCTGAGGCGTTCGGGCTCCAGCAGGACGGCCGGGACCAGCTGCTGGCCTACGGGGCGATGGTGTTCAACGGGCACGGCCCGCGCAACCACCTGTTCGAGGCCTCGATGGCCGGGGCCGAAGGGGTGATCGACTGGATCACGCGCCAATGCTCTCGGTCGGCGCTGCGCCCCGACGGCCTCGCGGCGCTGATCTACGCGGGCGCGGACGCGGGCGAGGTGACCGAGGACGAGGCGGCGCTGCTGGTGCGCTCGTTCCTGTCGGCCGGGCTGGACACCACGGTCAGCGCGATCGGCCTCGGGGTGCTGAATTTCGCCCGCTACCCGGACCAGTGGCAGGCGCTGCGGGCCGATCCCTCGCTGGCCCGCAACGCCTTCGAGGAGGTTGTCCGCCGGGAGTCGCCGGTCGTCGGGTTCTTCCGCACCACCAGCGAGCCGGCCGAGCTGGCCGGTTTTCATCTTCCGGCGCAGGCCAAGGTGCTGGTGTTCTTCGCCGGGGCCAACCGCGACCCGCGCCGCTGGGAGGAGCCGGACCGGTTCGACATCCGGCGCAAGACGGCAGGCCACATGGGTTACGGCGTCGGCGTGCACAACTGCGTCGGGCAGGTGATCGCGCGCATGGAGGGCGAGGCCGTGCTGCGGGCGCTGGCAGGGCGGGTCGCCGCATGGCACCTGGCCGGCGAGCCGCGCCCGCGCCTCAACAACACCCTGCGCAGCCTGGCCACCCTGCCGGTGACGGTCGAGCCGGCCTGAGCCGGTCGCCAGGCTGACCCGGCCGCCGCTACAGGCGCTCAGCCAGCCAGGCGTGCACCTCGGGTACCCGGCGCTGCATCAACGTCAGGTGCCCGTCGCCGTCCAGCAGCCAGGCCTCGGCCCCGGGGACGCGGGCGGCCAGCCACTCGCCGTGGCCGAACGGCACGAACTTGTCGTGGCGCCCGTGCACGATCAGCACCGGAACCGAGATGTCGGCGAGCTCGAACCCCCAGGGCACGACCTCTGCTTCGCCGTCCTCCCACCATCCCTCGCTGCCCGGCGCGAGCCCCTCGTGCTGGGAGAAGGCGAGGTACTCGGCCAGTTCGCCGGTCAGCACCGCGGCGTCTGCCGGCGAGAGCAGCGTCGGGAACTGCTCCGCCAGGTCGTCCGCGGAGGAGGCCATGGCCTCCTCCCAGTCCCTGTCCATCTTCTTCCGCGCCGCGACCTTGTCGGTCGCCTGCAGCAGGATGTCGTCGGCGTTCTCCTGGCCCATGCCTTCGAACCAGTCCAGGCCTTCGGCGCCGTACGGGGCCAGCCCGGCCAGCGACGCCACGCCGACCGCGAGGTCGGGCAGCAGCGCCGCGCAGGCCAGCGCGTGTGCGCCGCCGCCCGAAATGCCCCAGATCCCCAGCCGGCCGATGCCCAGCGCCGCGCAGATCGTGCGAACGTCGGCCGCGCAGTCGGCGTGATTGCGACCCGGCTGCGGCGACGAACCGCCGTAGCCCGGCCGGTCGTAGCTGATCAGGCGCAGCCCGCGCGCCGCGGCGTCCGCCTTCGCCGGACCGTAGAGGTGCCGGGAGTTCGGCGTCCCCATGTGGACCAGGACCGGCTTGCCCGCGGGGTCGCCGGATTCCTGAACCGCCAGGATCCGGCCGTCCGGCGTCTGGACTGTCCGTTCTGTGACATCTGGCTGCATGGCACGCAATATACGCGGGCACCCGCGGTGATCACCTCTGGTTATGCTGCACCTGTGCCACGTCAGGCAGCCGCCGCAGCTGATGCCGCCGGGCGCGCGACGGACGCTGGCCCGCCGGGTGCCGGCCCGCCGGACGCGGGCCCCGGTACCCAGCGCATTCAGGCGGTGGACCGGGCGGTCGCGCTGCTGAAGTCCGTCGCCGCTAGCTCGACGCCGCCGACGGTGCTCGAGCTGGCCAGGGAATGCGGCATCAACCGGAGCACGGCCTGGCGGCTGCTGCGCACACTCGAGCACCATGGGCTCGTCGACCGCGATCCGATCACCCAGCGGTACACGGTCGGCTACGGCGCGACCTCGGTCGCGGCCGCGGTGACCGATGACGCGCTGGTGCGGCGAGTGCGGCCGGTGCTCGGCAAGCTGGCCGCGGCGACCGGGGAGTCCGTCACGCTCGCCGTGGCCAAGCGATTCAACCTCGTGTACGTCGACCAGGTGGACCCGCCGAACGTCATGGTCCCGAACTGGCTGGACAAACCGCTCCCGCTGCACGCCACCTCGGGGGGCAAGGCGTTCCTGGCCTGGCTCGGGCCCGATGAGCGGGACGCGATCCTGCCGGCGGAGCTTCCCCGCTACACCGAGCGCACCATCACCGACCGCGCACAGCTCGAGCGCGAGTTCGCCGAGGTCCGCAAGGTCGGCTACGCGCTCTGCGTTCGCGAGTACGAGGAGTTCTCCTCGGGCGCATCGGCGGCCGTGCTGAACACCCGGCAGTACCCGATCGCGGTGATCAACGTCTGGGGCCCGGCCCCGCGCAACCCGATGAAGAAGCTGCACGAGGTCGGGCGGGAGGCGGTGCGTACCGCCGAGGAGGTCAGGGCACTGCTGGGCTGAAGCCGCCGGTCACCATGACGGCCGGGCCGGGCGGGACGACCGCATCGGGCTCATCGGCCGGAATGGCCGTGGCGGCCTCGGGGGCCGGGGGCGTCGCGGCCGCGTCCACCCGAACCCGGGGCCGGCCGGCGCGCGATCCTCAGCCAGGACGACGCGCAGCGCCTCGGCGGCGGCGCCCGGGTCGATCTCGGCGAGCTGCTCGGCGGCGGCGGATCGCAGCCCGTCGTCCATGCTGTCGTCGCCGATGATGACCGCCAAGACCTCCGCGCCGGCGCCCGGGTCGATCTCGGCAAGCCGTTCCGCGGCTGCGGATCGCAGGCCGTCCTCCATGCCGCCCTCGCAGGCGATCACCCGGAGCGCTTCGATCGCGGCCGTCGGGTCGATATCGGCGAGCTGCTCGGCGGCGGCGGTGCGCAGCCCGTCTTCGACGCTGTCGTCGCAGGCGATCGCGCGGAACGCGTCGGCCGCGGCCCTCGGGTCGAGCGCGGGGAGTTGTTCGGCGGCCTCGACGCGCAGGCCGTCTTCGACGCTGTCGTCGCAGGCGATCGCGCGGAACGCGTCGGCCGCGGCCCTCGGGTCGAGCCCGGCCAGGTGCTCGGCCGCGTTGATCCTGATCTCATCGCCGGCGCTGTCGTCGCGAGCGATGTCCGTGAGGTATTCGGCGGCGGCTCGCGGGTCGAGCCCGGCCAGCCGCTCGGCCGCATCGAGGCGGCTCTCGTCGTCGTCTTCGTACATGGCGGTGTCGCTTTCTCTCGTCGGTGCACCGCTCGGCTCGGCTCTTTCAAGATACATCTCGATTGACGCGCCAGTAAAGATATATCTCGAAATTCCTTGACCGCTCAGCGGTGCCGCCTCGGCCGATCGGGCTGCGGCGTCGGAGCGTGTCTTGACCCCCGGCGAAACCCGCTGATATTCTCGCGATGGTAACAAACTGTTCACATAGTGAACGGAGCAGGGAGGACGGCCGCAGCTATGGCTGGCTCCAGCAAAGTCATCATCACGTGTGCGCTCACCGGCTCCGGGCACACACCGTCCATGTCCCCGCACTTGCCCTACACGATCGAGCAGGTCGTCGATCAGGGCGTCGCCGCGGCCGAGGCGGGCGCGGCGGTGCTGCACCTGCACGCGCGCGATCCCGCGGACGGCAGCCCGACCGCGGACCCGGCTGTGTTCGCCGAGTACGCGCGCGGCATCAGGGAACGCAGCGACGTGATCGTCAGCATCTCCACGGGTGGCGGCACCGGCATGACCGTCGAGGAACGGCTTGCGGGCGTCCGGGAGCTCAAGCCCGAGCTGTGCACGCTCAACCTGGGCACGATGAACTACGGCAGCTTCCCGATGATCGACCGGTACCGGGGCCAGTTCAAGTTCGACTGGGAAGAGCCCTACCTGGAGAGCACCCGCGGCGAGCCGTTCGTGAGCACGTACGCGGATATCGAGTACATGCTCAAGGTCGTCGGCCCGCAGACCGGCACGAGGTTCGAGGCCGAGGCTTACGACACCTCGCACCTCTACACGCTGGCCTACTACCTGGACCAGGGCCTGGTGCAACCGCCAGTCTTCGTCCAGACCATCTTCGGCACCATGGGCGGCACCGGCCCGGACGTCGACCACATCGTGCACATGAAGCGGACCGCCGACAGGCTGCTCGGCGACGCCTACCAGTGGTCAACGCTCGGGGCGGGGCGCTACCAGATGGGTATCGTCACAGCGGCCGCCATCATGGGGTCGCACGTCCGGGTCGGCCTGGAGGACAGCCTGTACCTCGGCAAGGGCCAGCTCGCCGAGTCGAACGCCGACCAGGTCCGGAAGATCCGCGGCATCCTGGAAGCGCTCTCACTCGAGATCGCGACCCCGGCCGAGGCACGCGAGGCACTCGGGCTCAAGGGCCTGGACCAGGTCGGCTACTGACGCGGCCGCCGGCGCCCTGCGCACTACCCGAGGAGGAACGGTGGCGGCTGCGGAACCGGGACGGGCTGGCCGGGTGGGCATCGTCGGCGCCGGGGTGATCGGCGGCGGCTGGGCCCTGCACTACCTGCGAATGGGACTGGACGTCGACGTCTACGACCCGGCGCCGCACGCCGAGCGCGACCTGCTGGCCATGCTCGAGGGCACGTGGCCGCTGCTGGAGCGCATGGGCCTGCGGCCCGGGGCCCGGCCCGACCGGATTCGCTTCCACGGCGACCTGGCCGCCGCGGTCGGTGGCGCCGACATGGTTCAGGAGAACTCACCGGAAGACGGCGCGGTCAAGCGCGAAGTGCTCGCCGCGATCGACCGCGCGGCCGGTCCCGAGACGGTGATCGCGTCCAGCACCTCCGGGTTCGCGATGACGATGCTGCAAGCCGACTGCGAGAACCCGCAGCGGTGCGTGGTCGGCCACCCGTTCAATCCCCCTTATCTGATCCCGCTGGTCGAGGTCGTAGGCGGGGAGCGAACGGACCCTGCCGCCGTTGACTGGCTGACCGCGTTCTACGCCGCTTACGGCAAGCGGCCGCTGCGGCTGAGCCGGGAGCTGCCCGGCTTCGTCGGCAACCGCCTGCAGGAGGCCATGTGGCGCGAGGCACTGCACATGGTCGCGGCCGGCGAGGCGACGGTCGCCGAGATCGACGAGGCGATCGCGTACGGGCCCGGCCTGCGCTGGGCCCAGATGGGGCCCTGCCTGACCTTCCATCTGGCTGGTGGCAGCGCCGGGATGGCGCGCATGCTCGATCACTTCGGCGCCGCCCTGCTTGAGCCGTGGACCAGGCTCGAGGCCCCGGCGCTCACACCGCGGCTGCGCGAGCAGATGGTCGCCGGGTGCGAACAGGAGGCCGCCGGCCGTTCCGTTGCCGAGCTCGGGCGGCTGCGCGACGAGTTCCTCGCGGAGTTGCTCGGCCTGATCGAGCGGTTCTCGGTCGGCACCCCGGCGCGGCCCGGGGCCGGCCCGCCGGCGCGGCCCGAGGCCGGCACCCCGGCGCGGCCCGAGGCCGGCCCGCCGGCGCGCCGTGAGCCCGACGCGGTCTATTGACTTTGGCTGAGAGCCCTATTTACACTCCCGTTACCACATAATGCACGCATTGTTCATATCGTGAACCATTATCCGGGCGGTTCTTGTTACCGCCCGGGCCGGACTCGGCCTCTTTCGCAGGCGGGAGCGGACAATGGACTTCAGCCGCAGGGAGTTCATGAGGACGGCTATGGCCGGCTCGCTCGCGGCCGGGGCCGGTGGCCTGCTCGCCGGCTGCGGAATCTCGCCGACCGCGACGTTCACCGCGCACCGGCAGACGTCGGGCCCGCCCCGCCGCGGTGGCACGCTGCGGGCCGCCATCACCGGCGGGTCCAGCGCCGACACCCTCGACCCGCTGAGCGCCGTCAGCAACGCCGACTTCTCCAGAGTCAACAACCTGTACGAGCCCTTGCTCTCGCTGACTCCGAACGCCCAGCCGGAGTACGTGCTCGCCGACGAACTCACGCCCAACGCGACCGCCACGGAATGGATCTTGCGGCTGAAGCCGGGCATCACCTTCCACAACGGCAAGGACCTGACCGCCGACGACGTGATCTACACGTTCCAGACCGTCATGAACCCGAAGGCACCGGGGGCCGCGGCGGCCGGCCTGGCATCCATCGACGCGGCCGGCATGACCAAGCTGGACCCGCTCACGGTCCGGATCCCGTGCAAGACGCCGTTCGCCACGCTGCTCGAGGCGCTGGCCATCCCGACCTACTCTGACGTCATCCCGGTCGGCTACAACCCGGCCAAGCCGGTCGGTACCGGCCCGTTCAAGCTGCAGAGCTTCACCCCCGGCACCCAGAGCACGTTCGTCCGCTACGACGGATACTGGCAGTCCGGCTTCCCGTACCTGGACGAGGTCGTGATCACCGACTACGCGGATCCGACCAGCCAGCTCAACTCGCTGCTGGCCGGCGAGGCGGACGTTGCCAACCTGCTGTCCTCCGACGTCGTCGACGTCGTCGAGAGCCAGGGTAAGAACGTGCTGATCTCCGACGGCGGCGGCTGGAACCCGTTCACCATGCGCGTGGACACGTCGCCGTTCAAGGATGTCCGGGCGCGTCAGGCGCTGCGGCTGGTCGTGGACCGGCCGCAGATGCTGGAGATCCTGTTTGGCGGCCGCGGGACGGTCGGGAACGACGTGTTCGGCATCTGGGCCGCCGAATACGATCACGGCCTGCCGCAGCGGCGCCAGGATCTGGATCAGGCCAGGTCGCTGTGGAAGGCCGCTGGCATGGAGGGCACCGCGGTCCAGCTGGTCAGCTCGGACATCGGCCAGGGCACGATCCAGGCCGCCCAGGTGCTGGCCCAGCAGGCCAGCGCGGCGGGCATCAAGATCAACGTTAACCAGGTCACGGTGACCGATTTCTTCGGCACGAGCTACCTGAAATGGGTGTTCGCCCAGGACTTCTGGTACTTCAACTTCTACCTGCCGCAGGTATCGCTGGCGACGCTGCCCACGGCGCCGTTCAATGAGTGCCATTTCGACAGCCCGGCCTATGTCTCGCTTTACCAGCAGGCGATCGCCACGGTCGACGCGGCCAAGCGCACCGAGCTCGCTCATGAGATGCAGCGAATCGACTACACCGAGGGCGGGTACATCATCCCGTTCTTCCCGCCGGTCATCGACGGCTACGGACCGAACGTCAACGGCCTGGTCCCCTCGAAGGGGGGCCTGTCGCTCAACGCGTATGACTTCAAGCAGCTCTGGCTGTCCTGACGGCGCCCGGAGCCGCCGCGAAAGGGAGGATCTCGGTCATGGCCGATGTGACGGCGCGGGCCAAGGTGCCCGACGCGCCCGACGCGGCCGACGAGGCCGGCGCCGCGCCCGCCCCCAAGCCGCACCCGCTCCGGGACACTCTGATCAGGCGGCTCGGCTTCGGCGTGCTGACGCTGTGGCTGGTCTCCGTGCTCGTGTTCGCGGCGACCCAGGTGCTGCCGGGCAACGCGGCATCCGCCGTGCTGCAGAACACCGCGACGCCGGCCCGCCTGCACGCGCTCGAGGTGCAGATGCACCTCAACCGCCCGGCGGTAGCCCAGTACTGGACCTGGCTCAGCGGCCTGTTCCACGGCGACCTCGGCACCTCGCTGGCCAGCGGAGCCTCGGTAACCTCGCTGGTCGGCGGGCGGGTCGTGAACTCGGCGGTGCTGGTCCTGCTGGCCGGCGTCATCGGGACGCTGATCGGGGTCGCGCTCGGCGTCCTGGCCGCGGCGCGCCGCGACAGCTGGCTCGACCACGGTCTGTCGGTGACGGCCCTCGCGGTCACGGCGCTCCCGGAGTTCGTTGTCGCCATGGTGCTCGTCGTCTTCTTCGCGGCCCTGGTCTGGCACCTGTTCCCTGCGGTGTCGGTGTTCCCGCCGGGCGTTGCTCCCTGGTCCACCCCGTCGCTGCTGGTGCTGCCGGTGGCGACGCTCGTCATCGTGATCGTGCCGTACACCTTCCGGATGATGCGCGCGGCGATGATCGACGCGCTGGAGAGCGACTACGTCGAGATGGCCCGGCTGAAGGGGCTGTCCAAGATGCGGGTCCTCGTGGTGCACGCGCTGCCGAACGCCATGGCGCCGACGATCCAGGTGATCGGGCTGAACTTCCTGTACCTGGCCGGGGGAGTGGTGGTGGTCGAGTACGTCTTCAACTACCCAGGGCTGGGCCAGGAACTGGTGTCGGCGGTGTCCGACCGGGACATCCCGGTGATCCAGTTCATCGTGCTGCTGCTGGCGGCCTTCTACGTGCTCGTGAACATCGCTACGGACATGGTGTCCCTCGCCGCCTCGCCGCGGCGGCGGCTGCCGCGGTCCTGACGGAGGTGATGGAGTGACGTCCAACGCGTCGCTGGCCGTGCTGCAGTCCGCGGGGCGCGGGCGGGCGCGGCGGCGGGAGTGGGTGGCGGTGCTCGGGCGCGCGGTGCGCACCGGGCGCGGCGCGGCCGGGCTGGCCATCGTCGGCGTGGTCGTTCTGATCGCCGCGATCGGCCCGGCGCTGGCCCCGTACCCGAGCACGTCCTTCGTCACCGCGCCGTTCGCGAATCCCTCGCTCAAGTTCCCGCTCGGCGCCGACACTCTCGGCCGGGACGTGCTGAGCCGCACCCTGGACGGGGGATGGCAACTGCTGCTGATGGCCGCCGTGGCGACCCTGCTCGGCGTGGCCGCAGGCGCGATCATCGGGGTGGCCGCCGCGTACTTCGGCGGGCGGTGGGACACGCTGATGATGCGCGCGGTCGACGTCATCCTGGCGTTTCCCCAGCTCGTGTTCGCGCTGCTGCTGGTCAGCATCCTCGGGCCGAAGATCTGGCTGATCGTGCTCGCGGTCGCGATCTCGCACGCGCCCCAGGTGGCCAGGGTCATCCGGGCCGGCGCCCTGGATGTCTGCGAGCGCGACTTCGTCCGGGCGGCGCAGATCCTGGGCATGCCCGCCAGGAAGGTGATCAGGCGGGAGGTCCTGCCCAACCTGACCTCGGTGCTGATGGTCGAGCTTGGCCTGCGGCTCACCTACTCGATCCTGGTGATCGCCGGGCTGAGTTTCCTCGGCTTCGGCCTGCAGCCGCCCACGGCGAGCTGGGGCCTGATGATCAACGAGAACCGGATCGGCCTGGTGGCCAACCCCTGGGCGGTGCTCGCCCCGACGTTGCTGATCGCCGCGCTGACGATCGGGATGAACACCCTCACCGACGCGATCGCCCGCGCGTCCCTCGGCGTCGGGCGCCAGGCCGATGACGCGGTGCTGCCTGGCCTGGTCGTGGCGGGAGCGGGACAGTGACCGCCCCGGCCGGCGGCGCGGACGCCGCCAGCGGCACCGGCGCCACCAGCACCGGCCCGATGCGGCTGTCCGTCGAGAACCTGCAGGTGCTGCGCGCCCCGTCGCGCGGCCGGGCCACCGTGGACGTGGTCGACGAAGTGTCGTTCCGGGTCCGGCCCGGCGAGGTGCTCGGCCTGGTCGGCGAGTCCGGATCCGGGAAGACCACGATGGCGCTGGCGCTGCTCGGTCACGTCCGCCGCGGACTGGTCATCGGCGGCGGCAAGGTCGTGGTCGACGGCCAGGACATCCTGCCGCTGTCACCGGCGCAGCTGCAGCGGATGCGCGGCCGCCAGGTCGCCTACGTGCCGCAGGACCCCTCCAGCGCGCTGAACCCCACGCTGAAGATCGGCACCCAGCTGCGCGAGGTGCTCGCCGCCTACGAGGGCGACGGCGGCGCGCGCGCCGAGCGGCTGACCGAGATGCTGGCCGAGGTCGGCCTGTCCACGGTGCCGGGCATCCTCGACTCCTACCCGCACCAGCTGTCCGGCGGGCAGCAGCAGCGGGTCGGGCTGGCCATGGCCTTCGCCTGCCGGCCGCAGCTGATCGTGCTCGACGAGCCGACCACCGGCCTGGACGTGACCACCCAGCGCCGGGTCCTGGAGACCATCAGGGACCTGTGCCAGTCCTACCAGGTGGCGGCGGTTTACATCAGCCATGACCTGGCGGTGGTCGCCGAGATCGCCGACTATGTCGCCGTGCTCTACGCGGGCCGGCTCGCCGAGGTCGGCCCGGCGCGCGAGGTGTTCGCCAGCCCGGCGCACCCCTACAGCCGCCGGCTGCTGCGGGCCGTCCCGTCGCTGGACCGGTCCCAGGTGCTGCGCGGCCTGGCCGGCCAGCCGCCGCGCCCGGGCAGCCGCCCGCCGGGCTGCTTCTTCCAGCCCCGGTGCGAGTTCGCGCTGCCGGAGTGCGAGGCCGGGCCGCCGCCGATGACCGAGGTGTCGCCGTCGGGGCACAGCGCCCGGTGCCTGCGGGCCGGGGAGATCGTCGCGCTGGCCGGCGCGCCGGACGGCCCGGGAGAACGGCCGGCCGGCCCGGGCGCGACCGCCCCGCTGCTCGACGTGCGCGCGCTGTCCGCCACCTACGGCCGCAAGAGCGTGCTGACCGGCCTGACGTTCACGGTGCCAGGCCGCCAGTGCGTGGCCGTGGTCGGAATGTCCGGCTCGGGCAAGACCACGCTGGCCCGGTGCCTGGTCGGGCTGCACCCGACGTGGACCGGCGACGTCACGTTCGCCGGCCAGGCGCTGACCCCCGGCGTGCGCCGCCGCAGCCGCGACCAGCTCCGCCGGGTCCAGTACGTCTCGCAGAATCCGTACCTGGCCCTGAACCCCCGCCGCACCGTCCGCCAGATCATCGAGCAGCCGCTGGCCCACTTCGAGCGGCTCTCGTCCGGGGAGCGGTACGAGCGGGTGGTGGCGGCGCTGAGCGCGGCCGCGCTCCGCGAGTCGTTCGTCGACCTGTACCCCGATCAGCTGTCCGGCGGCGAGCGCCAGCGGGTAGCCATCGCGCGGGCTCTGATCCTCGAGCCGGACCTGCTCGTCTGCGACGAGGTCACCTCGGCGCTCGACGTGTCCGTGCAGGCCGCGATCGTCGAGCTGCTGCGCGGCCTGCAGCACGAGCGCGGCCTCTCGATGATCTTCATCACGCACAACCTGCCGCTGGTCCGCAGCATCGCCGACCACGTCGTGGTGATGAACAACGGCCGGATCTGCGAGCGCGGGCCCGTCGCCGAGGTGCTCGAGGCGCCGAAGGACGGCTATACGGCGCAGTTGCTCGCCGACGTGCCGAAGATGACGGTCGCCGTCGGCGAGGGCTGATGGGGCGGATTACCACGGCCCGCGAGGGGATCCGGGCGGACCCCTGGGTGCCTGGCCGCCCGATCGCCGCCCCGCTGCGGCTGCACGAGACCGGCGTGGCGTCGGACTGGGCCGACTACAACGGCCACATGAGCGAGTCGGCGTACCTGCTGGTGTTCGGGGACAGCGCGGACGCCTTCTTCCGCTACGTCGGGGTGGACGAGGACTACCGGGCCTCGGGGCGGTCGCTGTTCACCGCCGAGACCCACCTGCGCCACCTGGGTGAGGCCCGGGCCGGCGACCGGCTACGGCTGACGCTGCAGGTGCTCGGCGTAGACGCCAAGCGGCTGCGCATCGCGCACGAGATGCGGGCCCGCGACGACGCGCTCGTGTCCACCGCCGAGCAGTTGCTGCTGCACGTCGAGGCCCGGGCCGGGACCCGGCCGCGGGTTGCGCCCTTTCCCGCCGGGCTCGCCGCCCGGCTGGAGGAGGTCCGGGCCGCGCACGCTGCGCTGCCGGTGCCCGGCTACGCCGGCCGCTCGATCGGGTTCCCGGGCGGATGAGCCCGGTGGAGCTGGACCTCACCGAGGAGCAGCGGCTCATCGCCGGCACCGTGCGCGACTTCGTGGAGCGGGAACTGTACCCGCACGAGGAGGAGGTGGAGCGGCTCGACGAGGTGCCGCGCGATCTCGCGGCGCAGATCAGGGCCAAGGCCATCGCGTCCGGCCTGTACGCGGCGAACATGCCCGCCGAACTCGGCGGGGGCGGCCTGGACGCGGTCGGCGTGGTCCTGGCCGAGCGGGAACTGGGCCGCGCATCGTACGCGCTGCAGACGCTGGTCGAACGCCCGAGCAACATCTTGCAGGCTTGTCGGGGCGAGCAGCGGGAGCGCTACCTGCTGCCTTGCATCCGCGGGGAGCGGCACGACTGCGTGGCCATGACCGAGCCCGGCGCGGGGTCGGACGTCCGGTCGATGGCCACGACCGCGGTGCGCGACGGCGCCGACTATGTGGTCACCGGCACCAAGCACTTCATCAGCCACGCCGACGTGGCCGACTTCGTGATCCTGTTCGCCGCGACCGGGGTGGAGCACACCGCGCGCGGCCCGAAAAAGCTGATCACGACGCTGCTGGTCGACAAGGGCAGCCCGGGGCTCGAGGTCCGCCGCGGCTCGCGCTGCGTGTCGAACCGCGGCTACCACCAGCGCGAGCTGACCTTCTCCGGCTGCCGGGTACCCGCGGCGAACCGGCTCGGCGATGAGGGCCGCGGCTTCGAGCTGATGGGGCAGTGGCTCGGCGCGACCAGGCTGACGGTGGCGGCGACCAGCGTCGGGCGGGCCCGGCGCGTCCTTGAGGCCGCGACCGAGTGGGCCGCGAACCGCCGCCAGTTCGGCCAGCCGATCGGCCGGTTCCAGGGCGTCGGGTTCCGGCTCGCGGACATGGCCACCGAGCTGGAGGCGGCCGAGCTGCTCACGCTGCGCGCCGCGGCGCGGCTGGACCGCGGCGCGATGACCGACGCCGACGCGGCCATGGCCAAGCTGTACGCGTCCGAAGTGCTGGGCCGGGTCACCGACGCCGCGGTGCAGACGTTCGGCGGCATGGGCCTGATGGGCGAGCTGCCGGTGGAGCGCTGGTGGCGCGACGCGCGGGTCGAGCGGATCTGGGACGGCACCAGCGAGATCCAGAGGCTGATCATCGCGCGCTCGCTGCTACGACCCTACGGAGCATGAATGAGTTTTCCTAACGGCCCGGTACAGGTGCATGCGGACGGCCAGACGCTGCTGGTCACCCTGGACCGGCCCAGGGCGAACGCGATCGACGCGGCGACCAGCCGGGCGCTCTACGCCGCGTTCGACCGGCTCCGCGAGGATGCGGGACTGCGGGTCGCGATCCTGACCGGGGCGGGCGACCGGTTCTTCTGCGCTGGCTGGGACCTGAAGGCGGCCGCCGCGGGGGAGGGCGCCGACGCCGATCACGGCCCCGGTGGCTTGGCCGGCCTGACCGAGTTCCTCGACATCGGCAAGCCGGTCATAGCGGCGGTCAACGGGCTGGCCTTCGGCGGCGGCTTCGAGCTGGCGCTGGCCGCGGACCTGGTGGTCGCGGCCGAGCACGCGCAGTTCGCGCTGCCCGAGGTGACGCTGGGCATCGTCCCCGACGCGGGCGGGCTGCTGCGGTTGCCGGCCCGCGTGCCGCGGGCGATCGCCGCCGAGCTGCTGCTCACCGGCCGGCGGCTGACCGCCGCCGAGGCCGCCCGCTGGGGCCTGGTCAACCGCGTTGTCCCGGCGGCCGGGCTGATGGCCGCGGCGCGCGAGCTGGCCGGCGCGGTCTGCGCGGCGGCGCCGCTGGCGGTGGCCGCCGTGCTGGAGATCCTGCGCGAGACCGAGGGCTCCGGGGTCAGGGAAGGCTACGCGATCCAGGCCGGCGGCGGCATGCCGTCCTACCAGGCCATGCTCGCGTCGGCCGACGCGGCCGAGGGGGCGCGCGCGTTCGCCGAGCGCCGCCCGCCCGTCTGGCAGGGCCGGTGAACGGGCCGATGAGCGATGCCGGACCGCTGGCCACCGGCGCCCGCACGGTGCCAGCGGAGTGGATCGATTACAACGGCCACATGATGGACGGCTACTACGCGCTCGCCTTTACCGACGCGACCGACGCGTTCCTCGACCACCTGGGGCTCGGCGCGGCCTACCGGGAGAAGACCGGCGCCGGCATTTACACGGTGCAGAGCCATCTGTGCTTCGACGCCAGCGTCCGGGCCGGCGCCCGGCTGCGGTACAGCTCGCAGCTACTCGGTGCGGACGCCAAGCGGCTGCACGTGTTCCACCGGATGAGCGACGAGGCGACCGGGGCGCAGCTGGCCACGAACGAGCTCATGTTCCTGCACGTCGACATCGTCACCGAGCGGGTGACGCCGATGCCGGCGGACCGCGGGCAGGCTGTCGCGGCGCTGGCCGCCGAGCACGCCGCCCTGCCCGTCCCGCCAGGCGCCGGCCGCCGGATCGCCATGCCCCGGCGGTCTGACCACGGCTCGGCGTGACCGGCGGGTGCCGTGAATCAGCGCGTCATTCCCGGCCCGGCCTGCTGTAGCCGAAGAAGCCGCGGCGCTTGATGAGCTCCGCGACCGCGCCGGGGACCATGCCCTCCCAGGAGTCGTCGCTCGCCGCTATCCGCCGCAGCACGTCGCGGCTGAAGATCGGCAGGCACTCGGGCCGGTAGTTGTCGAGGTTGACGAAGCTGCCCCGGCCGGCGAGATAGTCATACAGCGGCTGCAGCTCCGGCTGGACCTTGATGTTGTCGACGGTCTTGAGCTCGTCGTCGGGAGCGGGCTGCAGGGGGTAGACGTAGAGCCTCAGGTCGTTCTTGAACAGCCGGCCGAAGCTCTCCAGGATGCCGCCCTGGAGTTGTGCGTGGTTCGCCTCGTTGAACAGGTCGATCAGGCTCGGCACGCCCATGACGATCCCGATCCGCTCGGTGGTGCGCTGGGCGATGTAGGCCGCCAGGCGGTAGTAGTCGAAGTAGTCGCTGATCAGCACCGTCATGCCGCAGGCGGCGAGGAGTTCGGCCCGGGCGAGGAAGTCGCGCCGGTCCACGTCGGCGGCCCCGCCGGCCAGCAGGTTGCGCATCGTGATCTCGGTCAGCATCAGCACCTGCTTGCCCGTGACCGCCGGGTCCTCGGAGAACCTCGCCTTGGCCGTCTCGAGCATGTCGATGTTCACGTGGGTCGGCGGGCGGAAGCTGCCCCGCTCCACCAGGATCGCCTTCTTCCGCAGCACCTCGCTTGGCTGCAGCACCTCGCGGTCGGGCCCGAACATGGCCACGCCGCTCAGGCCCAGCTGCACGAGCTTGAGCGCCATCAGACGGTTGTCCACGCCGCGGAACTCGATGCCCCGGAACTGGATCATGTCGATCTCGATCCGGCCCGTGGTCAGCCGGTCGAGCAGGCTCTCGATGAGCTTGTCCGGCTCGTGATGATGGAAGAACGCGCCGTACAGCAGGTTCACCCCGACGATGCCGAGCGCCTCCTGCTGGGCGAACGCCTCGACGTCGAGCATCCGCACGTGCATGACGATCTGGCTCGGCTCGTCGTGCGGCTGGGCCTGGAACTTCACGCCCATCCAGCCGTGGCACTCGTTGCCGCCGCGGAAGCTGCGGGCCACGACGGTGTCGGCGAACGCGAAGAAGCAGTTGTCGTCCCCGCGCTCGTCATCTAGCCGCTCGACGTTGAGCTGGAACTCCTTGTCGAGCATGCCCTGGAGCCGGCCGGCGGAGACGTACCGGTCCGCCTTGCCGTAGACCGCGTCGCTGACCGCCATGTCGTAGGCCGAGATCGACTTCGCGACGGTGCCCGCCGCGCCGCCGACGCGGAAGAACCAGCGCACGACCTCCTGGCCGGCCCCGATCTCGGCGATCGTTCCGTACCAGCGCGGGTCGAGGTTGATCCGCAGTGCCTTCTGGTGGGTGTCCGATTGCTCGTGGCCGACAACCAGCTCTGTCATCCGTCTCTCCTGGTTTCGATGACCGGGAGCACGAGCCGGCTCGGGTGCCCGTGCCCGTGGAAGACCCGGTTCACCGCGACGCGGACGTCGTCCTCGCCGTCCTCGGCGATGGTTGCGCCTGTGTTGGTGTTGCGGTCGAAGCGGGGGAAGTTGCTGCTGGAGACCTCGAGCCGGATCCGGTGCCCGGGCAGGAACACGTTCGACGTCACCGACAGATCGACGGTGACCTCGCAGACCTGGTCCTGGGTGAGCAGCTCGGGCTCGGCGAGCGAGTTGCGGTAGCGGGCCCGCAGGATCCCGTCGGTCAGGAAGATCGCGCGCCCGTCCGGGAACACGTCGACGAGCTTGCCGGTGAAGTCGGTGTCGAGCGCCGACGAGGAGACGAACAGCGTCAGCGACACGTGCCCGGTGACCTCGACCGGGCGGTCCAGCACCGGGGTGGCGTAGCACAGGACATCGTCGCGCGACTCGACCGGCCGCTGGTCGACCGGGCCGGCCGCGTTCGCTGTGGACGGGGCCATCACCCGCCCGCCCAGCGTGGGAACGGGCCGCAGCGGGTCGTAGAGGTAGGTGTCGGCGCGTTCGCCGGCCGGCGCGTCGGCGAGCAGTTCCCCGTCGCCCTCTGCGGTGTTCGCCCGTCCCGAGCTGTGCAGGTAGTAATCGGTGTAGCGGGTATCGGGCAGCGGCCAGTCCGCCTCGTCCCGCCACCGGTCGATGCCCATCACGAAGATCCGCACCGGGGCGGAACCGGCCAGCGCATCGGCCCGGCCGCGCAGCCAGCGGTCGAAGAACTGCTGGTGCGCCCCGGTCAGGTCGGCGAAAAGAGCGTCGGCCCTCATCCCGAACTTCCGGTCGGGATAGACACCGCTGGTGTTGAGGTGGTCCCAGGGGCCCATGATCAGCCGCTGGCCCTCGCGGGCATCGGCGCTGCCGCCGTGCCTCCTCATTTCCGTGAACGTCCGCGTCGTGTCGCCCGCGAAGATGTCGAACCACCCGCCGATGTTGAGCGCGGGCACGGTGATGTCCTCGTACCGGTCCGCCACCGACAGGTCTTGCCAAAACTCGTCGCGCGCGGAATGGCTGACCAGGTCCGCCCACCATGACCACTGCTTTTCCAGCAGCGGCCGGACCCGGATCGGCAGTGTGGCCAGGTAGGCGGCGGGATCGGCGACCATGCGCGCCAGGCCCCTCAGCGTCTGCGGGTCGCCGGATCCCGCGGCGAGGGCGCGCTGCTCGTCGACCGCGGCCATGGTCGTCGTCCAGGTCTGGATCGCGTGCAGCGACAGGGCGCCTCCCTCCGAGTACCAGGGCGCGCGGTAGTAGTCGGTGGTGGTCACCGAGGGGGCGATGGCCTTCACTCCGTCCGAGGCGGTCACGCTTGCCCACTGCACGAGGCCCAGGTACGACGGCCCGAACGCGCCGATGTTGCCGTCGCACCACGGCTGCTCCTGCAGCCAGGCCACGGTGTCGGCGCCGTCGGACGGCTCGTTGACCATGGGGACGAAGTCCCCGCCGGACCTGTGCGTGCCCCGGCAGTCCTGGTAGACCACCGCGTATCCGGCCTCGACCAGCGTGAAAACGTTCGGGAGCAGGGGGTTGCCGTACAGCCCGGTCATGTCCTTGCCGTACGGAAGCCGCACCAGCAGGGCCGGGCCCGGGCCGCCGTCCGCCGGGATCCACGCATCGGTGGCCAGCCGGACGCCGTCCCGCATCGGCACCATGATGTCCTTGTCGACCCTGAAGCTCATCGGCTCTCCCTTTTTCGCCGGTTTCGCTTCGATCGTGCCCGGTCCGGCGGGGCTTGGCCAGCCTCGGCCGCGGCCCTAGGCCGACGGGATCGCGCGCTCGGCCAGCACCTCGTGGGCCGCGCGGAACGCCTCGAGGCCCGCGGGGAGCCCGCAGTAGACCGAGGCGTGCAGGAGCACCTGCTTGATCTCCTGGACCGTCACGCCATTCTGGGGCGCTGGAACGCCGTCAGGAAGTCGTCGGCCTGGGCGAGGCTTGCGCCGGCGTAGTCGTTCACGCCGGGTTCCCGATCTCGTCGCGCCAGCTGTGCGCCGGGCGATAGCCGAGGACGCGCCGGGCCTTGTCGCAGGACAGCAGCGTCTCGTGGACGCCGAGCTCCCTCGTCACCGGAACGCCGGGAAAGACCTCGGCCGCCAGCTCAGCCGTCGGCCGCGACATCACCGAGTCGGGGCTGGAGATGATGAACACGTCCACCCCCGTGGCCTGATGATCCAGCGCCAGCCGGATCGCCTGGGCCCCGTCGCGACCGTCGATGTAGCTCCACAGGTTCCACTTGCGCAGCAGCGGATCGGCGTCGAACGACGGGAACTCGGCGTAGTCGGCGGGCGCCATCACGTTGGAGAACCGCAGTCCGATCATCTTCAGCCGCGGATCCCAGCGGCAGAGCTGAGCCGCCATCTGCTCTTCGAGATGCTTGACCAGCGAGTAGGTGGACTCCGGCCGCCCCGGGTACTCCTCGTCGACCGGCACGTACGGCGGCGGTGTATCGAACGGAAGCCCGAGCACGGTCTCGCTCGATGCCCAGACCACGTTGCGGATCCCGGCCAGCCGGGCCGCGGCGAAGACGTTGTACGTGGTCGGCATGTTGTTGGCGAACGTGGCCGCGTTGGTGGTGATGCCCGGCGCCGGGATCGCGGCCAGGTGAACCAGCGCGTCCACGCCCTGGTAGACGTCGTCGACGGCCGTCAAGGCCTCGGCGGCCTGCCCGTACTGCGTCAAGTCGACGCGGATGAACTCCTCACCCGGCAGCTCGTCGGCGGGCGGCACCCGGTCCAGGTTCACCACGCTCCAGCCGCGCCCGAGAAGCTCCGCGACCGCGAACCGGCCGAGCTTGCCGCTGCCACCCGTGACCGTCACCCGCGACATGATCCTCCAAGACCGCTAATCGCCGGACGACCCGGACCACAACGAGCGAGACGCTACTCCAGGTCTTCGAGCATTTCGCGCAGAAGATCCGCAGTCCGCTCCGGCGGCTCGCTCTCCACGCTGAGACGCTCCATGACCACGCTGTACCGCTCGACGTCCTCGCGCTTATCGAGGTAGAGCGCGCTCGTGAGCTGCTCCAGGTAGACCACGTCGGGCAGGTCCTCCTCGGGGAACCGCATGATCGTGAACGCCCCGATCTCGGCGGGGTGCCCGCCGGAGCTGAACGGCGTGACCTGAAGCGTGATCCGGGCGTTCTGCGTGACCTCGATCAGGTACTCCAGCTGCGACCGGAACACCTCGAGGCTCCCGACCGGCCGACGCAGCGCGGCTTCGTCCACGACAGCCCACAGCCGCGGGCCGCCCTGTTTGGACAGCAGCTCCTGGCGGGTGATCCGCATGCTGACCCGGCGCTCGATCTCCTCGGCCGCCGCCCCGGGCCTGCCGCCGATCATGACCGCGCGCGCGTAGGCCGGGGTCTGCAGCAACCCCGGAACGAACTGGACCTCATAGACGCGCAGCACCGACGCCGCCTCCTCCAGGCCCACGTAGGTCTGGAACCAATCTGGTAAAACGTCGGCGTACTGATGCCACCATCCTGCCGCGTTGGCCTCGCGGGCGAGCGTCACCAGCGCATCGCGCTCCGTGTCGTCATCTACGCCGTACAGGGCGAGCAGATCGACGACGTCGCGCTCCTTGAACCCGACCCGCCCCAGCTCCATCCGGCTGATCTTGGACTCCGAGGCCCGGATGCGGTAGCCGGCGTCCTCGCGGGTGATGCCCCTGGCCTCGCGCAGCCTGCGTAGCTGTGTTCCGAG